>Ga0100380_10000007_pt1 | contig 315188 bp, 307 predicted proteins | sample CryGeymeta201504_FD_80417 | JGI IMG/M metagenome (GOLD analysis project Ga0100380, IMG submission 80417) | Groundwater microbial communities from Crystal Geyser aquifers in Utah, USA - Crystal Geyser metaG 2015-04 | ecosystem: Environmental > Aquatic > Deep subsurface > Groundwater | place... | reverse complement strand
GTGGCGGAGGAGGTGGGATTCGAACCCACGGTACGCTTTCACGCACGCCGGTTTTCAAGACCGGTGCAATCGACCACTCTGCCACTCCTCCGAACCGGAGGATTACTCTTAGACGTCTCTGCACGATTCTGAAAGCGGGTTGCGTCGGCGGGGAATCGCGGCCTGTCAAACCTTCGAAAGGATGGGTTTGCAGCGCGGCAGGGAAGCTGTATCCTTCTGCGGAAGCGGCGCTACCGGGCCGTGTCACTGGGCGACTGCACCCCTATGATGCGCAGGCACTTGTGGTGAGAAAAAAGCGGTGTGAAAAACGCGTGCATAGTGGCAGAGCAGAGGTATTGTGATGGGCTTCCCGACGGAACAACGGCGTTTTGTGCGCGTTGCGCTGGCATGTGCGATCGGCGTCGCGCTGGCCGGATGCGAGGACGGGTTCCAGATGCCGTTTGGACAAGGAGCCGGAGGGGCCAGCCCTGCCGCTCAGCGCAGGGGCGACTCGACGCTGCTGGTCGAGCGTGACGTTGAAGCGCCCGGCGTTTTCCAGGTCACCGATCAGGGTCTGTGGGACGGACGACCATCGCTCGGCGGGGTCTGGGTGGCGCACCCGGATGCAGAAGATCCGGAACGGGTGATCATCCGCAACGAGGAAAACGGCCGCTTCGTCATCGGCGCGCTGTTCCGGCGCGAACGTGAGAACCCCGGCCCGATCCTTCAGGTCTCGTCGGACGCGGCGGCAGCGCTTGGCATGGTGGCCGGGGCGCCAACGCAGATGAGCGTTACCGCGCTGCGCCGCGAAGAGGTGGCCGGGGAAGGTGAGGACAACCCTGTCCCGGCAACAGCGGCGCCCTCCGGCGGGATCGAAACCCGCGAAATCGACCCGATCTCAGCGGCCACCGCCGCAATCGAGCAGGCAGAGGCCACCGCGCCAGCCAGTACGCTCGACCGGCCTTTCATCCAGATCGGCATCTTCAGCGTCGAGACCAACGCAGAGCGCACCGCCGCGATGATGCGCAACGCGGGCCTTTCGTCCACCATCCACCAACAGACCAGCAGCGGCCGCACCTTCTGGCGCGTCGTGGTTGGCCCCGCCTCCACCGCAGCAGAGCGCAGCCGCATGCGCGATACCGTCCGCGACATGGGCTTCACCGACGCCTATTTCGTCACCAACTGACGCCCACAGAAACGAGAGGATCCATGTTCGCCCGATTTCGTTTCATCCTTGTCTTCGTCCTCGGGCTTCTGGCCCTGCCCGCTGCCGCGTTCGAGACCGAGGCGACGGCGGCCTATGTGATCGACCACAATACCGGGCAGGTTCTGCTCGATATCAATGCCGACCTGCCGCTGCCCCCGGCCTCGATGTCGAAGCTTATGACGCTCAACATGGTGTTCGAGGCGCTGGAAGACGGGCGCCTGGCGCTCGACACCATCCTGCCCGTCAGCGAACACGCGATGGCTTATGACGGCTCCACCATGTTTCTCAACACCCGCGACCGGGTCAGCGTCGAAGACCTGATCCTCGGGGTGGTGGTGTTGTCGGGCAATGACGCCGCCGCCGTTCTGGCCGAGGCGCTGTCGCCGGACGGAACCGAGGCCGGCTTCGCCACGCTGATGACGCAGCGCGCGCGCCAGCTTGGCATGATGAATTCAACCTTTCGCAATTCCAACGGCTGGCCGGCGCCGGGACATGTGATGTCGGCCCGCGATCTTGGGATCCTTGCGGAACGGCTGGTCACCGAGTTTCCGCAGTATTACACCTATTTCGCCATACGGGAGTTCGAGTTCGACGGTCGCGCGCCGGCCAACCGCTTCAACCGCAACCCGCTTCTGGGGCTGGGGATCGGCGCCGATGGACTCAAGACCGGCCATACCGAGGAGGCTGGCTATGGCCTTGTCGGATCCGCCATGCAGGGCGACCGGCGCGTCACCTTCGTGATATCCGGTCTCGACAGCGCCGAGGCGCGGGCGCGTGAATCCGAGCGTATCGCAAACTGGGCCTTCCGCCAGTTCGCCGAACGCGAGGTGGTCGCCCAAGGCACCCAAGTGGCGGAGGCCGAGGTCTTCCTTGGCGATGCCACGACCGTCGGCATGGAGACCGCGGAAGGCGTCACGATGCTGCTGCCAGCCCTGCTTGACAGCACTATCGAGGCTGAGGTCATCTATATCGGCCCAATCGAGGCGCCCATAGCGGAAGGACAGACGTTGGGCGAACTGGTTATCCGTGTCGAGGGATTCGAAGACCGCCGGGTGCCGTTGCTGGCAAGCACCGATGTCGGCACCGCCGGGCTGATGCCGCGCCTGCGCGCCGCGTTCGAACAGGTCATGCGGCAGGTGTTCGGCGGCGACGATCCACTGGCGGGCTGATGTTCATCTCGTTGGAAGGAATCGACGGATCGGGCAAGAGCACGCAGGCCCGGCTATTGGCGGAGGCGCTGCGGAAAACGGGCCGCGACACGCTGCTGACGCGCGAACCCGGCGGTGCGCCGGGGGCCGAGAAGATCCGCCGCCTGCTGGTCGAAGGCGACCCGGATCGCTGGTCGGCGGAAACCGAAATCCTGCTGTTTACCGCTGCGCGGCGCGATCACCTTGAACGTACGATCCGGCCTGCACTGAAGGCCGGCAAGGTCGTGGTGACCGACCGTTTCGCCGATTCCACCCGCGTCTATCAGGGTGCGACACGCGGCGACCTGCGCGGGCTGGTCGACGGCATCCATACGTTGGCCATCGGGGTTGAGCCCGACCTGACCCTGATCCTCGACATGGATCCGGACGCGGCCCTGTCGCGCGGTCTGGCGCGCAATTCCGGCGAGGACCGGTTCGAGGAATTTGGCCTGCCGTTCCAAATGACCCTGCGCGACGGCTTCCGCGCGCTTGCGGCGCAATATCCGGGGCGCTGCCAGCTGATCGACGCGGGTCGCCCGGAGGAGGCGGTCGCGGCGGATGTTCTGGCGATCGTCAGCAAGGCGCTGAGATGAGGGTCGTGGGCGAAGCCGAGGACCTGCCCGAACCCGACCGCGCCGAGGGCGCGCCGCATCCGCGCGAAACGCTGTCGCTGTTCGGCCACGACACGGCGGAAACCGCCTTTCTGGAGGCGTTCCATTCGGGGCGCATGCACCACGCATGGCTGATCACCGGGCCCAAGGGCATTGGCAAGGCGACGCTGGCCTGGCGCGTCGCGCGCTTCCTGCTGGCCACCCCGATGGACCAGGCCGACGCGCTGTTTGCCGCGCCGCCGTCCGAGACGCTCGATATCGCGCCCGACCACCCGGTGGCGCACCGCATCCATGCCCTGTCGGAACCGGGCCTCTTTCTGCTGCGTCGCGCATGGGATCGTGAGAAAAAGCGCCTCAAGACCGTGATCACGGTCGATGAGGTGCGCCGGATGAAGGATTTCTTCGGGCTGTCCGCAGGCGGTAATGGTCGCCGCGTCGTCATCGTCGATGCCGCCGAGGAGATGAACCAGAACGCCGCGAACGCGCTTTTGAAAATGCTGGAGGAGCCACCGAAAAACGCGGTCCTGTTGCTTGTCTCGCACCAACCCTCGCGCCTCTTGCCAACGATCCGGTCGCGCTGCCGCACGCTGCCGCTTGGCGCGGTGTCACACGACGCCATGACCGGGGCGTTGCAACAGGCCGGGATCGAGGCGGATGACGGCGCAGCGCTTGCCGAACTGGCCGCCGGATCGGTAGGCGAGGCGGTGGCAATGATCCAGCAGGAAGGCCTGACCCTTTACGCCGAGATCATGGCGCTTTTCGCGACTCTGCCGCACATGGACCGTGCCCGCGTGGTAAGGCTGGCCGACCAAGGCGGCGCGAAAGGGGCGGAGGCGCGGTTCGACCTCGCGCTCGACCTGATCGACCGGCTGTTGTCCCGTCTCGCCCGCACCGGGGCAACCGGGCGGGCCCCCGTCGAGATCCTGCCCGGTGAAGCCGACCTCTTGACCCGGCTCGCCCCCGACATGCGTGCCGGGCGGGCCTGGGCAGACCTGTCGGCCGACCTGACATCGCGCGCCCGGCGGGGCAAATCGGTCAACCTTGACCCTGCGGCGCTTCTGCTCGATATGTGTCTTCGCATCGGTGCCACAGCCGAGCGTCTGCCCCTCTGACCCATCCCGAGACGGCGCAAAGGATTCTCCATATGCCCGACCTGCCGGATATCGTCGACAGCCACTGTCACCTCGATTTTCCCGATTTCGCCGATGACCTGCCCGAGGTGATCGCGCGCGCCGTGGATCAGGGCGTGAAACGGATGGTGACGATCGCCACCAGGCTGCGCAACGCGGCGCAGGTGCGCGCCATCGCCGCGGCGCACGACCCGGTGTTCTGGGCCGCCGGCACCCATCCGATGAGCGTGGCCGAGGATCCCATGGCAACGGTCGAGGAACTGGTGGCGCTGGCCGAGCATCCCAAGTTCGTCGGGATCGGCGAAAGCGGGCTGGATTACCACTACACCGCCGACTCTGCCGGGGTGCAGCAGGACAGTCTGCGCATCCATATCGAGGCCGCGCGCCAGACCGGGTTGCCGCTGATCATCCATTCACGGGCCGCCGATGACGACATGGCCCGCATCCTGACCGAGGAACATGCGAAAGGTGCGTTTACCTGCGTCATGCATTGTTTTTCCTCGTCGCGCGCGCTTGCCGAGGCGGCGCTCGACCTCGGGTTCTACCTGTCGATGTCGGGGATCACCGCCTTTCCCCGGTCGTCCGGGTTGCGCGATATTTTCGCCGCCGCGCCGCTTGACCGGATTCTTGTGGAAACCGACGCGCCCTATCTTGCGCCGCCGCCCTATCGCGGTCGCCGCAATGAGCCCGCCTTCACCCTTCTCACCGCCCGCCGGGGCGCTGAAACCTTTGGACTGAGCGAGGCAGAGTTCTTCGCGCAGACCACGAAAAACTTCGACCGCCTGTTCAGGAAGGCGAAGGACTGGAGGCAAGCCGCCTGATGCCCGAATTGCGCTTTACCATCCTCGGCTGCGGGTCGTCCGGCGGGGTGCCCCGGCTTGGCAATCACTGGGGCGATTGTGACCCGAAAGAACCGAAGAACCGCCGCCGCCGCTGTTCGCTGCTGATCGAGCGCGAAACCGACGCCGGCATCACGCGGGTTTTGATCGACACGTCGCCAGACCTGCGGTCGCAATTGCTCGATGCGGGCGTGGGCGAATTGCATGGCGTCGTCTTCACCCATTCCCATGCCGATCACACCCATGGCCTCGACGATCTGCGGATGATCGTCTTCAACATGCGCGCGCGGCTCGACGTCTATGCCGACGGTGCCACGCAGAACGACCTTCTGTCGCGCTTTGGTTATGCGTTCGTACAACCCGAAGGCTCGGCCTATCCGCCGATCCTGAACCTGTGCGCGATAACCGGCGACGTGGAGGTCGACGGCCCCGGCGGCCGCATCCGCCTGACCCCGTTCGAGGTGCGCCACGGCAATATTCCCAGCCTCGGCTTCCGCACCGGCGATGTCGCCTACCTGCCCGACGTGTCGGAGATACCGGAGGCCGCGTGGCCCGCGCTGCAAGGGCTGGAGTGCTGGATCGTCGATGCGCTGCGCCGCACGCCACACCCTTCGCACGCGCATCTGGACAAGACGCTGGACTGGATCGCCCGCGCCGCGCCGCGCCGCGCGGTGCTGACCAACATGCATGTCGATCTCGATTATCGCACGGTCGCGGCGGAAACGCCTGACCACATCACCCCCGCGCATGACGGACTGGTGATCCGGCAAGAGGTCTGAATGACCGCCCTTCTCGACGTCGTTCTACCGGTCTTCATCGTGTTGGGGGCCGGCTATCTTGCCGTTTGGCGCGGGCTGTTTACCGATAGCGGCGTCGATGGGCTGATGATCTTCACCCAGAAATTCGCCATTCCCTGCCTGTTGTTTTCCGCGATCTCGGGACTCGATCTGGGGCGAAGCTTCGACTGGCGCTTGCTGCTGTCCTATTATGGCGGATCGGCGTCGGTCTTCACGCTTGGCATCCTTGGCGCGCGCCTGATCTTCGGGCGCAGCCTGCCCGACAGCATCGCTATCGGCTTCGTGGCGATGTTCGCCAATACCGTTCTGCTCGGCCTGCCGATCACCGAACGCGCCTATGGTCCGGAGGCGCTGGTGACAAACTACGCGATTGTCGCGATCCACGCCGCGTTTTGCTACATCCTGGGCATCACCACGATGGAGGTCGCCACCGCGCACGGTCGGACACTGCTGCGCCTTCTGGGCACGGTGGCCAAAGCGGTGTTCTCGAACGCGTTGATGATCGGCGTCCTTCTGGGCTTCGCCGCCAATCTCGGCAACCTCACCCTGCCGGCAGTGGTGACCGAGGCGATTGACCTGATGATCCGGGCGGCGCTGCCCGCAGCGCTGTTCGGGCTGGGCGGGGTGCTCTACCGCTACCGACGAGAGGGCGATGTGAAGGTGATCGCGTTCGTTTGCGGCCTGTCGCTGCTGGTGCATCCCGCGATCACCTACGGGCTTGGCCAGGGGATCATTGGCTTGCCCGCCGACCAGGCGCGCGGCGCGGTGCTGACCGCGGCGATGGCGCCGGGGGTCAATGCCTACCTCTTCGCAAACATGTATGGCGCAGCGCAGCGGGTCGCGGCCTCCTCCGTGCTGATCGGCACCGCGCTGACGGTGCTGACCGCGTCCGTCTGGATATTGATCCTGCCTTGATCCGCTTGTGAAACCACGTCCCAGATCGTATGCAACCGGTCTTATGTCCACCACGCAGGTCCGCCCCTTGATGACCGCCCTGAAAACCGCGCTCAGCAATCGCCGCGCCCGACGGCGGGCGGCGCTGTCTGACTGGCGCGCGGGGTGGACGGCGGATCTTGACGCGCCGGGCGCGCGCAAGGCGGCGCGCTACGATATGGATATCCTCGACCACGGACTGCTGCGCCGGCTCTGGACCAACCGCCACGAAATCGCGCCGGGGATCTGGCGCTCCAATCAGCCATCGCCCGAACAAGTGGCCGATCTGGCCGCGATGGGTATCCGCACGATCGTTAATTTCCGCGGCCGCAACCAGTGGGGCAGCTACCTGCTGGAGGCGGAAGCCTGCGCCGCCCACGGCATAACGCTGGTCAATGGCCGCCTTTATTCCAACCGCGCGCCGACACGCGCGGAAATCCTTGCCGCGCTTGCCCTGATGGATGATGCGCAAAAACCGATGCTCATGCATTGCAAATCCGGTGCCGACAGGGCCGGGCTGGCCTCGGCGCTCTACCTGCTGGCCAATGGCCATGACCCCGGCGAGGCGGCAGCGCAGTTTTCATGGAAGCACGCCCATTTCCGCACCTCTCGCACGGGGATCCTTGATGCCTTCATCGCCGCCTATGCCAAGGCGCACGCCGACACCGGCATCGCCTTTCGCGATTGGGTGAACACGGCCTATGACGCCGAGGCGCTGACCCGCGTCTTCCGGAATACCCGCCACGGCAACCGGTTACTGGATTGGATGCTGCGTCGTGAGTGACCCGTACAGAAACCTCCTTGTGCGCCTGTGGCGCGATCACGTCGTGCAATTCTGGCCGCTGCTGATCGTGGCCTTCGTGCTCATGGTGATCGAGGGTAGCACGCTTGGCGCGATTTCCTACCTGATCCAGCCGCTTTTCGACGAGGTTTTCGCCTCCGGCGACGCCAGCGCAGTCACTTGGGTGGCATTGGCGATCTCAGGCGTGTTCATCCTGCGCGCGCTGTCGGGCTTTGGCCAGCGGCTGCTGATCGTGACCGTCGGACTGCGCGTGACCACCGGGCTGCAATCGCGCTTGTTGTCCCACCTTTTGGGCCTCGATGCGCGCTATTTCCAGGACAACGCGCCCGGATCGCTGATCGAACGGGTGCGCGGCGACACGCTGGCCCTTCAGGGCGCGGCAAGTTCCACGTTGATGACACTCGGGCGCGACACGGTTTCTGTGATCTCGCTGCTGTCGGTGATGATCTGGTCGGACTGGCTCTGGGCGCTTTTGGCCATGGCAGGCGTGCCGATCCTGATCCTGCCGCTGACCATCCTGCAAAAGCTGATCCGCACCACCACCCGTGCCGCGCGAGAAGCTGCCGCGCGGCTGTCCACGCAGCTGGACGAGGTCTTTCACGGCATGGTCTCGATCAAGGTCAACCGGCTGGAACAGCACGAGGCACACCGCTTCGACACCGAGGTGAACGGGTTTCTGGCCGCGCAGCTTCGTGCGGAGCGGGGCAAGGCCGCGAACCCTGCGATCATCGACGTGATCGCCGCGATCGGATTCCTTGCGGTGCTGGTCTATGGCGGTCAGCAAATCATGGAGGGCGACAAGACGGTGGGGGAATTCATGTCGTTTTTCACCGCGCTGGCACTGGTCTTTGATCCGATGCGGCGGCTGTCCGCCGTGAGTGGCCAGATTCAGGCGGCGATGGCCTCGCTTGAACGGCTTTACGACGTGCTGCAAGCCCGGCCCACGATCCTGACGCCCGCGCAACCGAAGCCGGTTTCGCGGGGCGATATCGTCTTTGACAACGTCGATTTTTCCTATGGTGACAGCCCGGTTCTGCACCAGCTGTGCTTTACCGCTGCCGAAGGCCGCACCACAGCGCTTGTCGGCCCCTCCGGTGCGGGCAAGAGCACGGTTTTTTCTCTTATGTCGCGGCTGGTCGACCCGTCCGCCGGGCGGATCACGCTGGGCGGCGTGGCGACGACCGAGGCGGATCTCGATGCGCTGCGAGACAGTATTGCACTGGTTGGGCAGGACTCCGCGCTGTTCGACGAAACGATCGCCGAGAATATCCGCCTCGGGCGGCTCGATGCGACCCCGCAGGAGGTGCGCGCGGCGGCAGCGGCGGCCTCTGTGCTCGATTTCACCGATGAATTTCCCCTCGGCCTCGAAACGCGGGTCGGGCCGCGCGGCGCATCCCTCTCGGGGGGGCAGCGTCAGCGGGTAACAATCGCCCGCGCGATGCTGCGAGATGTGCCCGTCCTGTTGCTCGATGAACCGACCTCGGCGCTTGATGCGCGGTCGGAACAATTGGTCGGCGAGGCGCTTGCACGGCTCTCGCGAGGGCGCACCACACTGGTGATCGCGCATCGCCTGTCAACCATCCGCGACGCCGATCTGATCGTGGTGATGGACAAGGGCCGGGTGATCGAACAGGGCACGCATGACGCGCTGATTGCCCGCAATGGGGCCTATGCCCGGCTGCACCAGTTGCAAAGCGCCGGCGTCACGACCCCGCTTTAGGCGCGACGCCTCGCGGCGAAAGGCGCCGGCCCGCTGGGTCGGTAAAATCGTGATCACCCCTTGCCCGTGGCGGTTTTTGGGCAGTTCTTTCCTCAACGTCAGATAGTTACTGGTCAATCCCGAAGGTTGGTCGTTGCCGTCGGGCAGGCGGGGCGCGTTCACAATTTCCCGCTGTCGATTGACAGGGCCGTGAGTGATTTGAACAGTAGTCGCACGACCGCGCGATATTTTATGTCGCAAAACGTTTACAGTTTATCGGAGATGCCGATGTCCCTGCCCCGGATCACACCCCGGATCACGCTCCGTGCGGGCGGGCTTGTTCGCATGGTCTGCTGCTTGGCGGTCGCCTTGGCAGCAAGCTTGTCAGCTGCACCAGGCACTGCGCAGCAGACGGGTGACCTGACACGGTATTACCAACAGATGGAGGCGCGACTGGTCTCGCAGGGAAACCTGCGACAGGATCGGCAGGTGCGCGGGCTGGATACACCGACGCTGGCGCGCAATTTCATGTCGATCGCCATGCGCACCGAATATTCGCCGACCGGCGGCGCGGCGTCCAGCGGCTACAGCCCCCTGCGTCGTTGGGAAGACCCCGTGCGCCTCGGCGTTCACTTCGGCGCTTCGGTCAGTGGCGCGCAGCAACGCAGGGATCTGGCTGCGGTGCAGGGCGTCGCGCAGCGGTTGCACCGCGCCACCGGGCACCCGATCCGCATGGTGACTGCCAATGCCAATTTTCACGTTCTGGTTCTGAACGAACAGGAACGCGCCAATGTGCGCAATACCCTTCTGCGTATCGCGCCGGGGCTAAGCCGCGCGGCACAAAGCGCGGTCTTGAGCATGCGGCCCGATACTTTCTGCCTCGTCCTGGCAATCCCCCATAACACCCCCGAGAACGGCTTTCGGCAGGCCATCGCCATCGTTCGGGCCGAACACCCGCCGCGCATGCGTCAATCCTGTATGGAGGAGGAATTGGCGCAAGGCATGGGCCTGACCAATGACAGTCCCGAGGCGCGGCCCTCGATCTTCAACGATGACGAGGAATTCGGGGTTCTGACACGTCACGATGAATTGCTTCTGCGGATGCTTTACGATGACACTTTGCGCTGCGGAATGTCCGCAAACGATGTCGTGCCGCGTTTGGAGGCGGTCGCACAGGCCGCCCTGTCGTCCGGGTAGGGCTTTTGCGAAACACAACCGACCCCGACGCCGAAGCGTGGGGCCGGCTGAGTTGCCGCTATCCGGGTGATCCGACAGGGAGGGCGAGATCAGAAAGCGGCAAACCGATCCGGGGCGGCCGCGATGCGACCCGCCCCGAACCATTGATCATTCGGCGTCGATGCGCGCGAAGATTTCCTGTGCCCGTGCGTTTTGACCGTAGCTTTGGGTCGAAACCACTTCGGCGCCCGCGCGCCGCAGGTAGTTCAGCGTTGCGTAGTCGTCGTCTGCAACCGCCTGCTCAAGCCGGGTGTTGTAGATGGTCGCTGCATCGACCGGGTTGCTGTGCCCGTTCAGGATGAAGTTGACACGGGCAACATCGTTTTCTTCCATCGCGTTGCGCAGGTTGATCAGCTGGGCCGTGGTGTATTCGCCGGGTGTGACACCCATGGATTGTGCCAGGCTGCCGGATGCGAAAGCCGCCGGTGCGGACAGGGCTGCGACGATGGCGGTGGTCAGTGCGAGGGTTTTCATGGTTCTTCCTTTCGCTGTGAAGCGGGTTTGATACTGTCTGGCGGGGCGTCGTGTCCCGCCGTGTGAGACAGCAGATAGGCCCGCCCCGGCCGGCCTGAAACGCTGAAAACGGCCTACGCATCTGCGCGTTTACGCACATGAAAATAGAAATTAAACTGATCTGTTCTTGAGGGACGGTTGAATCGCACGCTTGCCGCCCGCCGGATCACTTGCATTTTCAGTATCCTCACACCTTCCCCTCGCATTTTCGCCGCGTTTCCGGTTTACTGCGTCCAAGAGGAATGACCGGGCAGGAAAGACCCGGCATGAGGATGGGCAGCAACGGGCACGGGTGCCCGAAAGGGGCATGACATGCCGAAGCACAGGTATACGATCCTGTCGATGATGAAGGATGAGGGTCACTGCCTGCTGGAATGGGTGGCCTACCATCACCTTCTGGGGTTCGATAACATCTGCGTCTACACCAACAACTGTCAGGACGGCACCGACGAAATGCTGATCCGGTTGCAGGAGATGGGCTATTGCAAGCATTTCCGCAACGAGGTGCCCAGGCAAAAGAAACCGCAGCCGCATGCGCTGTGGCTGGCCGGCAAGAATGCGGAGGTTGTCGATAGCGACTGGATCCTGACAATGGATGCCGACGAATTCGTCAACATCAAGGTCGGCGGCGGCACCGTGCAGGAGCTTGTCGATGCGATCCCCGATGACAGCGAGGGCATCGCGATCACATGGCGTTTTTACGGGTCGAACGACATCGTGGACTGGCGTCCCGGCCTTGTCACCGAAAGCTACACCCGCGGCGCCCCGGACAAGTTCCGCAAGGGCTGGGGCGTCAAGACCATGTTCCGCCCGTTCAAGGATATGAAATTCGGTATCCACCGCCCCTCGATCAAGCACAAGTCCACGGAGGGACAGATCGACAACTTGCTGGCGCGGAAATGGGTCAATGGCGGCGGCAAGCCGATGACCGACAGCTTCAAGCGCAGCGGCTGGCGATCGACCGGGCCGACCTTGTCCTATGACCTCGTGGAAATGAACCACTACGCGGTAAAAAGCTACGAGGCCTACCTGCTGCGCCGGGTGCGCGGCAACGTCAACAACAAGGAGGACAAGTACAACGCCTCCTATTTCTCGATCTTCGACCGCAACGAACAGGAACCCGATGTCAGCGCCGGCCGCCACGCGCCACGTGTCAAGGCGCTGATGGCGAAATTGCTGGAAGACGACCGGTTGGCGGCGCTACAGGACGAGGCGCTCGACTACCACCGAGCCAATGTCGACAAGCTGCGCCACACCGGCGAATACGACCAGTGGATCGCCGACCTGCAAGAGGCCGGCGCGGTGCGCATCGACCAGCTTGACGAGGTGCTGTTCACCCAGCACCTGCCCAAGGACACGCAGGAACTGGTGCGCAAGATGCAGGCCGATGGCGTGCCCAACAAGACCATCGCCAAGATGATCGCGCGCTCCACCGGCATCCGCAACGCGGAAAAACGACAGGACGCGCAGGACGCCGAGGAACTGGCCGAACTGACCGGCGTCCAGTTGGACGGCAGCGAGGAAAAACCGCGCAAGCAGGACAAGACCGGGGAGGTGCCGGAATTGACCCCCGAAACACGCGAACGGCTGTTATCGCTGATCCAGAAGGCGCGCCAGACGGGGCAGACCATCAACGAGGACGGCGAGCCGGTGAACCCTCTGCACGACAAGACCGCGATCCGGCCCAAGCTGACGCCGCCCTTTCCCGGTGACGGGCGCAAGGTTGTCGTCTCGACGATGAAGAACGAAGGGCCCTACCTGCTGGAATGGATCGCCCATTACCGCAACCTTGGCTTTGACGATTTCGTGCTCTTTTCCAACGATTGCACCGATGGCACCAACCTGCTGCTGAACCGGCTGGATGCGATGGGGATCGTGCATCACTTCGACAACCCGCTCGGGCCACGCATGGACCCGCAGCGCCGCGCCTATAGCCGCGCCAACCAGATGGATATCGTGCGCAACGCGTCATGGGTGCTGATCGCCGATGCCGATGAGTTCCTCAACATCCATGTCGGCGACGGCACACTCGATGCGCTGCTCGATGCCTGCCCCGCGGAATCGGAGGCGATCTCGATCAACTGGCGCCTGTTCGGTTCGTCGGGACACAAGCACATGCACGCTGCCCCGGTCACGCATCGCTTTACCCGCGCTTGCCGGGTGGACGAGCCGGAAAACGGGCTTGTCTGGGGCTTCAAGACGCTGTTCCGCCCGGCCAGTTTCGACTATTTCGGGGTGCATCGCCCGAGGTTCGAGAAAAAGCGCGAAATCCTGCCCGACCAGGTGCATTGGGTGAATGCCCGTGGCCACCTGATGGGCGAGAAATACATGCGCGGCGGCTGGCGGTCGAACAAGGATATCGTGGCTTATGATTTCGCGCAGATGAACCATTACGCGATCAAGAGCCGCGAGGAGTTCCTGCTCAAACGGCTGCGCGGCACCGCCAATTCCAAGGACAAGGGCCGGATCGACCTTGGCTACTGGGACAAGTTCGATCTCAATTCCTGCGACGACAGCTCGATCCACGACGACACCCTGCAAGCGGGGATAGACGCGCTTTTGCAGGATGGCGACCTTGCGGCGCTGCAACGCGCGACTCTTGACAGCGCGCTGCGCACCATCGAAATGCAGCTGGAAGACGAAGAGCTGCGCGCCTTCGTCGAGGCCGACAACCTGGGGAAAATCGCCGCTCAGTAAGGGTGGTCGCGCCCGTCCCAGCACAGGAACCGGCCGGTCGCCTCAAGCGTCAGATCGTCGAAGCGCTGAATCAGGCCGGTGGCGGAGTCCGCGACCGTCAGATCGGCCGCCGTGCCACCCATATCGGTCTGCACCCAGCCGGGGTGATAGATGCCCACGGCGATGCCCTCGGGCCTCAGCTCTGCCGCCAGGTTGCGCCCAAGGTTAAGCGCCGCCGCCTTCGAAGCGCGATAAATGAACGACCCACCGGGCGCGCGCGTGTCGCTGCCCATCTGGCTGCCGATGATGGCGATCTTGCTTGCGGGTGCGGCGCGTAATTGCGGCAGGAAGGCCTGCACGCAAAGGAATACACCGGTCACGTTCACCGCAAAGCTGTGCGCCCACATCTCGGGCGGGAACCCGGTATCGAGGTCATTGAGCTTGTCAAGATAGACCCCGGCGTTGCAGACCAACAGGTCCAGCGGTTCGGGGTGTGCCGACGAAAGCGCCGCGACCGATGCCGCATCCGTCACGTCAAGCACATCCCATTGCCCCGGTCCCGGACCCTCGCCCGGCGCGCGCATCGTGCCCAGCACGCTGTCGCCGCGCGCATGCAACCGTTTGACCAGTTCCAATCCGATCCCGCGGCCCGACCCGGTCACGACGACGCGCATGGCTCAGGTGCTCCGGTCCTTGGGGATGATGGGCAGGGGTGCGATCGGCACGCCGTCTTCTATCAGGGCCTTGGCCTCTTCGGGCATCGCCTCGCCGTGAATCATGCGTTCCGGCGCCTCGCCAAGGTGGATCGCCCGCGCCTCGCGCGCGAAATTACCGCCGACATAGGTGGAATGCGCCTCGATATGGGCCCGCAGCTTGGCCAGTGCCACCTCCATCGGGGTGGCAGGGGTGGTCAGCGACGGTTTTTCGAGCGCGTGTGACGGGGTCGGCGGTGCGATGGTGGCCTCTCCCCGCTTGGCCACGCCCGGCGCCATCATCGCCTTGGACACACCCGACCCGCCACAGACGGCACAGGACACCAACCCCCTGGTTTCAAGCGCCTCGAACGCGTCGGCGGATTGAAACCAGCTGTCGAATTCGTGCCCTTCGGCGCATTTCAGGGTGTATCGGATCATGGTCGCTGAATAGTAAGCCGCGCAAGCGCGGAATCAAGCCCAATGCCGCCACAAGCCCGCGTCAGACGTATAGGCGCGGGTCGAAATTGCGGATGATCTTTTGCAGATCCGGTTCCTTCACGCGCGCCGCTGCCTTGCGCGGGGCCATCCATTTCAGCTTGCGTTGCCCGGCTTCGGGAAATTCGCTTTCAAGCTTTCGCACCTCAAGAGGGAACACCGCGACGATGCAGGGAATGCTGCTGCCATCCGGCATCGCCTTTTTGTAGGAATAGAACCCGGCGCAATGCTCGCTCACCACGCCGACCGCGCCCGCCTCTTCCCATGCTTCGCGCGCGGCGGCGGCGGCGGGTGTCAGGTCGTGCATCGGCCAGCCCTTGGGAATGATCCAACGGCCGGTATCAAGGCTGGTCAGTATCAACACCTCGGTGCCGGATTTCCTGCGGCGAAACGGCAACGCAGCAAATTGCGACCGGCTTTCCCGCTTCGGGATGCCCTCCAGCCGCATCGGCGCCTGATATGTCGTCGTGCTGCCCATGATTTGCGGGTCTGCCTGTGATCGTTTCTGCTGCTCTTGTTCCATCATAGGGAAAAGTGAACGGAAGAACAATTTTCCTCAGGTCGATTTCAGGTTGATTTTCGGGCCGCGCGGTCGATTTTTGCCTGATACGCTCCTGCATGAGGTCCGGATGCCCGACGCCCGAGTCGACATTACCCCGCCGCCGCTGTTTTTCGGCTCCGAGATCTATCGCGGGTCCTCCTACGGGGCGCACCACCCGCTGCGGGTGCCGCGCGTCTCCACCGTGATGGACCTTGCCCGCGCGCTTGGCTGGCTGCCGCCTGCGCAATACCGCACCAGCCCGCGCGCCAAGCCTGCCGCGCTGACCCTGTGGCATACGCCGCGCTACCTTGCCGCGCTGCAAGACGCTGAAGCGCGTCAGCAGGTCAGCGACGCGTCACGCGACCGCCATGGTATCGGAACCCTGTCGAACCCCGTCTTTCCCGAGATGTATCGCCGCCCCGCCACCGCCGCCGGTGCCGCCCTGTTGGCGGGGGAGATTCTGGCCCATGGCGGCATCGTCCACCACCCGGCGGGCGGCACCCACCATGCCTTTCCCGACCGGGCCGGGGGGTTTTGCTACCTCAATGACCCGGTGCTGGCGATCCTGTCGCTACGCCGGGCCGGGGCTCGGCGGGTCGCCTATGTCGATATCGACGCGCATCATTGCGACGGGGTTGAACACGCCTTCGCCGGCGACGCCGAGACGCTGCTGATCTCGGTGCACGAGGATCGCCGTTGGCCGTTCACCGGCGCGATTTCCGACGACGGCGGCGGCAACTGCTTCAACCTGCCGGTGCCGCGCGATTTCAACGACAGCGAAATGGCGCTTGTCCGCGATCGCCTGATCCTGCCCGCGCTGCACGGCTTTCGCCCCGATGCCATCGTCGTGCAATGCGGCGCCGATGCGGTGGAAGAAGACCCGCTGTCGCGCCTCGCCCTGTCCAACAATGCCCATTGGGACGCGGTCACGGCGATCAAGGCGCTCGGCTGTCCCCGCCTTTTCGTCACGGGCGGCGGCGGCTACAACCCGTGGTCTGTCGGCCGTCTGTGGACCGGGGTCTGGGCGGTGCTGAACAGCTATGAAATCCCTGACCGCCTGCCGCCAGCGGCAGAGGCGGTTCTGCGTGGTCTAACGTGGGATAATGCCCGGCGCGGCAGGAATCCGCCCGACCACTGGTTCACAACGCTGCGCGACCTCCCACGCTCCGGCCCGATCCGGGACGAGCTACGCACCCGGATCGACAGGCTCACCGCGCGCCTGACCCGCTGGACATAAGCCCGCACGCCGCTGCCGGGCGCGGACGACCGGCGCCCGGTCCGACCGTCAGCATCCTGTGGGCGTCTTGTCAGGATCGAACAGGGGACCGAATCCCACCGGCTTGATCGGCCCGTCGGCGTCCCGCATGAGCAGCAACGCACTGAGGCCGCGTTCGCGCGCCAAAGCGCCGCCTTTTTCCGGCCCCAGCACCATCAAGGCCGTGGCCCAGGCGTCCGCCTCGGCGCAAGTGCGCGCCACCACCGTGACGGACGCAGGTGCGCGGACCAGCGGTGCGCGCCGGGCCGGGTTCATGGTGTGTGACAGGCGATGTCCCTGAACGTCGACCCAGTGACGATAATCGCCAGAGGTGGCAACGGCCGCATCTTGCAATTTCACGATAGACCGGGGGCTGCGCCGGTCCGGGTCCGGGTCTTCTATTGCGATGGTCCAGCCGCTGCCATCCGGTCGCAGGCCGAGGGCGCGCATCTCGCCGTCGATCCCGACAAGCGCATCGGTGATGCCAAAGTCCAGCAGCACCTCCGCCAGCCTGTCCACGCCATGGCCCTTGGCGATCCCGTTCAGATCCAGCGACAGCGGCGCGTGTTTGCACACGCTCTGACCGTTGGTCTCCAGGCCCTCATGCGCCGCGCTGCGCCGGGGTTTCATCGCCGCGACGATGGCCTTCTCATCGGCGGCATCGGCGCCGAACCCCCACGCCCTGACGGCGTCGCCCATGCCGATATCGAAGGCGCCCCCGCTGATCTCTCCGATCGCCAGCCCAAGCCGCAACACATGCGCCAGTTGCGCCGGAACAGCGACCCATTTTCCCACCGGCGCCGCATTGAGGCGCATCAGGTCGCTGTCTGGCTTCCAGGTGGACATTTGCGCGTCCACCTCGGCCACGGCCTGTTGCAGCGCGGCCTGCACCGGCACCACGTCGAAGCCGGGCGAAGCGAAGAACAGCGCCGACCAGCGTGTTCCCATGGTCTCCCCGTTCAGCGCGTGACGCGAAAGGTCAGTAGACATCCTCGACATATCGTCCCTCCGCTTTCAGCATCGCCGGGGTCCATTCCGTCTTGGCAAGGATGTCATCAAGCGCCTGCCTGACGCCCGTCGCCATGTCGCGCCCGCCACAAACCATGATGCGCGCCCCGTTCCGGACCGCGTGGATGACCTGCGACGCATCGACCCGCAGGGCATCCTGAACGTAATGCGGCTTTTCGGACCGGGACGTCGCGGTAAACAGATGATCAAGCTGGCCATTCGCCTGCCAGTCCGTCAGTTCCGTTTGGTACAGGAAGTCGCTGTTGGCGTGACGCAGGCCAAAGAACAGATGCATCGGACGATGACGGGCGTTGGCGCGGATGAACCCCGCAAGCGGACCCACCCCCGTACCCGCGCCGATCAGGATAATCGGTGCGCGGCCCTTGCCTGGCTTGAATTCGGCATTGCGGCGCAGGAAGGCGGGCACCGTATCGCCCGGTTCGAGCGCGGTCAGTTGCCCGGAGCACAGCCCGCCGGGGTGTTTCCTGACAACGATCTCGACGAACCCGTCGCGGCGCCCGGAGGCCAGTGAGTAGAACCGCGGCAGGCTTGACCCCTCGGGCAGGATTCCCAGCAGATCACCAGCGGCAAAGCGGCCAAAACCGCGCCCGGTCAGCCGCTGCCACAGCGGCGCGCGCGGCAGGGCAAAGCGCAGGATCGCGGTCGGGGCCTGCACTTCTGCCCCGTAGTCGCGGCGCGAAACCAGGGTCAGCGCATGCGCCACCGGGCGCACCGCTTCATGGACCAGTTCAAGCTCGATCCCCATGGCAGCACCCAGATCCCGGCCCCAGCGGGCGAAGTCCTGCGGCGATTGCCGATCGACACTGTCCATCGGGATCAGCTGCGCCCAGCCCTGCGCTCCGGCGGCATCGACGACCGCTTGCGCAAAGCCGCAGAACGCCGGGAAGCTGCGATCGCCAAAGCCGAGCACCGCCAGCGGCGCGGTCGGCGCATCCTGCATCGTGGCGAGCTTGTCGAGGAACCCCTTGGCAGAGGATGGTGCATCGCCGTCGCCATAGGTGGCGGCAAGGGCAATGAACCGCTCCGCCTGCGCGTAGCGCGCCGGGTTGAACCCGGACATCGCGGCCACGTGGACGGATTGCCCGGCCCCGATAAGTGCCTTGGCCAGCGTCGTTGCAAAGCCCCATGTGGTGCCGCCTTCACTGCCGACGAGGATGACCGTCTGCGCGCGCGCCGCGCCAACGGTGCCGCGCAGCCTTGGCCGACCGCGCCGGGCCGCCAGCCAGATCAATGCACCGGTCACGGCCATCGCCGGCAAGGCAAGCGCCATAAGCCCCAGCACGAGACCAAGCAGCGCCGCGCCCTCGCCGGTGTGAAGCATGTAAATGGTTTCAGACACGCGTTGAAGCAGGCCCGCGTCGACCCAGTTGATCATCGTGCCCGTCGTCGGATCGACCAGCCCGACGCCGCGCGCGGTTTCCAGCGACAGGGTATCACCAGGCCAGGACGGATCCGGCGGTGACAGACTGCGCAGGTCACGCACCAGAATATCGGCCAGCACCGGCATCTGCGACAACGGCATCAGCGGCGCATCGGTCGCCGCATCGGCAATCCCGGCATCGGCGGGAACAACCTCGAACAGGTCGAGGGTCTGGGCCGACATCCATAGCGCGGTGACGGTGGACAGGGTCAGGCCGACGACGGCAACCCGCGCCATTTCAACATGAAGCCGTCCGGCCATCCCACCTTTCAACGGCGCGAACCAGCGCCGCCAACCTCCGACCCGCCGTGCAACCAGCAGCGCGCCCGACACGGCGAGGACCAGCATCGCAATGGCGGTGATCGCCGCTGCCAGCCGACCCGCATCGTCAAGGAAGAACGACCGGTGCAGGTTCTTGAGCCAGCGCTGCACCGGGTTCGGATCCACCGCTGCGACGTCCCGCCCGGTAGCGGGGTCGATGACACCACCCCCCGGGATATCGTTTTCGAACCAGTAGGCCGTGATCTGCCCCGAGGGCGACCGGCGGATCTGTTCAAGCCCCGGATGGGCGGCCTGCACCCGACTCGCCAGTTCGGCCACCGTCATGTCGCGCGTGGCCTGCGGCGACGTGATGTATTCGAGGCCCGGAAACACCGACAGCGCGGCGCCGCTGAACCCGACGACAAGGACGACAAGCCCGGCCAGGAGGCCCGGCCAGCGGTGAAAGATGCGGATCATCGCGGCGCTCCGTTCAATAGCTGTAGGTGACGGTGTTGATGTAGGTGCGCCCGGATTGTGGCTGCCCGTTTCCAGCGCTTGTCAGCGGCACAGACACTTCGCGCGGGCTTTCGCGCCTATCCTCGACGGCGGCATCGACATGCAGCGTGTAGCCGGCATCGAACAGGGCCTCCTGAAGGTCGAGCGTGATTTCAAGGCTTCGACCCTGGCCGACACTGGCCCCGGTAATGCCGTTGATCTGACTACGATTCCCGCGCGTTGCGCGATACCAGCCCGAGAGATGCTCATAATACCTGGAACGGGTGCCCGCCATCCACAGGCTTCCTGCATAGGCGCCGCTGGAATCTGTCACGTAGAGTGCAAGATAGGCACCGTCGCCGCCGTAGCGGTTCAGGTTGACGGTGAAGGTGACAGGGGTGGCAGAGACGAGCGCGGGAAAGGTCAGCGCGGTCGTCAGAGCCAGCAGGGCGAGTGTCTTTTTCATGGGAGCTTCTCCAGTTATGTGATGATCACGGTTTGGAGAATGTGCCTGAGGATTGCCTGACACCCCGTTACTTTCTGCTTCAGCTTGCTGTCAGCTTGTCGATTATTCGATAGCGCGCGCATTTGACTTCGCGGAGCGCACCGGAACACCGGATGCCCCGAAATCAAGCAGGTCCTCCATCATCAATCCGATCAGCTCGTTGCGCGTCCGCACCCCCGCCGCGCGAAAGATCGCGTTCAGATGCGCCTTTACCGTGCCTTCGGCGCAATTCCGCGCCGCAGCGATGTCTGACAGGCGCAGCCCCCGCAAGCTCAGCAATGCCACATCCCGCTGGGCTTTTGTCAGGCGCCATTCAGCGAAACGCGCCTCGATGATGCGGTCGAATTCGCCGCGCAGCGACACCAGCTGATCGTGCAACGCGTCACGCTCCACGTGCAGTTTCGTCATCGCGTAACGGGTGATTGCAAGCCCTGCGACCACAAGCCCAACCAACGCGGTTTCCGAAAGCAGATGTAGCCAGTCGCGTTTGGTCAGGGTGCGTCGTTCTGCCAGGGCGGGAAACTCTGAAAACAGATCAACGACCAGGCCGGTGGCGCACAGCACTTGTATCAGGCTGAGCCAGAACAGGAGGCGCTCAACATTCTGTAGCCGCCCGGATGATGCGAATGTGCTGTATGATTGCATTCTCAAGTCTTACACGCCTTAAAATTGTATATCTGAATAAACGGAAGTTATATTTGCCCTGATCTCCGCATCCCGGGCCAACATTGCTTTTTGACTCAAACCTGTCGCGTCTCTCTCATGATGCAAGACATGAAGCTGATGGTCAAACATCCGAACCGGCGTTCGGCGCTTTCGCAGCACACCTTGGCGTTGCCTGAGCGACCCACCACAGATGACGATCAGCGAAATCGGGAGGAAGAACAGATGAGAGTCACATCACTGCTGACGCGGGCAACCGCACTTGCCGTGTCCGCAACAATTGCACTGGCTGCGGGAGCGAATGCGCAGGAAAGCGCGCGCCCGCAGGAACATGGGCCGAACCAGCAGTATTTCGTCCACGGTGCGCCGCAGGTGCAGTCGCTCGAATGGACAATTGCGGCCGGTGGTCGGATCTATGACAACTGGTGGGAGGCGCTGGACCGGGACATGCCCGAAGGCACCAACCCGGCCTACCCGGCAAGCGCGGAACAGAGTGGCCCCGGAACCTACCGGTGCAAGGAATGCCACGGCTGGGATTACCAAGGTGCGGACGGGATCTACAGCAGCGGCAGTCATTACACGGGGATTATCGGTGTGATGGGCGTCAGCGGCCAGCCCCCGGAAAGCATCTTGCCGATCCTGCGCGACGAGAACCATCCCTACACGACCGACATGATCAACGACGAGGAAATGTTGCGCGTTGCGACCTTCCTGAGCGAGGGCCTGGTGGACATGACCCCGTTCATTGATCGCGAGACGCGTCAGGTCATCGTCGGATCGGGCGATCTGGATCGCGGACGCGCGATCTTCCAGACCACGTGTGCGGCCTGCCACGGCTTTGACGGGCGCGCGCTCGACTGGGGGCAAGGCGACGAACACAATTTCGTCGGCACCGAAGCCGCAGCGCTTCCTGACGAGGTGTTCAACAAGATTTCAAACGCCCATCCCGGCGTGGCAATGCTCAACATGCGCGCCTTTTCGGTGCAGGACCGAATCAACGTCATGAACTACATCGCAACCTTGCCGACGGGCCTGGATGACATGATCGTTGTCGGCGATGATGACGATCAAGACCAAGACGATGGATAACAAGTGACCATCGGCAATCTTGACGAAACGCTTTGCCCCCGCCCGCTCTTGCGTGGTGGGGGCATTTGCGTTCCGGCTCATGGCGTGACGAAGAGCCCGTTATTGGGCGGCGTTGCCTGGGCTTGTGGCGCAGCCAATTCCGGCCGCGACTGGCTCGGGCTGCACGCGTCGTCGTGATCGCGTTCGTAGCGATCATCGCCGTCGTCATCGTCACGTTCGTGATGGTCATCGTCATGGCATTCAGCGTCAGCCTGCACGCGGTACGCGACAGTCCCTTGATCGGCACGGCGATCACTGTCGGCGTCGCAGGCAGACAGACCGGCCAACGCCACGAGAGCGGCGGCAATGGCTGCAATGTTCAATTTTTCCGGCATGGGTGCGGCTCCAGTTGTTTGATGAAAACAAACTGGAAGCTTCGGCTGACCTCGTCCTGACGATGCATCATTTCGGGCTTCAGGTTGCCGTCAGCAATCACCGCACGCGCGTTTCGCGCTATCGGTCCTGCTGGATCCGGGGTAGCACCCTGGCGCGGCGGATCAGCCAGACCGCCCCAAGAAGGTCGATCACCCCGACCATTGCGCGGTGCAGGTTGTTGTATTTCGACCGGCCACCGTTGCGGGGGCGATGCGCGACCGGAACCGTCGCAACCTGCCAGCCCTCGCGCAGCATCATTGCCGGCATGAAGCGGTGGATGTGGTCGAACCACGGCAGGTCTTGATAGGCATCGCGTCGGAACGCCTTGAGCCCACAGCCCGAATCGCGCACCCCATCCTTCAGAAGCGCCTGGCGGATGGTGTTGGCAATGCGCGATCCCACCCGTTTGGCCGCGCTGTCGCGGCGTTTCCGGCGTTCCCCCTGAACGAGGCCGAGCGTCCCCGTGACGTCCTCAAGAAGCGGTGTCAGCAAGGCCGAAATCTGATCGGGCGGATTCTGGCCGTCGCCATCAAGCGTCACGATCACAGGCCCCCGCGCCAGTCTGACACCGTGCCGAATCGCGCCCGACTGTCCCACCGATACCGCGTGGTGAACAGGGCGCACCCAGTCGAACCGATCGGCAAGGTCGCGCAAGCGGTCGGCGGTCGCATCGCGCGATCCGTCGTCGATCACGATCAACTCGAAGTCGTGGCCCTGCATCGCCTGCCCGATTTCGGCAACCAGTTGACCGATCGCCGCTTCTTCATCCAGTGCCGGGACGACCACGCTTATGTCGATGTTGCTTTTCATTGTGGGTCTCTGTGTGAGTCTCTGTTTTCCGGTGCCTCGGACATGTGCCACAGGCCGTAAGGGCGGCCCCTGAACAGGATCGTTTCATGCGGCGGCCAGCGCTCTGGCCCCCGGTCCATTCTGGCGACAACGAGTCCGGCCGGGTGGGCGCTTTGCCACTCTGCCATGTCCTGTGCACTGTCCGGGTTGGCCACCGGCTGCGTCAGCCGACCTGCAAAATTGAACTCCGCGTGATAGTCGCCGGGATACGCGATTCCAGCCTCCTGGAAGGGGGCGATGCGGGACGCGATTGGGGTGGTGTCGTAGGTCGGGCGCACCTGCGTCGTGCCGATCACGAGGTTGACGATCAGGACACTGCCAAGCCCCAGCAGGGCGCCGCCGTCCAACCCGCCCCGCCGCAAGGCAAGCCAGCCGATCGCGCCAAGCCCAAGCGCCAGTGGCACAAGGACGAGGCGCGGTTCAAGCATCCGGGTCGTCGCACTCTCGGGCACCGCACCGATGGCAATCGCCAGCATACCGAGGCCGAGCACCACGACCGGAAGCAGCGCCGGTGCAATACCGACCACCGCGCGCCCACGCAGCAGATGAGCGATGATCAGCGCCGCGGCCGGCAATTCCGGCACCAGGTAATGCGCCTGTTTGCCGCTGATCAGACTGAACAGGACCAGCGCACTTGCGCCCCAGACCAGTCCCAGCCGCAAGCCGGGGTCGCGTCCGTCGTCCCGCCACACTGAACGCCACAGCGCCGGCATCCAGACCCAGGGGAACAGAAGCACCGGCAACAAGGCAAGGAAGAACCACCATGGCCGCGCATGCGCGAAGGAACTGACCACCCGGCCGGCCGTCTGCCGCCAAAGAATGGCCTCACGATAATCAGGGCCACCTGTCAGCAACGCGGGCCCCAGCCAAAGCGCAACGACCGCGAGCGCCGCGGCGAGCGCGATCGCGCCACCAAGCGCCAGCCGCTTGTTCGAGACAGCCACCGGCCGCGAAGCGTGGCGCAGCCAGAACGACATGGCCAATCCCGCCGGCACGACATGCAGCAGCACCACCGGCCCCTTGGCCAGCACGCCGAGCCCGACGCACACCCCCAACGAGATCCACCAGCGAAGCAACCCCGTCTGCGCAGCGGTCATCAGCGCGATGATCGCCGCCACGACACAGGCCGCGAGCAAGGCATCGAACATCGTCAGGCCCGCGTAGACCGCGAACAGGCTCATGCCCGAAAGGATCAGCATCGCGCGCGTCCCGGCAGTCGCATCTTCGGGCCAGAGCCGCCGCGCAAGCACGCCTGTCAGGGCAATGGTGGCAACGCCAAGTGCCGGCCCGACCAGCCGGGCGGGAAACTCCATGACCCCGGTGACGGCCCAGACCAGGTTGATCAGCCAGAACAACAGCGGCGGCTTGTGGCTGTAGATCTCGAAATTCTTCGTCGGCACGAAGTAATCGCCGTTCAACCACATCTCCCACGCGACCGCGATATAGCGGGTTTCGTCAATCGGGGTCAGCGGGCGCAGCCAGACACCCAGAACCGCAACCAAGGAGAAGATCAGCAGAATGACCGGCGACGGAAGCCGCGTCATTGCTTGGGCCCTTCATCACGAAGCCGACCGCGGCCGATCAGGACAATGTTGCGCGAGTAGACGACAACGCCGAAAAGCTGGCCGATGATGAAGACCGGATCTTGCCGCCAGATCGCGTAGGACAGCAGGATCGCGCCACCGCCTATGCTCAACCACCAGAAAGCCATCGGGATCACCGACCGGCCCTGTCGCTCGCTTGCGATCCACTGCACGAGAAAACGGGAGGTGAACATCGCCTGCCCAAGCAGGCCGACACCGACCCAGATTTGTGTTGTCATGGTTTAGTCCACATCGCTTTCGGCCGGCGCGCGCTTGTCGCCCGTAACCATGGCGCGCGCAAGGTTTTCGTGGTGGCGGTAAGACGCAAGACCCACGCCGCCAAGATGTAGCATGATCAGCAGAAGCAAGCCATTTGCCAGCAGTTCATGCAGATCTGCGACGATTCCGGATCCGCCTTCACCGTCGCCTTCGTCACCGTCATCGTCCGCCCAGGCCAAGCTGACGATCTGCGGTGCGGGCGGGAGGGCCGCGATCCGCACGGGGTCTTGCGAAAGCCAGCCGGTGAAGGCCGTGGCCGACAGCGTGACCAGCAGCGCCAGGATCATCACGGCCCCGGCCGGATTGTGTCCAAGGTAACGCTTTTCGTGGCCCACCAGCGCGTCGCGCAGATACGCCATCACGACAGAAGGTCCCCGAAGGAACTGCGAAAATCGGGCATACTTTCCCCCGATCACCCCCCAGACAAGCCGGAATGCCACCAAACCGGCGACACTATATCCCGCGATGACGTGCAGATCATCCCACTCATCAGCCGTGAGCCAAGCCACCGCCACGGCGGCGACAAGCCCCCAGTGAAACAGCCTGACAGCCAGATCCCAGACACGAGTCATATCCATGATTTTCAGTTACCGTTCACCTGCGGCGTCGTGCCCGGCGTGATCAGTGGGTTTTCCGTCGGCGCCTGTCGTGGAACAGCCTCAACGCTGCGTGCGCCGGGCAGATACCGGGACGGATCAGAGCCAGGCTGGAACTCGATCTCCAGTCCAACAAGGCCAAGGCTTGCCGGGTCAAGTTTCAGCTCGACGCGATTGCCGTCATTGTCGCGTCCGCGCACTTCATAACAGCCGTCATCTATGCGCAGGCGCCGAACCTCGATGCCAAGCTGCGCCGCGTGTTGGACAACCGCCTCCTGTGGCTGCCATTGCGACATCGGGCTGCTGCAATCATCGTCATCGGCAAGCGCTGCGCCGGCGCCAAGAAGGACGACGGCAAAGATGGTGGGGGACAGAATGCGGGGTGTCATGGGCTTCTCCTAGGTGATTTACACTTGAAGTCTTGCGCATCAACCTGACGGATGGCTTAACCGAACGATAAAAGGAACGTCAGCTTCCCGTCAGGCACGCCCCGGCGCACTGTTGTCACGAAAACGGCGCGACACCCGCAAAGGGTGCCGCGCGCGCCAGTTTCAAACCGCTCAGTTCGACGCGGGGCGGCGTGCGAGCACACCAAGCACCGCCATGACAAGGCCAAGGCCGATCAGCAGCGCCACCGTTATGTTAGGCACGTAGTAGGTGGTGTAGATCTCCCACCCCAGCAGGCGCAGAACCTCGCCCACTTGCGTGTAGTTGCCGACAAGGTGGCCGCCGAGCGTCCCGGTGACACCCACAAGGACAACGCCGACGCCGGACAGCACCAGCATTACCCAACGCGCCATGCCGTGCCACAAGGCATCGCCCTGCATGAGCCGGGTGATCATCAACAGCGTGAAATAGGCCAGCGACCAGGTCGCCGTCAGCATGTGGTTGCGCCCCATCGGGGTTCCCGACAGCGCCGGCCAGTCCCAGACCTGCGTGCCGATGAGCCACGCCACAGCCCCGAGGACAAAGCCCAGCACCAGGAACACCGGCAGGGCGCGGTCGGCGGCCTGCCCGACAGGTCCGTCATTGACCACCCGCAGAAAGATCAGCAATGCCGACGCCAACCAGAGGGCGATCGGAAAGTGCACCAGAACAACGTGATAAGCGGCCATGATCAGGCTCCTTTCGTGGACGAGACGGCGCGGTTCAGCGCTACGCCGAAGCCGGCGATGAGCACCACACCAGCGAGCATGGTCAAGAGCCACTGGCGCTTGATTTCACTCATGAATTCAACCTCGATGCCGTAGTTGGACAATTGCTCGGGCGTGTGGCGGAATGCAACCGGCACCCCTTCGTCGATGTATTCGGCGCCGGCATGGGCGCGCGAGTTCAGGAACGGCCACGTGACCTGGCCCGGGTAGAACAGCGTGACATCGGTCCAGTTGTCGCCCCATTGCGGTTGTCGGCCAGTGAAGCGAACCGCCTCGATATCCGCCTCTCGGCCAAGGCCCAGGGTTTGCGGCAAGGACACGTAGTGCCAGCGCCCGCCGGTGGCATTGCGGTGGATGGCAATCGCCACATCATACATGCCCAGATCCTCAAGAATCTTGTCATCTTCCGGTGCGCCGGTATCCAGCGCCCGCGACAATGTGACGTCCCAGTAGCCATCTGCCCAGGTTCCGACGCCGTCGGCGGTGGTGATGTCGCCGCGCGACCCTTCCGGCAATCTCAGCATCCGGCGCGGGATCACGTCACCGTTCTGCCAGTTGGCGTCCGGGTCAAAGGGCACGGAGGCTTGCGGGGTCAGGGCATAGACCTGATCCTGGCTGATATTGCCCGCCATGATGTCATCCCAGTTCAGCGCGCGGTAGCCCGCCACCTCGGGGTTGAACATGACACGCGGCTGCGACAGGTCGCCGTCCCAGTTGGTGCTGTAGGTGCCGCGCCCCCCGTCACCGGCGCGATGGTCGCCGACATTCTGATCATCGGCGTAGCCAAGGGCGTTCGAGCGACCGCCGCGCCAGTGCCACAGGTCAAGAAAATAGCCAGCCGCGCGCAGGCGCGCCTGCACGTCCTCGGGCGCCATGTCGTCCCACTGACCCAGCGAATTTCGCGTTGCGGGCAGGTATTTCGTCACCTCCTCTGGTGCCTCGTCGGTCAGTCCGGCCAGCCCCGCGCCGATTGTGATATAGCCCCCATAGCGCGAGAATTCCGGCACCGAGCCGTCGTCGAGCATCATCGCAACGCGATCCTCGTGGAACCCTTCCGGGTTCGAGCCCGGCATGCCACGTCCGTGGCGCACCCATTCACCGTCCTCGTAGACCAGAACGTCGTGGAAGATGCCGGGTCGTTCGGCGGGCCAGCGATAGCGCATGAACATCGTGGTGTTGTTGTAGGCCGCCTGAACCTGCAACGGCACCGTGTGCGTGTCCGGGATGCTGATGTTTCTTTCAGGGTCATCGACGACGATCCCCGTCCCATGCGACACCCAGCTTGTGAGGAGCCCCCCCACAAACAAAACGGATGCGATGGGTAATACCATTCGCTTCATTCTACTCTCCGATCTTGTCAAGGCCGCTTTCAAAGACTGATTGCAAACAAGTCTTCACGGCGCAACCCGAAGATGAACCTGCTGCATTTCAGTGTCTTTGTCCTAGATCATTATATACCGAATATGCAACGAAACTCCGATAAGCGTTGTCAACTGGAGTCTGTGATTGCTACTGCTCAGATCAATCTGGATTTCATGACGTCGCAGCAGCGTCTCGTGGCAAAGGGCCCGAAAATGCGCATTCTTTTGATCGAGGACGACACCACCCTTGGCGCCGCCATCCGCGACCAGATCGCAGGGGATGGCCGGTCCGTCGATTGGGTCACGCGGCTTGACGCGGCGGGGGATGCGCTGGCCGGTGCGGGATTTGACCTGATCCTTCTGGACTTGATGCTGCCCGACGGACTCGGTGTGCCGTTCCTGAAGAAACTCCGCGCGCGCGGGGATGTGACGCCTGTCATCATCCTGACCGCCCTCGATCAGGTGTCGGATCGCATCAATGGGCTGAATGCGGGCGCCGACGACTACCTCGTCAAGCCGTTCGATCTGGCGGAATTATCCGCGCGGGTCGGGTCGGTCGCGCGACGCTATACCGGCAACCCCAACCCGCTGGTAACGCATGGTGACCTTGACATCGACCTTGCCGCGCGGCGGGTCACGCGGGCGGGCAAACCGGTGCCGCTGACGGCGCGGGAATGGGCGCTCTTCGAAGCCTTCCTCTCCCGCCCCGGACAGCTTTTGTCCAAGGCACAACTGGAAGAAAAGCTCTACGCCTTCGAGACGGAAATCGACAGCAACACGATCGAGGTCCATGTCAGCCGGCTGCGCAAGAAACTGGGCCGCACCGTGATCGAGACAGAGCGCGGCATGGGCTACCGGCTGGCCGTCGCATGATCTGGCCGGGCAGCCTTCAGGCGCGGCTTGCGCTTGGCCTCGGTGTGACCCTGACGGTGCTGTGGCTGGCTGCCACGGTCTGGACGGCAGCAGACTTGCGACATGAGACGGACGAGATCTTCGATGCAGCCTTGCAGGAGACAGCACAGCGGCTCTTGCCGCTCGCGGTGACCGAGATCATCAATCGTGATCCCGCCGACGGGAGCCAGACACTGGCCCGGATCAGCGATCACGACGAATTTTTCGCCTATATCGTGCGCGACGGCGACGGGAATATTCTCATGCGGTCCCATGGGGCGGACCAGACCCTGTTTCCGGGCACGGACAGCTACGGGTTCACCAGCACTGACACGCACCGCTTTTACAGCGAGCCGGCGCTGCAAGGCGCGATCTGGTTGACCGCGTCGGAGCCGCTGTCAGAACGGCGGGGGGTCGCGCGCGATCTGACCATGCGGTTGGGCTTGCCGCTGCTGCTGGTGTTGCCGCTGACGCTGATTATCGTGATCGTCGTCGTGCAGGTCGGTTTGGGCAGCTTGCGCCGTTTTGGCTCCGGTCTGACCGGACGCGGGGCGCGCGATCTTTCGCCCGTTCCGACGACTGATTTGCCAAGCGACCTGCGCCCTCTCGCCGATACGGTCAACGACCTGCTGTCGCGCCTGTCCGAGGCGTTCGAGGCCGAGCGCGGCTTTGCCGCAAATGCCGCGCACGAGTTGCGCACCCCGCTTGCCGGCGCCATCGCCCAGGCCCAGCGGCTGCGCAGCGAAACCACTGATTCCGCCGCGGCCGAACGCGCCACGGCGATCGAGACCACGCTGAAACGTCTGACCCGCACCTCCGAGCGGCTGATGCAACTGGCCCGCGCCGAGGGTGGGCGGCTGCGCGTTGACGCCCCCGGAGATTTGCGCCCCGTCCTTCAGGTGATCACGGAAGAGATTGCGCGCACGGTCGCGCACGGTCGCCTTGACCTCGACCTTGCCGACGCGCCGGTCATGTCCGATCTCGACCCTGACGCGCTGGCCATCATTGCGCGAAACCTGATTGACAATGCCTTGCGCCACGGTGCGCCCGATCAGCCCGTCAAGATCGTGCTTCGCCCGGCGGGGGAGCTGATCGTGTCGAACGACGGTCCGCCCGTGCCCAGGGACGTGCTGGCGAAGATGGCCAATCGCTTCACACGCCACGGGACAGCCGAGGGCAGCGGCCTCGGTCTTGCCATCGTCGCCTCCATCGCCGAGCGCACGGGCGGCAGCCTGACCCTGCGTTCGCCACGCCAGGGATCAAAGACAGGCTTCGAAGCGATCGTCAGCGTCTCGGGTGGCCTGGTTGCATAGGCGGGCCATCCATTCCCCGGCCACTTCGCGCCGGTCCATTGCCCCGGAGAATGCTGATCCAACCCGGCTGCGGTGGGGCATGGCCCTCAGGCCGCGTTGGCGCGCATGCCATCTTCCGCCGTCGCCGCAGGCACCAGCGCCGTGACCGGATCGGTCATTTTCGGAACCCCGACCTGTTTGCCGTTCCGGCACACGACACGGATCATGCCAACGTCGCCCCCTGACCGCGCGATCACGGATTCAAGGTTGGCGTCGAAGCGAAAGGGGTCATGTCACCTCGTGAGCGATGCATCGGGAAGGTCCGGTGCGAGCGCCGATGCCGCCCAGATCCACCCGGGAAGGCAACCGAGGCGGGAATCGTCCCGCCTCGACCGATAATGCGCGGCCGATCAGGCAGAGCGCAGGAAGACCAGCGCCGCGACCACCCCGAAGAGAAGCTTCGAGACCAATGCAGACCAGAGCGGCACAAGCGTCAGGAAGGTGGGGCTGAGCATCGGCAGCACGACGAAGAAATTGACCGCCCAGACTATGGCGAGGGCAGAAACCACGAGGACGGCTTCGCCAACCGATCCGTGACGTTCCACTGGCAGGGCACGGCGAAGCACGGCGGCCAGGGCAACGCCCAGAACCAGCGCCAGCACCATGTGGATGGCCAGGCCGAGGACGACCGCACCGGACCCTGCGCCAAGCGACGGGAATACCGCTTCGGCGACACCCCGCGCGACGGCGGTCGGATCAGGCGTGGAAACCGGCGCGACGAGGCCAATCCAGACGATTTCGGCGATGCCGCCGGCCACCCCTGCGCCAAGTCCCGCCCTGAGAATGCTACGCCCCCGGGGCGCTGTGGTTTTGAAATTCTGAAAACTCATCTGGCTTTCTCCATTGCAATAGTGTCATTTCAGTCTAGACGGGCCGTCGCAGCCCAACAATGATCCGGATCATGGAAGGCCCCTTTTCCGGTGCCTGTTTTGTCGGGCGTGCAGTTGGCCACAATGGCGTAAAGGTTGGGGATCGCGCCGGAGGGCACGCGACTCTCGGCGTGGCACGCGTCGAATATCTCGGCACAAAGCTCTGTGACGATCTCCTCTGTGTCTTCCAACCCGGTCTCGGCCCCCGGCAAGGCGGTCTGTGGGCATTTCTCAACCGTTCTCCGCCCCGATGTGGCGCGCGCCACCGGTTGATTGATCCTGCAACGGCGGCAAACGGAAGCCGATGACAGCTTGAGGCGTTCAAATCGACGGCCGAGGGCTGCAACCTCGATTTCGGCGCGTTTATGGAACGGGTGGCTTTTTCCACCGCCAGCGGTGCAATGCTACACCCTTGACGGCAGGCTCAACGCGCCGTTCAGGCGTCGAGCCGGAACACCTGGCGCGCCGTTCCGCCGGCGATGGCGCGCGCCTCGTCCGGCGACAGCGCGTCGAGGATCTGCCGTGTCACCGCAAGCCAGTCACTAAGTCCGCCGCCCAAGTTGACCACCGGCCAGTCGCTGCCCCAGACGATGCGCTGCGGGCCGAAGCTTTCGAGCACGTGATCGACATAGGGCTTGACCGCCTCGTGTCCCGCCCGATCGGGCGCGCAATAGGCCAGCAGCCCCGACAGCTTGCAGATCACGTTCGGCCGTTCGGCAAGCGCTGCGATATGCGCGCGCCACGGATCGAGACCGCCGCCCGCGATATCAGGCACCCCGCAATGATCGAGCACCAACGGTGTATTGGCGCACGCGTCAGCCAGGTCGATGGCCAGCGGCAGTTGCCGGGCAAGAAAACACATGTCGAATGTCATGTCGGCGGCACCGATGCGACGGATATTCGCGCGGAACGTCTCGGTCGTCGACATCGCGTCGTCTACGACATGCAGGACCCGGCGGAACCCGACGACGCGTTTGTCACGCGCCGTCTCGACCCAGGCCTGGAAACCCTCGTCCACCTCGGGCCGGGCGGTGGCGATCAGGCCAAGGATGCCATTGGCCGGATCGGCGGCAAGCTTTGCGACATGGTCGGTTTCGGCGCCAAAATCACCCTCGTCCACCGCGGCCTCCATGAACAAGGTGCCGATGATCCCGGCACCTTCGGTCAGCGCACGGTAGTCTTCGACCCTGAAGGCCCGGTCTTCCAACGCGGGAATACCGTTCGTCCAGCCGTAGCCAGCGACCTCGGGGTAAATCAGATGCTGGTGAGTGTCGATCAAGCCGATCATGCGCTGTCTCCTTCCGGGTCCGCGATGGCGGTCTGGTGCTGCGTGCCGAGACCGTCGATACCAAGCTCCACCACATCGCCGGGGCGCAGGTAGCGCGGCGGCTTTTTGCCCATGCCCACCCCCGGCGGGGTGCCGGTGGAAATCACGTCGCCGGGATGCAGCGACATGAACTGGCTGAGGTGGCTGATCAGCCGTGCCACACCGAACACCATCGTGCGGGTTGAGCCCTGCTGCATCGTCTCGCCGTTCAGCGTCAGCCACATCGACAGGTCCTGCGGATCGGCAACCTCGTCGCGGGTGACAAGCCACGGCCCCAACTGGCCGAAATTGTCGCAGCTCTTGCCCTTGGTCCACTGGCCGGAGCGTTCAAGCTGGAACGCGCGTTCGGAGACGTCGTTGGTGACAGCATAGCCCGCGACATGATCGAGGGCGTCGGCCTCGGAGACGTATTTCGCACGGGCGCCGATGATCACCGCAAGCTCCACCTCCCAGTCGGTCTTGTCAGACCCGCGCGGGATGATGATCGGGTCATCCGGCCCGCAGATCGCACTGGTGGCCTTGTGAAAGATGATCGGCTCGTCGGGCACCTGCATCCCGCCCTCGGCGGCGTGGTCGGAATAATTCAGTCCGATGCAGATGAACTTGCCGGTTCCGCCGACGCAAGCGCCAAGCCGCGTGCCCGTCGGCACCAAAGGCAGGCGGTCCGGATCGACGGCGCGAATCGCGGCAAGGCCCGCGTCGCTCAGCGTGTCACCGGCAATGTCGGGCACCACGGCAGACAGGTCGCGCGCCTTGCCCCCGGCGTCGATCAGGCCGGGCTTTTCCGCGCCTGCGGGTCCAAAACGGATAAGTTTCATGTTGGGTCCTTTTCTCAGATATTCGACCAGCCGCCGTCGATGACATGGGCGACTCCGGTCGTGTAGCTCGACTCGTCGCTGGCCAGATGGACAACGAGCGCCGCGATTTCCTCGGCGGTGGCGATCCGTCCCATCGGCTGGCGCGCGGTGAAGGCGGCGCGGGCGGTCGCGTAGTCGCCGGTGGCTTTCAAGCGCTCTTCCAGCGACGGGGATTCCACCGTGCCGGGACAGACCGCGTTGCAGCGGATGCCCTGCGCAATGAAATCGGCCGCGACCGACTTGGTCAGCCCGATCACCGCCGCCTTGGACGCCCCGTAGACGAACCGATTGGGCGCGGCGATCACCGAGGAGGCGACCGACGACATGTTGACGATTGAACCACCACCGCGCGCGATCATGCCGGGCAGGACGGCGCGTATCATCCGATACATCGCCTTCACGTTGAGATCGAAGGAGAAATCCCATTCCGCCTCATTGCAATCGAGGATCGTTCCGTTGGCGACAAAGCCGGCACAATTGAACAGCACGTCGGGCGCACCGACCGCGTCGACGAGCGCACGGATTGCGTCGCCGTCGCGCACGTCGAGGCGGCGGGCGTCCACCCCGTCGAGGGTGGCAAGCGCCGCCTCATTGATGTCGGTTGCGATCACGCGTGCCCCCTCTGCCGCCATCGCCAGCGCCGTGGCCCGTCCGATCCCCTGCCCGGCCGCAGTGACCAGGCAGGTCTTTTCCTTCAATCGCGCCATTCGCATGTCCTTTCGCAGTCACACCGGCAGGCAGGAAGGCCCGATCGGCTCGAAGCTCTTGTAGGTGAGGATGAACTCGGTGTGGCCAAGCTCCTCGGATTTCGTCCGCTCACCCGCCGCCACCTGCGCAACCAGGTCGAGGATCTCGCCGCCGACCTCATCCACGCTTGCGCCTTCATCGAGGATGCGACCGGCGTTGATATCCATGTCGTCGCGCAGGCGCGCATACATCTGCGGGTTGGCGGCGATCTTGATCACCGGCGCCAACGCCGAGCCCACGACCGACCCACGCCCCGTCACGAACAGTGTCATGTGCGCGCCGGAGGCCATCATCTCGACGATCTCGGCATTGTCGGAAATGTTGGGAAAGCCGAAACGCACCTCACCATCGGGCACCACGTCCATCAGGTAAAGCCCGCCGCGCGGTGGGATATCGCCCGGCTTGATCAGCCCGGCGATCTGCGACTGCCCGGATTTCGCGTAGGCGCCCAGCGATTTTTCCTCGATCGTGGTCAGCCCGCCCTCGGCATTGCCGGCGGCGAAACTGCCGAACCCCAGCGTTGCGTAATAGGCCGCCGCCTTGTCGACCGAGGCGCGCAATTCGCGGGCCAATTCCGGCGTTGCGGCGCGGTCGGCCATGATACCCTCGCAGCCGATCATCTCGCCGGTTTCCTCGAAGATGCAGGCGGCGCCCGCCTCGACAAGCCGGTCGAAACAGCGCCCCACCGCCGGGTTGCCGGTTATGCCGCTGGTCCCGTCGGAGCCGCCGCAGACCGTGCCGACCACGAGTTCCGAAAGCGCCATCTCGACCTGCGGCGTGTCGGCGATCCGATCCGCGATCCGGGCGACCGCAGCGCGGCCGGCGTCGATGGTTGCCTTCGTGCCGCCTTCGCGCTGGATCACCAGCGTTTCAACGGGGCGGCCGGTGGCGCGGATCACCTCGGCAAGCGCGTTGCGGTCAAAGCTTTCGCAGCCCAAGGACACCAGCAGCACACCGCCGACATTGGGATGCGTGCAAAGCCGTTCCATCATTTGCTGGGCATAGACATTCGGAAAACAGCCCGGAAAGCCGATCAGATGTGCCGCGTCACGATGCGGGGCGACGATCTCGCGCGCGACGTGATGGGCGCATTCCACAAGGTAGGCGACCGCGATGACGTTGCGGATGCCCTTGCGCCCGTCGGACCTGAGATATCCCATCATCGTGACACCTCCTGGGATGTTTCCGTCAAGACGTAGGTCGGGGTGTGGTTGCTCTTGACGTTGTGGACGTGGACATGCGCGCCCGGTTCGATATGCGCCGTGGCGGTACCGATGGGCGCGCCGTATTTGACGATGGTCTCTCCCGCCGCAATCGCGCGGCGGGCGATCTTGTGGCCCATTCCGAGGCGGTCCGGCAACGTCGCCTCACCGGTTTCGAGCGTCACCGTCTCACCCGCCGCGATCGCGCCGCGCAGGACGAAAACGTTGTCGTCGGGTGACAGCAATAGAAGGCGCGGATCGGTCATGGGTCACACCCTTTCAGTCGTCGCGTTGTCGATCAGGTTCCAGTCCAGCGCAGCACCGAGGCCGGGCGTGTCGGGCAGGTGCGCAATGCCATCGCGGATCGGCAGCGGGCGGTCGAGCCCGAAGGCGAACGTGTCGATCGGCCAGAGCACCTCGAAATAGCTGCAATTGCGGATCGCGCCGGCAAGGTGGAGAGTCACCAGTTCAAGCGGGTGGAAAATCGTTGTGTGCAACTCACAGTTCATGTGGAAGGCCTCCGCCAGCCGCGCCGTCTTGAGCGTGCCGGTTACACCGCCGGACCAGCTTGGATCGGCGCGCACGGCATCGACGACGCGGGTGGCGATGCATTCGGCCACCGAATAGGGATGCTTGGCCAGAACCTCGGTGCCCACCACCGGGATGTCGAGCGTCCGTGTCAGTTCGCGCAGCGCACCGAAAGCTTCGTCGGGCAGCGGTTCTTCAAGCCAGAGGAAGCCGAGGCGCTCCAACTCGCGTCCCAGCCGCAGGGCCTCTTCGAAGGTGTAGGGCTGCACCGGGTCCGACATCAGCGGAAAGGCGTCGCCGACGGCATCGCGCACGGCGCGGTGGATCTCGATATCCTCCGCCAATGACCGGCCCGGCGGGTGGATCTTGTAGGCCGTCATCCCCGCGCCCCTGGCCGCCAGAGCCTCTGCCACGTAGGCGTCGCTATCGGCCAGCACGAGCGAGGAGGCATAGGCCGGCACCTCGGACCGCGCGCCGCCAATGAAGCGCCACAACGGCTCCCCCGCCGCTTCGGCAGCAAGCAGCCAAAGGCAGCAATCGACCGGGCCGAAGCTGTAGATCGGCAGGAGGTGCCACCAGCGATCGGCGGTGCGCCAGTCATGCCAGATCGCCTCGCGGTCGCGCGCATCGCGGCCAACCAGAAAGGGGCGAAGCGACGCCGCCGCCTGATGCGCCGCACCAAGCGCCGAACGCCCGGCAAAGCCGACCATCGACGCGCTGCGGCCGTCCTCGGTGCGCAGCGTGTAGACGAGGAATTCCAGCCCCGCCCGTGTCTGCCCGTCGCGCATCGCCGCGGCGGGGATCGCGGCGTCATCGTGGCGGCAGGCGCGGATATCGAGGGCGGTGATCTTCATCGGTCAGAACTTTCCCCATTGCAAATAGGCCTCTTGCGGGTCCATCCCGTCGAGGATCGCGCTGCGCACCTTGCTTTCGGTGTTCATCGCGGTGACGGCGGCGGGGATCACCTCATCCAGCCGGTCGGCGGGAATGCGCACCATCCCGTCGCGGTCGCCGTGCAGCCAGTCACCGGGCGCGATGGCCACCTCGCCGATCATGATCTCGACCTCGGTCGCCGTCGGCAGCCAAAGCCCGACCACGTCGCGCGGGGTGTGGAAACTGCCCCAACAGGGAAAGCCGAGACGCAGCAGGAAATTCGTGTCGCGCAGGCCGCCGTCGATGACGCAGCCCAGCACGCCCTTGCGGTGCAGGGTTTCGGCCGAAAGCTCGCCCATCTGTGCGACAAGCGCGGTATGCGGCTGCGCCGTCCAGACATACCCGGCGGGGGCCTGCGACAGCAGCCCGGTCCAGGCCAGCAGCGTTTCATGCGGGTCGGCGGTCTCATCTATCCGGCCCTCTACCGTCCACGCCGGGCCGACAAGGGTCTGGTCCGGGTCGAGCGGGCGCAGCGCCGGCGGCACCGTGAAGTTGCGCAGACCCATGGCGCGCATCACGTCATGCACGACGGAGGTGTAGCATGTCGTCAGCTGCGCGATTTTCTCACCATCAGTCATGGTGAAAGACCTCTTCCATCATTGCCCACCATTCCCCATCGGCGCGGGTCTCCAATGGCTCCTGACAGGGCTTGCAGATCTCCCACCAGTCCTGCGTCCTGGGGTCGGCGGCCATTTTCGCGGCATCGGCCTCGAAATCCTCGCCGGTATATTCCCAGTAGCCAAACAGCAGGTTTTCCGGTTCCTTGAGGTAGATCGAGTAGTTGCTGATGTTGCAGGCGGTGATCCTTTCAAGGATCTCTGGCCAGGCATTTGCGTGCAGTTGTTTGTATTCCTCGGCCCTTTCAGGCTTCAGCCCGATGACCATCGCCATGCGTTGCATCTGTTCCTCCCTTGCCAAAGACGTGATGTGTTCCGGGCACGATGCGGGCACGGATCGCGGTCCAGTCCCACGCGATACCGAGGCCGGGGCTGTCGGGCGGGTGCGCGCGACCGTCCCGGATATCGAGCCGCGACATGGTGATCGCATCAAGCTGCGGGATGTATTCCAGAAACGGCGCGTTCGGCACCGCGCAGACGAGGCTGACATGCAGTTCCATCAGGAAATGCGGGCAGATCGCCACGTTAAAGCCTTCGGCCATATGCGCGATCTTGAGCCACGGGGTAATCCCACCGACCCGCGCGACATCGGCTTGCACGATGCTGGCGGCCCCCTGTTCAAGGTAGTCCTTGAACTGGGCCTGCGAATACATGCTCTCGCCCACCGCCACGGGGACGCGCGAATGGCGGGCCAGCCGGGCATGGGCACCGACGTTATCGGCGGGCATCGGTTCTTCGAACCAGTCCACCCGCGTCTCGGCCAGCATGTCGGCCCGGCGCATCGCCTCGGCCAGGTCGAAGGCCTGGTTGGCATCGACCATGATGCGGAAATCCTCACCCACCGCGGCGCGCACCTTGGCAAGACGGGCACGGTCCTCGGCGATGGAGGGCTTGCCGATCTTGAGCTTGGCACCGGTGAAACCCCGCGCCTTCATCTCGGCGGCATCCTCGGCCAGCGCCTCGACGGGCAGGTGCAGCCAGCCGCCCTCGGTCGTGTAAAGCGGGACCGAGGGCTTTGCGCCACCCGCCATGCGCCACAGCGGCAACCCGGCGCGGCGGCAACGCAGATCCCACAGCGCCGTGTCGATCGCGGCCAGTGCCAGCGAAGTGATCGCGCCCACCGCAGTGGCGTGGGTGGCAAACAGCAGGTCACGCCAGATCGCCTCGATCTCCTCGGCCTCGCGGCCGATCAGCCGTGGCACGAGGCTGCGTTCCAGCAAGCTGATGATCGCCGGACCACCGGTGCCGATGGTGTAGGCATAGCCCACGCCCTCGGCACCGTCGCTGTCGGTGATCCGCACAAGCGGCGTTTCCTGGCTGACGAATGACTGGATCGCATCGACGCGTTCCACTGCCGGGGGCAGGTCCACCATCAGGATCTCGACATGTTCGATACGAGCCATCAGCGCGGCCTCACGGTCTTGGTGCTCTGCGCATCGAAAATATGCGCCCTGTCGAGCGACAATCGGAAGGTCAGCCGTTCGCCGTTGCGCGTGTCACGCGGATCGAACATCTTGCACTGGACCTCTTGCCCGGCGAGGCGCGAGTAGATCAGCGTCTCGGCGCCCAGAAGCTCCGCCAGGTCAACCTCCAGCTCGATCTCGGTGATCTCGCGCGCCTCGTGAATACCATGGCCGATCGGGGTGATGTCGTCGGCACGAATGCCGAAGACCACCTCTTGCCCCTCCGTTACGCAATCGACCAGCCGGCTTGGCACCGGCACAGAGGTGCCATCCGCGAAACGCACCGCGCCAGAGGCGATGTCGGCCGGAATCAGGTTCATCGGGGGCGAGCCGATAAAGCTTGCCACGAAGGTGTTCACAGGGTGGTTGAAGACCTCCATCGGGGTGCCGATCTGCTCGATATACCCGTCGCGCATGATCACGATCCGGTCGGCCAGCGTCATCGCCTCAACCTGATCATGGGTGACATAGACGATCGTGGTCGCCACCTTCGAATGCAGTTTCTTGATCTCGGTGCGCATCTGCACCCGAAGCTTGGCGTCGAGATTGGAAAGCGGTTCGTCGAACAGGAAAGCATCGGGGTGGCGCACGATGGCGCGGCCCATGGCCACGCGCTGACGCTGACCGCCCGACAGTTCCGCCGGGATCCGGTCGAGCAATTCCGACAGCCCGAGGATATCGGCGGCCTCATCGACACGCTCGGCAATCCGTGCGGCGGATTGGCCGGCGATCTTCAGCCCGAAGCCGAGATTGTCGCGTACGTTCATGTGCGGGTAGAGCGCGTAGTTCTGGAACACCATCGAGATGTTGCGCTTGCGCGGCGGCAGGTCGTTGACAAGCCGGTCGCCGATGCGCACCTCGCCGCCGGTGATCTCTTCGAGGCCCGCGATCATGCGCAGGGTGGTGGATTTGCCGCAGCCCGAGGGCCCGACCAGCACCACGAACTCGTTATGCGCGATGTCGAGGTCGATGCCGTGCACGACCTCCAGCTTGCCATAGGCCTTGGTGACGTTGTCGATCGTGATGCCTGCCATGTTCAGCCCTTAACTCCGCCGAAGGTCAGTCCGGCAATCAGATGTTTCTGCACGATGAAGGTCAGGATCAGCGCGGGCACGATGATGATCACGGCCATCGCGCTCATGCCTGCCCAGTCGATGGTGAACTGCGAGGTGAAATCCATCAGCCCAACGGGCAAGGTCTTGGAATCGGTCGAGCGGGTCAGCTGGCTGGCCAGTGCGTATTCGTTCCAGCTGGTCAGGAAGGCGAACACCCCCGCCGCCGCGATGCCGGACCGTGCCAGCGGAAACTCGATCCTCCAGAACGCCTGCCAGCGGGTGCAGCCATCGACCTGCGCCGCCTCCGACAGCGAGGCCGGAATCTGGCGAAAGAAGCCGTCGATCAACCAGATCGTGAACGGAACGTTGAGCGACACGTAGACGATGATCAGCCCCAGCTTGGTGTCGATGATCCCGAGCCGCGACCACAGCATGAAGACCGGCAGAGACAGCGCGATCCCCGGCACCGTCCGAAACAGCATCAGCCCGAGGAACCACGCGTTCTTGAACCGGAAGCGAAAGCGCGCGAAGGCGTAGCCGCCCGCCATGCCGATCACCAGCGCGATCACCGTCGAGGTCAGCGCGATCACCAGCGAATTGATGAAATAGCTCAAGACCGGGATCGCCACCTGCCCCTCGTCGAAGCCGAAGATCTTGGCGAAATTGTTCAGTGTCACCTGCTCTGGAATCCAGATCGGCGGCCGCGCGAGGATCTCGCGGTTGGGCCGGAACGCCGACAACACGACCCACAGACCGGGCACCGAGATGATCACCATCAACAGGAAAGTGGTAAGCCACAGCCCCGTCGCGCGTAGCCTTTTTTTCAACGCCCGGCTCATTCCGCGCCACCCATGAAGCGACGCGCCGCCACGAGTTTGGTAAAGAAGAAATAGGTGAAGGCGATCGACAGGATCGTGGAGATGTAGGCCATCGCATTGGCCTGCCCCATTCGGGCATTCTCATACCCGGTGCGCGCGATCAGCGTCCACAGAAGTTCGGTTCGGCCCGCCGGGCCACCGCCCGTCATCACCGTGACGATGTCGAAGGCGCGCGCCACGTCGAGCGAGCGGATCGTCATCGCAATGAAGGCAAAGGGCATGATGAAGGGCAACGTGATATGGCGAAACACCTGCCACGAATTGCAGCCGTCCACCTTGGCGGCTTCCAGCGGGTCGCGCGGCATGGCGAACAGCCCGGCCAGCAGCAGGATCGCAAAGACCGATGTGCTCATCCACACTTCGGCAAAGATGATCGAGAACATCGCCAGTTCCCTGTCCACCAGCCACGGAATTGCCTGGTCGGTGATGCCAAGGCTTTGCAGCGCATTGTTCAGAACGCCGATATTGTCGTTGAAGATGAACTTGAACTGAAAACCGACGAGGACGGGCGAGAACATCATTGGGAACATCATGATCGTGCGCAAAGTGCGCTGTCCCCAGGTGATGCGGTTGATCAGCAGGGCAATTCCGAGGCCGAACAGAAATTCCAGGTTGAGCGCGATCAGCAGGAACAGGATGGTGCGGCCGAACACCTCCCAGAAGTCGGGGTCGGAAAACAGCCGCACATAGTTGCGCAGGCCGATGAAGATCTCGATCGTTTCCGGCCGGATCAACCGGTAGGGCGTCAGCGACGTGTAAAGCGAGAACACGAGCGGCAGCGCAACCACGAACAGCATCGTGAACAGGGCCGGTGACAACAGCAGGATCGGCGTCAATTTCGCCTGCCGTGTGCGAAGATATCGAAGCAAGGGTTGATGTCCTTCCTGTCCTGCCGGATCAAGGGACGCGGCAACCCGGAAAGGCCGCCGCGCCGTTAGCCAAACTCAGTTGTAGCCGGCGTCTTCCATGATCACGCTTGCCTCGCGCGCAGCCGCGTCAAGCGCCTCCTGCGAGGTCATGTCGCCCACGATCGCCGCCTGAAGGCGCGGCCAGATCACGTTCGAGACCTCGATCCACTCGGGGATCAGCGGCGGGGTGAAGGCATCCTCCGCCATCGAGGCCGAATAGGTATCGAACACCTCGACCATGAAATCGCGCCCGTCGGCGGCAAACTCGGCCCGCGCGTCTTCCCAGACCTGCGTGCGGGTCGGCAACAGGCCGTTGCGCGCCTCGACCATCTGCCGGTCATGGTCGGTCAGGAAGGTCACGAAGGAGACCGCCGCCTCCATGTTGTCGCAGGTCTCGGTGATCGAGAAACTGTGCGACCCCGACCAGCCGGTGCGGACCCCGGCCGAGCCCATCGGTGCGCGCACCAGGCCGACATCGCCGGCGACGCTCGAATTTTCGGGATCGTTGAAGAAGGCCGACCAGCCGGCCCAGTCGAGGTTCAGCGCAACCGACCCGCTGGCAAAGCCGAGCCCGGTATCGTCCCACAGGTAGTTGGGCACCCCGCGCGGCACTGCCCCGGAGTTGTAGAGATCGACAAACCAGTCGAGCGCTCGCACCCCGGCCTCGGAATTGAACGTCGGCTCCCAGTCATCATTGAAAAGCTGCCCGCCTTCCGCGACAAGCATTTCGTAGAACCGACCGACGACCGCCTCGTCCTTGCCGACATATTGCGTGCCGTAGAAATCCGGCGGATCAGCGAAGAAATTCGCTTGATCGGCGACCTGCGCCCAAGTTTCCGGCGGCGTCAGTGCGTAGCCGTATTCGGCCTCGAAGGCTTGCTGGTTTGCTTCGTCCTCGTAAAGTGACCGGATATAGAACAGGTTCGACACGTCCGAATGGCGCGGCAACTGGACCAGTCGGCCATCCACGGTCGAGTGCTCCAGCACCCGCGGCACGAAGTCAGACAGGACGTCCTCGGAGATGTGATCGCGCAGATCGACATAGATCCTGCCGTATTGCGGCGCGAAGCTGGTGTGGTTCGACCCGACGCACCAATCGAGCGTCCCCGCCGCGATATCCTGCTTGATCTCGCGGTCGAGTTCGAAGTGGTTCTGGCGGCTCAGGATCTCGACGGTGGCGCCGGTCATCTCCTCCCACGCGGAGATCTCTGAATAGAGCGGTTCGTATTGCGCGCCCCCGATCAGTTTCACCCGCAGGGTGTAGCCGTCAAAATTGCCGTAATCCTGAGCAACGCCCGGCATTGCCAACAGCGGCACGAGCGCCGTGGCAAGCATTGCTTTCCCTTTCAGTCTGAACATTTTGTCCTCCCTTCAAACATGCCGGGTCACACCCCTTCACGGGGCTTGTTATCTGCTTCGCCGCCCGCCGGCACGAGATCGGGCAGCAGATCGTTGACGATGATTGCGCGGTCAGCGCCCAGAACCGGCGCGGCGCGGGCGCTTTTCAGCACCTGGCCGTTCAACCGGATCGGGCTGCGCAGCGCATGAAGCGCGGTGTCGGCGTTGCGCCGGATCACCTGTTCGAAATCGAGGGTCTGGAACGCCTCGGAGGCCAGCATCTCGGGCCAGTCGAGAACTTCGGAACACCAGATATCGGCGGGCTGAAGCACCGCCAGCCAGTCGGCGGTGCGGCGCGTCCGTGTCGTTTCGGCGATTGCGGTCTTGATCGCGTCGCGCGCGCGCATCATCGCGGCACCATCGTTGAAATAACGCTCCAGCCCGTCGATCCCCATCAACCCCGCCAGCCGTTCAAGCGAGGGCGTCATCGCCAGGGCGAGGTAGCCGTCGGCGGTGCGATAGACCCCGTAGGGCGCGCCCAGATAGGCATGCGCGCCGTTCACCGCGCTGCGTTCGGGGGCGCGTCGGCCATCGTTGAGATGCGTGGTCAGCACCTCGAACTGGAAGTCGATCATCGCCTCGAACAGACTGGTCTGGACGTGCGCGCCGCGGCCATGGACACCGCGCCCGACCAGCGCGGCGAGTATGCCATGCGCCAATGCGCCTCCAGCCAGCATGTCGGCCACCGCAAGTCCCATCGGCATCGGCGGGTCATCGCGCGACCCGGTCAGCCACAGCAGCCCCGACCGCGCCTGCGCCAGCAGGTCCTGTCCCGGCAGATCGCGCCACGGGCCGTCTTCGCCGAAGCCCGAAATCGAGCCGTAGACAAGGCGCGGGTTGATCTCGCGCACCGCGTCGTAGCCGAACCCCTGCCGCTCGATCACGCCGGGGCGGAAATTCTGGATCATCACGTCGGCGCGCGCGATCAACGCGCGCAGCAGCGCCCGGTCCTCCTCGTCGCGCAGATCGGCGGCAAGGCTTTCCTTGTTGCGGTTGATCGCGTGAAACAACGAATTGTCGCCATCAATATCGGTATCGGACAGGTAGAGGTTGCGGCACAGATCACCGCTGCCGGGGCGCTCGATCTTGATCACCCGCGCGCCGAGATCGGCCAGCTTCAGCGAGGCGTAGGGCCCGGACAGGAACTGGCTGAAATCGAGCACGACGAGGCCGTGCAGCGGGCGATCCTCGGTCGGCATCACCTTCATGCCCGGCTCTCCTCGTGGGCGGCTTGCAGCGCGTCGAGCGTGGCACGCGCAGGCGTATCACCGCGCAGGAAGGCATGGACGATGTCGCCGCCGCGATCCTGAAAGCCCATGTAACCATCATAGCGCGGGCGCAACCACGCCGTGTCAAGCGTGCGGCGCGTGGCGCGGAAAAAATCGTGCGTCGCAGCATTGCAGGCCTCGTCTTCCCACGCAACGGCGTTGCCGGGTTGCCCGCCAGCCTCGAAAAACAGGCCCTTCTGGCAGTCGGCGCCGGCGATCCAGAGCGCGTAATCGGTCGCAATCTCGCGCTCGGTCGAGGCCGCGCTGACGGCAATGCCGGTGCCGCCCAGAACGGTGCCCGAAGGGTCGTCGCCGCGCAGGCCGGGCGCATCGGTGAAGTGCAGGGGGAAACGGCAATACCCCCTTCGGCTGTAGTTGGTGTAGCCGTAGCCGAAGGGTGAATAGGCCGGCGCCTCGGCGCTGCGCCCCATCCATTCGTATATGCCGATCGGGTCGAGCGTCAGGCAACGCGGGTCCATCAGCCCCATCACCTCGCCCAACCGGCCCAGCACCTCTTCACCCGCGGCGCGGTCGACGAAGCTGCTGCCCCCGGCGACATCTGCGCCAAGGTTGCGCACCAGCCCCATGAAGGTCATCAGCGCATTGATCGGGATCAGCGCGAAGGCCACCTTGCCCCTGCGGGCAAGGTCCATCACCCCGTCCCAGTCGCGCGGCGCCTCGGCGATCAGGTCGGGGCGGAACGCGGCGACCGGTGTGGCCGCGTCGATCGCAAGCGCCCATTGCTTGCCGCCGAAATTGTAGCTCGTATGCGACAGGCCGACCGACTGCGCCGCCAGCCTCTTCAGGTCGGCGTCGCGCCCGGCATCGTCGAACGCGATCAACAGGCCGGTCCCGGCGACCTCGCCGACATGCGGGTGGTCGATCACCATTAGATCGTAGCGGTCGGCCATTTCCTCGATGGGACGGTCGGCGAAAGCCTGAAGCGAGCGTTTTTCCCAGCGGATCGACACGCCGGGATGCGCCTTTTCATATGCCTCGGAGGTGGCGACCATCGGTTCGAAGCCGCGCGCGTGGTCCCAGGTCATGCCGACAAGCTCAGCCATCGGCCCTTGCCTTTTTCCGGGCCGCAAGCGCGGCGTCTGCCTCGGCGCGGAAAGCGGCAGGGTCGCGGTAAAGCGCCGTCATCAGGTGTTCGCAGTAAAGCGCCTGTTCACCTTCGCCCTTGAACACCGAATAGCTGACCCGAACCTTGCCCATGCGGTGATCCTTGACCTCCTTCGACAGGTTTTCGCGGATCGTGTAGATCGTATCGCCGATGAAGACCGGGGCGATAAAGCGCAGCCTGTCGTAGCCATACGAAAAAGAGTTCAGGCAATTCGTCGCCGCCAACCCGAGCCCGTAGGAAAACACCATTGCGCCCGCCACCAGCCTGCGGCCGAAGACCCCCGCCTCGGCTGCGAAGCGTTCGTCGCTGACATAGGGGTGGTGGTCCATCACGAGGCTGTTGAACAGCATGGATTCGCCCTCCGAGATCGTGCGGCGGATCGAGCGGATCCGATCGCCCGGTGCGAAATCCTCGAAATACCAATCCTCGGAGTTCCAGGCCGGAATCTCGGCGTGATCAGCGGGAAGCCCCGGCAACCCACGCGGATGAACGCCGATCTCGGCCATGGCTCCCCCTCGGTTTTGGTCGATCACTCAATCATTGCAAACTCACAATCATGGATCTGTTTTCATATGTCAAACTTTTTTGTATAAGTAAAAAATGACCGCCGACCCTTTGGCGGGACCGACAGGGGAGGCGCAATGGAACGCGAACAGTTTTTCGAGGAATACGAGCTTGGTGCCGCGCGCCAGACGCTCGCGCGGACGATCACCGAGGCCGATATCGTCTTTCACGCCGGTCATTCGGGGGATTTCTTCCCGCATCACATGGACGCCGAATGGTGCAAGACGCAGCCCTTCGGGGCCCGCGTCGCCCATGGAACGATGACCTTCACCATCGGGATCGGCCTGACCGCGACCCAGATCAATCCGCGCGCCTTCACCTATGGCTACGAACGGTTGCGCTTTCCCGCCCCGGTCTTTGCCGGCGACACGATTCGCACCACCGTGACCATCGGCGCGCTTGACGACGACCCCAAGCGGCCCGCTCATGGACGGGTGACCGAGGTCTGCGAAACTACCAACCAGCACGGCAAGACCGTGATGTATTGCGAGCATATCCTGCTCGCCGAACGCAAGGAGGCCATGCAATGACCCTCGATCTCGCACAAGGCTGGCCCGGACCGGCCAATCCCGCCCCCATCGTTCTCGTCGGTGCGGGCGGTATCGTCCGCGATGCCCACATGCCGGCCTATGCAAAGGCCGGGCTTGCCGTGACCGGTGTCACCGATGTCGACGCTGCCCGCGCCAAGGCCCTCGCGCAGGACTTCGACCTGCCCGACCTTTACCCCGACCTTGCCGCCGCAGTGGCCGACCGGGGCACCAACGCCGTCTATGACATCGCCACGCCGCCGCATGTGCTACCCGAGATCCTGCCGCACCTGCCCGACGGCGCGGCGGTTCTGATGCAAAAACCGATGGGTGCCGATCAGGATCAGGCCCGCGCGATCCGCGCCATCTGCCGCGACAAGGGGCTGAAAGCGGCGGTGAACTTTCAGCTTCGGTTCTCGCCGATGATGATGGCGGTGCAGGACGCGGTGCGGCGCGGCCTTCTGGGCGACTTGCTGGAGATCGAGGTGCACGTGAACATCTTCACGCCGTGGACGCTGTTTCCCTTCCTGATCCCGATGAGCCGCGTCGAAATCGCGGTGCATTCGATCCACTACCTCGATGCGATCCGCGCCGTGGCGGGCAACCCCAAGGGCGTCTTCGCTCGCAGCCTGCACGATCCCCGCGCGGATGACTTCAAGCAGACCCGAACCTCGGTGATCCTCGATTACGGCGACGCGCTGCGCGGGCTCATGTCGATCAACCACAACCATCAATGCGGGCGAAAGTTCCAGTCCGCGTGGATCCGGTTCGAGGGTAGCGCGGGCGCGATGATGGTCAAGCTGGGGGTCAATTTCGACTATCCCAACGGCGAGCCGGATGAACTTTGGCTCTGTCGCGGCGCGGGCGACTGGCAGCAGATCCCGCTTGCGGGACGCTGGTTCATCGACGCCTTCATGGGACCGATGCGCAACGTTCAGAGGTTTGCCGCCGGCGAAGACGACCATCTGCATTCGGGTGTCGAGGATGCCTATGAAACGATGGCACTGGTCGAGGCGTGTTTCAACGCGATAGACCGGCCGCCGGAACCGCTTATTCTCGACTAGGAGGGGCGGTCTTGTCCTCATACGGTGGCACGGTGGGGCCGCCGAGCGCGACGCTGAGCGTATTCGCCGTGTCGATGACGTGGCGGGCGCAGGTCTGGAACGAGATCGGATCGTCGAACCGCTCAAGATGCGGGACCGTAAGGGCTGCAACCGTGTGACCGGTGTGATCGAACACCGGCACGGCAATGTTGACGATGCCACGGGCAACGAAACTGTCGGTGATCTCGTGCCCACGCAGGCGGATCTCGGCCAGTTCCTCGCGCAGGTGGCCTTCGGTCTTGTCCTTGGGAAGCGGCACGCGGGCGAACAGTTCCTGTAACCGGTCTTCCTCGGCGAAGGCGAGGATCACCCGCCCGGACGAGGCACGCCACAGATCGACCCGCGCGCCGAGCCGAATGCTCATCACATGATGGCTGGGCGGATCGACCTGCCCGACGATCAGCACCACGTCATCACTGATGATCCCCAGATGCGCCGACTGATTGATCCGCGCCGTCAGCTTGCGCATGAGCGGCCCGGAAAGAGCGGTCAATCGCTTGATGAGGGGGGTCTGATGCGCCACCGCGAATAGCTTGGTCGTCAAGGAGTAACGGTCAGTGTCGGGATCCTGCGCAATGTAGCCGCGATTTATCAACGCCACCAGCATGCGGAAGATCTCCCCCACCGACCGGCCCATGGAGCGCGCGATGTCGGATTGGCTTAGCCCGTGTTCTTCCCGCGCCAGCAACTCGATGATATCAAGGCCCTTCTCCAGCGCGGGGGCCGAGTAGCGTGCAGTCTTCGCGACCTGATCGGGTTCGTTTTTTATGTCTTCCATCCTCGGATCGTCTCGGTCGTCTCGAAAGCGAAAGTGTTTGCCATCACTTCTCGGCTGTCAATCCGCACACCGAAAAAACAGACGTGCGCGCGCCACCGGTCTTTTCGACTGTCCTGGACGAATATCCTTGATCGGGACCGCCGCGCGCATGACGCCCTTTCTGAGGTCCAATACACACCTTTTTACCCACCTTCGGAGTGTAGGAGTTTTCTTCAACAATATCAGGAAGAGTGGTGACCCCGGCAGGATTCGAACCTGCAACCTGCCCCTTAGGAGGGGGCTGCTCTATCCAGTTGAGCCACGGGGCCGACGCCCACGTTTTGCGCAATTCGGCGGCGTCTGGCAAGGCGGCAGCATCGAAAATCGCTGCCGGTGGCTTCTGCCTTGGACAATCCGGACCCAACTGCTTAACAATCGTGTGACAGCCACCTCAAGGAGCCGCCAACCTTGCCGCCGAAGATTCACGACGCGGGCCGCCCGCAACTGACCCTCCGCGATGTGGCCGAGGCTGCGCGCGTGTCGGAAATGACGGTCAGCCGCGTGTTGCGCAACCGGGGGGACGTGTCGCAAGGAACGCGGGCAAGGGTGCTGGAGGCGGCGCGCGCGCTCGGTTATGTGCCCAACAAGATTGCCGGGGCGCTGGCGTCGTCGCGAGTGAACCTTGTCGGCGTAGTGATTCCGTCGTTGTCCAACATGGTGTTCCCGCAGGTGCTGGCCGGGATTTCCGACGTGCTCGACGACACACCGCTGCAACCCGTCTTCGGCGCCACCCATTACAAGCCCGAACGCGAGGAGGAGGTAATCTACGAAATGCTGTCCTGGCGCCCCTCGGGGATGATCGTCGCGGGGATCGAGCATTCCGACGCCTCGAGGGCGATGCTGGCCAATTCCGGTATTCCTGTGGTCGAGATCATGGATGCGGACGGCGATCCGATCGACGCCATGGTGGGGATCAGCCACCGCGCGGCAGGCGCTCGGATGGCGCGCGAAATCCTCGCCCGTGGCTACCGGCGCATCGGGTTCATGGGCACCAAGATGCCGCTCGACTTTCGCGCCCGCAAGCGGCTGGAAGGGTTCGAGGGGGTCTTGCAAGAACAGGGCATCGACCTTGTCGATCGCGCCTTCTATTCCGGCGGCTCCGGCTTCGGCAAGGGACGCGAGATGACGCAGGAAATGCTCTCGCGTCATGGAGACCTGGATTTCCTTTATTATTCCAATGACATGATCGCAGCTGGCGGGCTGCTCTACTGCCTTGAACACGGTATGCGCATCCCCGAGGACATGGGGCTTGCGGGGTTCAACGCGGTTGAGATTCTCGACGGTCTGCCGATGCGGCTCGCCACGATGGACACGCGGCGCCTGGAAATCGGGCGCGCGGCGGCCAAGATCGTGGCCGCGCGCGTTGCGGGCGAAGAGTGCGACCAGACCGTCACGCTCGACGCCGGGTTCGAGGCAGGCGATACGATGCGCGCGCCCGCTTCTTGAAAGGTGCGCAAACGCAAGGCCCGGGTGCCGCACTCTGGCGGGCAGCGATCACCCGACAGCGCCGCCGCCCTCAAAAGGGGGATTCTTTTCTTTCAAACCCTCTGCTATCCTTGCTGAAAATGAGCGGACACAGACCCGCCAAATCGAGCAGGAAGCACAGCCATGAACATACTCACGGACCCATCCGATATCCGTAAGGCGGCGGAACGCGTCGCAGGCAACGCACCGGTCGCGGAAGGCGGCGTGCACAAGACATGGTTTCGCGGCAGCAAGGGCAGCCGACCGCCGAAGGCGCTTCAGACGATGCCGGAAACGGTGGTTCTCGACTACGTCCTCAAGGGCTGGGAACCCGCCGCGCCCTGCATCGACGAGACGACGAAGGTCACCGCCTTCGGCAGTTGCTTTGCCACCTATATCTCGGACTGGCTGGCTTCGCGCCATTACAACGTCCTGACCCGCGACGAGGGCAGCAACGCCTATGTCGTCAGCTGCGGCGAGGGTATGGTCAATTCCTTCGTTATCCGCCAGCAATTCGAATGGGCGTTCGAGGGCAAGTCCTTCGACGCCCCCCTGTGGCACGGCTACAAGGCCGAGGAATTCGGCTATGACGAGGACGTGCGGCTGGAAACCCTGCGCCTGTTCAACGAAACCGATGTCTTCATTCTGACCCTCGGCCTGTCGGAGGTCTGGTATGACGAACCGACCGGCGGGGTTTTCTGGCGCACCCTGCCCAAGGACAAATACGACCCCGAACGCCACAAGTTCCGCGTCTCGACGGTGGAGGAAAACCGCGACAACCTGCGCGAGATCTACCGCCTGATCCGGACGCACCGCCCGGATGCCAGGATCATCCTGACCCTGTCGCCGATCCCCCTGATCGCGACCTTCCGCGACGAAAGCTGCATCAGCGCCAACAGCGTGTCCAAGGCGGTGCTGCGTGTCGCCATCGACGAGGTGATGCGCGAGTTCAAGCACGAGGGGTACCTGTTCTACTGGCCCTCCTACGAAATCGTGGCCGACATCTTCAACTTCCCCTTCAAGGAGGATCGTCGCCACCTTCACAGGCCGGTGCAGGATTTCATCCTGATGACGTTCGAGCGGGTCTGGTGCAAACGCGCGCCGGACGACCATGAGTATCTGCGCCAGTGGCTGCGTGCGAAAGCCGTCTCCGGCCAATTGAATGACCGTTTCGACGGCGCCCTGCGCACGCGCAACCTTGACAGGCTGCGCCACATGCTGGGCCGCGCCGGATCAGCAATTTCAAAGTGACCGAGGCCACGGCGAAGGCGCTGATCCTGCGCTATGTCGAGGAGGAGGAACGCCGCCAGAGATCCCGTTCCGTGGCGGCGGAGTGACGCGCCCTCAGCACTCCGGGATGTTCACCGCCAGTCCGCCGCGGCTGGTTTCCTTGTAATTGTCGCTCATGTCCATGCCGGTCTGGCGCATCGCCTCGATGCAGTTGTCGAGCGGCATGAAATGCTGCCCGTCGCCGCGCAACGCCAGCGAGGCCGCCGAAACCGCCTTGATCGCGCCAAGCCCGTTCCGCTCGATGCACGGCACCTGCACCAGGCCGCCGACCGGGTCGCAAGTCATGCCAAGGTGATGTTCCAGAGCGATCTCGGCGGCGTTCTCGATCTGCTCGTTGCTGCCGCCGAGCGCCGCGCACAGCCCCGCCGCCGCCATGGCGGATGCTGACCCGACCTCGCCCTGACAGCCCACCTCGGCGCCCGAGATACTGGCATTGTGCTTGATCAGCCCGCCGATCGCAGCCGCCGTCATCAGGAAGGTGCGCCGCCCGGCTTCGGTGGCACCGATGCAATGGTCGCGGTAATAGCGCAGCACCGCAGGCACAACGCCCGCAGCACCGTTGGTGGGCGAAGTCACAACCTTGCCACCGGCGGCGTTCTCTTCGTTGACGGCCATGGCGTAGACGCTCAGCCAATCATTGACGGTATGTGGTTGCGCAAGGTTGGTGCCACGTTCGGCCAGCAACTGCTGATGGATCGACCGCGCCCGCCGGCGCACTTTCAACCCGCCCGGTAATTGACCCGCCTGCGACAGCCCCCGGTCGATGCAGGCGTCCATCGCCGACCAGATGGCATCGAGCCTTTCGCGCACCGCGCACCGGCCGCAATCGCTGGCCTCGTTTTCCCATTTCATCTCGGCAATCGACTTACCCGCGATGCGCCCCATGCGCAGCATCTCCGCCGCCGACCCGAACGGATAGGGATAGCCCTGCGCCACCTTCTCGGCATGCAGCGCCTCGGTCCCGCCCTGCTTGTAGCGCTCCAGTTCTGCGGCGGTCATGACGAAGCCGCCGCCCACGGAGTAATAGGTCTCCTCCATGTAAAGCTTGCCGCGCGCGTCCCGGGCGCGCAGGACCATTCCGTTGACATGACCAGCCAGCGGCGGGCCGAAGTCGAAGACAACGTCGCTCTCGGGATCGAAGCGCAACTCCGGCAGGCCCGCAGGGCGGACCGCGCCGGTTTCGCGCAGCCGCGCCTCCTCCGCCGCGGCGTCGTCGGGGTCGATCGTATCGGGCCGGAATCCCAGCAGCCCGAGGATCACCGCCCGGTCGGTCGCGTGCCCCTTGCCGGTGAAGGCGAGCGACCCGTGTAGCGAACAGGCGAGATGCGCCACCTCGCCCGCGCCGGGTTCGCGCAGGCCGGTGCGCAACTGGTCAAGGAACCGCGCCGCCGCCGTCATCGGCCCCATCGTGTGCGATGAGGACGGCCCGATGCCGATCTTGAAGATGTCGAAGACGCTCAGGAACATGGGCGAACCCCTCTTGGCTGGACCAGCCGGACCATAGCTGCACGCGGGCGGGCGGCACACGGAAAACCGACGCATCCCCTGTCCTGACCGACCCGGTGGCGGCTGTCCATCCCGCCGCCCACCCGCCGATGAGCCGTGGCGAAGAGGCGGCCGGGTCGGCGCAGCGTAGCGCGGCGAAACCGCCACAGCACCGCACGAGTCTTGCAGACGGGGTGCACGCTGGACTGCCCCTTGTTTCGACACGAAACAGCGCGCCCTCCGGGACCGGGAGGGCGCGCTTGCCGGCGGTTAGCGGCGAGGTCCGGGACGACCCTGCCTGCCGGACGGGGCAGGCTCAGTCGAGCCCGAACTGGATAAGAAGACCGGTCTGGCAGCCTGCGCCTTGCGCAACATTTGCGTTGGCGGCGTTGCCGAACTGGAAGATGCCGTAGGCGTCGCAACCGTTCTGCGAGAGCGTGCCGTAATGGCCATTGCCTTCCTGGTGGACGACGCCCTGGTTGCCGTATCCGCTCTGGCCGATGCCGGCGCCGTTGCCGTTTCCGGCCTGGTGAACATGGGCGCTGCCATTGGCGGCCTGCGCGATGCCGTAAAGCGCCAGACCGAGGCGGATGGCGTTGGCCTCATCGGCATTGGTCGGGTTGACTTCGAAGGAGATCGAGCCCCCTGCGCTGGCCATCGGCGCGGCAAGGGTGGCAAGGGCGAGGGTGGCGGCGGTGAGGGTCTTGCGGAACATCGGAATATCCTTTCAGGGGCTGTCAGGTTATGAAAGTGTGTCGATTACACGTGCTTATTGGTTCAAATCGGGCGGCTCAAAGCTCGGTTTCCATGGTGCGGCAGAGATAGCTCTGGCCGTTCACGGTGATGGTCAGCTCGCTGTCATAGGCACTCGCCGCGCCCGACAGCATCGACTGGCCAAGCGTGACGGTCTCGCCGGCACGGGCCGTGAAGGCCCCGCCCTGGCGAATGTTGGTGCCGCGCCCGGCGAGGTGCAGGGTGTAGCTGCCGGTCAGCCTCTCAACCGCTTGCAGGCGGCCTTCGAAGCGGGTGCCGGTGGCGGTCTCGCTCACTGCGATCTCGCAGGCGAAGGGGGCAGAGGTGGTGGCGGTCGAGGCACTGGTGCAGGCGGCGGCAAGGCCCGCCCCGGCCAGGATCAGGGCCGCGGGCAGAAACCGGCGTGGGAGGAGGGGGAGGGTCATGGATCTGGTCCTTTGTGTCGGAAGGGAAAAAGGTGGCCCGCAGGGGGAGGGAGGCCCCCCGCAGGCCGGGCGGCGTCAGTTCTGGACGATTACCGCGACGTTGCCGTGGCCGACCTGGGTGGAGGACGCGGCGTTGCCGTTGCCGACCTGGATCACGCCAACCGCGTTGCCGTTGCCCCACTGGGTGGTGTCGGCGCTGTTGTTCGCACCGATCTGGGCGATGCCGTTGACGTTGCCCGAGCCGTAGGTCGAGGCCGAGGCGCCGTTGTTCCAGCCGCTCTGGCCGACGACAGTACGGTTGTGGTGGCCGTCCTGAGTGGCGATGGCGGTGTTCCAGGCGCCGTCCTGGTAAAGGGTCATGTCGTTGAACCAACCCGACTGCGCACCGCCAGCGGCGTTGCCGTAGCCATACTGCTCGACACTGACGTAAGAGCCGCCGGCGGAAGCGACAGAAGCGACGGGCAGGGCGATGGCGATTGCGAGGGCGACGGTCTTGAAGGTCGATGCGATGGTCATTGTGAAATTCCTTTCGGGCTGATCGTGAGGGGCGATGCTGAGGTCGCTGTTTCAGGGGTTGTGTGACGGCGTCAGCGGAGTGCGTCAGCCGATGACCAATCCATGGCCCGGCCCCGTCCGGTCAGGCAATAACGCCGAAACGACAGCCGATAACAGCGCACCCGTCATCGGATAACCGCCGCTGAAAGGGGCGCGTTATTCGATAACAAGGACGTATTAAATAAATAAAACCAATATGATAAATCGTTCAGCACGATCCGTTTCAGGTCGGAACCCTGGCCGGTCCGCTCGCGCTCGCCCGTTGGCCCACCGGGCCGGTCCCGCATCCGGATGGCGCGCCGCAACCCGATAACACCGTCTTCGTGTGAAAACGACGCGATTCTGCGTCGTCAAGGGGCAGCCCCGACTCGCGCAGCCGTCTGTTTTTTGGGCGATGGAGCGGACTCGGGCCACTTGGCGACTCATCTGGCGATGCTGACATCGGTCGCGGCGACGAGACCCGCCATCACCCGAATCCCGGTTTTCTGCGGTCAAGACCGCGACGGGATCAGATGTCGATCATGCGGAGCACACTGCTACGGAGCTGCACCTGTCGTCACCCGGCAAGAACCGACCCAAGCTCGCCGGTCCGAACCCGGCCAAGGTCGGTCTGGCCTATCATTCACCCGCTTTCTGTGCGCAGAAGAACCAAAACTGACACGATCGGGGAAGGGAAACATGTCGAGGCCACGCCTTCTTTTCTTTTTCAACGGGTTGCCGGAATACGAGGCGCTGTTCAACATCGCCCGCCGTTTGCTGGAACGCGGCATGGTGGAGCCTGTCTGCATTTCGCCGTCCGAAGTGCTACGCCGGGAACCGCGGATCAAGCCGATGATCGCGGCCTCCGGCCTCACGGTGACGGTGCGCCCGAGCCGTTGGATCAAGCTTTTCCCCAAGCGGTGGCTGCGCAAGGGCGACGCGGCGATCACCATGGTGGACCCGACCATGGACAACAGTCCAACCCGGCCGCGCAGCCTTGCCATGCTGGCGCTGGGGCTGCCGACGATCTTTGTTCAGCACGGGGTCATGCAAGGCAAGCTGAACCTCGCCAATGACCGGCGCGACATCCATTACGAGTCGCGCCTTCTGCTGACGTTCGAGGATTTGATCATCCCCGAAATCCTGTCGGAAGAAACGCGGGAAAAGGTGCGCAAGGTCGGGTTCATCAAGCCGTTGCTGTTCGCACCGCGGCCACCGAAAGGGGCCGTGCCCCGGCATGGCCGCGCGATCCTGTTCTGCCATTCCTTCCGGTGGGCGGGCCGCTACGGAGAGGAGGACGTCGCGCGATTCTACGATCTCGTCGGCCAGTTCGCGCGCGCCCACCCTGACGATCTGGTGATCGTCCGCAGCCACCGGGGCAAGTCCCGCGCGCTTTACAAGGCGCATGACAAGGCCCTGTCCGAGCAGCGCAATGTCGTGTTTTCCCACGCTTACAAAGGGCCGCTCCGGGGGATGTCGATCACCGATGTGCTCGATCTTGCCGATATGTGCGTCTCCACCGCGTCGACGGCGGTGCTGGACAGCGTCTACATGGGCAAACCGACCGCGATCTACGAGAATGATCAACCGGTGTTCCGCAACCTGCCCAATATCGACGGAATGGAGAGCCTGGAGGCGTTCTTCGCGTCGCCGGAGGTTGCCGACATCGCCGGGGTCAAGGCGCATTATGGGGAGGTGGACGAGAATATCGAAAGGGCCTGCGATGCGATCGAGAACATGCTGGCGGCGTTACCTGCCCGAGGGGTGTCTCTTTCAGGCGCGTAGCTGTGCCCCGTCGACGCCCGCGATCCTGACCGCCACGATCTGCCCCTCTGGCTGTGGATCGTCAAAGCTGACCTCGGTGAATTGCTCCGTCCGGCCCATATGCGGGTTTTCCAACAAGACGTTGTGACGGCGTCCCACTTGCGCGGCCAAATGGGTGGCAACCTGCCGGTTGCCTGCCGCGCGCAACCTTGCAGCGCGATCCTTGATCGCCTTGCCATGCACTTGCGGCATCCTTGCCGCCGGCGTGCCCGGACGCGGGGAATAGGGGAAGACATGCAGCCATGTCAGCCCGCAATCCTCCACCAGTTTCAGCGAATTCTCGAACATCGCCTCGTTCTCGGTCGGGAAACCCGCGATGATATCTGCCCCGAAGGTCATCTCGGGGCGCAGGCGGCGGGCCTCTTCCGAGAACCCGATGGCGTCTTCGCGGCTGTGACGGCGCTTCATCCGCTTGAGGATCATGTTGTCGCCCGCCTGCAAGGACAGGTGCAGGTGGGGCATCAGGCGCGGCTGCGTTGCGATGGCCTGCATCAGGTTTTCGTCGACCTCGATGGAGTCAATCGAGGAAATCCGCAGGCGCGGCAGGTCCGGCACAAGTTTCAGGATGCGCATGACCAGATCGCCCAGTTTCGGCCGCGCCGGCAGATCCGCGCCCCAGCTTGTCAGGTCCACGCCCGTCAGCACCACCTCGTTATAGCCGCGATCCACCAGCCGCTTGATCTGGTCCACCACCACGCCGGCGGGGACGGAGCGCGAATTGCCCCGCCCGAAGGGAATGATGCAGAAGGTGCAGCGGTGGTCACAACCGTTTTGAACCTGCACATAGGCGCGGCTGCGGGTGCCGAATCCGTCGATCAGGTGGCTGGCGGTTTCCGTGACGCTCATGATGTCGTCGACCATGACCTTTTCTGTCTGGCCGATGAAATCACCGGCGAGGCCCGCCCATGTTCCGGGCTGCATCTTCTCGGTATTGCCAAGGACGAGGTCGACCTCGTCCATGTCGCGGAAGGTCTCGGGTTCGGTCTGCGCGGCGCAGCCGGTGACCACGATCCGGGCGCCGGGGGTGTCGCGGCGCAGCTTGCGGATTTCCTGGCGCGCCTTGCGCACCGCCTCTGCCGTAACCGCACAGGTGTTGATAACGTGCGTATTCTCGACGCCGGCAGCCTCGGCCAGGGTCTTCATCGCCTCGGTCTCGTAGGCGTTCAGCCGACAACCCAGGGTGTGGAAGATGGGCGCCGTCCCGGTCATCGCACGGCCTCCAGAAACTCGGCCGTCAGCACGCCGTCGAAGACATGCGCCGTCGGCCCGGTCATCCAGACCCCATCCGCGCGCCAGTCGATATGGATGCTGCCACCGTCGAGATCGATGGTCACCTTGCGCCCGGTGAGGCCGCGCCGCGCCGCCGCCACGGCCGTCGCACAGGAAGAGGAGCCGGAGGCAAGCGTGATCCCCGTGCCCCGTTCCCAGACCCGCATCCGAAGGCGATCCGGCCCGGTCACATGGGCAAACTGCACGTTGGTGCGCTGCGGGAACAGCGGGTGATGTTCGATCTCGGGGCCGCGCGCGGCAAGGTCCACCGCGTCGGCATCCTCGACGAAAAAGGTGCAATGCGGGTTGCCCATGCCGGTCGCCACGGGGGCGCCCTCGATCGGCAGGGCGCGCGTGTCCACCTCGCGCGCGAGAGGCACATCGCGCCAGTCCAGTAGTGGCTGACCCATGTTGACGCCTGTCAGGCCGCCACCCGCGTCGACGACGTCCAGAAGGCCGCGCTCCGTCCGGATCTTCAGCACGGTCTTGCCGGTGCGGGTCATCTCGTGCCGGGCCACGCAGCGGGTGGCATTCCCACAAGCCCCGGCGGTCGACCCATCGGCATTGTAGAAAACCAGAGCAATATCCGCCGCCTCGTCGGCGTGGATCACCGCCAGCTGGTCGAACCCAACCCCGCGGTGCCGATCCGCCAGCGCTGCCGCCAGCGACGGCGACATCGCCACCGGAATGCGCCGTGCGTCGATCACCACGAAATCATTGCCGAGCCCGTGCATTTTCATGAAGGGCAGGCGTGTCTGGGGCCGGTCTTGAGTCATGCGGGCGCATATACGCCTTCACCACCGGATTTGAAATCCCACGGGACAGATTTCTGCTTGACGCCCATAGGCCGGGTCAATAGGAACACCGCCTGTGGCAGGTGGCTCTTTCACTGCTGCATAAAAGTGGGCCGGTAGCTCAGCTGGTAGAGCAACTGACTTTTAATCAGTAGGTCTCGGGTTCGAACCCCGACCGGCTCACCACTTTCCTATGATCATGAACTATCCCTGCCCGGCTCGGGCTTGGTTTCGTATTTGACCAACCCCTTGGAAACGTTCACCAAATCACACGCGCCATTTGATCGGGCGAGGCATTTCTCGATGGTGCCGGAGCGAAGACCAACGGTGTCTTGACCGCCGATCGTTCTGCCGACTCAACGGGATTTCTTCGTCACAACGTTTGACGGATGTTTGACCGAATTGCATGCGTCGGCGGCCACGTCACGAGAGTGCACACAAGATACTGATCATAAAGGAATTTTGGTGGCGGTGCAGGGACTTGAACCCCGGACACGCGGATTATGATTCCGCTGCTCTAACCAACTGAGCTACACCGCCGAACGGGACGGGTGCTATGCCAGCCTCATTATGCCGTCAAGTCAGAAATTGCCCCGGCGCCGGTATTGCGAATAGGGGCGAAGCCGGTGTGCAGGGTCGCATTCGGGGACTCGACAACAATTCATTGTTTCTATATGTATAGAATCATGAAACAGACACCCGATACCCCCGTTCTGACCTTCGCGGCCGCGGCCTTCTCGGCGCTCGGCTCCGAGCAACGCCTGTCGATCCTGCGCCGCCTTGTGCGCGCCGGGCCTGCCGGGTTGCCGATCGGACAACTGGGCGAGGATGTCGGGGTGACCGGATCGGTGCTGACCCATCACCTCAAGCAACTGGTTTCGACCGGGCTGGTGCGGCAGGTGCGCGACGGGCGGCGGATTTTGTGCTCTGTCGATCATGAACAGGTCGAGGGGTTGTCTCGGTTCCTCGTCGAGGAATGCTGCGCCGACCGGGGCGGGCACGATCAGCAAAAGGAGACGCCGCATGGCTGACATCACGCAATCCCCGATGGCGCCGCGGGCGCTGTGGTCGCGCATCGACAAGGTTCTCCTGACCGGAATCGCCATCGTCATCACCCTTGCGATCCTCGACCGGCCTGCCGTCGTGCCGACTCTCATCGAGATGCTGGAGCATTTCCGGGGCACCCTGCCCTTCATCCTGTTCGCCGTTGCCGCCATCGCGGCGATGAAGGCGACCGGGTCGGAGCGCTTGCTGGACGGCGCCTTCACCGGGCGCGAGACGCGGATGATCCTGCTCGGGGCGCTGGTCGGCGGACTGTCGCCGTTCTGTTCGTGCCAGGTGATCCCCTTCGTTGCCGCGCTTCTGGCCGCGGGCGCGCCGCTGTCGGCGGTGATGGCCTTCTGGCTGGCGTCGCCCTTGATGGACCCGGCGATGTTCTCGATCACGGCGGGCGGCATCGGGTTCGACTTCGCCCTCGGCAAGACGTTGGCGGCGGTTGCCCTCGGTGTGCTTGGCGGGCTGACGGTCAAGTTGATGGCGACAACGCCTGTCTTCGCCGACCCGTTGCGCGCCCGGCCCAGCATCGGCGGCTGCTGCGGCGCGAAGAAGCTGACGCTGGACTGGCGCTTCTGGCTGGAGGCAGACCGCCGCCGCATCTTCGGCGACGCTGCTTGGTCGAACATGGTCTTCCTCGGCAAATGGCTGCTCTTCGCTTACCTGTTGCAGGCGCTCCTGATCCGCTATGTTCCGGCCGACCTGATCGCGCAGGTCATCGGCGGTGACGGGATCGGCCCGGTTCTGCTGGCGGCTTTGCTCGGCGCGCCGGCCTACCTCAACGGCTATGCCGCAGTGCCGCTTGTCGCAGGCCTGATCGAGCAAGGCATGAACCCCGGTGCCGGCATGGCCTTCATGATCGCCGGCGGCGTCAGTTCGATCCCCGCCGCGGTTGCGGTCTGGGCCTTGGTCAAGCCACGCGTTTTCGCCGCCTACCTCGGGCTTGCCATCAGCGGCGCCATCCTCGCGGGTCTGGCGTGGGGCGCGATCGCCTGACCGTTACACCGACTCCCTCGAATCAATGATCGTCCCCCGGTGCGCCACGACGCATCGGGGGGCACCAGTTGCGCGGCCCGGTCATCGTGGGTGCAAGCAAATGTCGCGTTGCCGGCGCATTGTGCAAAGCGCGCTTTGAAATCGGCTCGCGAGGGGACATAATAGCGCCCAAAAGATCGCCTAGACAGCGTTCAGCAGAAGCCTCGCACCCATGACGGGGCCATCCATGGCAGAAATACAGGGCCCAAATGCTCGAGTTCAACAATGTCTCAAAGTCGTTCTGGACCGGTGTCCAACGCAAGGTCATCCTCGACCGGGCCTCGTTTCGGGTCGATATCGGGCATTCGCTTGGCATTCTCGCCCCGAACGGCACCGGCAAGACCACGCTGATCAACATGATGGCCGGGCTGGAAAAGCCCGACGAGGGCGAGATTTACCGCGGCTGCCGAATTTCCTTCCCGTTGGGCTTCATGGGCGGGGTGATCAACAAGCTGTCGGCGACCGAGAACGCGCGCTACATCGCGGAGCTTTACGGGCTGGACCCCGATTACGTGGAGGCGTTCTGCCGCTGGGTCTGCGACCTGGAGGAATATTTCGACCGGCCGCTTGGCACCTATTCGGCGGGGATGAAGGCGCGGTTCCAGTTTGCCCTGCTGCTGGCGCTGGAATTCGATATATACCTGATCGACGAAGGCATGCCGCGCACCACCGATGCCGCCTTCAACCGCAAGGCCGGCAGCATTCTTGCCGACAGATTGAAAACGGCCACTGTAATCATCGTGTCGCACCAGGCCGAGACGCTTGAAAAATTCGCGCAGCGTGCGGCCGTTCTGAAGGACGGTCAGTTCTACCAGTTCGATACGCTCGAAGAAGCAAAGAGGCTCTATGACTACGAAACCCAGGGGTAAGAAGTTCCGCATCCGCCGGACCGGCCCGACAGCGCCGACCGGCGAGGCCGGTCGTGCCGCTGCGGCGGGGGACGGGGCCGGCGCCGGCGCTGTCGATGATGGCTTCGGTGATGTCAAGTTCGCGACGGCGGCCACCGGCAACGCGGCTGACGGCGGTGCCGCGCGGGGCGAGACCGACCAACAGGCCCCCGCGCGGGCGCCGACCATCGAGGAGGAGCTTGCCGCGATCCGCGCCGAGGGTCTGACCGGGCGGCAGTTGCGCATGGCGCGCCGGACGGCACAGAAACACGGGCTGCAACCGGCCTCGGATTTCGACGCGGTGCGGGTGCTCCGGCGCAAGGGGATCGACCCGTTCGAACGGTCGAACATGCTGGAACTCGTGGTCAACGAACGCGACAAGCAGCCCGATGCGCACCGCCTGCCCGCAACCGTACGCCAGCCGCAGGTTCCGGCACAGGCCCGACCGACAGCGCCGGCGCCCGCCGCACCTTCGCTGGATGATGCCGCCCGCGCGCAGGAAATCCTGCGCATGCAGCGCGACATCGCCAATCGCCGCCGCAAGCGCCTGTTATTGCTGGCGGCGCGGCTTATGGTCTTTATCATGCTGCCGACGATGCTGGTTGGTTATTACTACTACAACGTCGCAACGCCCTTTTACGCCACGACAACCGAATTCCAGATCCAGAAATCGGAATCGACCAGCGCGGCGGGCGGGCTTGGCAGCCTTTTCGGTGGCACCAGCTTCGCGACATCGCAGGAATCCATCGCCGTGCAAAGCTTCCTCGAAAGCCGCGAGGCGATGCTGATGCTCGACGAGGAGTTCGGCCTGCGGGAACATTTCTCGACCCCCGAGATCGACCCGCTGAACCGGCTGGCCCCGGATGCCTCCAGCGAGGATCTCTACGCGCTTTATTCGCGCAACCTGACCATCGGCTACGACCCGACGGAAGGGTTGATCCGCATGGAAGTGCTGGCCGCCGACCCGGAATTGTCGCAACAGTTCGCCAGCGCGCTGATCCGCGCCGCCGAGCAGCGAGTCGACCAGATGACGCAGCGCGTGCGCGGGGACCAGATGTCCGGTGCGCGCGACAGTTACGAAGCCGCCGAGGAGGCGCTGGCCGCCGCCCAGTTGCGGGTGATAAACCTGCAAGAACAATCCGGCGTCCTGAGTTCGGAGGCCGAGGTTGGCGCGCTGTTCAACCAGATCTCCACCTTCGAGATCCAGTTGCAGAACGAACGCCTCCGGCTGGCCGAACTGCTATCGGTGGAGCGGCCCAACCAGACCCGTGTCGAAGTGGCACAGCGCAACATCGCGCGGCTGGAGGCGCTTATCGGGCAATTGCGCGGCTCGATGACCGAAGAGGCGAACAGCGAGGCGTCGCTTGCACGGGTCAGTTCGGAGCTTGCCGTCGCGGAGGCCGACCTTCAAACCCGACAACTGATGCTGAGCCAGGCCCTGCAACAGATGGAAACTGCCCGGATCGAGGCGGACCGCCAATCGCTCTACCTGACGGTGTCGGTGAACCCCGTGGCACCGGACGAGGCGGCCTACCCGCGCAAACTGGAAAACACGCTGCTTGCGTTCCTGATCTTTTCTGGCATTTACCTGATGCTGTCGATGACAGCCTCCATTCTTCGGGAACAGGTATCCGCCTAGTTATGAAACAGGTTCAGATCGGAAAGATCAGCATCGGCAATGACCGGCCCCTGACGGTCATTGCCGGGCCCTGCCAGCTTGAAACGCTCGACCACGCCCGGATGATTGCCGGGCAGATGGCCGAGGTCTGCGACAAGGCCGGGGCGCAATACGTGTTCAAGGCCAGCTACGACAAGGCCAACCGCACCAGCCTTGGCGGCAAGCGCGGCGTCGGCATGGACGAGGGGCTAACCATCCTGTCGAAGATCGGCGCCGAGTTTGGCTGCCCGGTGTTGACGGATGTCCATTCGGAGGCGCAATGCGCCCCGGTGGCCGAGGCGGTGGACATCCTGCAAATTCCCGCCTTCCTGTGCCGCCAGACCGACCTTTTGCTGGCGGCAGGGCAAACCGGTGCCGCGATCAACGTCAAGAAAGGGCAGTTCCTGGCCCCGTGGGACATGGTCAACGTCGTCGCCAAGCTGGAAAGCACCGGCAACACCCGTCTGCTCTTGACCGAGCGCGGCACAAGCTTTGGCTACAACACGCTGGTCGCGGACATGCGTGGCCTGCCGATCATGGCGCAAACAGGCTATCCGGTGGTGATGGATGCAACGCATTGCGTGCAGCAACCCGGCGGACAGGGCGGCAGCAGCGGCGGCCAGCGGGAATTTGCCCCGGTGATGGCCCGCGCGGCGGTGTCGCTTGGCATTGCGGCAGTATTCATCGAAACCCACGAAGACCCTGACAATGCCCCCTCGGACGGGCCCAACATGATCCACCTTGACCGCATGGCCGCCCTTGTCACCAGCCTGATGCAATTTGATCGGCTGGCAAAATTCGATCCCATTCGCCTTTGATAACCTGACGGAGCTTTTCATGACCAAACCGCTTCCAAACGTGGCCCAGAACACATGGGCTTTCCTGCGCGACGCGATGATCGCGCCGACTGGCTTTCGTGAATACGATGCGCGCTGGAAATACCCCGAAGAGATCAACCTTCCCGGCATCACGGCGCTTGGCCTCGGCCTCGGCACCCAGATGCACGAGGCGGGGATCGAGCCGGTGATCGCCGTGGGCAACGATTACCGTGACTATTCTCTGTCGGTGAAGAACGCGCTGATCCTTGGGCTGATTCAGGCCGGCATTCATGTGAAGGATATCGGCCCGGCGCTGTCGCCGATGGCCTATTTCGCGCAGTTCTACCTCGACGCGCCCGCCGTGGCGATGGTCACCGCCAGCCACAACCCCAACGGCTGGACCGGGGTGAAGATGGGCTTCGAGCGCCCGCTGACCCATGGACCCGACGAAATGGCGCGCCTGCGCGATATCGTGCTGGGTGGCGAAGGCGTGGCGCGGCCCGGCGGCCACTACGAATTCGTGGACGGTGTGCGCGAGGCCTACCTCGATGACCTCGTCGGCGATTTCACGATGACCCGCAAGCTGCGCGTGGTCTGCGCCACCGGCAACGGCACCGCCTCGGCCTTCGCGCCGGAGTTGTTCCAACGGTTGGGGGTGGAGGTGGTCTCCTCGCACAACGACCTCGACTACACCTTCCCGCACTACAACCCCAATCCCGAAGCGTTGGAGATGCTGCACGACATGGCCGCGACGGTGACGGCAAACGGCGCCGACCTCGCGCTTGGCTTCGACGGCGACGGCGACCGCTGCGGCCTGGTGGACAACGAGGGCGAAGAGATTTTCGCCGACAAGGTGGGCGTGATAATGGCGCGCGATCTGGTCCGGCTTTACCCCGGATCGACCTTCGTCGCGGATGTGAAATCGACCGGGCTTTATGCCTCCGACCCGGAGTTGAAGAAACACGGCGCCAAGGCCGATTACTGGAAAACCGGGCACAGCCACATGAAACGTCGGGTGCACGAACTGGGTGCACTGGCGGGATTCGAAAAATCCGGGCATTACTTCCTCGCCGAACCGATCGGGCGCGGTTACGATTGCGGGATGCGGGTCGCTGTCGAGATCTGCAAGCTGCTGGACCGCAACCCGGACATGTCGATGGCCGACCTGCGGCGCGCGCTGCCGGTCACCTATTCCTCGCCCACCATGTCGCCCTATTGCGCCGATACCGAGAAATACGAGGTACTGGATCGGCTGGTTGAAAAGCTGGTCGCGCGCCACGAGGAGGGCGGCACGCTCGGCGGTCAGAAGATCGCGGATGTGGTCACGGTGAACGGCGCCCGGGTAATGCTGGAAAACGGCGGCTGGGGGCTGGTGCGCGCCTCGTCCAACACGCCCAACCTTGTGGTGGTCTGCGAAAGCCCCGAAAGCGACGCGGACCTGCGCGCAATCTTCCACGATCTCGACGCGGTCATCCGCACCGAACCGTCCGTGGGTGCCTACGACCAGACGATCTGACCGGGCGTCGGCCGACGTCGAGACGTCCGCCAGGGTCACAGCAGGGGCTGGCGCGCGTCGCTGCCCCTGTTCCTGCGAAGAGGAGGTCGTCGGTGAACATTCTTTTCATCATGTATGATCAGTTGCGGTTCGATTACCTGGGCTGCGCCGGCCATCCGCATCTGGAGACACCGAATTTCGACCGCGTTGCGGCGAAGGGCGTGCGGTTCACCAATGCCTATGCGCAATCGCCGATCTGCGGCGCGTCGCGGATGTGTTTCTATACCGGGCGCTATGTCTCGTCGCACGGGGCTGCCTGGAACGGGTTTCCGCTGCGGGTGGGCGAACAGACGATGGGCGACCACCTGCGCCGGCTTGGCATGGGGTGCTGGCTGATCGGCAAGACCCACATGAAGGCCGACGCGGAGGGCATGGAACGGCTCGGCCTCACGCCCGACAGCGTGATCGGCGCGCGGCAGGCCGAATGCGGCTTTGACGTGTGGCAGCGCGACGATGGGCTTTGGGGCGAGGGGCCGGACGGGTTCTATGACGAAAAGCGCAGCCCCTATAACGAATACCTCAAATCCAAAGGCTACCCCGGCCACAACCCGTGGTCGGATTTCGCCAATGCCGGCGTCGATGAGGCGGGCGACATCGCCTCGGGCTGGATGTTCATGAATGCCGACAAGCCAGCCAATATCGCCGAGGAAGACAGCGAAACGCCGTGGCTGACCGGCGAGGCCATGCGTTTCATTGATCAGGCCGAAGGGCCGTGGTGCGCCCATCTTTCCTACATCAAGCCGCACTGGCCCTATATCGTGCCCGCCCCTTACCACGACATGTATGGTCCGAACCATGTGTGCCCCGCGTCCCGTCACGACGCGGAGCGCGCGGATCCGCACCCGGTCTACGGGGCCTACATGAACGGCAAGGTCGCGCGGGCCTTTCAGCGTGACGATGTGCGCGACAAGGTGATCCCGGCCTATATGGGCTTGATCAAGCAGGCCGACGATCAACTCGGGCGGCTTCTGGATCATCTGGAGGCGACCGGGCGGATGGACGACACGATGATCGTGCTGACCTCGGATCACGGCGATTACCTTGGCGATCACTGGCTGGGCGAGAAGGATCTGTTCCACGAGCCATCGGTCAAGATCCCGATGATCGTTTATGACCCGCGCGCCGAGGCCGACGCGACCCGTGGCACCACCTGCGATGCGCTGGTCGAGTCGCTCGACCTTGCCGCCACCTTCATCGAGGCGGCGGGCGGCGCGGTGCCACGCCATATCGTCGAGGGCCGTTCGCTCATGCCATGGCTGCGCGGGGAAACGCCCGGTTGGCGGCGCTTCGTGATCAGCGAATACGACTATTCGGCGACGCCGCATTGCGCGGCACTGGGGCTGGCGCCGAAGGACGCGCGGCTGTTCATGGTGTTCGACGGGCGCTGGAAACTGATGCACGCGGAGGGCGAATTCCGCCCGATGCTGTTCGATCTGCAAACGGTCCCCGAGGAATTCCACGATCTGGCCAAGGCAGGGGACCACCCCGAGCTTGACCGGCTTTACGGATACCTCGCCGAGTGGGGCCGGCGTCAGGCGCAGCGCGTGACACGCTCCGACGAGCAGATTATCGCCGGGCGCGGGGCCTCGATGCGCAAGGGGGTCCTGCCCTTCCTTGTGGACGGCTCCGAGGTCGCCCCGGACCTGACCGCGCCGGTGCGAGGCCCGGCGCGTGCGCGACCTGACCGACCAAAGGACGCCCCCGATGCGTGACGCGGCGGGCGATGCCGCGCCAAACGCCAGTACGGATGATCGCGCCTGAAACCGGGTGGCGCATGTTACGGCCCGATGTTTCGGCGGAATAAACCGAACAGGGTGCACCCGATGTTCCCAACACGCCGCTTTTTCATCCTCGGAACCGCTGCGCTGACAGGCTGTTCTCGCCTGCCAGGCTTGCCTGCCAGACCGCTTGAGTCGATCATTCTGGACAGGGCATTCGCGGGCCGCGCGGTCGGTGCGGGTGTGTTCCAAGATGTCATCTACTTTGGACGCGACGGGCGCGTGATCAATGATGCCATCGTGATCCGTTGGGGCTTCCCTATGGGCCGCGTGCGCTTTGAGATGCGGCTTGAGATGCGGCCGGTGTGACCGCACAGCCACGACAGCCACGACCGGACGGCCAGAACCGCGGAAAACGTCCGGACCCTGGCACATTTGTAAGCAGAAGCATACGGGAGAAATGGTGCCCAGGAGAGGACTCGAACCTCCACGTCCATACAGACACTAGCACCTGAAGCTAGCGCGTCTACCAATTCCGCCACCTGGGCAGGTGTCGCGAGATGGGCGGATACCCTCGCTTCGGGGTGGTGTCAACGGGCCTGTTGCAAAAATTCCGCATTCTTTGCAACAGGGTCAGCAACGCCGGCACGGGCGCGACCGGAACCGGGGCGTTTTGCGCCTTGTCCTGAAAGGGCATGACGCGTATCACGACCCCTGACCAAGACCGGAGGGACCAGCTATGTCGAAACTCGTGACCATCTTTGGCGGGTCTGGATTCGTCGGACGCTATATAGCGCAGCGCATGGCGAAAGAGGGTTGGCGCGTGCGGGTGGCCGTGCGCCGTCCGAACGAGGCGCTCTTCGTGCGTCCCTACGGTGCCGTGGGTCAAGTGGAGCCGGTGCTGGCCAATATCCGCGATGACGCGTCTGTTGCCGCCGCGCTGCACGGTGCACAGGCCGTCGTGAACTGCGTCGGGGTGTTGACCGAACGCGGCAAGAACGGGTTTGACGCGGTGCAGGCGGAGGGCGCGGAACGGATTGCGCGACTGGCCGCAGCCGAGGGTGTGGCGCGCATGGTGCAGATCTCGGCGATCGGGGCCGATGCCAAGTCCGACAGCGCCTATGCCCGGACCAAGGCCGCAGGCGAAGCGGCGGTGCTGGAACATTTCCCCGATGCCGTGATCCTGCGCCCCTCCATCGTCTTCGGCACCGAGGACCAGTTCTTCAACCGGTTCGCGCAGATGACGAAATTCGGCCCGGTGCTGCCTCTTGTCGGTGGCCATTCGCGGTTTCAGCCAGTTTATGTCGAAGACGTGGCACAGGCCGCCGTCAAGGGTGTTCTGGGGCAGGCAGGCCCCGGCATCTACGAGCTTGGCGGTCCGGATGTGGAAACCCTGCACGACCTGATGGTCAAGATGCTGGGCGTCATTCGCCGGCGTCGCCTGATCATCAACCTGCCGTTCTGGGTTGGTTGGTTGATGGCGGTCGGCTTCGGCGCGCTTCAGGCCGTGACGCTGGGGCTGGTCCATAACGGCATTCTCACCCGCGACCAGTTGCGCCAGCTTCGCAAGGACAACGTGGTCAACGAGGGGGCGAAGGGCTTTGCCGATCTTGGGATTGAGCCGATGGATATGGATGCCATTCTGGCCGAATACCTGTGGACGTTCCGGCCCGGCGGTCAGTATTCCGATATGCAAGCCAGCGCGCGGAACCTTCGCAACACCTGAAAGAATTCAGCGCAATATGGACGACCGGGTTTTCGCTTTTGGGGACATGAGACAAACAGCCGGTAAAGCGCGACCTCTCGACACGGCGATGTGGCTGAAGGTCAGGCAAGGCACGACATTTGCCCGGACATGGCCAACATGATGCACACAGACCCAACGTTCGATCGCAGCACCAAGGTTCGACGCTGCGTTGCGCGCCCGAATGTCGCCAACATCCCGAATCGCCACCTGTCGTGACTGCGTCGTAGGGGGGGCAGGAACCTTGTGTCGGGTGGTCACACTAGGAATAGGCAACCACCAACAGGATGACCCCAAGGATCACGCGGTAGATCACGTAGGGCGTGTAACTGACGCTGCGCAGCAAGCGCATCATGATCGCCAATGCCGCAAGGGCCGCGAAAAAGGCCATGACCGCCGCAATGGCTCCGTCTTGGGCGGCGGCGGCATCGGCGGTTGTGATGACCTCGGCCCCCAACAAAAGCCCGGATGCCATGATCGTCGGGATCGACATCAGCATCGACAGCCGCGCCGCCTCGGACCGGTCATAGCCCAACAGCCGCGCCCCGGTGATGGTGATGCCTGAGCGCGAGGTGCCGGGGATCAGCGCGACGGCCTGCCAAAGGCCCATGATCAGCGCGTGCCGCACCGACCAGTCTGCGGCGGCCAACCGTGACGCCCCTTTGTGGTCGGCCCAGTAGAGCACCAGTCCGAATCCGAGCATCGTCCAGCCGATCACCGCGACGGAGCGCATCGCGGTGTCGAGCCCTGACAGGTTAAGCGCCAATCCCAGCAGGACTACCGGGATCGTGGCGATGGTCAGTCCAAGGGCGAGCCGCGCAGCCCCGGTATCGCGGCGTCCAGCGGCCAGATGGCCAAAACCGATCAGCGCCGTGCCGACATCGCGCCAGAAATAGAGAACGACCGCGCCAAGCGTGCCGACATGAACGGCCACGTCAATGATCTGCCCCTGATCTTCCATACCCGTCAGGCCGGGCAGCAGAATCAGGTGCCCGGAGGAGGAAATCGGCAGGAATTCGGTTACGCCCTGGATGACGGCAACGAGGAAGAGGTGAAGAAGCGTCACGGGAGAGTCCTTGTTTGAGAGAAGTAAGAGGCGCGGAACCTATTGTATTTGAGCTTTAAAACGTGTAATAGGTAAATTGTTATGACATAATTGAACGGCAGTTGATACGAAAGTGCTGAACTCGCACTCCATTTTCCCAATATAAGTCAGCACTACTGTCTTTTCATGGTTCCCGAAGCGGTTTATACCGACGCTCCTAGCTGATCCTATGGGGAACCGGGGAAGGACGCCATGGCTGTCGAGAAGATGCTCAAATTCGTAACCGTGGGCAAGGACATGCCCGAAAAGCGCGCGGCCGAGACGCGGACGGACGACTTCAACGAGATATATGCCGAATACGCCGATGCCAAGGCCGCCGAGCAGGCCGGGCGCTGTTCGCAGTGCGGCGTGCCCTATTGCCAGACGCATTGCCCGCTGCACAACAATATTCCAGACTGGCTGCGCCTGACCGCGCAAGGCCGGCTGGAAGAGGCTTATCAGCTCAGCCAGGCGACCAACACCTTTCCGGAGATCTGTGGCCGCATCTGCCCACAGGATCGCCTCTGCGAAGGCAACTGCGTGATCGAGCAATCGGGCCACGGCACCGTGACCATCGGGCAGGTGGAAAAATACATCACCGATACCGCGTGGGAAAAAGGCTGGGTCAAACCGATCATGCCGGCGCAGGAGCGCCCGGAAAGCGTCGGCATCATCGGTGCGGGGCCCGGCGGGCTGGCTGCCGCAGACATGCTGCGCCGCGCCGGGGTGCAGGTGACGATCTATGACCGCTACGACCGCGCGGGCGGGTTGCTGACCTACGGCATCCCCGGATTCAAGCTGGAAAAGGACATTGTCCTGCGCCGCAATGAACAGCTTGAGGCCGGCGGTGTGACCTTCGTTCTCAATTGCAACGTGGGCGAGGACATCAGTTTTGCCGAGATCCGCGAAACACATGATTTCCTGGTTCTGGCCACGGGTGTCTACAAGACCCGCGACCTGCAAGGCCCCGGATCAGGCGCCGCCGGGATCGTGCGCGCCATCGACTTCCTGACCGCCTCGAACCGGGTCGGTTTTGGCGACAGCGTGCCGGAATACGAGTCCGGCGAGTTGAACGCCGAGGGCAAGAAGGTCGTCGTGATCGGCGGCGGCGATACCGCCATGGATTGCGTGCGCACCGCCGTTCGGCAGGGCGCGACCAGCGTCAAATGCCTCTATCGCCGCGACCGCGCCAACATGCCGGGCAGCCAGCGCGAGGTGCAGAATGCCGAGGAGGAAGGTGTCGAGTTCGTCTGGCTTTCCGCGCCCAAGGGCTTTTCCGGCGATCCGGTCACGGGCGTGATGGTGCAGAAGATGCGGCTGGGCCAGCCCGACGCGACGGGACGTCAAAGCCCCGAGGTGATCGAGGGTGCGGATTATGTCGAGCAGGCCGACCTGGTGATCAAGGCGCTCGGCTTCGAGCCGGAGGCGCTGCCGACTCTTTGGAACACCCCGGAACTGGAGGTTACCCGCTGGGGCACCGTGAAGGCCGATTTCCGCAACCATCAGACGAATTTGCCCGGTGTTTACGCTGTGGGTGACATTCAACGCGGCGCGAGCCTTGTGGTCTGGGCGATCCGCGACGGGCGCGAGGCAGCGGAGGATATCTTGTCGAAACTGGCGCTGAGCGCGGACGTGGCGGCGGAATAGGGTCCGGAAACGGGCGCCCCCATGCAGACAGAATGCGGCATGCCACATTGTACCTGCCTGCACCGGCCACACTTAAGGGAAGGATTGCTGACATGTTTTTCTTGATCAACCGTTACCTCGCCGCCGCCGCGTTTACCCTCTCGCTCGCGGTCGCCGCTGCCGTCGTCGCGCCAGCGATGGCCGTCGCGCAGCAGCGCAGCACCGTCACGCCGCCAGCGGGCTGCACCGCCTTTCTGACGGTGCAATCGCGCGCCTGCACAGTGTCGCACATGTGGACCTGCGAGGGCGACCCGGAGGGCACCCATTGGCGCATGTCGATGGATAGCGAAGGACCATTCTACCTGTCCTTCACCGACGAGGAATTTCGCTGGCTGCTGTCCTATGAATTGCGCAGCGGGGCGCAGAACACGCTTATCGAGCCCGAGGATGATCCCGCCTCGATCACCGAACTGTTCGAGACCGGGACCGACTCAATGTCCTTTTCGACAATCCATGAAACCGAGGGCGGCCAGCGGGTGCAGCGTGATTACACCGGCTTCGACCGGCTGACCGGCGAGACCGTGGACATCGACGGGCGCGTCCTGAACCGCACGGAGTTTTCCTATGAGTACGATCTTGGGAACGGCCCACGCCGGGTGCAGGGCAACCAGTATGTCAGCCGCGACTGGCGCATGTTCTTCGGCGGGCAGGAGGCGACGACGCTGCCGGACGGCGAGATCGAGGAGGGCGACTATTCGCCCATGGAATTCGCTGAACCCGGCGAGCGCGGATTCCTGAGCGCGACGCCTTTATATGACTGCGGGGACATGATGTCATGACGTACCGCGCGCCACAGAATACCGGACGGGGCACGCCCCGATCCCCCGTAAAAGGAGAGCTTCAATGACCACCTTCGACGCAAACTGGGTCGCTGCCGAAGCGGCAAAGCGCAAGTGGATGGCCGAGAACGGCATGTATATCGAGCAGGAGGAACACTCCTCCTGCGGGGTCGGGCTGGTGGTGGCGCTTGACGGCAAGCCGAGCCGGGGCGTGGTCGAGGCGGGGATAAACGCGTTAAAGGCAATCTGGCACCGGGGCGCGGTCGATGCCGATGGCAAGACCGGCGACGGCGCGGGCATTCACGTGCAGATCCCGGCCTCTTTCTTCTATGATCAGATCCGCCGCACCGGGCACGAACCGGACATGCGCGCGCTGATGGCGGTCGGGCAGGTCTTTTTGCCGCGCAGCGATTTCGGGGCGCAGGAAACCTGCCGCACGATCGTTGAATCCGAAGTGCTGCGGATGGGCTATTACATCTATGGCTGGCGCCATGTGCCGGTCGATATCTCGTGCCTCGGGGAAAAGGCCAACGCGACCCGGCCGGAAATCGAACAGATCCTCATCTCCAACACCAAGGGCGTTGATGAAGAAACGTTCGAGCGCGAGCTTTACGTCATCCGCCGACGGATCGAGAAAGCGGCGCAGGCGGCTGCGATCAATGACCTTTACCTGTGTTCGCTGTCATGCCGCTCGATCATCTACAAGGGCATGATGCTGGCCGAACAGGTAAGCGAGTTCTACCCCGATCTTCAGGACGAGCGCTTCGAAAGCGCCTTCGCCATTTACCACCAGCGTTATAGCACCAACACCTTCCCGCAATGGTGGCTGGCGCAGCCGTTCCGCATGTTGGCCCATAACGGCGAGATCAACACGCTGAAGGGTAACCTGAACTGGATGAAAAGCCATGAAATCCGCATGGCGTCCAACTACTTTGGCGACCGGGCCGAGGATATCAAGCCGATCGTCGCCGGCGGCTCGTCGGATTCAGCCGCGCTTGACGCGGTATTCGAGGTGTTGGTGCGCGCGGGCCGAAATGCGCCGATGGCCAAGACGATGCTGGTGCCCGAAGCATGGTCGAAATCCTCGACCGAACTGCCCGAGGCGTGGCAGGACATGTACTCCTACTGCAATTCGGTGATGGAACCGTGGGACGGCCCCGCTGCACTGGCGATGACCGATGGCCGCTGGGTCTGTGCCGGGCTGGACCGTAACGGCCTGCGCCCGATGCGCTACGTGGTGACGGGCGAGGGGCTGTTGATCGCCGGGTCCGAGGCCGGAATGGTGCCGATCGACGAGGCCCGCGTGGTCGAGAAGGGGGCGCTTGGTCCGGGGCAGATGATCGCCGTCGACATGGCAGAGGCCAGGCTCTTCCACGATACCGAGATCAAGGACTTGCTGGCCGCCTCGCGCCCGTTCGGCGAGTGGGTCGGCAAGATCACCGATCTGGGCGCAGCAACCGAGGGGCTGACCGAAAGCGCCGGGATCGCCGGGCCGGAGTTGCGCCAGCGGCAGATCGCGGCCGGCTACACGATCGAGGAACTGGAAGCCATCCTTGCGCCGATGGCCGAGGATGGAAAGGAAACGCTGGCCTCGATGGGCGATGACACGCCCTCGGCGGTGCTGTCCAAGACCTACCGGCCGCTGTCGCATTTCTTCCGGCAGAATTTCAGCCAGGTGACCAACCCGGCGCTTGACAGCTTGCGCGAATACCGTGTGATGAGCCTGAAGACCCGGTTCGGCAACCTGAAGAACGTGCTCGACGAGGATAGCAGCCAGACCGAGATTCTGGTGCTGGAAAGCCCCTTCGTGACCAATGCTCAGTTCGACGCACTGATGGGGCATTTCGGGGAGAATGTCGTCACCATCGACTGCACCTTTTCCGCCGGCGGAACGCAAGGCGCGCTGCGCGAGGCGCTGAGCCAGATCCGGGCCGAGGCCGAGGATGCCGTGCGTTCCGGCGCCAACCATATCGTTCTGACCGATAAGGCACAGGGCGCGGAGCGGGTGGCGATGCCGATGATCCTTGCCACCAGCGCGGTGCACAGCTGGCTGACCAAGCAGGGCCTGCGCACCTTCTGTTCGATCAACGTGCGGTCAGCCGAATGCATCGACCCGCATTATTTCGCGGTGCTGATCGGCGCGGGCGCGACCACGGTGAATGCTTACCTTGCACAGGACAGTCTTGCCGACCGGATCGCGCGGGGCCTTCTCGATTGCACCCTGACCGAGGCCATGGCGCGCTATCGCACGGCGATCGACCAGGGGCTGCTGAAGATCATGTCGAAGATGGGGATCTCGGTGATTTCCTCCTATCGTGGCGGTTTGAATTTCGAGGCGGTGGGGCTTTCCCGCGCCATGGTGGCGGAATTCTTCCCCGGCATGATCAGCCGCATTTCCGGCATCGGGGTCAGCGGCCTTCAGAAGAAGGCGGAAGATGTCCACGCCAGAGGCTGGCACGGGCCGGCCGATATCCTGCCCATCGGCGGTTTCTACAAGGCGCGCCGCTCGGGCGAGAAACACGCATGGGAAGCGCAGACCATGCACATGATGCAGACCGCCTGCGCCAAGGCCTCCTATGAAATCTGGAAGCAGTATTCTGCCAAGATGCGGGCCAACCCGCCGATCCACCTGCGCGATCTGCTGGATATCAAGCCCATCGGCAAGCCCGTGCCGATCGAGGAGGTGGAAAGCATCACCTCGATCCGCAAACGCTTCGTCACGCCGGGGATGAGCCTTGGCGCGCTGTCGCCAGAGGCACACAAGACGCTGAACATCGCGATGAACCGGATCGGTGCCAAGTCCGACAGCGGCGAGGGGGGCGAGGATCCGGCGCATTTCGTGCCGGAGCCCAACGGCGACAACCCGAGTGCCAAGATCAAGCAGGTGGCCTCGGGCCGGTTCGGGGTGACGGCGGAATACCTCAATCAGTGCGAAGAGCTGGAAATCAAGGTCGCGCAAGGGGCCAAGCCCGGCGAGGGTGGACAATTGCCGGGGATGAAGGTGACCGACCTCATCGCGCGGCTACGCCATTCGACGCCGGGTGTCATGCTGATCAGCCCGCCGCCGCACCACGATATCTATTCGATCGAGGACCTGGCGCAGCTGATCTACGACCTCAAGCAGATCAACCCCACGGTGAAGGTCACGGTGAAACTGGTCGCCAGTTCCGGCGTTGGCACGATTGCCGCCGGGGTGGCCAAGGCCAAGGCCGACGTAATCCTGATTTCGGGCCATAACGGCGGCACCGGAGCCAGCCCCGCAACCTCGATCAAGTTCGCCGGACTGCCGTGGGAGATGGGCCTGACCGAGGCGCACCAGGTTCTGGCGATGAACAAGCTGCGCGAACGGATCACCCTGCGCACCGATGGCGGCCTGCGCACCGGGCGCGATATCGTCATGGCAGCGATGATGGGGGCCGAGGAATACGGCATCGGCACCGCCGCGCTGATTTCGATGGGCTGCATCATGGTGCGCCAGTGCCAGTCCAACACCTGCCCGGTGGGGGTCTGCACGCAGGATGAGCGCCTGCGTGCCAAGTTCACCGGAAGCGCCGAAAAGGTGGTCAACCTCATCACCTTTTACGCGCAGGAGGTGCGCGAATTGCTGGCCGCCATCGGGGCGCGGTCGCTGGGCGAGGTGATCGGGCGGGCCGACCTTCTGACGCAGGTCAGTCGCGGTTCGGCGCATCTCGACGATCTCGACCTCAACCCGCTCTTGATCACCGTGGATGGCGCGCGGGAGATCACCTATGACCGCAACAAGCCGCGCAACCCTGTGCCCGACACGTTGGACGCGCAGATCGTGACGGACGCGCATCGCTTCCTGGAGGATGGTGAGAAGATGCAGCTATCCTACGCGGTGCAAAACACGCTTCGCACCATCGGCACGCGCACGAGCAGCCATATCGTCAAGCGGTTCGGGATGAACAACGCGCTGCAACCCGATCACCTGACGGTGAAGCTGGAAGGGTCCGCCGGGCAATCGCTTGGCGCCTTCGCGGCGCCGGGGCTGAAGCTGGAGGTGTCAGGCGATGCCAACGACTATGTCGGCAAGGGTCTGTCGGGCGGCACCATCGTGGTGCGCCCGCCGCAAGTCAGCCCGCTTGTCGCCGCCGACAACGTGATCATCGGCAACACGGTGCTATACGGCGCGACGGGAGGTTACCTGTTCGCGGCGGGTCGAGCCGGCGAGCGCTTCGCGGTGCGCAATTCCGGCGCGCATGTGGTGGTCGAGGGCTGCGGGTCCAACGGCTGTGAATACATGACCGGCGGTGTCGCGGTCGTCCTCGGGCAGATCGGGGCCAATTTCGGCGCCGGGATGACCGGAGGCATGGCTTACCTTTATGACCCCGAGGGTGCGGCGCATATGAACATGAACATGGAAACGCTGGTGACCTGCCCGGTCACGGTGGCCCATTGGCAGGAGGAACTGCACGGGCTGATCAGGCGTCATGCCGCCGAAACCGGATCGCGCCAGGCAGCCGATATCCTGCAACACTGGGCCGAGGAGAAGGTCAATTTCGTGCAGGTCTGCCCCAGGGAGATGCTGGACAAGCTGGCCCATCCCCTCGGCATCGAGGAGAGGGCGGTTCCGGCGGAGTGATCCCGTATCCGGCCGTGCGGCCGGACCGGGGCGCTCCCGCCAACAAACGGGCCCTGCGGGGCCCGTTTGCTGTTGGGCCCGGCAGCCGCGGCCCGAGGGGCCGCGCCTGCGATTGCGCATGGGCCGGAAAGGGCGGCGCCTGCGGGGTTGGTCAGGACATCTTGCCAAGAGGCCGTTTGCGGCCATTTCTGCCGCAAACACGCCATGTCGAGTGTGCCGGGCGAATCGCCAGCCGCCTCAAGGCCAAGCCGCCTTGCGGCGGGCGCTGACGCGCAGCTTGATCCGGCAGGCGACTCACATGGGGGCGAAATCGCCGTCGGAATAGCCTTGCAGGTAAAGCAGCGCGGTGAGGTCGCCGTGGTTCACCCGGATCTCGCATTCGGACTGCACCGAGGGTTTGGCGTGCAGCGCCACGCCCATGCCCGCCAGCCGCAACATCCCGAGGTCATTGGCCCCGTCACCCACGGCGAGCACGTCGGCCGGGGTCAGCCCAAGCCGCGCGGTGATCTGGTGCAGCGCCTGCACCTTTGCCTCGCGCCCGAGTATGGGGCGGGCCACCTCGCCGGTGAGGCGGCCGTTTTCGGCCAGCAGCGCGTTGGCGCGATGCTCGTCGAAGCCCAGATCGGCGGCGATGCGGGCGGTAAAGGCGGTGAACCCCCCCGAGACGAGCGCCGCATGGGCGCCATGCGCGCGCATCGTGGCCAGCAACACCTTTCCGCCTGGTGTCGGCGTGATCCGCGTCGCCAGAACCTCGGCGATGATGCTCTCGGGCAGGCCTTTCAGCAGGCCGACCCGCTCGGTCAGCGCGCCCTCGAAGCCAAGTTCGCCGTTCATGGCACGGGCGGTGATCTCTTTCACGCGGTCACCGACCCCGGCCGCGTCGGCCAGTTCGTCGATGCATTCCTGCGCGATCATGGTGCTGTCCATGTCGGCCAGAAGCATCCGCTTGCGACGATCCGTGGCAGGTTGCACGATCAGATCGACGCCCTCGGCCTGCAGGTCTTGCCAGACGTCCCATTGGTTAGAAGGGCCCTTTGGAAGCGGGAACTCGGCGGCCAGGTCGGGTGCGAGCCAAAGCACTTCGCCGCCGCTCCACGCGTTGCGCACCCCCTCGACAAGCGTGCGGTCAAGCCGCGACGTGGCGGGATTGGTCAGAAGCGTGGCGATATGCATGGGTGTGTTTCCGATGGTGAACCAAGGACCGCCGCAACGCGGCATTCGCGACCCGATAGCGCGATTTTCCGACTTGTGCCAGCCCGGCAAGGGGCCTATTGCCATCCTTGGGACACCCCTCCCCAACGAGGGGCGTATATCTGGAAGGATACCAGAAATGGTAAAGAACACCCCGGCAACGCGGCCGGCGAACCCGCGTTTTTCCTCTGGCCCCTGTGCCAAACCCCCCACATGGACTGTTGACGCCCTCAAGGATGCCGCGCTTGGCCGAAGCCACCGCGCCGCCATCGGCAAGGACAAGCTGAAAGCCGCCATCGAGGGCACGCGCGAGATCCTCGGCGTTCCCGACGATTACAAGATCGGCATCGTGCCCGCCTCTGACACCGGCGCGGTGGAAATGGCGATGTGGTCGCTGCTTGGCGCGCGCAAGGCGACCATGGTCGCCTGGGAAAGCTTCGGCGCAGGCTGGGTCACGGACGTGGTCAAGCAGTTGAAGATCGACGCCGAGGTGAAAACCGCCGAGTATGGCCGGATCGTCGATATGGCCGCGCTGGATTACGACACCGATATTGTCTTTACGTGGAACGGTACCACTTCGGGCGTGCGGGTGCCCTCGGGCGACATGATCCCGGACGATCGCGGCGGCCTCACGATCTGCGATGCGACCTCTGCCGCCTTCGCGCAGGATCTGCCGTGGGACAAGCTGGATGTGACCACCTTCAGCTGGCAGAAAGTGATGGGCGGCGAGGCGGCGCATGGCATGCTGATCCTGTCCCCGCGCGCCGTCGAGCGGTTGGAAAGCTACACGCCGCCCTGGCCTTTGCCCAAGATCTTCCGCCTGACCAAGGGCGGCAAGCTCAACGAAGGGATTTTCCGGGGCGAGACGATCAATACGCCCTCGATGCTGTGCGTGGAAGATTACCTGGTCGCGCTCGACTGGGCGCGCTCAATCGGCGGGCTGGACGCGCTGAAGGCGCGGGCCGAAGCCAATGCGCACGCGATCTGGGATTTCTGCGAGGCGCGCGACTGGATCGCCAACCTTGCCGAGGATCCGGCGACGCGGTCGAACACCTCCGTTTGCCTGAAGTTCATCGACGACCGGATCTTCGATGGCGCCGCCTTCGCCAAGGCGGTGCAAAAACGGCTGGAGGTCGAGGGCGTGGCGCTTGACGTGGGCGCTTACCGGGACGCGCCGGCGGGCTTGCGCATCTGGTGTGGGGCGACGGTGGAGACCTCGGATATCGAGGCGATGCTGCCGTGGCTCGAATGGGCCTATGAGGCCGAGATTTCCGCGCAGGCCGACGCCGCATAAGGTGCGTGCAAGCACACACCCTACGATTTTCCCTTCCACCGACCGCTCATCGAGGCCTGCGCCCTCTCTTCGCGAAGAGGAGGCCGGGCCTCCGATGAGCCCCCCTTCAAAGGACCGAACACAATGGCCCCCAGAGTTCTCGTATCCGACAAGCTTTCCGAAACCGCCGTGCAGATCTTCCGCGATCGCGGCATCGAGGTGGATTTCGAACCCGGCCTCGGCAAGGACAAAGACGCCCTTCTGGCAAAGATCGGCAACTATGACGGCCTTGCCATCCGCTCCGCCACCAAGGTGACGGAAAAGATCCTCGACGCCGCCCCGAACCTTCGGGTGATTGGCCGCGCCGGGATCGGCACCGACAATATCGACAAGGCGGCCGCGTCGAAAAAGGGCGTGATCGTGATGAACACGCCCTTCGGCAACATGATCACCACCGCCGAGCATGCCATCGCGATGATGTTCGCCGTTGCCCGCCAGATCCCCGAGGCCAGCGCCTCCACCCATGCCGGCAAGTGGGAAAAGTCGAAATTCATGGGCGTGGAGCTGACCGGAAAGACGCTGGGCGTGATCGGTGCCGGCAATATCGGTGGCATCGTCTGCGACCGGGCCCGTGGCCTGAAGATGAAGGTCGTCGCCTATGATCCCTTCCTGTCTGAAGAGAAGGCCAATTCCATGGGCGTGGAAAAGGTGGAATTCGAGGATCTGCTCAAGCGCGCCGATTTCATCACCCTGCACGTGCCGCTGACCGACAGCACCCGCAACATGCTGTCGCGCGAGGCTCTGGAAAGGACCAAGCCGGGCGTGCGCATCATCAACTGCGCGCGCGGCGGCCTCGTCGATGAACAGGCGCTGGCCGACCTGTTGAAATCGGGCCACGTCGCGGGCGCGGCGTTCGACGTGTTCGCGGAGGAACCCGCCACCGAAAATCCGCTGTTCAACCTGCCCAATGTGGTCTGCACGCCGCATCTGGGTGCTGCCACAACCGAGGCGCAGGAAAACGTGGCGCTGCAAGTGGCCGAGCAGATGGCCGATTACCTGCTGACCGGGGCGGTGCAGAACGCGCTGAACATGCCGTCGGTCACCGCCGAGGAAGCCAAGGTCATGGGGCCGTGGCTGAAACTGGCGCAACACCTGGGCAGTTTCGTGGGGCAACTGACGACCGAGGCCATCGACGAAATCCGCATCACCTATAACGGGGTGGCGGGCAGCATGAACCTCGACGCGCTGAATTGCGGCGTGATCGCGGGGATCATGAAGGCGGTGAACCCGGATGTGAACATGGTTTCGGCCCCGGTCATCGCGCGCGAACGCGGCATCGAGATTTCCACCACCACGCAAGACAAATCCGGCGCGTTCGAAGGCTATATCCGGCTGGAAGTGGTCACGCCGCACCGGACACGGTCGATCGCGGGCACGGTGTTCTCGGACGGCAAGCCTCGGTTCATCCAGATCAAGGGCATCAACATAGACGCCGAGATCGGGGAACACATGCTTTACACCACCAACGACGATATGCCCGGCATCATCGGCACGCTTGGTCGCACCATGGGTGAAAACGGCGTCAACATCGCCAATTTCACGCTTGGCCGGTCCGGCGTCGGCAAAGACGCCATCGCGCTGCTTTACCTCGATGCGCAGCCCCCGGCGGAGGTTCTGGAAAAGCTACGGGCGACTGGCATGTTCCAGCAAATCGCACCGATGCAGTTCGACGCCGCCTGATCGACACGTTGACGCCGCCCCGGCCATCCGCGCCGGGGCGGCGTCATACATGCTTGCGGATCGCGCCGGTTTCGCCCAATCCTTGCGCATGGATTCCGATACCCCCTTCATTCTGGACGATTTCCTGCCCTATCAGCTTGCGGTCGTGGCCGAACGGGTCAGCCGCCAGTTCGCCCGCCACTACCGCGAGATGTTCGGTCTCACGCGCGCGGAATGGCGGGTCGTCGCGCATCTGAGCCAGCAAGGCGCGGTGTCCGTGCGCGAAATTTCGGCACGGGCGAAGCTTGACAAATCCAAGGTCAGCCGTGCCGTCGCCCGGTTGGACTCGCAAGGCTATGTCAGCAAGCGGGCCTCGCCCACCGACCGGCGGCTTGTGGTGCTGGCGTTGACCGAGCAGGGGCAGGAGATGATCCGCGCCCTCACGCCGATCGCGCAGCAATACCAGACAGAGGTACTTCGTGACCTTGCGTCAGATGCCGACGGGTTCCGCCGCGCGTTGAAACGGTTGATGGCAGAGCCGCCGCAAGACCGCTAGACTGCCGCCGGGGAATGGAAGCAGTCTTTGGAGGACTATGAATGACCGATATCGTGATTCTGTCCGGCGCCCGGACGGCGATCGGCACCTTTGGCGGGTCGCTGGCCGCGACGCCGCCGATCGAGCTTGGCACCGTTGCCGCGAAGGCGGCGCTGGAACGGGCAGGCGTCGATGGCAAGCAGATCGGCCATGTCGCCTTTGGCCACGTGATCAACACGGAACCGCGCGACATGTATCTCAGCCGTGTCGCCGCGATGCAGGCGGGCATTCCCGAAACCACCCCGGCGATGAACGTCAACCGCCTGTGCGGGTCGGGCGCGCAGGCGATCGTCTCGGTGGTGCAAAACCTGATACTGGGCGATGCGGAGTTCGGCCTTGCCGGCGGTGCCGAATGCATGAGCCGCGGACCCTATATCGTGCCGGGCATCCGCTGGGGCCAGAAGATGGGCGACATGGGTGCGCAGGACATGATGGTCGGCGCGCTGAACTGCCCCTTCGGGACCGGGCATATGGGGGTGACGGCGGAAAACGTCGCCGAGGAACATCAGATCAGCCGCGAAGCGATGGACGCGTTCGCCGCCGAAAGCCAGAAGCGCGCGCTTGCCGCCATCGAAGCTGGGCATTTCAAGGAGCAGATCGCCCCGGTCGAGGTGAAGGTAAAGCGCGACCTCGTGCCGTTCGACACCGACGAGCACCCGAAGGCGTCGACATTGGAAACGCTGGCCGGGTTGCGGGCGGTGTTCCGGAAGGACGGGCGAGTGACGGCGGGCAATTCCTCGGGCATCAATGACGGCGCGGCGGCGCTGGTTCTGGCGCGCGCCGATGCGGCAGAGGCGGCGGGGCTGAAACCGCGGGCGCGTATCCTCGGCTATGCCCATGCCGGGGTGCGGCCCGAGGTAATGGGGATCGGCCCGGTGCCTGCGATCAAGAAGCTGCTGGAACGAACCGGGCTTGCCATCACCGATTTCGACGTCATCGAATCGAACGAGGCTTTCGCCGCGCAGGCGCTTGCGGTGAACAAAGAGCTGGGCCTCGACCCGGCCAGGGTGAACCCCAATGGCGGCGCCATCGCGCTTGGCCACCCGGTCGGCGCGACCGGCGCACTGCTGACCGTGAAAGCGATGTACGAGTTGGAACGGACCGGCGGCAAACGGGCGCTGATCACCATGTGCATCGGCGGTGGGCAGGGCATCGCGATTGCCATCGAACGACCCTGATCGGCAGACTCGAGACAGAAAAAACCCCCGGTGCCTATGCGGCATCGGGGGTTTCTTCGTGGGCGCGGCAGGATGGGGAGAAAAGCACCCCGCCGGGTCCGGCCCGTGAGTGGGGCTTACTCGTCTTCAAGGCTCTCGGCGCGGATCCGGTCGAAAATAGCCTGGGCGTGGGCGCTGTGACCGCTGCCTTGGCTCGAGATCAGTTCCGGCCCGCCGCTGCGCAGGAAGCTGATGAAATGCGTGTCCTGGTCCTCGATCGCCTGGCGCAGGCGGGCATCGTAGGCGACCGACGCAGCGACCGGGTTCGATCCGCTGTTGAGCAGGAAGTTGACGTAGTTGGTGTCCTGGTCCTCATAGGCCGTGTGCAGGCGCAGAAGCTGCGCAGTGCTGAACTGGCCGGGCTCCACGCCGAGCGAGCGGGCAAGGCTGTCGGATGCGAACGCGGCCGGGGCGGCGAGGGCGGCGGTCAGGGCGGTGACGATGGCGAGGGTTTTCATGGGTCTTTCCTTTCGAGTGCGGTCCGTGTCGAGGCGTCTGCCCCGTCTGATACTCAATCTAAGGCGTCGGTCATGGTGTTTCACCCAACGAAAAGGAGAGATTGTTGTGATGATGGTGCGGAAATGCACATCGGGGACTGCGCAACGGACAAGACCGTCGCGCCTGGTTACGGCGCCGTGATTTCCAGAAACACGGAGGCCCCTCGCCCCTCTGAATCGATCACGGTGAGGTGGGCGAAGCCCTCGTCGGGCTGGCCGATGCTGACCTCGCGCATTTGCTGGCCGATCTCGACCGGACGCCCGTTCCAGAGCCATGTGTAGGGCGGCGTGCCCCGGTCGACGCGCGCGATCATCGGCAGGCCGGGCTGGCGGGCGAGAACCGCGCCATCGGGAGGGAAGGCAATCTCGGGCGCTTCGGGGTCGCCGGTCGCGCCATCGCGCCCGGCGAAACGGCGCAGCGGTCCGGGTAGCGCGTCATGGCCGACAGTCAGCGCACCGCGGGGCGGCGGCGGCAACGGGGCAAGGCGCGGCGCGATGCGGGCGAACGCCTCGAACAGAAGCGGCGCGGCGCGGTCGGCCCCGAAGGCACCGGGCACCGACGCGCCATCGGCCCGGCCCAGCCAGATGCCGACCACGTGCCGTCCGTCATAGCCGAACGCCCAAGCGTCGCGGTGGCCGTAGCTGGTGCCGGTCTTGTAGGCCAGCCCGTTGCGCGGCGCGGTCGGCGGCGGCGGCATATCCGACAGGATGTCGCCGGTATACCACGCCGCCACCGGCGACAGCACTTGCACCGGGTCGGCGCCCGCCGCGCCTTGCCGGTAATGCAGCGGCACCCTCGCACCGCCCGCCGCAAGCGCGCCGTAAAGACGTATCATGTCCTCCATCGTCACGCCCACGCCGCCAAGCGCGACGGCCAGCCCCGGTTGGCCGACAGGCAGTTGCGGCACCATTCCGGCGCGGCGCATCCGGGTCATCAGCTCGGCCGGGCCAACCGCGTCCAGCAGCGCCACCGCGGGCACGTTGAGCGAAGCCTGCAACGCGCGGCGCACCGAAAGCTCGCCGCGGAACTGGCGGTCGAAATTCTGCGGCGCGTAGTCGCCGAAGCGGGTCGGGCGGTCGGCGATCAGGCTTTCGGGGTGGACCAACCCGGCCTCGAACCCCAGCCCGTAGATCAGCGGTTTCAGGGTGGAACCGGGGGAGCGCAGCGCCCGTGTCATGTCAACGAAGCCCTGCCGCGCGGTGTCGGTGTAATCGGCGGATCCGACCGAAGCCAGAACCGCGCCCGTCCGGTGATCCATCACCATGATTGCGGCATTGAGCCTGTCGCCCTGTCCGCGCACCGCGTCGCGCGCCAACGCCTCCATCTGCGCCTGAAGCGTTGCGTCGAGCGTCAGCCGGTGCCGCCCGGCAGGGTCCTCGGCCACCAGCCGGTCGGCGAGGTGCGGCGCGAGGATCGGGAAATCGCGCCGCGCCTCCGGCAGCGGTTCGGCACGGGCGGCGGCGACGTCCTCGGCGCTCAGCACATCGAAGCGCAGCGCGCGGGCCAGCACCCGGTTGCGAGTTGCGCGCGCGTTATCCGGGTTCTGGTCCGGGCGGCGGCTGTTCGGGGCCTGTGGGATCGCCACCAGCAGCGCCGCCTCGGCGGTGGTCAGTCGCCGGGGTTCCTGCCCGAACCACGTGAAACTGGCGGCGCGCACGCCCTCTATGTTGCCGCCATAGGGCGCGAGATGCAGGTAGAGCGTCAGGATCTCGTCCTTGGTCATCTGCCGTTCCAGTGCCAACGCCAGCCGGATCTGGCGCAGCTTGCCGCGCCACGTGCCGGTGCCGCTGTCCTCCAGCAGGCGGGCGACCTGCATGGTGAGGGTGGAGGCGCCCGAGACGATCCGGCCATGGCGCGCCACCTGCCACGCGGCGCGCGCCATGGCCCGCCAATCGACGCCCGCATGGTCGTGAAACCGGCGATCCTCGTAAGCCAGCAGCAGCGCAATGAAGTCCGGGTCGACCTCGGCCAGCGTGACCGGCAGGCGCCAGCGCCCATTCTCGACCGTGTAGGCGCGCAACAGCACACCCTCGCGGTCCAGAACCTCGACCGAGGTGACCGGCACCAGCGGCGGGATCACGGTGGCGTCGATCCACGCATCGACCCGATCGCGCGCCAGCCCCAGCGCCAGCAGCAGCAGCGCCGCCCGGAAGAATGCGCGCGCCCGGATCACCCGGATCACTCGGTGATCACGACCCGGCCCGAGGCGGTCTGCGCCCGGAAGGCGGGGCGATACATGTCCTCGACCGAGGCGGCGGGGTGGTGGAAGTCGCCGGGGCTGACCGCGCGCAGGATATAGGCCAGCCGGATCGGATCGGTCCCGCGATGGGTGATTGCGGCAAGGAACCGCTCCTGCCGGAACTCCGTATGGTCGGTGGCCTCGGTCAGGCCGAGATCGCCCAACGCCGCGATATCGCCGCCGCGCAGCAGGTTCGGGTTGTCGATCTCGAAGCCCGCGGGCAGCGGATCGTTCACCATCAGCCGCGCCTCGCGGTCGCTGAAGGGCGTCACCGTCAGAAGCGCCACCAGCCTTGTGCCGACGGCCACCTCGGCGGGGTCAGCGGGCAGCCCTTCGAGCGTCCGGTAGGCGCGGGTGATGCGATAACCGGTGCCGCCCGCCTCCGTCGCGCCATCGGGCTGGCCATAGCGGGTGAGGGTCAGGATTTCCTCGTGCAGGCCGATATTGGCGAGGGTCCGTGTCGTGGTATCGTCTGCCTCCAGCACCTCGATCAGCGGGCCGTCGATCGCAGCGCCGTTCACCGTCACCTGCGACAGGCCGTCAAGGTCGATCAGAGCGTTGGCAGCCAGAAGGCCCCACGCCGCCTCTTGCGTCGAGACAGTGGCATCGGGGGCGGGCAACGCGCCGGCCAGCACGTCGAGAGGCACCGCCTCGGACCCGGCCCCGGCGGCGAGCGTCAGAAGCGCCGCCGCGTCGCGCCGGTGGGTGCCGAAATCGTCGCGCCAGCCGGTATCCCCGGCGCCCTGCGCCTGCAACAGCGCGTAGCCCTGCCGGAACATCGCGTCGGCGCGTGGCTGATCGCCGTACATCGCCAGCGCCGCCCCAAGCTGGCCCAGCGCCAGCGGGGTGGCGAAAGCGTCGGCCTTCACATCAGCATAGTAGCGCAGATCGCCGATCGCCGCGGCGCCCTCGCGCGCCAGAACCATCAGCGCATAGGCGATGGATTGGCCGCCAGTCTCGAAATCCGGCGCCGTGGCCACGTGATTGCGCAGGTTGTCGAGCGCCGACTGGAAGGCAAGGCTTGGCACGTCATGGCCCGCCGCCCGCGCGCGTGACAGGAAAGCGGTGACATAGGCGTCAAGCCACGCATCGCCCGAGCGCGCCGACCAGAGGCCGAAGCCGCCGTTCGCCGCCTGGTTGACCAGCACCGCGTCGATGGCCCGCTGAACCCGCACCGACAGGTCGCCGGCATGGTCGAGTCCCAGCGCCTCGGCCACGTCGCCCATGTAAAGCAGCGGCATCGCCTGGCTGGTGACCTGTTCGGTGCAGCCATAGGGGTAACGGTCGAGCATCTGCATCAGCCCCGGCGCGTCGAACCGCGCCAACGGCCCGGCCGACAGCACGGCGCGCTCGGTCCCCGCCCGCAGCCCCGCCAGCACCGAGGCGTCGACATCGAGGCTTTGCCCCGGCGCCAGCGTGAAGCGGGAGGTCGTGGCCACCACCGGGTCGTTCGATTGCACCACCAGCCGTAGGGTGCGCGACAGGCGCTGCCCGTCCGGGGTGGTGAGTGTCACCTGCACCTCTTGCACGCCGGGCGCGTTTTGCGCGGTAAGCGGCAGGCTGAGCCGCTCTGTCTCTCCTTCATCAAGGGTCACGCGCAGCGCGCCTGTTTCGAAGCTAAGGCCGGGCGAGGCGCTGATGTCCACCGGCATCTCGCCGGTCGGCCCCTCGGCATGGGTGATCTCCAGAAGCAGGCGAGAGGTATCGCTCGGCGCCATGAAGCGCGGCAGCGCGGCGGTCACCACCACCGGGTCGCGCACCAGCACATCGGCGCTGTCTTGCCCGATACCCGCCTCGGTCCAGGCCATGGCCATCACCCGCACGGTGCCGTTGAAGCTTGGTATGTCGAAGCTTGCGCGCGCCAGCCCGTCCTCCCCCACGGTGACGGGGCCGGAATGGAAGGCGACCAGCGCCTCCGTCGGGGGTGGGGCCTGCATCCGTATCGCGGCGCCGCTATCGCCGCCCTGCCGGATCGCCCCGGGCTGTCCGCCGCCGGCGATCAGCCGACCGTAGAGGTCGCGGATGCCAACGCCGAGCCGACGCTGACCGAAATAGTGCCCCATCGGGTCGGGCGGCTCGAACCCGGTGAGGTTCAGGATGCCCAGATCCACCGCCGCGATGCTGGCGTGAACCGTGTCGCCAGGGACGGCATCCGCGACGCGCAAGGCCACCTCCAGCGGGCCGCGCGGGGCGGCCCGGTCCGGTGCCTCCAGCACCACGTCGAGCGCCCGGTTGCCGGGATCGACGCTGGCATGCACGAGGCCGAGCGCGCGCGCCGGCGTCTGCGTCGGCAGGCCCTGCAACGGGCGCAACAGCGTCGCGGTGACATAGGCGCCACTGCCCCACTCCTCGGTCACGTCAAGTAAGATGGTGGCAGGGTCATCGCCGATCTCGACCACTTCCTCGTGGATCAGCCGGTTCGACAGCACCCGGATCAGCACCGTGCCGCCCACGCGCGGCGCGATGTGCAGGCTGGCCGTGTCGCCCACCGCGTAGCGCTCAGAATCGAGGGAAACATCCAGCAGGTCGGGCGTGCCCGCCGCGTCGCCGCCGCCATACCAGCCGGCGCTGAAGCCGACCGAACTGGCGATATAGGTGCCTTGGGTGCTTTCCACGCGCAGTTCATACCGTCCCCAGCCGGTCGGCGCGGCGATGCGCTGCGGCTCTGCCCCAAGGATCACGTCACCGCCAGCGATTCGGGTGCGGGTTGTCACCGGTTCCCACGACCATCGGCCGTTCTGGGCATACCACTGGTAGCGACGGTCGACCCGGTTCAGCGTCCAGCGCGCCGGTTGAGCGTCACCACCCACGACGATGAGGTCGAAGCTCGCCTCGGCACCCTCGGGCAAAAGCCCGTCGAAGAGCGGACGAATGCCGATCAGTATGCCCGACGGGGCCAAGGTGCGGGTGATGTGACGTTCCACCGGGCGGCCAGAGCCTTCGGCAACGCGGGCGGTGACGATCAATTCGCGCGGGTGCGGCGGGCCATCCAGTTCGGGCAGCGCAATGGCAAGCTGCGCGGCGCCCGTGTCATCGGTCCGCTGGCCATCCGGCAACCCGCCGAAGACGCTGCGCGGCGGATCATCGTGGCGCCCGAACCGGTAGCCGGGGAAATCGGCAAGGGTCGAGGCTGCACGAATCTGATAGCCGCCCTCGATGGCCAGATCGCCGCCCGGCGCGCCAAAGAGGTAATCGGCCTGAAGGTCCAGCATCACCGGCTGGCGCGCGGCAAGCGGGCCGTCTGGCAGCGACACCTCGACGTCGATGCGTTCGGGCAGGAAATCCTCCACCAGCAGGGTCTGGCTGGCCAGCGGCGGCGCGTCCGGATCGGCATGTAGCGTCAGCCGCCATGTGCCGCGCGGCACGCCCGCGCCAAGCGGCATCTGCCACACGAAGCCCCCGGCGCCCGCCTCCTCGGGCATCATGCGGCTGTATTCGACGCCGTCGGCGCGGGTCAGGATCGCGGTCAGCGGCAGTCCGGACAGTGCCCGCGCCTGCCCGTCGCGGGCCAGCGCGGTGGCGTGGATCGTCTCGCCGGCCCGGTAGGCACCGCGTTCGGTCGTCAGGAACACGTCGATCGGCGGGGCGGCGGGGCGGCCCTCCACCCCGCGATCGGACAGGTCGAACTCCGCCTCGCGCAGGTTGAGGAAAGCGAAATCCGCGCCCTGTTCGACCGAGACCATCGCGGGCGCCGCGCCGTCGCGCCCGGCCGCCAGATCGGCGGGGAAGTGCACATGGCCCTCGGCATCGGTCTCGCGGGTTGCCAGCACCCGGTTGGATTCCGAGATGAGCCGCACAAGCCCGCCCTCGACGCCGGAGGCATCGGAAAGCGCGCGCACCGTCACATGCACGCCGTCGGCGCCGGTCAGCGTCGAGATCCCGAGGTCGGAGACGAAGAACCATTGCGTCGCGGGCGGCGTGTCACGGTCGGGCGGGCCGGGAATGCGGGCCTCCAGCGCGTAAAGGCCGGGCTCCAGCCCCGCCAGCACCTCGCCCATCGGCAGGCTTGTCGTCATGTCGCTGTTGAGCGTGTTGGCCACCTCTCCGGTGCCCTCCCACACGGTTTCGGCCAGTTCGGTGGAAAAGCGGCTGATTTCCCAGCTTTGCAGCGGACGACCGAAGTAATCCTCTTGCAGGGCGCGCAGGATGTTGCGGTCTGACACCGCGTGCAGCGACAGGTCTACCTCGTCGGTGTTCACCGTCACGATCGGCAGCGCGCCACCGGCCAGCCGCGGCAGCACGTAGGCGCGGCCCGGAAAGCGCACGGCGGGCGACCGGTCGCGCACGTAGAGGCGCAACGTCGCCGGGGTGCGCAGGGTCTCGCCCGAGGCAGCGGGCAGGCCGGCGCGCAGCGTGATCTCGTAGCGCTGACCGTGCCGGACGCCGGAAATGCAGAACTGCCGCTCCTCGGCCTCGACCGACAGGCCGCCGACCGTGGTTTGCAGGAAATCGGCATGGGTCACGCCGCCCGCCAGATCCTCCGAGAAGATGGCGCAGATGCGCGGCGCCTCGGCGTCGTTTTCCACGCGGGTCTCTGTCACGCGGAAGCCGTAAAGCCCCACAGCGCGGTCAAGCTCCGCCTCGAGCGTGTCCGACGGCGCCTGCGCCTGGGCCAGCCGCAGCGCGTCGATCATGTCGCGCCCGCGGTCGTTTTCTTCCAGCGCGCGGGCCAGCAGGGCGGCGGCGTCGGACAGGGGTTGCCCCGGATCGGCGCGCAGGGCGGCATTGGTGGCGGCGCTCAGGGCGGTGTGGTTCAGCCGGCGCTGCGCGGCGCGGCTCTCGGCCTCGATCTCCAGCCCGAGGCGCGCGTAGTCCATCCAGTGCCTTGGGTCGTCGGTGAGTGTCAGGGCCGAGCCATAGAGGTTCATCGCGCGCTGCGCATCGCCCTCCGCCAGCCGCGCCTCTGCGGCTTGCAGGATGCGCGCGGCGGTCCAGGTTCCGGCATAGTGACGACCCGGCAGGTCTGCGGCCTGTTGCCGGGCATCGGCCAGGTCACTGGCGGACAGGAAGGCGAGTTGTTCCCGCCGTGCATCGAGGCGCGCCAGAACGGCCCTGTCGGTGACGTGTAGCTGCGCCGAGAGCGCGCCGTCATAGCCTTGCATCCCCAGAACCTCGGACTTGGGGAAACAGGCATTGGAGCGGGTATTGTAGGTAAACGCCGCGCAATCGGGGTCTGCCATGCAGGCGCGGCTGCATGTTTCGAACGACACGTCGTAAATGGGGCCAAGGTCGCCACCGGGAAAATCGGTGTCTTGCGAAATGGACAGGAACCGTTGCGCCACCGGGCCATCCTGGGCCAGCGCGGCAAGGGGGAACAGGGACAGGATCAGGACCGCAAGGAAAAGGCGCATCTCAACCTCCAAACGTAAAAGGCATTCGAGAATAAAGTTAGTGACATAATTACACATTCATAAACCCCGAGTCCATGCCCCGACTTGCCGCAGCTTAAGCCAATGTAAAGAAAACCGCTGCATGCTGCCTCGGACGCGCAGGCAAGAGATGGAAAAGCGGATGGACGGGCGGGGCTTCGACGATCGCTTGGCGCAGGAACGCCGGGCGCGGCTGGCCGCTGAACGATTGCTTGTTCAAAAGCAGGAGGAATTGTTCAACGCCAACCGCAAGCTGGCCGCGCAGGCCGGGCAGCTTTCCGACACGGTGATCGAGCAGCGCACGGAAAACGCCGAACTTGTCGGTCAAACCAGCCGCGCGCGCGCCGATCTGGAGGTGGCCACCGAAAAGGCCGAAAAAGCCGAACGGCGGCTGTGGGATTCGCTCGATATCATCGAGGACGGCTTTGCCATCTACGATGCCACCGGTCGGCTGGTCGCGGCGAACGGTGCGTTTCTGAACGTGTTCGACCAGATAGCAGAGGTCGGGCCGGGGGCACACTACGATTCGATCCTGCGCATCGCGGTGGATGAAGGCGTGGTCAATCTGCAAGGCGTCGATCCCGACGATTGGGTCGGCGACATGATCGCAAGATGGGAACAGGACCCGATCCCGCCGCGCACTGTGAAGCTGTGGAACGGCGGCTTCGTAAAGCTGGTGGACAAGCGCGCGCCCGGCGGCGACATGGTCAGCCTGATGCTCGACATTACCGAGACCATCCGGCGCGAGCACGAGTTGCTGGAAGCGCGCGATGCCGCCGAGGCCGCGAATCGCGCCAAATCCGCCTTCCTTGCGAATATGAGCCACGAAATCCGCACCCCGATGAACGGCGTCGTCGCCATGGCCGACCTGTTGCGCGAAACCGACCTCGACGAGGATCAGCGCCAATGCGCCGACACGATCCACAATTCCGGTGAGGCGCTGCTGGAGATCATCAACGATGTGCTGGATTATTCCAAGGTCGAGGCACAAAAGATGGTGCTGCACCCTGCCCCGTTCGATCTGGAAGACCTGATCCGCGAAATTTTCCGGCTTCTGCGACCGTCGGTCCAGGGGCGCGACCTGCAACTGTTGCTCGACTACGATATCTTCCTGCCCCCGAAACTTGTGGGCGACAAGGGTCGCATCCGGCAAATCCTGACCAACCTGATCGGCAACGCGGTGAAATTCTCGGAGAAGGGACATGTCCTGGTGCGCGTGCTGGGCGAGGAGCAGGGCGGTGGGACGGCGACGGTCGTCCTTTCGGTGGAAGATACAGGCATCGGCATTGCCCCGGACAAGCAGGCGCACATCTTCGGCGAATTCAACCAGGTGGAGGATCAGGCCAACCGCAAATACGAGGGCACCGGGTTGGGCCTTGCGATCACCCAAAAGCTCGTCACCCTGATGGGCGGGCAGATCTGGATCGAGTCGGCGCTTGGGCAGGGGTCGACCTTCGCCTTGCGACTGACGCTCGACCTGCCGGATGAACCGGTGACCGACCCGGTGCCGCCCCTGCCCAAGGCGTTGTCACGCATCGCCCTCGTCGGGCCGGACACAACCCTCCGGCGCACCGTGGAACGCCAGTTTCTGAAGCTGAAGTCAGAGCTTCAGCTTGTCGAAACGGTTCGGGCGATTGCCGGTCAGCCCGACCTTGTCGTGCTGACCGAAGAGGCTGGGGACAGTGACGCCGCCGGTTTTTCTTGCCCGGTGTTGCAGTGTCGGTCCGCGCGCGGGGGTGGGGATGCGCCGCTGCCGGTTATCGCGCTGGACCGCAGCCTGCACGACCTGCGATCCGACATCATCGCGCTTGCGCAGTCTGGTCCGTCCGCCCCGGTGACGCGGACATCCGAAACCCAGCCCGCCGCGCCACGAAAGCTGCGCCTTCTCGCGGCGGAGGACAACAAGACCAACCAGATGATCTTTCGCAAGATGATCAAGGCGCTCGACCTTGACCTGACGATGGCGGGCAATGGCGTCGAGGCGCTTGCCGCCTACCGCGAGGACCGGCCCGACATCCTGTTTACCGATATCTCCATGCCCGAGATGGACGGGCTTGCGCTGGCCCGCGAAATCCGCCGGCTGGAGGCCGAGGATGGCCTGCCGCCACTGCCCATCGTCGCCATGACCGCCCACGCCATGGAGGACCACAAGGCGGAGATTTTCGCGGCAGGCGTCGATCACTTCCTGACCAAGCCCTTGAAGAAGGACAAGATCATCGAACAGATCGTGGCGGGGATGCCCGATGGCGTTTGCCCGGTGATGCCGGGCTGAGGGTCACAGTCGCCAGCGCGTCAGCGCATCGACCGGTTTGAGGAAACCGGTCTCGATCTCTCGCCGGTTCAGGATCGGCCCGTGGGTATAGGACCGCGCGGCGGGATGGTTCGCGTCCAGCACCCCGATGCCGATCAGGATCTGCGCCACCGCCGCCTCGGCCCCGCGGGTGCCGCCATCCTCGATCTTCAGCGCGACCCCCATGCGATGTTCCGGCACAATGGCGACGAAAACCGCCTCGGCCCCTGTCTTGATGCTCGCGCGGCCCGCCATCGCGCGCATCAGCACGGTGCAGGCCCGGCCCTCGCCCGCCACCAGGTGCGGATGGGCTGCCATCGCGCGGGTCAGCCGATGCATTGCCCGGTCGCGGGCATCGCCCGCGCCGGTCGCCGCCGCGAACCCGGCCATGGCACGGGCGAGTCCGGTCACCGTACAGGCGAAATTCGGCGCGGAACATCCGTCGATCCCATAGCCGGGGCTGGTTTCCCCGGTCACCTCCTCGAAGGCGGCCCGGACGGCGCGCTGAACCGGGTGGTCGGGGTCGACATAGTCCGGCCCGCCATGCAGGTGCTTGTTCAACGTCAGGAACCCCGAATGTTTGCCGGAACAGTTGTTGTGGATCTGGCAGGGCGCGGAGTCGGTCTTGATCAAGGCATTTCGCGCGTCACGATCGTTTGGCACCTGCGGGCCGCAGCGCAGCGCCGCCTCGGGATCCAGCCCGATGCCGGTCAACCACTCCGTCACCATGCCGGTGTGCACCGCCGCCGCGTTGTGCGACGCGCACGACAGCGCCAATTGCGCCTCGCTCAGCCCGACGGCATCCGCCGCGCCGCTTTCGACCATAGGCAAGGCCTGCAACATCTTGCACGATGATCGCGGCAAGATGGTCTTGCCGGGATCGCCCCACGACGCGACGACGCCGCCGCCGTCCTGCCACACCACGGCGTGCCCGCGATGCAGGCTTTCGCAGAACGGCCCGCGCCAGATTTCCACCAGTGTTTCGGCCTGTCCTGTCATCGCACGTCCTTCCGTGTCCCTGCCCCGGCAAATTTCCGCCACCGGGGCTTTTCCCTTTGCGGATTTTCGGGTTACTCTCTGCGCGCAGTAAAGAAGCGGACGGGAACCGAGTGCAAGACCTGACAAACAGGCCGGGCCCCGAACCGGAGGCAGAGACGGCTGGAGGCTGGATCAATATGAAGAACTGGGTTGCTGGAACGGTGATCGCGTTGGCGCTGACGTCGCCCCTGATCGCCCAGGAGATCGAGGAATCCGAAAACCGGGTCAACGCCGAAACGGATTGGAGCGTCTTCGTCGAAGACGACCCGACGCAATGCTGGGTGGTGTCGGCCCCGCGCGAAACGGTCAACACCCGCGATGGCCGCGTCGTCGCCGTCCGCCGGGGCGAGATCCTGCTTTTCGTCAGCTACTGGCCGTCGGAAAACCGGATGGGCGAGGTGTCTTTTACCGGTGGTTATCCCTTTGCCGATGGCTCGACCGTTTCATTGGAAATCGGCGAGACGACGTTCGAGCTGTTTTCCGATGGCGAAATGGCCTGGGCCGCGTCGCAGCAGGACGATCAGCGGATCATAACCGCGATGAAGCGCGGGACCGATGCGGTGTTGACGGCGGTGTCGAGTCGCGGAACGCAGACGCAGGATACCTTCTCGCTCTTCGGGTTCACCGCCGCGGTCGAGGATGCCGAGGCGCGCTGCGGCGCCTGACCCCGCAAAGACAAGGTTTGCGATCCCGGGCGGAAGCTTATATGTGTCCGCACCCACCCCGGAGGTTATGCCCCATGTCCACCAGCGCCCCGATCACGCAGGATGTCCTGACCATTCCGCGCAAATTGCCCGAAGGCCCGACGAACATCGTCGGCCTGACCCGTCCGCAATTGCGCGAGGCGCTGATCGCCGCCGGCACGCCGGAAAAGCAGGCCAAGATGCGGGTCAACCAGATCTGGCAATGGGTCTATCACTGGGGCGTGCGCAGCTTCGACGAGATGACGAACCTCGCCAAGGCGTATCGCGCCACGCTGGCCGAGCATTTCGTGATCGTGATCCCCGAGGTGGTCAGCCGCACCGTTTCCACGGATGGCACTCGAAAATACCTTGTCCGCATTGCCGGCGGGCACGAGGTGGAGGTTGTCTACATTCCCGAAACCGACCGTGGCACGCTGTGCATATCGTCCCAGGTCGGGTGCACGCTGACCTGTTCCTTTTGCCATACCGGCACCCAGAAACTGGTGCGCAACCTGACGGCGGGCGAGATCGTCGGCCAGATCATGGTGGCGCGTGACGACCTTGGCGAATGGCCGGAACCGGGCGAGGGCACCGGCGAGAACGGTCCACGGCTTCTGTCGAATGTCGTGCTGATGGGCATGGGCGAACCGCTCTACAATTTCGAGAACGTGCGCGACGCGATGAAGATCGCCATGGACGGCGAGGGCATTTCGCTGTCGCGGCGGCGAATCACCCTGTCCACCTCGGGCGTGGTGCCCGAGATCGCCAGAACCGCCGAGGAAATCGGCTGCATGTTGGCAGTGTCTTTCCACGCCACCACGGACGAGGTGCGCAACACGCTGGTGCCGATCAACAAACGCTGGCCGATCGCCGATCTGCTGGACGCGCTGCGCGCCTATCCCAAGTTGTCGAACTCGGAGCGAATCACGTTCGAATATGTGATGCTGAAGGGTGTGAACGACAGTGATGCGGATGCGCGCCGGCTGGTGAAGCTGATCAAGGGGATACCCGCCAAGATCAACCTGATCCCGTTCAATGAATGGCCCGGCGCGCCCTATGAGCGGTCCGACTGGACGCGAATCGAGGCGTTCGCCGACATTATCTATAATGCAGGCTATGCAAGCCCGATTCGAACCCCGCGAGGCGAGGATATCATGGCTGCCTGCGGTCAGTTGAAATCGGCCACCGAACGCGCCCGAAAGTCACGGGCGCAAATAGCACAGGAGATCGCGTCGGGATGAGCATCCTGATCGCTCGATCGGATAGAGACAATCACCAGAAATGAAAAAAACGGCCCTGCAAAGGGCCGCTTTTCTTGTTCTTTGTTCTCGACCGATGCTCAGTTGCTGGCCGAAATTGCAGCGGCGATCAGGATGATGGCCAGCAGGGGAACGAGGACGCCACCGGCGGAGGACGAGGTGTCTTCCACGATCACGACGGGTTCCAGAACGGGCTCAACGTAGCCGCCCGCGAAAGCGGAGGTGGCGGCAACGGACAGAGCGGCTGCAAGTGCGATTTTTTTCATAGTATCCTCCAAGATACGCCCCAAGAATTTCGCGCAATATTGCGCATAGCGGGGCACCCAAGACTGTACCCTCATGTGAAGGTTTAAGCAGCAAACACGAGCGATTGCAATGCCGGGAAACGGCGCTCGGTCTTATCTTGGCCGGTTTGTGGTCAAATGAGCAACACCTGCGTTCCGACACGAGCGAGATCGAACAGTTCCGCGATGTGTTCGTTGTAGAGGCCGATGCAGCCGTTCGAGCTGCGCCGCCCGATCTTGCGCGTGTCGTGGGTGCCGTGGATGCGGTAATAGGTCCAGCTGAGGTAAAGCGCATGGGTGCCAAGCGGGTTGCTCGGCCCCGGCGGAACGTAGTCGGGCCATTCGGGGTTGCGTTCCTGCATCGAGGGCGTCGGACGCCAGTCGGGGCCTTCGACCCGGCGCACCACACGGGTGCTGCCGCGACGGGTCAGATCCTCCGTCGCGGGAACGGATGTGGGGTAAAGGCGATAGATCGTCTCATCCTCGTTCCAGTAGTGCAGCGCGCGCGATGTAATATCGACGAGGATCGCGCCGTTGTTCAGGTTGTCAAAATAATCCTGCCATTCCAACGTGCGGAAGCTGGAAATATTGTGCCGCACCGTCTGGCTGACATCGCGCTCCATCTCGACCGAAGCGGCCAGTTCGGCAAGTTCGGCCGCAGTCGGTTCCTGTTGCGCGAAGACGGGGCTTGCCACGGTTGCGGCTGCGGCACCAAGAAAGGCGCGGCGGTTGAGGTCCTTTGACTTGGTCGTGCTCATCTTCATGCACCCATCGGGAAACTGCCTGTAGAGTGTGAAAATACGGCAAATTGCGTCTCAGGTCCATTGACGGCACGATCACAATGCGCGGAATCGCGCCCGTTGGGTTTGATCGGGCATGTCTGGGGGGGTAAGAGAGCGTTCAACACTCGGAACCGACAGGCAAGAGTCTTCCCCATGCTGCGACGCACCTTCCTGCTGACGACATCCCTTGCCGCGCTGTCGGCCTGTGGCCTGACCGCGCCGCCACCCCGGCTTGGCCCCGATGGGCGCCCGTTGCCTACGATCTACCGGATCAACCCGAACGATACTGGCGAGATACAGTTTCGCGTACTCGACAGCGTCAATGCCCTGCGAACCGGCGCCGGCGCGCCGCAGCTTGTGCTGAACGCCGAACTGAACGCCGCCGCTGCCACCCATTCGCGCGACATGAGCCTGCAAAACCGGCCATGGCATTTCGGGTCCGACGGGTCCTCGCCCATAGACCGGGCGCGACGGGCCGGGTACCGGGGCCGGATCCTGGGTCAAAACATCTCGGAAACCTACGAATCGGAACTGGAAACCGTCGCGGCATGGATGCAGCAAGAAGATACCCGGTCCGTGATTACCGACCCGGATGCGCGCGACATGGGCTTTGCCTTCTACCAGGAAGACAATGGCAAGATCTGGTGGACGATGCTGACCGGCGACGGCAGCATCACCGGGCAGGGCCTGCCTGACAACAGCAACAGCTGACCCGCGTCAGGGATTTATGTCGATCGGGGTGCCAAGGCGCACCATCGCATAAACCTCGCGCATGTCCCGGTTGGAGACCGCAATACACCCTGCCGTCCAATCCTCGCCGCGCCGCCACGGCGTCGGGGTGCCGTGGATGAAGATATCGCCGCCCGGATCGAGGCCAAGCGCCTCGGCCGCGGCGATGTCATCGGCATCGGGGTAGGAAATGCCGATCGACAGGTAGTAGGAACTGTTCGGGTTTCGCCGGTCGATGATGTAGTTGCCCTCGGGCGTGCGCCCGTCGCCTTCTACCGCCTTGTGCCCGTCAGGGGCGAAGCCAAGCTCCACCTCGTAGGCGCGCAGCACCTCGTCGTGATGCATGAGGACAAGCTGCCTTGCGCTTTTGTTGACGATCAGCCGGGTGACCTCTGGCCCGTCATAGGTGGCAAAGCGGCTGCATCCCGCGACGGCGAGCAGGACAAGCAGCAGGAAAACAGGAAGGAGGCGCATCTGGAACCGGGACCTTTCGGGTTCGCACCACTCTACCCGAATGCCGCGCACCGGGAAATCAACTCTTCCGGCGCTCGGCGGCCAAAAGCGCCTCAAGCCCCGCCTTGTAGGTCGGATAGCGCAGCCGCACCCCAAGCTCGCGCTTCATGCGCGTGTTGTCGACCCGCTTGCTCTCGGCATAGAAACTGCGCGCCATAGGGGACATCCCGGCGTCCTCGAAGGCAATCGCGGGGGGCAGGGCGACGCCCAGCAGCTCCGCTGCGTAGGACAGCACATCCTGCGGCGGCGCCGGGTCGTCATCGCAGATATTGTAGATCGCGCCAGGATCGGGCCGCGCCATGGAGGCCAGAAGCGCTTGCGCGATATCCTCCACATGGATGCGGCTGAAAACCTGTCCGTCCTTGATGATCCGCCGCGCGGTGCCATCGCGAACCTTCTCGAACGGGCCGCGGCCGGGGCCGTAGATGCCGGGCAGGCGGAAGATGTGCAGCGGCAGGCCGTGATCGCGCGCCAAGGCCTGCCATTCGCCCTCCGTGGCCACCCGCGCGCGGCCGCGGCGCGTCGCCGGCGTCAGCGGCGTGCTTTCATCGACCCAGCCGCCCTGATGATCGCCGTAAACCCCGGTGGTGGACAGATACCCGACCCAGTCGAGGCGCGGCGCAAGCTCTGCCAAGAGCCCGCGCAGGTGGTAGAGCACCGGGTCCGCCCCGTCCTGCGGCCCGGCGGTGATCAGCACATGGCGGGCCGCTTCCAGATCGGGGCGCATGTCGTCGCCGGGGAAGAGGCGCGGTGTCACGCCCGTGTCGCGCAGCACGGCGGCCTTGTCCTCGGACCGGGTGGTGCCGATCACCGTCCCGGTGGCAAGCGGCTGCATCTCGGCCACCAGCGCCTGCGCGGTGTAGCCCATGCCGAAGATGACCAGTTTCATCGCAACCTCTCCACCGCCCAGCGGGCCGCGTCGGCCACCACCGGGTCTTCATCCCCCACCAGGGCCTGCGCCGCCGGGATCAGCCCCGCCTCGCCGCTGTTGCCGATCGCATAGCACACGTTGCGAACGAAGCGCCCACGCCCGATCCGCTTGATCGGAGACCCGGCGAACAGCGCGCGGAAGCCGGCATCGTCCAGCGCCGCCAGATCGGCCAGCTTCGGGCTTTGCAGGTCGGGCCGTGCGGCATAGCGCATCTCGGTCGCCTCTACGGCAAACTTGTTCCACGGGCACACGGCAAGGCAATCGTCGCAGCCATAGATCCGGTTGCCCATCTTTTCGCGCAGCTCGATATCCACCGGCCCGCGATGCTCGATGGTGAGGTAGGAAATGCAGCGCGTCGCGTCCAGTTGGAAGGGCGCCGGAAACGCATCGGTCGGACAGATGTCGAGGCAGGCGGTGCAGTTGCCGCAATGGTCCACCTCGGGCGCATCGGGGGGCAGGTCCAGCGTTGTGAAGATCGACCCGAGGAAGAACCAGTTGCCAAGGTCGCGCGCCAGAAGGTTGGTATGCTTGCCCTGCCAGCCCAACCCGGCGGCCTGCCCCAGCGGCTTTTCCATCACCGGCGCGGTATCGACGAAAACCTTGATCTGCTCCCCCGGCGCCTGCTCCAGCAACCAGCGGCCGAGCCGCTTCAGCCGCTTCTTGACGATATCGTGGTAATCGCGGTTCTGCGCGTAGACGCTGATCGTGGCGCGGTCGCGCCGGTCCAGCGCCGCCAGCGGGTCAGCTACCGGCGTATAGGGTTCGGCCAGCATGATGACAGAGCGCGCCTCGGGCCAGAGGGTGGCGGGATCGCCGCGCCAGTGCGTCCTCTCGGCCATCCAGCCCATCTGCCCGTGCCGGCCCTGCGCCACGAACTCTGCCAGCCGCCCGGCGGCTTCGGGAATCGCATCGGGCCGGCAGACGCGCATCTTGGCAAAGCCCTCTTGACGGGTCATTGCGTCGAGGACGGCCTTCAGATCCGTCAAAAGTCCAGGTTCGCGTAATGCGGCGGTTGCAGGAATCCGGGGATCTGGTCGGCGAGGATCGAGCGGAAGGCGGGGCGCGATTTCACCTTGGCATACCAGTCTTTCACCACCTCCGACCGGTTCCAGTCCACGTCCGAAATATAGTCGAGGCAGGACAGGTGCGCTGCGGCGGTGAAATCGGCAAGGCTCAGGCTGTCGCCCGCCAGCCATCGACGATGATCCAGCAGCAGCGCCATGTAGTCGAGGTGAAGCTTGATCTTCTGCGCCCCGGTCTTGACCGATTTGCCATCCGGGTAACCGCCGCGCATCACCTTCTTGTTGACCCGTTCATAGACAAGGTTCGCCGTCACCTCGTGGTGGAACTTGTCGTCGAACCAGAAGCAAAGCCGACGCACCTCGGCACGCGCGGCCGGTTCGCGCGGCATCAGCCGCGGCTCGGGATGGGTTTCCTCGATATATTCGCAGATCGCCTGGCTCTCGCTCAGGTTCATGCCGTCGATCTTGAGAATCGGCACCTTGCCGGCGGGGTTGCGGCGCAGAAATTCGCTCGACGGTTCCCAGTAACGTTCATCGACCAGTTCGACGTCGATCTTCTTTTCGGCCAGCACCAGCCGGACCTTGCGGCAAAACGGGGACAGGGCGAAATGGTAAAGGCGGGTCATGATCTGCTCTTGTCGGGGATTATTCCCTCTGTTTGCATCGGGACGCAGACAGATTCAACGTGCAAAGCAGGCATCGCGCCCGTCTGTGCGGATCGTGGCCGCGCCGTCGGCGATGCGCGCCGCCCGGTCGCGCAGGGCCGCCGTCGGTGATGCGGCGTCGCGCGTCCGCGGGTTTGGAAGGACAGCGGCCAGCCTTGCCGCCTGCATCGGGCTCAGGTCCGCCGCCGGAATGCCGAAATAGTGTTGCGCGGCAGCCTCGGCGCCGAAAACGCCCTCGTCGAATTCGACGATATTGAGGTAAACCTCCAGCACCCGCCGCTTGCTCCAGATCAGTTCCATGACCGGGGTCATCATGCCTTCCAGCGCCTTGCGCGGCCATGATCGGCCTTGCCACAGAAAGGCGTTCTTGACCACCTGCTGGCTGATCGTGGACCCGCCGCGCGCCATGCCATCGGCGATGGCGGCGCGGATCGCGTCCATATCGAAGCCTGAGTGCAGGCAGAAATTCGCATCCTCGGCGGCGACCACCGCGCGCGCCAGATTCGGCGAGATCTGCTCCATCGGGCGCCAGACCTGACGCACTGCGCCAAGCCGGCGCGTCTCGGTCACCATGTAAGGCGTGTTCGGGGGCGCCACGACACCGTAAAGCGCGATCCAGCCTGCACCAAGCAACGCCACCAGCAAGACAACCCGCAGCACGAGGCGAAGCCCGCGCCGCCAGAGCGGCCGTTTCCTGCGTGCTGACCTTGGGGGCATGCGCCGCCTCCTGCCTTCTTCTTGGGTCAAATACTCCCGCCGGAGGCGTCCGGCCGGCCCGGCTTGTCGGGGCCTTCGCGACAAGGGCGACTCGGGCCAAGCAAGCCCGAAGACCTTACCCCGTGTCCAGCCCGCAGCGCCAGCCGGACCGGCAAGCGGCGGCGCCACGCCGGGGCACCGCGCAACCCGCGGGCGACGATCAACAAGCATTTGAAACTGTTTCATGAAATTGTCGCTTGAAGCCTGAAAAGACCGGTGCCACCCTGTGGCATGGAAAAACAGACGATTTTCAAGACTTGGCCCGACAGCGCCGCGCGGCTTGTCACCGTGGCCGCCGGGCGTGAACCGGCAGACCTTGTTCTGCGCAATATTCAACTCGTCAACGTGCAAAGCCGAGAGGTGCTCGATGGGTGGCAGGTGGCCGTGGCCGATGGCCGATTCGCCTATGTCGGACCGGATGCGGGTCATTGCATCGGTGACGGCACCGAGGTGGTCGATTGTGGCGGGCGCTATCTGATCCCCGGCCTGTGCGACGCGCACATGCACATCGAATCCGGCATGCTGACTCCGGCGGAATTTGCCCGCGCGGTGATCCCCCACGGCACCACCACCATGTTCACCGACCCGCACGAGATCGCCAACGTGATGGGGCTGGAGGGCGTGCGCCTGATGCATGACGAGGCGCTTTTGCAGCCGGTCAACATCTACACGCAGATGCCCTCCTGCGCGCCCTCGGCGCCGGGGCTGGAAACCACCGGCTACGAGATCGGGCCGCAGGACGTGGCCGAGGCGATGACATGGCCCGGCATCATCGGGCTGGGCGAGATGATGAATTTTCCCGGTGTGATCAACGCCGATCCGCAAATGCTGGCAGAGATCGCGGCGACGCAGGTGGCGGGCAAGACGGTGGGTGGCCACTACGCCAGCCCGGACCGGGGCCCGGCCTTCCATGCCTACGCGGCGGGCGGTCCGGCGGATGATCACGAGGGCACCCGAGAAAGCGACGCAATCGACCGGGTGCGGCAGGGGATGCGCTCGATGATGCGGCTGGGGTCTGCGTGGTATGACGTCGAAAGCCAGATCACCGCGGTCACCGAGAAGGGGCTCGACCCGCGCAACTTCATCCTGTGCACCGACGATTGCCATTCCGGCACGCTGGTCCATGACGGCCACATGAACCGGGTGCTGCGCCATGCCATTGCCTGCGGCTGCGACCCGCTGGTGGCGCTTCAGATGTGCACGGTGAACACGGCGACGCATTTCGGGCTGGAGCGGGAGCTTGGGTCGATCGCGCCGGGGCGCCGCGCCGACATGATCCTGACCGGCGATTTGCACGCGCTGCCCATCGAGGTGGTCTATGGCCGCGGGCAAAAACTGGCCGAGAACGGCAAGATCCTTGCCGAGTGCCCGCATCTCGACTGGCCCGCCAAGGCGCGCGGCACGGTGCATCTGGGCAAGAACCTGACGGCACGGGATTTCGAGATCGAAGCACCTGAGGGCGCCAATTCCGCCCATGTGAAAGTGATCGGCGTCGTCGAAAACCAGGCCCCGACCGAGGCGCTGAGTGCCGAATTGCCGGTGGTGAACGGGCTGGTCGAGGGCGAAAGCGATGTCTGCCAGATCGCGCTTGTCGAACGCCACCGCGCCACCGGGGGGGTCACCAATGCCTTCGTGTCGGGGTTCGGCTATCGCGGCAAGATGGCGATGGCCTCCACCGTGGCGCACGACAGTCACCACATGATCGTCGTGGGCACCGACCGCGAAAACATGGCCCTTGCCGCGATGCGGCTGGCCGAGGTCGGCGGCGGCGTCACCGTTTACAAGGATGGCATCGAACTGGCGCTGGTCGAGCTGCCCATCGCCGGATTGATGAGCGACGCGCCCGCAGCGACCGTTGCCACCAAGGCGCAAGCGATGGGTGAGGCGATGCGTGCCTGTGGATGCACCCTCAACAACGCCTACATGCAGCATTCGCTGCTTGGGCTGGTGGTGATCCCGAGCCTTCGGATCTCCGATCTTGGCCTTGTCGATGTCACCACGTTTGAACTGACCTCGCTTTTCGTGGAAGGTGAGACATGACACCTGCTTCCAGACAACTCCCCATCGCTCCCCCCGCCGCTCCGGAACCGCGCTATTTCACCGACGCGGGCGAGGCCGTGGCACATTTGCAGGCGCTCTACGCGCAATCGGTCGAATATCTGCAAGCCCGCTTTGCCGATGTCATACGCAACGGCGCGCCGGACGGCCGCTACCGGGCCTTCTACCCCGAGATTCGGATAACGACCGCCAGTTTCGGCCATGTCGACAGCCGCCTGTCCTTTGGCCATGTGTCCGATCCCGGCACCTACACCACCACGGTGACGCGACCGGACCTGTTTCAACATTACCTGACCCAACAGATCGGCCTTCTGATCGAGAACCATGGCGTGCCGGTTTGCATCGGCCCCTCGACCACGCCGATTCCGGTGCATTTCGCGGTGATGAACGATGCCGACCTGCAGGTGCCACAGGATGGCGCGTTGACCTTTCCGCTGCGCGATGTCTTCGACGTGCCGGACCTGTCCAACACCAACGACGATATCGTCAATGGGCTGGTGTCCAAACAGGCGGACGGCACCGGGCCGCTGGCGCTGTTCACGGCGCAGCGCGTCGATTATTCGCTGGCGCGGCTGGCCCATTACACCGCCACCGGGCCGGAGCATTTCCAGAACCACGTCCTGTTCACCAACTACCAGTTCTACGTGGAGGAATTCGTCGCTTTCGGGCGCGCGGCCTTGCGCGATGCGGACAGCGGTTATGTCTCACTGGTCGGGCCGGGCAATGTCGAGATCACTGATCCCGACGCGCCGCTCGACCCGCCGGCCAAGCTGCCGCAGATGCCCACCTATCACCTGACGCGCGCCGGTGGCGGCGGAATCACGCTGGTCAATATCGGGGTCGGGCCGTCCAACGCGAAGACCGCGACCGACCATATCGCGGTGCTGCGCCCGCATGTCTGGCTGATGGTCGGCCATTGCGCGGGGCTGCGCAACAGCCAGAGCCTTGGCGACTTCGTGCTCGCCCATGCCTACCTGCGCGAGGACAAGGTGCTGGACGACGACCTGCCGGTCTGGGTGCCGATCCCGGCGCTTGCCGAGGTTCAGATCGCGCTGCAAACGGCGGTGGTCGAGGTTGCGAAGCTGAGCGATTACGAACTGAAACGGATCATGCGCACCGGCACCGTGGCCAGCGTCGACAACCGCAACTGGGAGTTGCGCGACCAGACCGGCCCGGTGCAGCGGCTGAGCCAGTCGCGCGCCATCGCGCTGGACATGGAAAGCGCCACGATCGCGGCCAACGGCTTTCGCTTCCGGGTGCCCTACGGCACGCTTCTGTGCGTTTCGGACAAGCCGCTGCACGGCGAATTGAAGCTGCCCGGCATGGCAAGCGATTTCTACAAGACGCAGGTCTCAAGGCATCTGGAAATCGGTATCCGCGCCATGGAGGCGCTGCGCGAGATGCCGCTGGAAAGGCTCCACAGCCGCAAATTGCGCAGCTTTGAGGAGACGGCCTTCCTCTGACAGGCGGAAAATCGTCTCAAAATGCGCGTTTTTTCGGGAAAAGCGACACGAGTTATTGTGTGCCCCCACAATATTCGGATAGCTTTCCGTCAACGAGCCCCAAGGGTTCGGGCAGTTAAGGAGAACAGAACATGGCACAAAAACCCATGACCAAGACCCAGCTTGTCGCAGCCCTTGCCGAAGAGATGGGAAGTGACAAGAAAGCAGCCGCCGCAGCGCTCGATGCCGTGACCGCTGTTGTGACCAACGAAGTCGCCGGTGGTGGCGCCGTCACCCTGCCGGGCATCGGCAAGGTCTATTGCCGCGAACGGCCGGAGCGCATGGTGCGCAACCCCGCCACCGGCGAGCAGATCAAGAAAGAGGCCGACAAGGTTGTCAAGGTGACCATCGCGAAGGCCCTGAAAGATAGCGTCAACGGCTGATTGCCTCGGGATGCTTGACATGCGAAGGGTCGTCCCCGTGACGGCCCTTTTCGCATTTCAGGAGGCACGACATGGATCTGCGCGCGATCGGCATGGGGTTGGCCTTTGCGCTGATCTGGTCCTCCGCCTTCAGTTCGGCCCGGATCATCGTGGCGGACGCGCCGCCGCTGACATCTTTGGCGATCCGCTTTGCGATTTCCGGCGGTATCGGTGTCGGGCTGGCGCGCCTCTTCGGCCAACATTGGCGGCTTGGCCGTGCGCAATGGCGATCGGTCATCGTGTTCGGTCTTTGTCAGAATGCGCTCTACCTCGGGCTCAATTTCGTTGCGATGCAGTGGATCGAGGCGTCACTGGCGGCGATCATCGCCTCTTCCATGCCGCTTATCGTGGCGGCGATGAACTGGACAATGTTCCGAGAGCGGCTGCCATGGCTGGGCATCGCCGGGCTGATGGCGGGGTTTGGCGGTGTCGCGCTGATCATGGCACAGCGGTTGTCGGGCGGCGTCGATCCGCTTGGCGTGGCGCTGTGCGGGATCGGGGCGGTGGCGCTGGCGGTGGCGACGCTGACGGTGCGCGGCGCATCGGCGGGCAGCAGCAGCGGTATATTGATGATCGTGGGGCTGCAAATGCTGGTGGGCGGTGCCGCATTGGTGCCCGTCGCCGTGGCGTTTGAAACATGGCAGGTGACCTGGTCCTGGCAGCTTGTCGCCGCCTTCACCTACACGGTGGTCGCGCCCGGCCTGCTGGCGACATGGATCTGGTTCATGCTGGTCAGCCGCATCGGCGCCACGCGCGGTGCAACCTTCCACTTCCTCAATCCGTTCTTCGGGGTGGCCATCGCGGCGGTATTGCTGGGCGAACGGCTGGGTTGGGCGGATATCGTCGGTGTGATGATCATCGCGGCAGGGATCCTGGCGGTGCAATTGGCGCGGGCAAAGACCTGACGGTGCCTTGATCGCACCTCACGAAGGCGTCATGTGACTTTTCGTCGAACGGGCCCCACAACATGCCCATGTTGGAACTTGTCTTCGCCTACGGCGCGGGTCTGCTGACCCTGATAAACCCCTGCGTCCTGCCGGTCCTGCCTATCGTGCTGGCCGGGTCGTTGCAGGCCAGCCGTTATGGCCCGCTGGCGCTGGCCGGGGGCATGAGCCTGTCGTTCGTCGCGCTTGGCCTGAGCGTGGCCGTTGCCGGGCGGGCCGCCGGGATCGACGAACAGACGATCGCGCAGGGCGGCGCGGTGTTGATGATCGCCTTCGGCCTCGTTCTTCTGGTGCCGCGCTTTTCGACCGCCTTCGCCACCGCCACCGCCGGCGTGGCGGAGGACGCCGATAGCCGCATGTCCGGCCTCGCGCGCGACGGCTGGCGCGGGCAGGCGATTGGCGGCGCGCTTCTGGGTGCGGTCTGGTCGCCTTGCGTCGGCCCCACCCTTGGCGGGGCCATATCGCTGGCCAGCCAGGGGGAACGGCTTGGCCTTGCCGCAGCGATCATGGTTGCCTTCGCGCTTGGCGTTTCGACCATCATCCTCGCGCTTGGCTACGGTGCGCGGTCGATCCTGCAACGCCGTCGGGCGCTGATGATGGCGATTGCCAAAAGATCGCGGCCCGTGCTTGGCGGTGTCTTCGTTCTGGTCGGCATGGCGCTCCTGCTTCGCTGGAACCACGCAATTGAAATCTGGCTGCTCGATGTCCTGCCCTATTGGCTTCAGGACCTCTCGGTCGCCCTGTAAGGAAAATTTGACATGAACAGACGTGACCTTCTGGTGCTTTCCGGTGCCGCGCTTCTGGTGACGGGCCGCGCCCGCGCAAATCGCATCGATTACACGCCCGGCCTTGTTTCGCAGCGGCTGGCCGCCGGAGAAACCGTGCTTCTTGATTTCTTTGCCGAATGGTGCAGCACCTGCCATGTGCAGGAACGCCGGATGGACGAACTGCGCGATGAAAACCCGGCCTATGACGCGGCGATGACCTTCATCCGGGTTGATTGGGATACCTATGGGCGTGGCGACCTTGCGCAAAGCCTTCATATTCCCCGCCGGTCCACGCTGGTCCTGTTGCGAGGCGACGCCGAACTCGGCCGCATCGACGCCGGCACCCGGCGCCGTGATATCCGGGCATTGATGGATCTGGGGCTGGGCTGACCTGGGTCAGACCTCGCCGGGGTCGTTGGTCGAGGTTACGCCGACATTGTCCACCGCCCAGCTTTCGTCGTCGAGGCTTTGGGTCAGGGTGGACCCGAAGCCGACGCTCATGGAGCGGCCCGGATCGGTCACCTCGACCCGGACGGAATAGCTCTGGTCGGTCCAGTCGGGATTGTAGCCGGTGTGCTGGCGCGGGCCGTTCGGTTCGATCGAGACGACGTAATTGCCGTCCGAGGTTGTCCAGCCGCCGGTTGCGCCGTCCTCCTGCCAGCGGAAATTGTGCGAACTGACCGGCTCGCCATCAATGAAGACGATGAAATCCTCGTTGTCCCAACTGTCGATGGCGTGCAGGTCGAACTCGACAACGGCCATGTCGTAGCCGGACATCAGGTCATAGGTACGGGTCACCGCCTCCACCCCGTCGGTGCCGCCATAGGGGCCGAGGATGCCGCCGTATGCGTCCTCCGAGTCGTCGGTCTGTCCGCCGACCCAGAACCCGGCGCCGGATTCGAAATCGTCGAAATAGGAGGACCGCGCGAAGCTTGCGTTGACGATCTCGCCGGTCAAGGCCGCGTTGATGTCGTTGGCAAGCGTTTCGACGCCCATCGACGTCGAGCTCACCACCGCGATACCCAAGCCGACGACGCTGGCGCTCAGCATCACGTAATCGGTCGTCACCGCGCCCGACTCGGACAAAATGAATCTCTTCAGCATGCGCCGAATCCCGCAGACACGCCCCCGATGGCGTTCCTATCGACGAAGCGTGGTCAAAATGCGATAAGATTTAGCCGATTTTTCCGCGATTTGCCCCAATCTGGCCACGATGCAGCAGAACGTGGTCCAGAAGGACGCAAGCGGCCATCGCCTCGGCCACCGGCACGGCGCGGATGCCGACGCAGGGGTCGTGGCGGCCCTTGGTGACGATCTCGGTCTCTTGGCCCGCCTTGGTGATCGTCCGGCGTGGCGTCAGGATGGACGATGTGGGCTTGACGGCGAAGCGCACCACCACGTCCTGCCCGGTGGAAATCCCGCCAAGGATGCCGCCAGCGTGGTTGGCGCTGTAGACCGGGCCGGCGGGGCCCATGGTGATCTCGTCTGCATTGGCGCTACCGGTCAGGGTGGCGGCGGCCATGCCTTCGCCGATCTCGACGCCCTTCACGGCGTTGATCGACATCATCGCGGCGGCAAGGTCGGTATCGAGCTTGCCATAGACCGGCGCCCCAATCCCGGCGGGCACGCCGCGGGCCGTCACCTCGATCACCGCGCCGGTGCTGTCGCCCGACTTTCGCAATGTGTCGAGGTAGTCCGCCCAATCCGCCGCCGCCTGCGCGTCCGGGGTCCAGAACGGGTTGCGCACGATCTCGTCCCAGTCGAACCGGCCCCGGTCGATTCCGTGCGGACCCATCTGCACCATGTAGCCGGTGATTTGCAGGCCCGGCGCCAGGTCCGCCAGCGCCGCCCGCGCCACGCCGCCGGCCGCCACCCGGGCCGCTGTTTCGCGCGCGCTCGACCGGCCGCCACCGCGATGATCGCGGATGCCGTATTTCTGCCAATAGGTGATATCCGCATGACCGGGGCGGAATTTCTCGGCGATGTCGCCGTAATCCTTCGACCGCTGGTCGGTGTTGCGGATCATCAACTGGATCGGCGTGCCGGTCGACTGCCCCTCGAACACGCCCGACAGGATCTCCACCGCGTCCGCCTCGCGCCGCTGGGTGGTGAACTTGTTTTGCCCCGGCTTGCGCCGGTCGAGCCAGTGCTGCAAATCCGCCGCGGCGATCGGCACACCGGGCGGGCAGCCATCCACCGTGGCGCCCAGAGCGGGCCCGTGGCTTTCGCCCCATGTGGTGACGCGGAAGAGGTGACCGAAGGTGTTGAGGGACATGGGCGCACTCCGTTTCCTGGTGTCGGGTTAGCCCGATGCGGCCCGGATGCCAACAGGGCAATCGCATCACCGCCACGCCGCCGCATGCCGCCCGGCCCAAAGCCCGGTGGCAAGGCAAGCAGTCAGAAGGTAGCCGCCGGTCGGCGCCTCCCAGTCGAGCATCTCGCCAGCGACGAAAACACCGGGCCGCGCGCGCAGCATCAAGCCGTCATCGACCGCCGCCCGCGTCACGCCGCCCGAGGTGGAAATCGCCTCGTCCAGCGGGCGCGGACCGGCCAGTTTCAGGGGTAGCGCCTTCAGCTTCACGGCCAGCTCGTTTCCCTCCGGCATCGGGCGCAGACATTCATTCAGCAGCGCCGCGCGCGCGCCCGTCAACCCCAAAGTCTTACGCAAATAATTGGCTCTGCTTGCCTTTCCCCTTGGGCGTGCCAGCCGTCTGGCGATCTCCGCCTCGGGCAATTCCGGGAACAGGTCGAGTGTCAGACCCGCACCGTCGCGCAATTCACGGTAGAGTGCGTAGATCCCGCCACCCTCCACCCCGCGCTGCGACACGATGAACTCTGCCCGCACGCGCTGCCCTCCCGCGCTGAGCGCGCAGCCCTTGACCGGTGCCCCGAAATGGCGCGCCATATGCGGCGACCAGTCTACGCGAAAGCCCATGTTGGCGGGCCGGATCGTGGCGATCTCGACGCCCTCGGCGGCCAGCCACGGTAGCCACGCGGCATCCGAGCCCAGTCGCGCCCAAGAGCCACCGCCAAGCGCCAGAACGGTCACATCGGGCCGCACGAGGCGCACGCCGTCCGGTGTCGAGAACTGCACCGCGTCGCGCTCGAATCCCTGCCATCGCCAGCGCAACCGCATCTCGGCGTTCAGCCCGGAAAGCCACGCGCGCAAAAGCGGCGAGGCTTTCATCGCTTTCGGAAACACACGGCCCGACGACCCGGTGAAAACGGGCTGCCCCAGCGACTCGGCCCAGTCCCGCACCTCTCCCGGCCCGAACGCTTCCAGCATCGGGCGCAGCCAGTCGGCGGCTTCGCGGTATGCGGTGAGGAAATCGGCGAAAGGCTCGGCCCTGGTCAGGTTCAGCCCCGATTTGCCCGCCATCAGCAGCTTGCGCCCTGCTGAGGGTTTGGTCTCCGCTACCACCACGCGACGGTCCGCACGCGTCAGCGCCCCCGCGGCCATCAGCCCCGAAGGGCCAGCGCCCACCACCAATGCGTCGATCCGCTCCACCGTCATCCGGCCCTTGCCCTGCCGCCGTTTCACGCCATCCTACGGCGCGCAAAGCTGCGGGGCCACATACGAAATGGATGCCATACCGATCTGCCCGCTTTGCCGGCGCCCGATCCCGCCGCAGGCCCGGCAAAGCCTGCACCACCTGTCCCGCGTCTGCACGGCGGCAAGGGCGAGCCGCCCGTGCTGCCGCACCAGATCTGCCACAACGAGATTGTTCCACCCTGACTGAGGCAGAACTGGCACGCCACGACAACACGATGGAGGCGCTGCGGGCGCATCCGAGGCTGGCAAGGTTGATCGCCTGGATGCGTAAGCGTCCGGGCGAATTCCGCTCAAAGGCTCCCGGCGCGCGGCATCGCAGGAGGCTTCGGCAAAGGCGCTGACGACGGTCGAAACAAGCTGGGGGGGTGCCCCCCCGTAAACCCCGCGTGCACCCGTCATTCACCCCCCCCGGAGATGCGAAAAGCGGTTTCGCCGCGCTTCGCGCGCCGATCCGCGCCTCTTCGCTGCGCTCATCGGCGGGGCGCGTCCTCGGGGGCGGTCGGTGCGTGATGGCGAGGAGGGAGGGGGCGCTGCCCCCGCGCCTGCGGCGCCCCCCGGAGTATTTGGGCCAAGCAGAAGGAACGCGGACATCGGGGCGCGCCGCGTGGCGGCGAGCGGTCGTCATCGGGGGCCCCCTGTGGCGCTTGGGTGACGTTTTGCGACGCGGCGAGAGAAGCGTCTTGTTCGAATCCCGGCGAGGCAGGAAGTCTCTTGCAAGACCTGCAAGCCCGGACCAAGCCCGATGACGGATTATCTGCCCAAGGACGTTCTAGAAGGCCTTCGCGCCGCCCAGAAAAAGGCGGAGCGCAAGCGCAGCCGCCGGTCGGTGCATGTCGACGACGATGTCTATCCGATCCTGACATTCACCGAGGACGGCTTCACGCTCGATGCCGAACATGCGCCACGGCTGCGCGGGCTGGTCGATATCTATGAGGGCCCGAGGCACCTCTACCAGGCGCTGATCGTCGCTTCGGACATGCAAGGCGATGCGATGCGCTGTGAATTCAAGCGCAATACGCCTGCTTCCGATCATGCACCGCTCGACTTCTATCGGGAACAAGACGCGCCGATCGCGCTGTTGGACTGGTCGAAACCCTGAATTTGGCCTTTGCAGCGGCGCCATTTTCCGGGGTAGCCTGACAGGAAAGCACCCAAGCCGGGTGCCCCCTTTTCCTGACATCCGAGGCCGCGATGATCCAGATCCCTTACCTGTTGTTCCTGGGCGACGCACCAGACCAACTGGCCGCCAAGGTTGCGCAAGGCATCCGCGACTGGCGCCCTGACAATGCCGTCGGCCAGTTCCGCATGGCGGGCTGCGGCGCCGATGTGAAGCTGCCCGACATGGACCTTGCCGCCGCCCAGGCCGCCGGGGCGAAAACGCTGGTGGTGGGGGTCGCCAACCGGGGCGGGATCATTTCGAAGGACTGGAAGAAGGTGCTTGTGGCGGCGCTGGAAGATGGCTTTGACCTTGCCAGCGGGTTGCACAACCTGCTGCGGGACGAGCCCGACCTTGTCGCCGTGGCCGAAGCGACGGGGCGCGCGCTGCACGACGTGCGGGTGCCCGAGGAGCAATACCCGATTGCCAACGGCGTAAAGCGGTCCGGCAAGCGCTGCCTTGCCGTTGGCACCGATTGTTCGGTCGGAAAGATGTATACCGGGCTGGCGATGGATGCCGAGATGAAGCGACGCGGGCAGAAATCCACCTTCCGCGCCACCGGGCAGACCGGCATTCTGATCACAGGCAACGGCGTGCCGCTGGATGCGGTGGTGGCTGATTTCATGGCCGGTGCGGTGGAATGGCTGACGCCTGACAATGACGCCGATCACTGGGATCATATCGAAGGCCAGGGCAGCCTCTTCCACGTCTCCTATTCCGGGGTGACGATGGCGTTGATCCACGGTGGCCAGCCCGATGCGCTGATCCTGTCCCACGAACCCACGCGCCCCCACATGCGCGGGCTGCCGGGCTACGACCTGCCCTCGCTGGAACGCCTGCGCGACACCGCGCTGCCGCTGGCGCGGATCGCCAACCCGGCCTGCCAGGTGGTGGGCATTTCCATCAACACCGCCGCAATGGGCGAGGATGAGGCACTGTCCTATCTTGAAGCGACGGAAAAGCGGATGGGGCTTCCAGCCGTCGATCCGTTCCGACAGGGCGCGGCGCGGCTGGCCGACGCACTGGACGCGATCTGATGCTGTCCGTGACCGCCGACAGCTTTCGGTTGGCGCAGGTCTTTACCATCGCCCGTGGCAGCAAGACAGAGGCTCATGTGCTGACCGTTCGTGCCTTCGCGGACGGCGTGATCGGACTGGGGGAATGCGTTCCCTATGCCCGCTATGGTGAGACGCCGGATAGCGTTCGCGCGCAGATCGAGGGCCTTCCGGAGGGAATTTCGCGGCAGGATTTGCAGGATGCGGTGCCCGCCGGGGCGGCGCGAAATGCCGTGGATTGCGCCCTGTGGGACCTGGCCGCGAAAAAAAGCGGCACGCCGGTCTGGAAACTGGCGGGCCTTGCGCCACCACGTCCGCAGATTACCGCCTATACGGTGTCGCTGGACACGCCCGATGCAATGCGCGCCGAGGCGATGAAGCACGCGCATCGACCCCTGCTGAAGATCAAGCTTGGCACGCCGGATGATATGCCCCGGTTGGAGGCCGTGCGCCAAGGCGCGCCCGACGCCCGCATCATCGTCGATGCAAACGAGGGCTGGACGGCGGAGGTTTATGGCGAGCTTGCGCCGCACCTCTTGCGCCTTGGCGTGGCGATGGTCGAACAACCGCTGCCGGTGGAAGAGGATGACATGCTGGCCGAGATCGCGCGGCCCCTGCCCGTCTGCGCCGACGAGTCCTGCCATGACCGCGCCAGCCTGACGGGCCTGACGGGCAAGTATGACATGGTGAACATCAAGCTCGACAAGACCGGCGGACTGACCGAGGCGCTGGCCCTGCGCGAGGCTGCGCGGGCCGAGGGCTACAAGGTGATGGTCGGCTGCATGGTCGGATCGTCGCTGGCCATGGCGCCGGCGGTTCTGGTCGCGCAGGGGGCGGAGGTCGTGGACCTCGACGGGCCGCTTTTGCTGGCCGAGGACCGCGAGGTTCCGCTGGTCTACGACACGGCGGGGGTGCATCCTGCCAGCCCGGCATTGTGGGGGTAAGGGATCGGGGCGGTCACGCCATCAGCGCCGCTGCACTATCATCCGAGCGCCCGGTCAACTTTGCTTCCCTCAGGCAACACGGGCAGCGAGTGACGATTTGCACTTGTATCGTCGAGTTCCGATGCATACATATCGGGTATCAACGATACAGGGGGGGGTGTTCGAATGCCGACCGAAGACACCGCAGCATTGTCACCTTCGCTGAAGGCGGAACAGATCGCGCAGGTTGCCAGGGCGCTGGCGCATCCGGCGCGGGTCAGGATCATTACTGTCCTGCTTTCGAAACCCGGCTGCATAGGCGGCGATATCGTGGACGAGGTCGGACTGGCCCAATCGACGGTCTCCGAACACCTGCGGATCCTAAAGAATGCCGGGATCGTGCGAGGCGCGATAGACTATCCCCGTATCTGTTATTCGCTCGATCCGGATGCGTTGATGCCGCTTCAGGGCCTGATCGACGCCTTTGCGGACCGGCCGTCCCCCGGTGCGGATGCGGCATGCTACACGCCTTGTGCGCACACGCTCGAAGACCCCCCGTCATGACCGCGCGATCCGATCATCGCCCCGCGAACCTCCGCCCCGTGGTGGGTGGCCGCAGCGCGCTCCTTTCAGCGGAAAGCAAACCCGACATGCAGCGCCGCGACATGATCCTGCCAGATGCACCCCTTGTCAGCGGCGACTGGCTCGCCGCACGGCTTGATCAGGCGGGGCTGGTCATCGTCGACACCCGCAAGGGCGACGGGTATGCCGAGGCACATGTGCCAAGCGCACGGCGCCTCGCGCTCAGCCCGCTTTTGCACACCCCCGGACAGGTGATCGAGGCGGACGTGTTCGAGGCGGAAATGGCGCGCCTCGGGATCGGGCCCGACACGCTGGTGGTGGCCTATGACGACGCCAACAACCTCTTTGGTGCGCGGCTGTGGTGGGTTCTGCGCTACTACGGCCACGACAACGCTGTTGTGCTGGATGGCGGTTGGGACGCTTGGATCTCTGCGGGGCTGCCCGTGACCGACGACACCCCGCATGCCCCGGAACCGGGTGCATTCAAGGCCCGGCCAAAGCCAGAGCATCTGGCCACAACGGCGGATGTGCATGCCGCGATGGACGACGCGAATCGGCAGATCCTCGACGTGCGTGGCAAGGCGGAATGGCTGCGTGACGCGCCGACCGAGGCATCCATGGCCGGGCATATTCCCGGCGCGCTGCACATGGTCTGGACCGACTGCCTTGATCCCGAAACCCGCCGCTTCCGGCCCAAGGATGACCTGCACGCGCTATTCAAGGCGCTGGGGCTGCGGCGCGAAGCTGAAATCATCCCCTATTGCCAGGGCGGCATTCGCGCCGCGCATAGTGTTCTGGCGCTGACCCTCGCGGGCTTTGACCGTGTTCGAAACTACGAGGGATCCTGGGCGGAATGGAGCCGGACGAAGATGCCCGCAACCATTGAACCTGACCGGAAGATCCCCGGACAAACCTGAAGGAAAACCGCATGTCCGCATTTGAACGTTATCTCTCGGTCTGGGTCGCCCTGGCGATCCTCGCCGGTCTGGGGCTTGGCCAGATCGCGCCGGGGCTGGTCAGCTTTCTGGCCAGCCTTGAATACGGCTCGGTCAATTTCGTGGTCGCGGTGCTGATCTGGTTCATGGTCTACCCGATGATGGTGGCGGTGGATTTCTCCAGCCTGGCGCGCATCCATGAACGGCCCAAGGGGCTGGTCATCACGCTGGTGGTCAACTGGCTGATCAAGCCCTTCACCATGGCCGCCCTCGGCGTGCTGTTCTTCGAGTGGATCTTCGCGCCCTTCATCGAGCCGGGCACCGCCGGGCAGTATATCGCCGGCATGATCCTGCTGGGTGCTGCGCCCTGCACGGCGATGGTGTTCGTCTGGTCGACGCTGACCAGAGGAGATCCCAACTACACGCTGGCGCAGGTGTCGCTCAATGACGCGATCATGGTCTTTGCCTATGCGCCCCTCGTCGCCCTGCTTCTGGGGGTGACGGACATCACCGTGCCATGGGCGACACTGGTGCTGTCGGTCGGGCTGTACGTGGTGATCCCGCTTGTCGCCGGCATCATCACCCGGATCGTCATGACGCGCCACGCGGCCACGCAGGGCGAGGCCGAGGCGGCGGTGGACGCCTTCACATCCAGGGTCAAGCCATTGTCGGTGCTGGGCCTGCTGGCCACGGTGGTTCTGCTGTTCGGCTTCCAGGGCGAGGTGATCCTCAGCCAGCCGCTGGTGATCGTGATGATCGCGATCCCGCTGCTGATCCAGTCCTACGGCATCTTCGCAATTGCCTATTGGGCGGCGAAGGCCTGGCGTGTGCCGCACAAGGTGGCGGCCCCCTGCGCGATGATCGGCACCTCGAACTTCTTTGAACTCGCGGTCGCGGTGGCCATCGGCCTGTTTGGTCTCAATTCCATCGCGGCCCTCGTCACCGTGGTGGGCGTGCTGGTGGAGGTCCCGGTGATGCTGTCGCTGGTCTGGTTCGCCAACCGCACGCGGCACTGGTTCCCGGAAGAGGAAACCGCCATTCGCGCACCCAAACCGAAGGAACAGAACTGACGTATTCCACAGCACTGATTTCCCTTGATTACTCGGCGGCGCAGGGCCCGCTGCTCGACTGCCTGACCGACCTGCGCGACATGGGCGTGTCCCGCGTGATCCTGACCCATGTTACCAAGGTGGGCTACGGCCAGGGCGCGGGCATCGGCCATGAAGACGCGCTTGAGGCGTGGCTTTCGGGCCGTGCCGCGCCGGTGCGCGCGGCGGGACTGGAGGTTGATATCGACATCCGCGCCGTCGGCGAGGTGGCCGGGGACATCCTTGCCGCCGCGACCGAACACGGTGCCGACCTGATCGTGATCGGCTCTCGCGGACAGAACATGGTGCGCGGGCTGTTCCTCGGCTCCGTTGCGCGCGAGGTGATCCGGCTGAGCCCGCTGCCGGTGCGGCTGGAATGGATCGAGGTAACAGATGAGACGGGGGGCAAGGACGGTGATGCCGTCTGCGAACGCGCCTGTCACGCCGGGTTGCGGCGGTTGCTGCTGGCCACCGACTTTTCACCGCAGGCGCGGGCCGCAGAAACGGCGGCGGCGCTGCTTGTGCCGAAGGCGAGCGTTGTCGATCTGGTCCATGTCGTCAACCCGGACGACGCCAAACGCTTCACCCGCTGGCCGGTGATGGCACGCGCCGCGCTGGACGACATCGCGCACGACGTTGCCGCCGCCGGTGGCAAGGCCGAGATGCATCTGGCGACGGGCAAACCCTCCGTGGAAATAGCCAAGGCCGCTAGCGACCGCGACGCTGACCTGATTGTCGTCGGCAAGCACGGCCAGAACTGGGTGGAGAGCATGGTCATCGGCTCGACCGCCGCCAACCTTTGCGAAATCGCGCGCCGCCCCGTCCTGATGGTGCCGCTCCAGAACAGTGAGGTCTGAGCCATGCGTATCCTGTTTCTCTGCGTCGCCAATTCCGCCCGAAGCCAGATGGCCGAAGGTCTGGCCCGCGCAATCCTGCCGCCCGAGATCGAGGTGGCCAGCGCGGGATCTGCCCCCGGTGGGCTTGATCCGCTGGCGGTAGAGGCCCTGTCCGAAACGGGGATCGACATCTCGCAACATCGGTCCAAACCGCTGAGCGAGGTTTCGCCGGAAACTGCCGACCTGATCGTGACACTTTGCGCCGAAGAGGTCTGCCCCTTCGTGCCCGGCCCGGTGAAACGGTTGCACTGGCCGATTGCCGATCCGGCCGCAGGCGACATTGCCGCCTTCCGCACGGCGCGCGACCAGATCAGGGGCCGGATCGAGGTGCTGGCGCGGCTGCTGGACCTGCCTGAAGGCCCTGCGGGCACCGAATTTCACACCAGCATCCGGGTGCGCGATCTGGCCGCCAGCACGCGGTTCTATGGCTGGCTGTTGAACACATGGCCCAAGGAATGGACGCATCGCTACGCGACCTTCCTCCGCCCCGACATCGGCCTGAACCTTGTGCTGATGGTCGCGGATGACGCGACGTTGCACCATGACACGCTCTACCACCTCGGCCTCGCGCTGCCCGACAAGGCGGCGATCATCGACACCTACCACCGCGCGGTCGCCGTCGGCGCGCATGTCGACAAGCCGCCGCGCACGACGTGGAAGGGCACGCCGCTGCACGAATTATGGCTGACCGACCCGGATGGCACGCTGATCGAGGTCTATGCCCGCCTGACCGAGACCGACCTGACCGCCATGCCCGAAAATCAGGCGCCGGCCTACCTGGTGCCGGGAACGGAGCCAGCAACCGCAGACTGACCAAAAGAACCGACTCCAGCACCGAGAGGCCCAGGGGAGGAAGCGCGCCAAGACCCTGCGTCGTCTCGACGCGACCCCTTGCAGCCCCTCGACAATATGCCGATGACATCAATAGTTTTACAGCTCCGGGATATCATGACGGACCTTTCACCCATCACCCTTGGCTTTCTGGGTAGCCTCGCCGCCGGCTCGCTGACCGCAGTCGGGGCGTTGCCGGTCCTGCTTGGGCGCATCCCGGTTCAGGCATCCCGTGACCTCTTGCTTGGCTTTGCGGCGGGCGTCATGTTGGCGGCCTCGTTCTTTTCGCTGATCATACCCGCGTTGGACGCGGCAGCTGTTCAGTTTGACAACAGCGCCGCACCGGCGGCTATCGTTTCCCTGGCGATCCTGCTTGGCATGGGCGCCGTGGCGCTGATGAACGAAAAGCTTCCGCACGAGCATTTCAAATTGGGCCGCGAAGGCCCCCAATCCGCCTCGCTGCGCCGGGTCTGGCTTTTCGTCATTGCCATCACCATCCACAACTTCCCCGAGGGACTGGCGGTTGGTGTCGGGTTTGGTGCGCATGGGTTCGAAGGGGGGCTACCGCTTGCCATCGGCATCGGTTTGCAGAACGCGCCCGAGGGGTTGGCGGTCGCCGTTGCACTGCTGGGGGAAGGGTATCCGAAACGCCGCGCCTGGGGCATTGCCGCGTTGACGGGTGCGGTCGAACCGGTCGGCGGTTTGCTGGGTGCAGGCCTTATCACATTGTCCGAACCGCTTTTGCCCTGGGGCCTCGCCTTTGCCGCAGGCGCGATGATCTATGTGATCAGCCACGAGATCATTCCCGAAACGCACCGCAGCGGGCACCAGAACAAGGCGACATCGGGCCTCGCCCTCGGCCTTGTCATCATGCTGTTCCTTGACGTCTCGCTGGCGTGAGATCTGTCGGACTCGGCGGACGACCGATTTCAAGGCGACCTGCCGCCCGTCGGGCGGAGCCTCTTGCAGATCAAGATGCCGCCCCCGAAAGGGTGGCGCCGCCCCACCTCAAGGAGACCAAAATGCTGGAATACACAGTCACCGCCCGTCGCATCGACAGCCACGGATCAGAAGCTGCCACCAAGGAGGCGCGGATCGTCCTTGACACCGACATGGCCGGGCGCGCCGACGCCTTCAACCCGGCCGAGATGCTGCTTGCCAGTCTCGCCGCCTGCATGCTGAAAGGCACCGAGCGCGTGGTGCCGATGCTGGATTTCGACCTGCGCGGGATCGAGGTCAGCTTGCATGGCGAGCGGCAGGATAGCCCGCCGAAGATGGTGCGGGTCGATTATCAAATCGTGGTGGACACCGACGAGACAGATCAGCGCCTTGAACTGCTGCACAAGAACCTGCGGAAATACGGCACGATCACCAACACGCTGGCCGGGGCGACAGAGCTTGTTGGCACCATCCGCAGAAAGGACGCCTGATGGCTCACGATCACGCACACACACCGCCCAAAGACCTTGGCCCCGCGTTCCGCTGGGCAGTCGGGCTGAACGCCGCCTATGTCATCGTCGAGGCGTTTTTCGGCTTCCTGACCGGATCGCTGGCGCTGCTGGCCGATGCCGCGCACAACCTGACCGATGTCGCGGGGCTGCTGATCGCGTGGGGCGCTGCGGTGCTGGCCAGGAAGGTGGGCAACGGCACCTACACCTTCGGCTATGGCCGCGCCACGATCCTGGCCGCAATGCTGAACGCTACCGCCATCCTGATCGGTGTCGTCGTGGTGATCTGGGAGGCAGCACAGCGGTTTTCCGACCCGGTCGCAGTGCCGGCGCCGACCGTTCTGCTGGTGGCGCTGGTGGGCATTGCGGTGAACACCGGATCGGCACTCTTGTTCATGAAATCGCAAAAGGATGATCTGAACGCGAAGGGTGCCTTCCTGCACATGGCCGCCGATGCGGCGGTGTCAGGCGCGGTGGTGCTGGCCGCCGCCGGGATCATGGCCACCGGCTGGGCCTGGCTCGATCCGGCGGTAGCGATCGCCGTCAGCGTCTTGATCGCATGGACCGCGTGGGGTTTGCTCCGCGACTCTCTCAAGCTGGAACTGGACGGTGTTCCAGAAAACATCGACCGGCAGGCAGTGGCCGACTGGATCGGAGCGCAGGACGGCGTAAGCGCCGTGCATGACCTTCATATCTGGGCGTTGTCGACAACGCGCACGGCAATCGCCGCGCATGTGGTCTGGCAAGGTGCAGACGCGGACGCGTTCATCGACCACGTGACGGATGAGCTGGAGCATGATTTCGGCATCGGCCACGTCACCTTGCAGCTTGAAACCGCGCCGTGCGAGCGTTCGGGGGCCTGTCTGGCGCTGTGACACTTGCAAGGGCTTCGCGGTTGCTGACAGAGGGCCGGGATGCGCGCGTTTGGTGCCAAGACCTGCCAGGAGACTCTGGCAGCGGCACGGCCGTCCATCGGATCACTCCGCGATGGTGCATTGTGCGCGACCGGTGGGGAAAACCTCGTATCCCGGCTCTTCTGGCTCCTCATCGACCAGTTCTGCGGGAAACCCCTCTGCCAGAATGCTGTGACCGGTCGCATCCTCCAGCCTGCGGATGATATTGGGCGACAGCTCACGCGCGCCGTAGCGGGCAATTCCGTCCTCGAAGATGCTGACCAGCAGCGGGCTGATCTCCAGCGGCACATTCGCAGCCTCGGCGATCTTCTGGAACAGGCCGATATCCTTTTTCACCAGGTCCATGGTGAAGGAAACATCGCGGGATCCGTTCAGAATCAACTGGCTTTCGGTTTCATGCACGAAAGACGTGCCAGACGAGATTTTCATCGCCTCATAGGTGGTGTTGAGATCCATGCCGACTGCCTTCATCGTTACCATCGCCTCACAGCAGGACAGCAGGTTGGCCGTCGCAAGATAATTGGTCATCACCTTCAGGATCGACGCGGTGCCGATCTCGCCGGTGTGCAGGACCCGGCGGCCAAGTGCCGTCAATGTCGGCAGCATACGCTCGAACGTGGCGCGGTCGCAGCCCGCGAAGATCGAGATATTCCCGGTATCCGCCCGGTGACAGCCGCCCGAAACCGGGCATTCGATGGCCGATCCACCCTGCGCCGCGACAAGCGCTGCAAGGCGTTTCATCTCGTCGGCATCGGTCGTCGACATTTCGAGCCAGGTCTTGCTGTCGTCCACGGCTGGCAGCATGTCTTCCACGACTGCGGCAGAGACCGCCGGCGACGGCAGGCAGGTTATGACCGCGTCGCAGGACTGCATCAGGGCACGTGGACCATCGACGGTTTTGGCCCCCCTCTCGACGAAGCCCGCGACAAGATCACGGTTCAGATCATGAACCGAGAGGTCAAACCCGTTGCGCAGCAGGCTGCCCGCCAGCTTGCCGCCGACATTGCCCAACCCGATAAACCCGATTTTCATTTTCATATGCCCCATGCGCTTCGACACCCGTCATGTCCAGATTGATGGCACACTTTCTGGCGGCGGTAAAACACTGGTCTTGCATCCTGACGGATCGGGTCCATCGGAAGCATCGACCAGAAAGGCGCGGTGTTCGGCAAGGCCGCGAAACAGGCGTCGGATATTCCGTGCCGCCCTGAGGAAATCAGACGTTTTGCGCCAGTTCCAGTTCGACCCGCATTTCGCGGATCACCGGCAGCGCGGCGCGCACCCTGTCGGCGCCGATTTCCGCCACGATCCGGCTGAGAATCGGGGCAATGGAGTGGAGCGCCGCGTCGCGCGCCGCGCGCCCAGACGGGCTGATCGCCACGAACTTGCGCCGCGCATCGTCCCAGTCGGGGCGGATATGCACGTGGCCTGCCACTTCAAGCCGGCCCAGCGTGTTGGTCATCGCCCCGCGTGTGACGTGGAAGATTCGGGCCAGTTGAGCCGGGCTGCGTTCCTCGGCCGAGCGCGCAAGGTGGTTCAGCACCGAAAAATGGCTTAGCTCCATCCCCCTTGGCATCGCCTTGGACAACAGCGAACGGGCGAGCTGATCGGCCATGAACAGCTCGGAAAACAGGGCAACGGAAAGCGGGTCGTCGGTATTGTTCATGTCACAAGGGTATAGCCCCGGTCGTGGTTGAGGGAAGGCACTCGCCACCGCGCCTTGTCCACCTCTTTGACGTCCACGTCAATGACGTGAAGCCCCGGCGTTGTGCCTGCATCCAGCAAAACCTCCCCCCACGGCGCCACGACAAGGCTGTGTCCATGGGTCTGGCGCGGCTTGCCCCGGCTGACCGCGTGATCGCCGGTTTGCGCAGGGGCGATGACGAAACACCCGGTCTCTATCGCGCGGGCGCGCAACAGGGGGGCCCAATGCGCCTTGCCTGTGACCGGCGAAAACGCGGCCGGCACGGTCAGAACCTGCGCGCCCGCCTGCGCCAGATCGCGGTAGAGATAGGCAAAGCGCATGTCGTAACAGATGCTGAGGCCGAAGGTGGCCAATGGCGTGCGCACCACCACCGCCCGGTCGCCGGGGCGGTAGCCATCGGATTCGCGGAAGGTCTCGGTTTCCGTCACCTGCACGTCGAACATGTGGATCTTGTCATACCACCCGGCAATCTCGCCCCGATCCGAGACCAGAAAAGACCGGTTGGCAAAGCGCCCGTCCGTGGCATCCGTTTTCATGGCGAGAGAGCCGAGCAAGACCCAGATCCCCGCCTGTCCCGCAGCCTCGCGCACGGCGGCCAGTGTCGGGTCATCTTCCTGCTGGTGCAGCACGGTTTTCTGGTGGGTTCGGCTTTGCGAGACACAGTTCGTCACTTCCGGGGTCAAAAGGATATCTGCCCCGGCGGTCTTCGCCTGCTCCAGCGCGTGCAGCACCGTGATCAGGTTTTCCTCCGGCTGGTCGGAGGATTGCATCTGAAGGATCGCGGCGCGCATTCAACCCTGGATCAAAGCGTCGAGCTTGCCCGCCCGGTCAAGCGCGGCCATGTCGTCATAGCCACCGACATGGGTTTCGCCGATGAAGATCTGCGGCACGGTGTGGCGGCCATTGGCGCGGGACAGCATCTCGCTGCGCTTGCCGGGCGTGCGCACCACGTCGTACTCGGTGAAGCTGACGCCTTTGGCGTTCAGCAGGCGCTTGGCCGCGTGGCAGAAACCGCAAAGCGGCGAGGTGTAGATCTCGATTGGTTGCATATATCCTGTCTTTCCCGGACACGTCCTGTTTTGCGCACATCTAGGCATCCTTGGCCACGCGTGCCAGTGCCATTACACAAACGGTCTCTGCGCCTGCGTCATGGCAGGCTTGCGCGGCGGCGGCGAAGGTCGCGCCAGAGGTCATCACGTCATCGACCAGAAGCACATCGCGCCCGGCAAGGATATGACCCCGCTTCGGATGCGGGTGGATGGAATCGCGCAGGTTGGCGAAGCGCCCCTCGCGATCCTTGCCCTCCTGCGTTTCCGTTCTGCGGGTGCGCTGGAGCGCATCGGGCGCCATGAAGCCCTGCGTTTCATTGGCCAAAGCCTGCGCCAGAAGGGCCGATTGGTTCACCCGCCGCCGAAACAGCCGCCACCAATGCAGCGGAATCGGCACGATCAGCGTTGCATCGGTGATCAGCGGCGCGGCGCGGGTCGCCATCCATTTGCCCGCCGCGCGCGCGATCGCGGGTTGATCCCCGTGTTTGAGCCGCAGAACCATCTTGCGCCCGTTTCCGGCATAGGTGAAAACCGCGCGTCCCTTGCCCCATGGCCGCGCGATGCTTAGACAATCGTCGCAGCGCAGCCCCGGCTCAGGGTTCACTCCGGGCAACGGGGTGCCGCATTGGTCGCAGGAGGCGCCGGTTATGAAGGGGGTATCGCCCCAACACGTTGCGCACAGGCCGAACTCCGTTTGCACCGGCGCACCGCAACAGACGCAATCGGGCGGAAACACCGCATTCACAGCCGTTTGCATTTTCATCCCTGCCCCCTAGGTTGCTGAACGATGACCGCCCAGACCGAAACATCACGATCCCGCCTGTTCGATGCAAAGGCGCTTGCCCGCCACCGCGCCCGCGCGCGGCTGGACAAGGCCGGATTCGTGCACGACGAGGCCCGCGTCGAGCTTCAGGAAAGACTGCTCGACGTTAACAGGTCGTTTACATCCCCCGCGATCGTAACACCCTTTCCCGCCCACTGGACCGATTTCCTGCCCGGCGCGGTGGTTGTGCCGGATGCGGAGAGTCTGGCACTGGACGACGGCGCGCATGATCTGGTGCTTCATGTCATGGGCCTGCATTGGGCAGAGGACCCGGTGGGCCAACTGGTGCAATGCCGCCGCGCGCTCGGGCCCGACGGGCTTCTAATCGTGGTGCTGCTGGGCGGCGAAACGCTGCACGAATTGCGCGCCGTTCTGGCGCAGGCCGAGGCCGAGGTCATGGGTGGGCTGTCCCCCCGTATCGCGCCGATGGGCGAGATCCGCGATCTTGGCGGGCTTCTTGGCCGGGCCGGTCTGTCGCTGCCCGTTGCCGACCGACTGCCGCAGCGCGTAACCTATGAGACGATGTTTCACCTCATCCGCGACCTGCGCGACATGGGCGAGACCAACGCGCTTGCCGCCCGCCACAGGGTAACGCCACCGCGCGCCTTCTTCCCCCGCGCGGCGCGGATCTATGCTGAAAGCTATCCATCCGAAGCAAACCGTATAGCCGCGACATTCGAACTGGTTTTCCTGACAGGGTGGAGCCCGCATGAAAGCCAGCAGAAACCACTTCGCCCCGGCTCCGCCGCCGCCCGGCTGGCCGAGGCTCTGGACACCACAGAATTCGATGAAACCGCCCGCCCCGTGCCGGCACCTGACAAAAGAGGCCAGGAATGACCCAAACTCTGCCGCACGCCCCCGCCGATCATCCGCCGGTCAAGTTCGGGAAGATCGGCGTTCTTCTCGCCAATCTCGGTACACCCGACGATTACAGCTATTGGCCGATGCGCCGCTACCTGAACGAGTTTCTGTCAGATCAGCGGGTGATCGACTACCCGGCGTGGAAATGGCAGCCGATCCTTCAAGGGATCATCCTGACGATACGACCCTTCAAATCCGGCGCGGCCTACAAGTCGATCTGGAACCATGACAAGGGCGAAAGCCCGCTGATGACCATCACCAAGGACCAGAGCGCCAAGATGGCTACGGTGATGCAGCAACGTCATGGCGACACCGTGATGGTCGATTTCTGCATGCGCTACGGCAACCCATCGACGAAATCCAAGGTCCGCGCGATGGTCGAGGCTGGCTGCGACAAGATCCTGTTCGTGCCGCTCTATCCGCAATACGCGGGTGCCACCTCTGCCACCGCGAATGACCAGTTCTTTCGCGCGCTGATGGAGGAGACATGGCAACCCTCCGTCCGGACCCTGCCCGCCTATTTCAACCACCCCGCCTATGTCGATGCCCTGGCCCAGTCGGTGGAACGCGCCTACGCCGCGATGGAGACACAGCCGGATGTCCTTGTCGCCTCCTACCACGGCATGCCGGAACGCTACCTGATGCAGGGTGATCCCTATCATTGCCAATGCCAGAAAACGTCTCGCCTGCTGCGGGAGCGGCTGGGTTGGGACAAGGACAAGCTTGTCACCACCTTCCAGTCGAAATTCGGGCCGGAGGAATGGCTGAAACCCTACACGGTCGAAGACGTCGCGCGACTGGCAGAGGCGGGCAAGAAACGGATCGCGGTGATCGCCCCCGCCTTCAGCGCCGATTGCATCGAGACGCTGGAAGAGATCAACGAGGAGATCAGGGAAAGCTTCGAGGCGGCGGGTGGCGAGGACTTCACCTATATCCCCTGCCTCAATGACGAGGACGCGCATATCGTGGCATTGGCCAACGTGATCGACGAGAACCTCGGTGGCTGGGTCTAGCGTTTGACACCTGACGAAAGGGCCCGGCGCGCGCCCCACAGGCGACTCAGTCACACGGGGTGGCCATGCGGACAAAGGCGACGCGAAGGAATATCGTCGCACGCGTAGCGCCGCTGGCGCCCCCCACCCGTCAAGGCGTCAAGGCGTCAACGCCAAGATCGGGAATCTCGTGTCCGGCGGTCAACACCAGGGGCGCCCCGGCACGGTTATCCTCAGCGAAAGGCCGGTCAGGCCGCAGCGCTAACCGGTTGGCCGACAAAGTCCGTTTGTCCCACCCGCACCACAATACGCCCACCCGGTGCGGCCCTGACAAAGGTGCCCTGAACCGAAACGCAGGACCCAAGAGTGATCGTTCTAAGCATGGTATGCCCCCCAACATATCGTGAGGGATTAGTCTAGAACGATTTTCAGGATTTTGTTCCTGTTTTTTGTACAAGTTTGTGCAAGATTTGGACGCGCTTTGATTTCAACGGTTTCTCTATAGCCAGTCCCGTAAGATCGGGATCAAGGGTATGTCCGCAGGGGGCATCTTGTAGTTGCGCAACTGATTCGCCGGAACCCAGGCCAGTTTCTGACCTTCGCGCGCCGTGACCACGCCCTGCCACTTGCGACAGGCAAAGAGCGGCATCAACAGGTGAAAATCGTCATAGCTGTAGCTGGCGAAGGTCAGCGGGGCGAGACAGCTTTGCCATGTGTCGATGCCCAGTTCCTCCTGCAATTCACGGATCAACGCAGCCTCCGGCGTTTCGCCGGGTTCGACTTTGCCACCGGGAAATTCCCAAAGCCCGGCGAGGCTTTTGCCTTCGGGTCGCTGCGCCAGCAGAACCCGCCCCTCGACGTCGATCAGCGCCACAGCGGACACCAGAACGATTTTCAAGACCGGTAGTCCGCGTTGATGGCGATGTATTGATGGGTCAGGTCACAGGTCCAGACCGTCGCCTCACCCGACCCGAGGCCAAGATCGACAGCGATCACCAACGCATCGTTTTTCATGTAGGCGGCACCAGCCTCTTCGCGATAGCCCCCCGCGACCCAGCCGTTCTCCGCCACCAGCACATCGCCGAAGCGGATGCTCAAACGATCCCGATCCGCCACCGCGCCGGATTTGCCCACCGCCATCACGATGCGGCCCCAGTTCGGATCCTCGCCCGCCACGGCGGTTTTCACCAATGGCGAATTGGCGATCGCGCGGGCGACCTTGTCGGCGTCGTTCGGCGTCTTGGCACCAGTCACGCGGACCTCGACCAGTTTCGTGGCGCCCTCGCCGTCGCGCACGATTTGCAGGGCGAGGTCGGTCATCACCTCCTGCAACGCAGCGGTGAAAACCCTGCCCGCCGTGCTGCGGGCCGAGCCGATGGGGGCATTACCCGCCTTGCCCGTCGCCGCCAGTAAAACAGTGTCGGAGGTCGAGGTGTCGCTATCGACCGTGATCGCGTTGAAGCTGCCCTTGGTCGTGGCCTTCAGCATCGCCTGCAATGCAGGTTGCGTCACGGCGGCGTCGGTGAAGACGTAGGCCAGCATCGTCGCCATGTCCGGCGCGATCATGCCCGACCCCTTGGCAAAGCCGGCGACACGCACCGTCGTGCCATCAAGCACCACCTCGCGCAGCGATCCCTTGGGGAACGTGTCGGTCGTCATGATCGCGCGCGCGGCATCCTGCCAGCGGTCAGCGGCCAGCCCGTCGTGCAGCACGTTGAACGCACCCGTGATCGCCGTCGGCGGCAGCGGTTCGCCGATCACCCCGGTCGAGGCAGAAAAGACATGGGTTTTCGGCAGGTTCATCAGGTCGGCCAGCGTGCCGGTGACCTGGTCGACCGTCTGTTGACCGGCATCGCCGGTGAAGGCATTGGCGTTGCCCGCGTTGACGATGATGGCAAACCCGGCACCGGTATCATCCGGCAGCACGGCCAGCTTCGCCTGGCAATCCAGCACCGGGGCCGCGCGGGTGGAGGAGCGCGTGAACACCCCGGCAAGCGTGCTGCCCGGCGCAACCTCGGCCAGCATCACATCATCGCGGTCGGTATATTTCACCCCGGCCGGCGCTGCCGACAGGCGCACACCGTCGATAGCGGGCATGGCGGGAAAGCCTGCTGTCGGGGCTAGCGGCGATACCGCGGGCCCCGTTTCCTTGTTGGGTCGGGCCTCGGCCCCGGTGGCCTTGCGCAGGACCTTGAGCCTTTTGCGCAGCTTGTTGAGCTTGCGCTTCAGGTCCGCCACCTCGCCGGTGGATTTGCCTGTCTTCGCTTTCTTGTCGCTCTTGCTTTTCTTGGCCATGCCCGTCCCTTGCGGCAAATCAGTTATCCAGCAGATCGGTATTGCGGACAAGGGCCGGGTCGATGTCAAGCTCTGGCCGCGCGATATCCGACTGATCGGTAAGAGCCTGGATGTAGGCATCCACGCGGGCCTGCCGCAAACCTTCCACCAGTTGACCACGAACCTCTTCCAGGGTCGGCGCGGCCTGATCGCGGGTATCGTTCAGGATCACGACATGCCAGCCGAACTGGGTTTCAACCGGGGTCGAAACTTCGCCGACCTCAAGCCCGAAGACCGCCTCTTCGAAGGCAGGCACCATCATGCCGGCGCTGAACCAGCCAAGCTGGCCGCCATTGGGGCCGGAGGGGCCGGTGGAGTTTTCCCGCGCGAGGGTAGCGAAATCGGCACCGCCTTCCAGGTCGTCAATCAGCGCCTGCGCCTCGCCCTCGGTTTCGACGAGGATATGGGAAGCGTTGTATTCTGTGCCCGTCTCCACGTCGCCGAACTGCGCGTCGTACTCGGCCTGAAGCTCCTCATCCGGGATCTCGGCCATGGCGACACCGTCCAGAGTGAGCGCCGCGACATAGGCCCGTTCCTCGTTTTCCAACCCAAGACGCATCGACACCGGCAGATCACCACGGGCGGCGGAAGCAACAATTTCCTGCTGCACGAGCTGTTCGAGGATGCCGGTCAGAAGAACATCGTCGGGCAGTTGCTGATACTGTTCGGGCAACTGCGACTGCGCCACGATGATGTGGCCAAGCGTGATGTCCTGCCCGTTCACGGTGGCCAGAACGGTACCGCGATCTTGCGCGAAGGCAGGCGTGATCAGAAAAGCGGACAGCGCAGCGCCTGCAAGAATTCGGTTCTTCATTCAAGGTCTTCCCATCTTGTGCGATCCGGGCCCCCGGTCGCGTTGACACATTTCCGGCTGCCCCTTATGTCGAATGCTGGTTTGGCATCGGGGCTGGCCTGACTTGGGGAGCGTTGTAGACATCCGCAAGGCGCGGGACAACCCGATGCCCACAGGTTAGGCAGATTGCAGTCGCATGGTGCGGCGTGTCGATGCGGAAGGCGGATAGAACACATGCTCGGTCTCGGAACACTCGCGAAAAAGGTCTTTGGCACGCCCAACGACCGCAAGGTAAAGGCCACCCGCCCCACTGTCGACAAGATCAACGCACTGGAGCCCGAGTTCGAAAACCTGACCGACACGCAGATCGTCGAAAAGACCGCCGAACTGCGCAACCGCGCCGGGAACGGAGAGCCCCTTGACGACCTGCTGCCAGAAGCCTTTGCCAACTGCCGCGAGGCCGCCCGCCGCGCCCTTGGCCTGCGCGCTTTCGATGTGCAACTGATGGGCGGGATCTTCCTGCACGAGGGCAACATCTCGGAAATGAAGACGGGCGAGGGCAAGACGCTGGTCGCCACATTCCCGGCCTATCTCAATGCGCTGACCGGCAAGGGCGTGCATATCGTCACCGTCAACGACTACCTCGCCAAGCGCGACGCGGACTGGATGAGCAAGGTCTACACCGCCCTCGGGATGACCACCGGGGTGATCTACCCGCGCCAGCCCGCCACCGAGAAGCGCGACGCCTACAAGGCCGATATCACCTACGCCACCAACAACGAGCTTGGCTTCGACTACCTGCGCGACAACATGCAGGCCAGCCTCAAGGACATGGCGCAGCGCGGTCACAACTTCGCGATCGTGGACGAGGTCGACTCGATCCTGATCGACGAGGCGCGCACGCCGCTGATCATTTCCGGCCCCTCCGACGACAGGTCAGCGCTTTACACCAGCATGAACGCCGTCATGCCCGAGGTGCGCGATGAACACTTCACCCACGACGAAAAGACACGGCAAGTGACCTTCACCGACGAGGGCAACGATTTCCTTGAGGAGAGGCTGCACGAGCTTGGCATTTTGCCCGAGGGGCAGAGCCTGTATGACCCGGAATCGACCACAATCGTGCACCACGCCACCAATGCGCTTCGGGCGCACAAGACCTTTCACAAGGACAAGGAATACATCGTGCGTGGCGGCGAGGTCGTGCTGGTCGACGAGTTCACCGGCCGGATGATGGCCGGCCGCCGCCTGTCGGACGGGCTGCACCAGGCGATCGAGGCCAAGGAGGGCGTCAAGATCCAACCGGAAAACGTGACGCTCGCCAGCGTGACCTTCCAGAACTACTTTCGCCTTTATGACAAGCTGGGCGGCATGACCGGCACCGCCGCGACCGAGGCCGAGGAGTTCGTTTCGATCTACGGGCTAGGCGTGGTCGAGGTGCCGACGAACCGTCCGATTGCCCGCATCGACGAGGATGACAAGGTTTACCGCACGGGCCGCGAGAAATATGAGGCCATCGTCGAGGAAATCCGCGACGCGCATGACAAGGGCCAGCCGGTGCTGGTCGGCACCACGTCGATCGAGAAATCCGAAATGCTGGGCCAGATGCTGACCGAGGCGAAACTGCCGCACAACATCCTGAACGCCCGCCAGCACGAACAGGAGGCGCAGATCATCGCCGATGCCGGCAAGCTCGGCGCGATCACCATCGCCACCAACATGGCCGGGCGCGGTACTGACATCAAGCTGGGCGGCAACGTGGATTTCAAGGTGATGGAAGCCATCGCCGCCGACCCAGAGGGCGACCCGGAAGAAATCCGCCAGCGGATCGAGGAAGATCACAAGGCCGACGAAAAGGCCGTGATCGACGCCGGCGGGCTTTATGTTCTGGCCACCGAACGGCACGAAAGCCGCCGCATCGACAACCAGTTGCGTGGCCGGTCCGGGCGGCAGGGCGATCCGGGGCGCTCCAGCTTCTTCCTGTCGCTGGAAGACGACCTGATGCGCATCTTCGGGTCCGACCGGCTTGACAAGATGCTGTCGACCCTCGGCCTCCAGGAAGGCGAGGCGATCGTGCATCCTTGGGTCAACAAGTCGCTGGAACGCGCGCAGGCCAAGGTCGAAGGGCGCAATTTCGATATCCGCAAGCAGTTGCTGAAGTTCGACGACGTGATGAACGATCAGCGCAAGGCGATCTTCGGCCAGCGACTGGAAATCATGGGTGCCGAGGATATCAGCGAGATCACGCAGGACATGCGCCACCAGGTGATCGACGACCTTGTTGACGAGTACATGCCGCCGCGCAGCTATGCCGACCAATGGGATACCGACGGCCTGCACGGGGCGATCAGGGCCGCGTTGTCGTTAGACCTGCCAGTGCAGAACTGGGCCGACGAGGAAGGCGTTGACGACGACGCGATCCGCGAGCGGATCGTTCAGGCCTCTGATGAATACATGGCAAAGAAAGCGGTGGATTTCGGGCCGGAAAACATGCGCCAGATCGAAAAGCAGGTGCTGCTTCAGACCATCGACGCGAAGTGGCGCGAACACCTTCTGACGCTGGAACACCTGCGCTCTGTCGTCGGGTTCCGGGGCTATGCGCAGCGCGACCCGCTGAACGAATACAAGACCGAGGGCTTCCAGCTGTTCGAGGCGATGCTCGACAGCCTGCGCGCCGATGTGACCGAAAAACTCAGCCGCATACAGCCGCTAAGCCCGGAGCAGCAGCAGGAGATCATCCGCCAGATGCAGGAACAACAGAAGGCCGCGCAGGCGGCCGCCGATCAGGCCACCGCCGCCGCCGAACGCGCGGCCGGTCCGGCGCCCGGTGACAGGCCCGGTGCGGCACCCGGTTTCGACGAAAACGACCCGGCCACATGGGGCAACCCCGGCCGCAATGACCTCTGCCCCTGCGGATCCGGCAAGAAGTTCAAGCACTGCCACGGCCGCCTTTGAGGGCGCGGGGGGGGCATTCCGGCCCTGCCCCAATTCGGTTCCGAAATTTCCCGGCATTTCCCCGGCATCTCCGTATTGTCGCCTGATTTGGCGGTGATCTTCATGCCAGACCATGACCGGAGGCCGCCATGACCCTTTCCCTGAAAGCCATCACCATCGCAACCCTTGGCATCGGCGGCATCAGCCTTGGCGCCCTTGCAACGCAGGCGGATGGTGTGGCGGCAGAGCGGGCAGCCACGATTGCCCTCGCCGCAAGCGCGCCCGCGATGCCAATGGACGCGCCCCGCGCGCCGACCCTGACGCAGCCTGCGCCGATGCAACTGGCGCAAAGCAATGTCGCTGGCGGTGCCATTCCACAACAGGAGTTGAGCCCCTTCGGCCTGCCCTGTGGTTTGTCGGTCACCACCACTGCAATCGAGGGCGCACGGGTGGCGCTTGACATCATGGATCCGTGTCAGCCTTTTTCGCGCGTCGTGATCGAACATTCCGGGCTGAACCTGACCGGGCGCACCGATGTGATGGGCCTGTTGACGATGGATGTGCCGGCCTTTGAAACTCCGGCTTTCTTCACCGTGCGCATGCCCGACGGCGCCAGCGACTCCGCGCTCGCCATCATTTCCGATCTGGAGGATTTCTACCGCGTCGGGCTGCAATGGAACGAAAACCGGGCGCTGGAACTTCACGCGCTGGAATTCGGTGCAACCTATGGCGAAGAGGGGCATATCTGGCACGGCAATTCCGGCACCGTCGAACGGGCCGTGTCCGGCGCGGGCGGTTTTGTCAGCATGGTCGGAAATGCCGACGTGGACAGCCCGATGATGGCGCAGATCTATTCTCTGCCGCGCGACACGCTGAACGACGCGGGCAATGTCCGCCTGTCGATCGAGGCCCCGGTGACCGAGGACAATTGCGGTCAGGATACGATGGCCCGCACGCTGGAACTGGAAGAGGATGGCAGCGTCGCGGTGATCGAACTGACCTTCACCTTTCCCGGCTGCGACGCTGTGGGGGAGTATCTGGTGTTGCAAAATCTGCTTCAGGACCTGAGAGTCGCGTCAAACTGACTTATCCCGGCCCAAAGCCCCATGCATATGGTTTTCAGGGCGGCCGCCATGGCCGTCCTTTTCGGTTTTCTGACTGCTGCGCCTGCCGCCGCGCAGGATGTGCAGCTGCGCTCGCTTGACGGCTCGATAGAGCTTTCGGGGACGTTGATCGGGTTCGACGGTGAATATTACCGGGTCGAGTCCATCTTCGGTCCGCTCACCATCAGCGCCGAGGGCGTCACTTGCCGTGGTCCGGGGTGCCCGAACCTCGACAATTTCGTCGCTGAGGTGCGTTTCGCCGGTGCCCCGGCGATCGCGGACCAGATGCTGCCAGCGCTCATCGCGCGCTTTGCGGCGGCGCGCGGCATGGTTGTCCGGCGGCAGATCCTTGCGCGGAACCGGTCGCTCTTCGCGCTTGTGCGGGAGGCGGATGAAACGATTGCGGCGCGGTTCTATGTCACCTCGACGACGACCGACGCGGCGCTTCAGGCGCTGCTCGACCGCGACACCGATATCGCGCTTGCCACGCGCCCGCCCGATGCCGCCGAAGCCGAGGCCGCCCGCGCCGCAGACCAGGGCGATCTGTCGTTGGTGTCGCGCAGCCGGGTTCTAGCGCTCGATGCGCTCGTCGTTCTGGTGGCACCCACGAACCCCGCCGATGCGATCACCTTGGCGGAACTGGCCAGCGTCTTCGCCGGGGAGATCATCAACTGGGGGGATCTGGGAGGCCCTGACGCCCCTGTCGCGCTGCACCTGATGGCAGAGGAAACCGGCCACGGGCAGGATGTCGCCGCGCGGGTTCTGGGCCCGTTCGGACGCGACGCCGCGCCAGACGTCACGCGCCACACCAATCTGGCCGACCTTGCCGACGCCGTCGCGCGCGACCCGTTCGCCATCGGGATCGGCAGCTATGCCCGACCAGCCAACGCCCGGATCATTCCCTTGCAAGGAAATTGTGGATTCGTGCAACATGCGACAGAGAACAGTTTGAAATCCAATGATTACCCGCTCACGGCGCCACTGTTGGCCTATCTTCCGGTGCGGCGGATGCCACAACTGGTGCGCGATTTCCTGCGCTTCTTCGAAAGCCAGGAGGCCGACCGGGTGATCCGTCGGCTCGGCTTCGTCAATCAGGATATCAGCGCGCAACCGATGGCGCGGCAGGGCAACCGGCTGGCCAATGCGATCCTCTCGGCGGGCGAGGAAACCGGCCTGCAAGACCTGCAAAGACTGATCACCACGATGACCGGGACGGAGCGCCTGTCGCCCACCCTGCGCTTCGAGGAGGGAACGACAGAGCTTGACGCGCAATCGCTGTCCGCAGTGTCACGACTGGCCCGGTCCATAGAACAAGGCGCCTTCGATGGACGAGAACTGATCTTCGCCGGTTTCTCGGACGGTCAGGGCGACGCCGGTGCCAACCTGCGCCTGTCGCGCGGGCGGTCGGAGGCGGTGCGCCTTGCCGTCATCGCCGCGTCAACCGATGGGGATCTGAACCGCGTCACGCTCCGTACGGTCGGGTTTGGCGAAGCCCTGCCGATGGCCTGTGATGATACCGTCGCAGGCCGTGCCGTGAACCGCCGGGTCGAGGTGTGGCTGCGGTAGCGGGGCCGCCGGGCCGGGCCCGCAGACGGGTTACAGGTAGCCCTCCGATCGAAAGCTCAGCGTCGCAGCCTTGCCGATGATCAGGTGATCGTGGATCACGATGTTGAGCACTTCGGCCGCATCGCGGATGGCATTGGTCATGTCGATATCCGCCCCGCTTGGGGTCGGGTCGCCCGAGGGATGGTTGTGCACGAGGATCAACGCCGAGGCGTTGAGTTCCAGCGCTCGCTTGACCACCTCTCGTGGATAGACCGGGACGTGATCGACAGTGCCGGTCTGTTGTTCCTCATCCGCGATCAGCACGTTCTTGCGATCGAGGAACAGGATGCGGAACTGTTCGAGATCCCGATGCGCCATCGCGGTCTGGCAATATTCCAGCAGCGCATCCCACGATGTCAGGATCGGCTTTTTCAGGATCCTGGCGCGCGCCATACGGTGGCCCACAGCCTCCATCAGCTTGAGTTCGAAGACCACCCCGTCGCCGACACCCTGCACCTCTTTCAACCGGGCCGGGGGCGCGGCCAGAATGTGGTTGAGATCGCCGAACACCTTCAACAGACGCTTGGCCAACGGTTTTGTATCGCCACGCCGGTTGGCGCGGTAAAGCAGCATTTCCAGCAGTTCATAATCGGGCACCGCGGCAGCGCCGCCTTCGGTAAACCGCTGACGCAGGCGTTGGCGGTGAAACTTGCGGTGGTCTTCGACAAGCTCATCAAGGCCGGGGGCGGACACCGGCACCGCCCGGTCGAGATCGAAACCGGGCAGGTGCTGTTCTTCGAATCGGTTCGCGGCACGGGTCATGCGCCGAAGTTTCGCGGCCAATGGTTAACGCGCGGTTACACGCAGCGCGTCTATTTCCAGGTCGGATGGAATTTACCGCCGGGCGACAGGGTGAAGATCTCGCACCCGTCCGCCGTCACGCCGATGGAATGCTCGAACTGGGCTGACAGGCTCTTGTCGCGGGTCACCGCCGTCCAGTCATCGGCCAGAACCTTGGTTTCAGGCCGGCCAAGGTTGACCATCGGCTCGATGGTGAAGAACATGCCTTCCTCCAGCACCGTGCCGGTTCCGGCGCGCCCGTAATGCAGCACGTTGGGCGGCGCGTGGAACACCTGCCCCAGCCCGTGGCCGCAGAAATCGCGCACCACCGACATGCGTTCCGCTTCCACGAAACTTTGGATCGCATGGCCGATATCGCCGAAGGTTTTACCCGGTTTCACCGTCTCGATCCCCTTGAACAGGGCGTCATGGGTGATCTGGATCAGGCGTTCAGCCTTGCGGCTGAGGCTGCCGGCGACATACATCCGGCTGGTATCCCCGAACCAGCCGTCGACGATCACGGTCACGTCGATGTTCAGGATATCCCCGTCCTTCAGCGTCTTGGGCCCCGGAATACCGTGACAGACAACGTGATTGATCGAGATGCAGCTTGCGTGCCGATAGCCCTTGTAGCCGATCGTCGCCGAGGTCGCGCCAGCGGCATTCACCATCCGCTCGATCTCGGCATCCAGCGCCTCGGTCGTGACACCGGGTTCCACCATCGGCACGATATCGTCCAGGATCTGCGCGGCCAGGGCGCCGGCCTTGTGCATCCCGGCGAAATCACCGGGGTTGTGAATACGGATTCCGTCCCTGGTCAGGCGGCCTTCGAACTTGTCCAATGTTACCGTTCCTTCGCGTTCATCGGTGGGGATCCTAAGGCAGGATGCGGACGGACGCCAGAGGCCAACGGGAATTGCCGCAGCGGCCTGGCTGCGCTAAGGGCCGATAACGCCCATTTGAACGGAACATACCATGATGGACATGTTGAACAGCTTTCTGGAAACCGATCTCGGCAATGGCACGACGATCGGCGATTTTCTGACCTACGAATACCTCGCCGCCATCGCTGGCAGCATCGTCGGCGCCATCGCGATCATCGTCGCAGCCTTCATCATCAGCGGCTGGCTGAAGCGCAAGATCGTGAAGGTCGCCCTGCGACACGAGGAGCTTGACGACACGCTGTTCATCTTCCTCGGAAATGTCCTGCGCTACGTGGTGCTGATCTTCGCCGGGCTTTTCGTGCTCAACACCTTCGGGGTGCAGACGACCTCTTTCATCGCCGCCCTCGGTGCCGCCGGCCTGGCGGTCGGCCTTGCGGTGCAGGGGACGCTGTCAAACCTGGCGGCTGGCGTGATGATCATCATCTTCCGGCCCGTGCGCCTTGGCGATTTTGTCACTGTTGCGGGGGTTTCGGGGACGGTGAAGGACATCTCGCTCAACACCACGGAACTCGCCACGCTGGACAACGTGCAGGTGATCGTGCCGAACGCGCAGGTCTGGGGCAGCGTGATCACCAACTACTCGGTCTATGGCACGCGACGCGCGGAATGGACCTTCGGGGTCTCCTACGGGGCAAACCTTGCCACCGCCGAAAAGGTGATCCGCGACACAATCCTGGCAGATCCGCGCGCCCTGACCGACCCGGAACCGTTCATCCAGGTCAACAACCTCGGCGCCAGTTCCGTGGATTTCCTGGTGCGGGTCTGGTGCGCCTCGGGCGACAAGTTCGCTTTCGAGGCCGATATGAAGCGGCAGGTGAAAGAGGCGCTGGACGCCGCTGGCATCGACATCCCGTTCCCGACGCAGACCATGATCCAGGTCTCTGGATAGACCCTGTTCAGGGGATTTCGACCCTTATCGGCGCGCCCAGGCTCACCGCGTCGGGGGTGATCCGGCAATCGAAACACAGCGTCTCCACCCCGGCCTTCCGCGCATCGGCGTAGGCCGCCGCATAGGCCGGGTCGATATCGCGTGCCAGCGTAAAGCGATCGCAATCCGTACGCTGAATCAGGTAGAGCATGACTGCCCGGTGCCCCTGTCGCGCCATCGCGGCAAGCTCATCGAGATGTTTCGTGCCGCGCGCCGTTCTGGCGTCGGGAAATTCCGCAAGGCGTGGCTGGCGGCTGAGCGTAACGGATTTCACCTCGACATAGGCATCGCGGCGGCCGGGCGCTGTCAGCAGGAAATCAACCCGGCTGCCCGCCCCGTATTTCACCTCGGGCCGCACCGCCTGATAGCCATTCAGCCCCGCAACTTCCCCCGCCTCCAGTGCCGCGCGGAGCATCCGGTTGGGCAGGCCGGTATCGACGCCGGTGAAGTGGCCGCTCTCGTGATCGACCAGCCGCCAGCCGAAGCGCAGCTTCTTCTTCGGGTCGTCATTGGGTTCCAGCCAGACCCTCATGCCCGGCTCCGCCAGCCCCATCATGCTGCCGGGATTGGCGCAATGCGCCGTCACCTTACACCCGTCCTCCAGGACGCAATCGGCAAGGAACCGCTTGTAGCGGCGGATCAGCCGCGCCGGGACGAGGGGGGTTTGAAAGCGCATGGCGCGGGCCTATACCGGGGGTAAACCCGAGGCAAGGACCACCCAGATGCCCAACCCCACCGCCGCCATGCTGGTGATCGGAGACGAGATCCTGTCCGGTCGCACCCGCGACTCCAACATGCATCATCTTGCGAAGGAACTGACATCGCACGGCATTGCCCTGGCCGAGGCGCGCGTCGTGCCCGATGATCGCGACAGGATCATCACCGCCATCCGGGCGCTGTCGCAGTCGCACGATCATCTCTTCACCTCCGGCGGCATCGGCCCGACCCATGACGACATCACTGCCGAGGCCGTGGCGGCCGCCATGGGCACCCCCATCGCGGTGCGCGACGACGCGCGCGCGATCCTTCAGGCGCATTACGACCAACGGGGGCAGGACCTGAACGCGGCCCGCCTGCGCATGGCCCGCATTCCCGAGGGCGCCACGCTGATCGACAACCCGATTTCCGCTGCGCCCGGTTTTACCCTGCGCAATGTGCATGTCATGGCCGGCGTGCCGGCGATCTTCGAGGCGATGGTCGCCTCCGTCCTGCCGACCCTTGTCGGCGGTGCCCCGCTTCTGTCGCAGACGCTGTGCGTGACGCGGGGCGAGGGCGACATTGCCGCGCCGCTGGGCGAGATCGCGGATCGGTTCCCGGACTTGTCGCTTGGCTCCTACCCGTTCTTCCGCGACGGGGTACAGGGCACCAACATCGTCGTGCGCGGCAGCGATGGCGCCCGCGTCGACGCCGCGATGGCGGAGCTGTCGAAACTGATGTCGGGGGCCGAATGACAGACCCTGACACAGGGCTTTTCGACACGATAGAGGCAACGTGGCCCGCCGCCGCCTGTCACCGGATCGGCCCGTGGACGGTGCGCGAAGGACACGGTGGGGGCAAACGGGTCTCATCGGTGACTGCCAATCCCGGTTGGCGCCCGGAAGACATCCCGCAGGCAGAGGTTGCCTGCCGCGCGCTTGGACAGACGCCGCTCTTCCGGATCAGACCCGAAGAGGCTTTGTTAGATACTGTTCTGGCCGGCTTGGGCTATGACGTGATCGACCCTGTCGATGTGCTTTGCTGCCCGGTAGAGAGCCTGACCGCCGACCTTCACCGTCTGGATGCGATCCCCTGCTGGCCGCCGCTCGCTGTGCAGGCGGAGATCTGGGCCGCAGGCGGTATCGGCGCTGAACGGCTTGCGGTGATGGCCCGCGCGAACCCACCGAAGACGGCCCTTCTGGGTCGCCATGATGATCACCCCGTTGCCACTGCATTCGTCTCTATCCAAGGGCAAACGGCCATTCTGCACGCATTGGAAGTGTCGCCGGAGGCGCGCCGCAAGGGCATTGGCCGCACGATGATGCATGGTGCCGCCAACTGGGCCGCGCGCCACGATGCGCGGGATCTTGCCGTTCTGGTTGTCAGCGACAATAAAGCGGCGCAAACTCTCTATTCCGGTCTCAAGATGCGGCCGGTGGGGCATTATCATTACCGTATCAGGAGGGGCTGAGCCGTGGCGAAACCGAACCCGAAGGCAACCTCGCTGAACCTGCCGCCGCTGGACCCATTGCCGGAGGCGACACAGAAATATTTCGACATCTGCGACGAAAAGCTGGGGATGATCCCCAACGTTCTGGCCGCCTATGCCTTCGATGTGGACAAGCTCGACGCCTTTACCGCGATGTATAATGACCTGATGCTGGGCGACAGCGCCCTGAGCAAGCTGGAGCGGGAGATGATCGCCGTCGTGGTTTCCGCAGTGAATCGCTGTTTCTATTGCCTCACAGCGCATGGGCAGGCGGTGCGCGCGCTGTCAGGCGATCCGAAGCTGGGCGAGATGCTGGTGATGAACTACCGCGTGGCCGACCTTGACCCGCGCCAGCGCGCCATGCTCGATTTCGCCGTGAAGATAAGCGAGGAAAGCGCGAAGATCGAGGAACCGGACAGGCAGGCGCTGCGCAATGTCGGCTTCAGCGACCGCGATATCTGGGACATTGCAGCCGTCGCCGGGTTCTTCAACATGACCAACCGCATGGCCTCTGCTGTCGACATGCGCCCCAACGATGCCTACCACGCGCTGAACCGGTGATCCGCGCGGCAGCGATATCCCTGGCCGGCTGTCTTCTCGCCCTGCCCGCCACCGCGCTGGACCTGACCCTTCCCAGCGTCGCGGAGCTTGCGCACGACGAAACCGAAAGCGCGACCTATTACAGCCTGCCGGTCAGCCCCTGGCTCGGTGACCGGGCCGAGATGCGCACGGTCGAAGGGGCGCTCGCCCGCCATGTCTGGCAGGTGGCGGAATATGACGGCAACTCCGCGCAGCTGATGGCGCCCCTGCGCGCGCAGCTGGAGGATCAGGGATACGAGATCGTCTTCGCCTGCGATGCAACGCTGTGCGGCGGATTCGACTTCCGGTTTGCCATGGACGTGACGCCGGAACCGGCTATGCACGTCGATCTTGGCGATTTCTCCTACCTCGTGGCGCGACTCGATACCGAGGAAGGGGTGGAGCATATCGGCCTTCTCACCTCTCGCGGCGGCGCGCGCGGCTATATCCACATGGTCCGGATCAGCCCGGCGGACATGGCCCCGGTGGGTGTCTCGCTGTCCACCCGGTCCCCCAACGGCGCAGAGATCGGCACCCTGCGGACGCGCCTCACCGCAGATGGCGCTGCGACGCTTGCCGATCTCAGCTTCACGACCGGGTCGTCCACGCTGACCGAGGGGGACTACCCTGCGCTTGCCGATCTTGCCGCTTTCCTTGCTGACAACCCCGAGACGCGTGTTGTCCTCGTCGGCCATACCGATGCCGAGGGTTCTCTTGAAGGGAACATCGCGCTCAGTCGGGACCGGGCCGGTGCCGTGCGGCGCTACCTGATCGACCGGCTTGGTGTGGATCCTGCGCAGCTTCAGGCCGAGGGGGTCGGCTACCTCGCGCCGCGCGCCTCCAATGCCAGCACACTGGGCCGCGAACAAAACAGGCGGGTCGAGGTGGTGGTCACCTCAACCCGCTAAGGTGCCCCGCCGGGCGGCGACGGGGTGGCATGAGGCTTGAATTGTCGGTATTCTACCAGTCGTTCGGCCCGGTATCGTGGAACTTGTCGACAAGGAAGTCGATGAAGGCGCGCACCTTGGGCTGCGTGTAGCGCCCCGGCGGGTAGATCGCGTATATGCCTTGCGTTTCCATCGGCAGATCGGGGATCGCATCCTCCAGCAGGCCCTGCCGCAGCGATTCCGCGAAGAGGAAACTGGGCAGGTAGGCAATGCCGAGCCCCCCGATCGCAGCATTCAACAGCGACTGCCCGTCATTCACCGTCAAAGAGCCGGCTGTGCGCACTTGCCGCTGTTCGCCCGACGGCGCGGTGATCTTCCACACATTGCCGGCCGCCTGATTGGAATAATGCAACAGCTTGTGATCGTTCAGATCGTCGATACGCTGTGGCCGCCCGTATTTCTGAAAGTAGTCCGGGCTGGCGATCATGCGCTTGTTGGTCTCGGTCAGTTTCCGCGCCCGCAGCGAGCTGTCTTCCAGCTCTCCGACGCGGATCGCCATATCGAACCCTTCCGAGATCAGCTCCACGTAGCGATTGTTCAGCACCATGTTGACGGTGATCTCGGGGTAGGTATGCAGGAAATCGCCCAGAATGGGTGACAGGTGATTGACCCCGAAATCCGTCGCCACCGACACCCGCAGCATCCCCGAGGGCGCCGATTGCATCGCAGTCACCAGCGCATCGGCCTCCCCGGCATCGTTGAGGACACGCCGGGCGCGATCGTAATAGGCCAACCCGATCTCGGTCGGACTCACCCGCCGGGTGGTGCGGTTCAGCAATCGCGCACCAAGCCGGGTCTCAAGGCTCGACACGTGTTTCGATACAGCGGATTTCGAGATCCCCATCTTCTTGGCCGCATCCGTGAACCCCCCCTGGTCCACGACCGTGGCAAAGGCCTCCATTTCCGTCAAACGGTCCATTGGGTCACCTGTGTGCTCTTTTTCAGTTCAGCCACAGGTATCGTTTCCAAATGCGGCGCCATTACGGAGCAGGGCAGGCCAAAGCCGGGTAATACAAGGGATCGTTCATGGCGCGGAAACCGGCGCGCCGTTTCGTTCCTGCGGGAAACAGCCCTGCGAATCCAACCGTCCGCACCGATCCTGTCGGCCATCGCGCGCCCGCCGATGAGCACCGCGAAGAGGCGCGGGTCGACGCGCAACGCGCGGCGAAACCCGGTTGGGCTACAGGCCCGCCGCCAGCCGCGCACCCTGGTCGATGGCTCGCTTTGCATCCAGCTCCGCCGCCACATCGGCCCCGCCGATCACGTGCACCTTGCGACCCGCCGCTTGCAGCGTATCGGCCAGCGACCGCTCCGGCACCTGCCCGGCACACAGCACGATGGTATCCGCGGCGACCAGGCGCGACTCTTCGCCGGTCTCGCCCAGCCGCACATGCACCCCCTCGGCGTCGATCTTCTCGTAGTGCACACCGCCGATCATCTCGACCTGCTTCATGCGCAGCGCCGCGCGGTGGATCCAGCCGGTGGTCTTGCCCAAACGCTTGCCCAGCCGCTCGGACTTGCGCTGCAACAACGTTACCTGCCGGGCCGGCGCTTCGGGTTGCGGGCCCTCGGGAGCCAGACCGCCACGCGACACGGCGGGGTCGCCGACGCCCCATTCCCGTTTCCACAGCGCAAGGTCTTCGGTCGGGCTAGCGCCCCCCTGCACAAGGTACTCGGCCACGTCGAAGCCGATACCGCCGGCGCCGATGATGGCCACTTTCCTGCCCACCTCCGCCTTGCCGGCCAGCACGTCGATGTAACTGAGAACGTTCGGCCCGTCCTGCCCCTCAATTCCCGGATCGCGCGGCCGCACGCCAGTGGCGATCACCACCTCGTCGAACGGGGCGAGCGTCTCTGGCGTCACGCCCACGCCGAGGCGCAGGGTCACTCCGGTGCGGTCCAGCATGTGGGCGAACCAGTCCACGAGGCCGTGAAACTCCTCCTTGCCGGGGATCTCTCGCGCCATGTTGAGCTGCCCGCCAACCCGGCCCGCCGTCTCGAACAGCGTCACCGCGTGCCCCCGATTCGCCGCGACGATGGCGGTCATCATCCCGGCGGCACCCGCGCCGACGACCGCGATGCGCCTGGGCGATGCGGTCGGCTCGTAGCGCAGTTCCGTCTCGTGGCAGGCGCGCGGGTTGACAAGGCAGGAGGTCAGCTTGCCGCTGAACGTGTGGTCAAGGCAGGCCTGGTTGCAGGCGATGCAGGGCGCGATTTCCTCGGCGCGGCCCTCGGCGGCCTTGGCCACGAAAGCCGCGTCGGCAAGGAACGGCCGCGCCATCGACACCATGTCGGCGCAGCCCTCCGCCAGCACCTCTTCGGCCACATCGGGCGTGTTGATCCGGTTCGAGGTAATCACCGGTATGCCCACCTTGCCCATCATCTTGCCGGTGACCCATGCAAAGCCCTTGCGCGGCACGCTGGTGGCAATCGTCGGAATGCGCGCCTCGTGCCAGCCGATGCCGGTGTTGATGATCGTGGCGCCCGCCGCTTCCACCGCCTGCGCAAGTTGCACCACCTCGTCGAAGGTCGATCCCTCGGGCACCAGGTCGATCATCGACAGCCGGTAGATCAGGATGAAATCCGGCCCCACCGCGCCCCGCACCCGCCGGACGACCTCCACTGGCAGGCGGATGCGGTTTTCATAGCTGCCGCCCCAGCGGTCGGTGCGCTTGTTGGTGTGCCTGACAATGAACTGGTTGAGGAAATACCCCTCGGACCCCATGATCTCCACCCCGTCATACCCGGCCTCGCGGGCGCGGGCGGCGGCGGTGACGATATCGGCGATCTGCGTCTCGATGCCCGCCTCGTCCAGCTCTTTCGGCGGGAAGGGCGAAATCGGCGACTTGATCGGTGAGGGCGCGACACAATCGGGCGAATAGGCATAGCGGCCCGCATGCAGGATCTGCATGGCGATCTTGCCGCCCGCCGCGTGCACCGCGTCGGTCACCACCCGGTGATTGGCAATATCCTGATCGGTGAAAAGCCCCGCAGCCCCCGGAAACACCCCGCCTTCGCGGTTCGGCGCCATACCGCCCGTCACGATCAACGCGGCCCCGCCACGGGCGCGCTCGGCGTAGAATTCGGCCACTCGCGGCCAGTCCTTCGTTTCCTCCAGCCCCGTGTGCATGGAGCCCATAAGCACCCGGTTCTTCAGCGTGGTGAACCCAAGGTCCAGCGGAGCCAGGAGATGAGGGTAAAGCGTGGCTGTCATGGCGGTGTCCTCCCGGCGTCAGAACATGGCGGAGCAGCGCGGCCCTGTCACCCGCAACGCCGCGTCAATCGGTGTCCGTCTCTGTGCAATGGCGGCGGAAGGCGCGCTTCAGCAGGTCAAGCTCATCGCGCAGGAACGCCACCTCGGCCCGGATATCCTCGTCGAGCGGTTCACCCGCCAGCACGGTGATCCGGTCGAGGATCTCACCATCTTCGGCGCTGCGCAACTGCACCGTCTGCACCCCGTCGCAAAGCACCGCCGCCGGCAGGTCGAGCGACAGCAGGTGATGCCCGGGGTGCCCCGCCATTTCCACCGTTTCGGCGCGGGCGATCACCCGGTCGAGATGCACCGCCTCCACCACCGGCGGCGTACCTGCGCAGTTGAGCAGCCCCTCGTAGCGGCCGGCCTTCAGGCGTGTCTTGTTCAGCGTGGCATCGGACATCTTGGCCTCACATATCGGCGCGCGGCGCGCGGGTCAGGGTCAGGTCGTGGATCTGGACCTGGTTCATCGCGGGACGTTCGAAGATCAGGTCGATCCAGGCTTTCTCCACCCGCTTTTCGTTGATCGAGCCATAGGCGAGGTCGAACTCTGCCAGCCCGTCCCCCCGCGTCAGATCCAGTTGCCGCACCATCTGTTCGGTGTTCGGACCGTGCTGAACGTTCAGCCGCGCGTAGATCTCGATCGGATTTTCCCACGCCACCCGCGCGCGCAGGGTGTAATAGTGGTTGCGGTTGAGGCCGCACACCCCCGCCTCGGGCAGCGACAGGACCAGCGACAGGAACGATCCGTCAAAGCGGTAGACATCCAGTACGGTGCTGAACCCTGCCGCGATATCAGGGTAATCATTGCGCATCTGGCGCAGGGTGATTTCCGACCGGGCGCAATCGTGAAACAGCGTTACCCCCTCGCTCAGCACATGCGGCGACGACACCTCGGCTAATCCGGCAGGGCGGCGGGGCACGCACCACGGATCGGGCCGCCACGCCCAGTCGCATTGATCGGGGCGCTGGATTTCCGTTTGGCCATCGCTCAGCAATGCCGCCTCGGACGCAGCGGAAAACTGGTCAAGACTGACCCGAAGCCGCGCTGCGGTACGCCGCAGCGTGCGCAATTCAGGGGCGGGCAGCGATGCCGCCTCGGCGGCCATCTTCGCCCAACTCTGCGCCGATTTCCGCAACAACCGCTTTTCCAGAAACCCGACCATCGGACCTGCCCGCCTTATCGTTTTTACATCCACCCCGAAGGCTATACCCTGCGGATGGTTACCCGCCCATTATTCTTCGAAACAACCCGACATTCCAGAGCGCTCCCCCCGTCGCGGGGGTCCGACGCGGTTCGACGGCTGGCGCTGTTACCGGCGCCGCAGCCGCCTCTCCCTCGGAATTGGCGTCAACCACGGCCTGCGTGAATTGGCGCAGGGTGGCAAGGGCCGCTTCGGCCGGCAAATGTTCATCCTCGCGCGCCAGAACGGTCAGCGTGGCGATCCGGTCGCCGATATCGAGATAGGACCGCCAGTAGTCAGACGACACGTTCTGGATATCGCTGGCGCTGCTGTCGCGGGCACGCAGGTAATAGATGTCGCCCTGATGGAAACTGTCCAGCACCTCTACCGTGTCGGCATCGCCCGTGCGCGACAACAGCGCACGCCCCTCGTCCGAGTTGAAAAAGGCGTTGAGCCGGGGGATCGACCCTTGCAGGGTCTGCGCGGGGTCCGCCTCGGAAATAGAGGCGGTGAGAACGGCGGGCACAGATGGCTCTCCGGCGCTGCGCCGATTGCTGATGACCGCACAGTTGCCCATCAGAACGAACGCCGTGGCCTCGCTGTCACGGGTCGAATCCGGGTCTACGCAGAACCCGGCCGGTCCCGTGATCGTCACTCTGTCGCGCGTCACCGCGACCTCGCGCATCGGCGGCGGACCGCCGATGGGGCCGATCCCGCCACACCCGGCAAGCAGCAGCACCCCGAAAAGCAGGCCCGTGATGTTCGCCGTCAGACAGAAGATCCCCGGCGACCGCCGGCAGGTGTTTGCAGATGATCGGGCAGGTGCCCTTGGCGCGGAATCAAGGTGTGCTTGCACGCCGCCACGCATCGCCGCACCGCGGCCCACCGCTGCGCGGCTTGCACTTAACATCCGCTTCGACCCGCATGACGGACCTGTGTGATTGGCACTGTCTGACACGAACGGGACACTTTCGTCAGACGTTGAATACCAGAGGTCCATGTCGGCATGTCGTTCCTCTTTTCTGCCGGGATGCGGGACCGCGCCGAACTTGGCGGACCCCACAAGTTGCGCGCATTTCCACCGCGCCCCGGACCGGTAGATGGTTTCACGCGACCCCTGCCACGACGTCCTGCGCGCGGCAAGGTCATCATCACCTCGCGCGACCGACAAGACCCCCTTGATCGCGTCGGTGGTGATCATGTCGCCATCCTGCAACAGACAGTCCGGCCCGACATGCGCCGCCACCGGCGCGACATGGCCGACACAAAAACCCCGCGTCGTCCCGGAAAACCGGTCATCGCCGAACACCTGGTCCCCGGCCGCCACGCCCGCCACCTTCACGATGGCGCCATCGGGGGCAAGGTTGCCCTGCAACCCGTCGACACCGCCGGTTGCGCTCGGCGGTGTTTCGACCGGGTGGATCACCTTGGCGTCGGCCTCGGCCTCGATCCGGTCATGCTCCTCGTCGATGCTGCGGCCGCTGGCGGTCTGGCAATCCGCGTGGATCAACCCCGCCTTGCGCAATTCCTTCATCACCCCGGGCACGCCGCCCACATCGCAGAAATCCTTGGCGACATACGCGCCGCCGGGCTTGAGGTTCCCGAAACAGGGCGTGTCGTGGAAGATCTCGCAGACATCGGACAGGTTGAAATCAATCCCCGCGTCGTGCGCGATGGCCGGCAGGATCGAGCCGCCACGGATGAAGACCGAGGGCACGTCAAGCCGCACCATCGCCATCATCATCCCCGGCACCGACGTGTCGCAGCCCGCCAGCCGCGACAGCGCGGTGTTGCACGGCGTGGCCTCGTTCCAGCAGGTGGCGACGCCGACGAAAGGTTGCGTCACCTCCGCCTCACTCAGCCCCATGGGGTAAGGGAACGACCGGTGCGGCGCTTTCTCCGGCCCGATGGTGGTGTGTCGGCTCGGCAGGTTCAGCTTGTCCAAAGCGCCCTTGCTCATCTTCCACTCCCCTGTCTTGCACGGCTCCCGTCGGGGATAAAGACCAGCCCCATGCCGCACAAGCGTGATTGCCCGTTCCGGACCAGGCGGATAGACTGCGCCCTTGACAAGCAAAGGCAGGGCGAGCGGTGCGTTACAAGGCCCATGACACGTTCATCGCGCCGGCGCACGCGCGTCCGCAGATCTGGCGCCTTGTGCTCGGCATTCTTCTGATATGCGCTGTTGCCGTGCTCTGGATCATCGCGCTCTTCGCGCTTGTCTACCTGATGGCGGGGGTCGAGGGGGGGCCGGACTGGATCGCCCGGATGAGCCGCGCCGACACGCCGACCTCTGCGCTTCTGGTCATCGCCACGCTCTGGGGTCTTGGCGTCGGCACCCTGCTGGTGACACCGCTGTTGCACAAGCGCAGCGCATGGACGTTGTTCGGCCCGTTGCGACCGATGCGGCGGCAGTTCCTCTTGGCCGCGCTGGTCGCTGCGGTCCTGATGGCGGCATCGGCGCTGATTCCCTACAGCTTTCAGGCGCGTCCCGGCCTCGACCATGGCCTCTGGCTCAGCTTCCTGCCGCTGTCGCTGGTCATCATCCTCGGCCAGACCGGCGCAGAGGAGCTTTTCTTTCGCGGCTACCTGCAACAACAACTCGCCGCCCGGTTCAACACCCCGTTGGTCTGGATGCTGCTGCCCGCTCTACTTTTCGGCATGGCCCATTACGATCCGTCGAGCGGCTCGCTTGTGTCCTGGCTAATCGTGTCGGCGACCGGACTTTTCGGCCTTCTCGCCGCCGACCTGACCGCGCGCACAGGCAGCATCGGCGCTGCGTGGGGCTTTCACTTCGCCAACAACATCGCGGCCATTCTGGTGCTCAGCATGGGTGGCACGCTGTCCGGCCTTGCCCTCTACACCGCGCCGATCGGACTGACCGACGCCAGCACCTTCATCCCGCTGCTTCTGCGCGACATGGCCACCACCGTGGTGATCTGGGCCGCGATCCGCTGGACCCTGACCAGACACCGCAGCTAGAACAGCGCGCAATTGCATTTCCTGCCGCCGCGTCCTATCTGGGCGAAGACGGTCGCAGAAACGGACAGCCCATGAACTGGATCACCCATTACGTCCGCCCCCGGATCAACTCGCTCTTTTCGCGCCGCGAGGTGCCGGAAAACCTGTGGTCCAAATGCCCCGAATGCGGCACCATGCTGTTTCACCGGGAACTGACGGACAACCAGAACGTCTGCACCAGTTGTGATCATCACATGCCGATCACGCCGCGCGCCCGCTTTGCCGCACTGTTCGACGGCGGCGCCTTTGCCGAGGTCAAGGTGCCGGTGCCGGTCGCCGACCCGCTGCATTTCCGCGACCAGAAGAAATACCCCGACCGCATGCGCACCGCGCAACGCAACACCGGCGAGGCCGAGGCGATGCTGGTCGCCGAAGGCGAGGTCGGTCGCACCCGCATCGTCGCCGCGGCGCAGGATTTCAGCTTCATGGGTGGCTCGATGGGGATGTATGTCGGCAACGCCATCGTCGCCGCCGCCGAACGCGCGGTCGAACACCGCCTGCCGCTGGTCCTGTTTTCCGCCGCCGGAGGCGCCCGCATGCAGGAGGGTATTCTTTCCCTCATGCAGATGCCGCGCAGCACCGTCGCGGTGCAGATGCTGAAAGAGGCGGGACTTCCCTACATCGTGGTGCTGACCCACCCGACCACCGGCGGCGTCACCGCCTCCTACGCGATGCTGGGCGATGTGCAGATCGCCGAGCCGGGCGCGCTGATCTGCTTCGCCGGGCCGCGCGTCATAGAACAGACCATCCGCGAGACCCTGCCAGAGGGCTTCCAGCGCTCCGAATACCTGCTCGATCACGGCATGCTGGACCGGGTGACGCACCGCAAGGATCTGCGCGACGAGCTGGTGACCATCCTGCGCATGCTGCTCAACGAACCACCGGCGGTAAAGGGAGATCTGCCCGCCCCCGACCCGACCGCAGCCCTCGCCATTGCCCCTGCCGAAGATGGGGCAGCCGACAAGAATGGCTAAGGCGCGATCCGACCTCCTGCTTGACAGGATGATGTCGCTGCACCCCAAGATCATCGACCTGACGCTCGACAGGATGCACCGGATTCTCGCGGCGCTCGACAACCCGGAAGGCAAGTTGCCGCCGGTGATCCATGCGGCGGGCACCAACGGCAAGGGCTCCACCCTGGCGATGCTGCGCGCCGGTCTGGAGGGCGCAGGGCACACCACCCATGTCTACACCTCGCCGCATCTGGCGCGATTCCATGAACGCATCCGCCTCAACGGCGCGTTGATCGACGAGGCGCTGCTCGGCGACATTCTCGATGAATGCCTCGCCGCCAACGGCCCCGATACGATCACCTATTTCGAGATCACCACCGCCGCTGCCCTCTTGGCCTTTTCCCGCTCGCCCGCCGACTGGACGCTGCTGGAAACCGGCCTGGGCGGGCGGCTCGACGCCACCAACGTGGTTGACCGGCCCCGCCTGACCATCATCACACCCGTCGACCTCGACCACCAGCAATATCTCGGCGATACCCTGGCCGAGATCGCCGCCGAAAAGGCCGGTATCCTGAAACGCGGCGTGCCCTGCGTCGTCGGCCCTCAGGCAGATGAGGCGCTCGACGTGATCGAGGCCCGCGCCGCCCGCCTGGGCGCGCCGCTGCTGGCCCACGGTCAGCACTGGCACGTCTGGGAGGAGCGCGGGCGGCTGGTGTTCCAGGATGAAACCGGGCTGCTGGACCTGCCCCTGCCGGGCCTCGTCGGTGCCCACCAGGTGATGAACGCCGGTGCCGCGCTGGCCGCGCTGCGCCACCTCGGATTTGACGAGACCGCCTGCGAGGCCGCGGTGACCCGCGCCGACTGGCCCGCCCGGATGCAGCGCCTGCGCCATGGCCCACTGGTCGACATGGCGAAGGCCACAGGCAGCGATCTGTGGCTCGATGGCGGCCACAACCCGGCCGCCGCGCACGCCGTCGTCGAATCGCTCTCCCGCCTGCCCCTGCGCCCGACACACCTGATCTGCGGGATGCTCAACACCAAGGATGTCGGCGGCTTCATGGCACCGCTGGCGCAAGTGGCCGACAGCCTGCGCGCCGTCTCCATCCCCAACCAGGCGGCAACGCTCTCGGCCGCGGAATCCGTTGCCCATGCGCGCGCCGCCGGACTGCGCGCCGAACCGGCCGAGGATGTCGCCACCGCCCTCGCCGCGATCCTCAACGAGGCCCCCGGCGCGCGCGTGCTGATCTGCGGTTCGCTCTACCTCGCCGGGGTGATCCTGCAAGAGAACGACTGACAGCGTCGGCCCTTCTTCTTGGCCCAAATACTCCCGCCGGAGGCGTCCCGCCAGCGCAGACCGCGCACCGCCCGAATGTACGCGCGCGCGTTCAGATATCCCGTGGCAACGCGGCCCGAGGAGGGCCCCGCAGGGGCTTGACGAGGGGCGCCCCCGGATCGGCGCGCCAAGGGCGCGGCGATCGGTGATTGCGACGGCACGGGGGGGGAGGGTGCACTGGCGAATTCAGTAGCCTGTCATCTCAAGATAGCCGCGCCCGGAATGGCTGCCCGACACTGTCACCGGCCCCTCCCAGTAGGGAAAGCTGACCCCCATCCAGGCCCGTGGATTCAGCGCCTCCACCGTCACATCGACATTGCGCCCGGGCAGTTCAACGCGCCATGTCGTGGGGATTTCACGCCCCTCGAAAGCCGTTGTTTGCAAAGGGGTCGCGCGTATATCACCGTCCTCGAACGGGGTCGCGATACCGTCCGCGTCAATCCATGTTGCGGCAGTGAAATCCGTCTCTGATCCGCGCAATTCGAACCCCATCAACCGCGCACCGTTGTCGAATTGCAGCGAAAACCAGTCCCAACCCTCCTGATCCTCCGACAACGGCTGCGACGACCACTCCCGGTCGAGCCAGCCATCCCCGGTCACCTCCACCACCCCCTCCGGCAAGCTGAGCGTTCCCGTAACCTCATAAAACGGTAGAGAAAAATAGTGACTCGCCTGCCCGTCCGGCGATTTCACGGAAAAACCCTCCACCCCTTGCAAGACCAATGGCCCCTGTGCCGAAAGGCTCAGATCATAGGCAAAATCATCCCCCCGCGCGATCAACTGCATCTCTTCTATTCCGGCCATGCGCCAATCGTCTATAAACGCTTGAAAAGGCTCAGAAACGACACCCGCCTGCCCGATTCCCCCGCGCGCCAGACGTTCTGCGAACCGGTGTTGATCGGCGCTGGTGACGGCGGCATGCCCCATCCAGACCTGCGGGCTTTGCCATCCCTCCACGTCACCCGGCGCCATCGCGGACCGAAACAGCGTCCATTGCACCCCGTAATCACGCCCATCCGCGCCCTGAAGCGTTGCGGTCATATACCACCATTCGATCCGGAAATCGGGATGCGGCCCATGATCCTGCGGGAAGGAAATCCGATAGTCAGGGTCTGGAACGGCAAAGCCTTCCGCCTCGGTTCCAAGCCCGGAAAAGCCCTGTGTCAGGGCCTGGTTTGCCCAGAAGATCGCAACAAGAAAGACCCTAACGTTCATTGGAAAACACCTTCAACAGTTGCGACGGCGGGGTGCGCAGCAGCCCGAGCGCCGGGTAGCCTGCGGCCAGCGTCGAACTGAACATCGAGAGGGAAAGCAACCACAGCCAGTCGCGCGGGAAGACCTGCATCGGCAAGCGCCAGCCGAACGCCTCCACGTTCACGACTGCCAACAGAACCCAGGCCAGCGCCAGCCCAACGGGCAGCGCCACGCCCCATGTCAGGACGACCAGCGCAAGCGTCTTCACGACCTCGATCCGCGCCAGTCGCGCCCGCGTTTCGCCCAGCGCCCAAAGGGGCGCCACCTGCGGCAGGCGCATGGTGGACAGGGTCATCAGGCTCGCCAGCAAGGCAAACCCGGCCACGCCCAGCGTCAGGATATTCAGCGCGCCGGTCACCCGGAAGGTCTGTTCGAAAACCCGGATCGAGGCCCGCTTGACGCTTTCCTGATCCACCACCGCGCCCTCGGGCAGGTCAAAGGCGGCCTCGATCGCGGCGATCACGGTCTGCCTCTGCTCTGGATCGATCCGCACGGCGGTCCGCGATTGGTCGATGGGGGCGAAATGGCGTTCCAGCAGATCGAGCGAGACGATCGCCTGCCCGGTCGGATTGCCATAGTCGGAATAGACCCCGCCAACCGGCAGGCTCAGATCGGGCGCAAGGCGGACGGGATCACCAAGCGACAGACCCTTCCCGCGCGCCATCTGTTCATTCACCAGCACGACCGCCCCCTGGGACAGCCTTTCCCAGACATCGGGAATCGTCTCTAACAAGGGCCAATGGTCTCTGTAGGTCGCGTGATCCACGATTCCGTAGACGGAAACCGGACGCCCCTCGACCCGGGTCTCCGTTTGGGCGATGGGCAGGGTCGCGTCGGTCATGGGAGCAAGGAAGGCGCGAATCTCGGCGGCCTCGTCATTATCGGCGGCGGTCACGTAAAGCTCCGACACCAGCCTTTGGTCGAGCCAGCCCAGGAAAGTCAGCCGGAACGACCCGACCATGGTCGACACCCCGATATTGGCCGCCAGCGCCAGCAGCAACGCCATCAGCGCCAGCGAGAGGCCCGGCAATTGCTGGCGCGTGTCGGCGATGACCCATTCCGCCAGCGGCCCATGGAGCCGGGCAGCAATGCCGCGCAAGGCCAATGACAGCGCGCCGGGCAGCAGCAGCGCCGCGCCAAGCAACAGGGCACCGAGACACAGGAACCCCATGACGAGGCCCGTCCCGAAAACGGCTGTGGCCAAACTGACGGCCAACAGCGCCGCGCCCGCGACCGCCTGTCCCCGCATCGACCGGGCGGAGGCCATCGCCCAGGCGCGGGGTTGCGCCGCGGCCAGTAGCGGCATGCGCGCAACCTTCCACAGCGCTTGCGCCGCCGACAGCCACGCGCCGACGAGCGCGATGCCCAGCCCGACCCCGGCCCAGAGCGGGCGGAATGCCAGCGCTCCCGCGATCTCGGCCCCGTAGAGACTGCGCAGCGTGCCCGCCACGTCGGGCAACAGCGCTGCCGCCACCAGGTAGCCCAGCATGACGCCGATTGCGCCCGCAAGCAGCGCGATCAGCGTCACTTCGACCACAAGCGCGGTTATCAGGCGAGAGAGCGGCAAACCGATTGCACGCAGGGTGCGAAAGACAGGCCGGCGCTGCTCGAAGGCAAGGCCGATCGTGGCGTGGACGATGAACAGTCCCACGGCAAAAGACAGAAACCCAAAGGCCGTCAGGTTCAGGTGAAAGCTGTCGGTCAGGCGCGACAGGTCTTCACCGCTTTCGGCCTGCACGCGGACGAGATCGGTGACGCTGGCAAGGTCCGGCAAGCCGGCGGGCTGGTCGGGCAGCAGGATCAGGAAGGTCGGGTCGGATTGACCAAGCATCCGCTCCGCGACGGCGATATCGGTCAGGATCAGGCCGGGTGCAACATCTGGGTGTGGGATGAATTCGAGACTAATCCGCCTGTCAGGGTCGATTTCTGTTCCGTCTGCAACAAAAGCCTGCCCGGCACCGGTCAAGAAGGCGGAAGGGTCGACTTCCCCTCGCTCGTTCGTTCGGGGCAGCGTATCGGGCGGCGCGGTCAATGGCTCCACTCCCATCACGCGCCAGCTTTCACCGCCAATATCCATCCGACCGCGAATCACGGGCGAGACCAGCCATCCGGCGCGGCGCAGCGCGATGTAGTCTTCCCGCCGAACCGGCCCGCCACCCGGTGCTTCCAGTCGCTCATACCCGTTCGCGCCCAGCGTTGCCGCCGCGCGGGCATAGCTTTGGCGCGCTTCCTCGTTGATCGCCTGCACCCCGGACCACAGCGCCGTGGCCAGCGCCAGCCCAAGGATCAGCGTCGCCAACTGCCCCGGATGCCGTCGCCAATGCGACAGAAGCGTCAGGAAGGCAGGCATTCAGGCCGCCTCCAGCCGGCCGCGACGCACATGGATCCGGCGCGAGAACCGCTGCGCCAACCGCTGCGAATGCGTCGCCATGATCAGCGCGGCGCCAGTGGTTTGCGCTAGCCCCAGCATCAGCGAAAGCACCGCATCGCCGGTTTCCTCGTCGAGATTGCCGGTCGGTTCATCGGCAAGGATCAGAGCAGGACGGTTGGCCAGAGTCCGCCCGATGGCGACTCGCTGCTGCTGTCCGCCCGAAAGCTGTTCTGGGTAGCGCGCGCCCAGCCCGGCGAGGCCAAGCCGTTCGGTCAGGTCCGCGATCCATCTGGTATCGACGCGCCCCGCCAACCGCGCCTGAAGCGCGATATTCTGCGCCACGGTCAGCGAGGGCACGAGGTTGAACTGTTGAAAGACCAGCCCGACCCTGTCACGCCGCAAGCGCGCGCGGGCGGCATCGCCAAGCGCCGAAATCTCCTGTCCCATAAGCCGGATTTCCCCGGAATCGGGTCGATCGAGGCCCCCGATCAGGTGCAGAAGCGTGCTTTTGCCGGAACCGCTTTCACCGGTCAGCGCAACGCTTTCACCACCATTCACCGCCAGCGACACGGCGCGCAGCACATCGACCGGCCCCTCGGTCGAGGGATAAGTCTTGGTCAGGTCTGTAACACTCAGCATTTCGGCCCGCCTTTCATCGGATAAACGTTGCGCGGTCGGGGCGGGTTTCAAGGTGGCGGCAGGTCTTGCGATGCGCAAGGCCGCAATGATCGCCAGTGTGCCTATCCTTGCTGACCGCCGCGTGTCGGGCCGATAAAGGCGGTTACGGCGAGGGTCAGGCCCGAAACCGTGGCGATCATTCCCGCCGCACTGACCGAATCCTGACCGCCGAGCCAGAGCGGGCCATAACCGGCGAGCACATAACCAAGTCCGGCCGACAATGTGGCGAAGACCACGCTCCACCCCACCTGCGCCACAAGGCGGTTGGTCACCAGCCGCGCAGCAGCGGGCGGGCAGATGAACATGGCAATCACGATAATCGACCCCACCGCGTCAAAGGCGGCGACCGCGGCCATGGCAGACACGGCAACCAATGACAAACCGATCAGATTGGTGCGCATACCGACAACCTGCGCGAAGCCCTCATCGAAGGTGGAAATCTTCAGCGGTCGCCAGAACAACCCGATGAAGATCGCCACGGCAAGGCAGGTCAACGCCATGCGGGTCAATTCCGACGGCAAACCGGCAAGTGCCACGGGATCGAGCAGCGATTGCCACCCCCGCGCATCGAGCCAGATCAGGCTTTCCAGATTACCCATCAGCGCATGTTCCACATCCAGATGCACGCTCGACGTGTCGGTGCGTTCCAGCAACAATACGCCGCCGGCGAACATCGTGGTAAAGACGACGCCCATCGCCGCGCCCGGCTCGATCCGGCCAAGGCGGCGGATCGCCTCGATCAGCAGCACCGAGATCAGCGCCGCGCCCCCCGCCCCGATCATCATCGGCCAGGTTGTGATCGTGCCGGTGACCAGAAAGGCCAGCACAATTCCCGGCAGCACGACATGCGAAATCGCATCGCCGATCAGCGCCTGACGCCGCAGCAAAAGGAAATTCCCCGGCAGCGCGCAAGCTATGGCGGCGAGGATACCGATCAGCATCGGCGTCAGGCTGAGGGGGACAAACTCGGCGCCACTCATGCTGGCACGTCTCTCGGGGCGGTCAGGCGGGCGTCGATCTCGGACAGTTGATCGCGGGTGACCACGGTTTCGATCGCGCGCATCCCGTCATAGAGTGCTGTGGCGGATTCCTGATCGGACATGGTGCGCAGAATTTCCCAGCGATGTTCATCAAGCAGCGCCTTGGCGGCGCCGGCGCGGCCCGCCTCTGTCGCAACGCCATCGGCGCGCGCCAGCCCGGCACGCATCAACAGGCGGATCGTGTAGCGTTCATAGATCGGCTGGCCTTGCGCGAGGGCCAGAAGCCCCTGCCGCATATGCACCCGGCGTTGGAAAGAGATGTGGCGCAGCCCGGCCGCCAGCACCCCGCGCCCCGGCGCAAAGGCCAGCGAGACCACGAAGACGGCAAAGCCGGTCAGCACGATCAGCGGCCCGGTCGGCAATTGCGGCGCGGAGGCGGAGATCGCGGCGCCGGTATAGGCCGAAAGCCCGCCGATCAGCCCCGAGAACTGCCACACCCGCTCGGTCCGGTCAGTCCAGAAGCGCGCGGTCACGGGCGGGATGATCAACAGCGCCACGATCAGGATCAGCCCGACGATCTTTAGCCCAACGACCGTCACCGCCAGCACCAGCGCCATGGTTGCGAAATCCACCTGCCGGATATTCAGCCCACGCGCGGCAGCATAATCGCGGTCGAAGGCCACCATGATCATCGGGCGACGCAGGATCAGCGTGAGGGCGAGGGTCAGCGCGCCGCCGGCGGCGATCAGGATGGCGTCGGAGCGCAGCATTCCGGCTGTCGCCCCCAGGAGCAGGCTGTCGAGCCCGGCCTGCCGCCCGCTCTCCATCGTCTGGATCACGGTCAGAAGCACGATGCCAAAGCCGAAGAACACCGACAGAACCGCGCCGATGGCACTATCCTCGGCCAGCCGCGTGTTGCGCGTCAGCCATTGTACGCACAAAAGCCCGATCGCGGCCGATATGGCAGACCCCGCCAACAACCCGGCGAGGTTGCGCCCGTCACCGCCAAGCGCAACCATCACGATAAACGCAAGGCCAACGCCCGGCAACGTCGCATGGCTGATCGCATCGGAGACCAGCGCACGGCGGCGCAGGAACAGGAAACTGCCCGACACGCCCGCCGCGATCCCCAGCAGCATCGCGCCGATGGCGACCAGCGTGGCGTTGTAACCAAGCTGCAATGTCAGCGCCTGCCAAAGCATGCTCTACCCCGTCGCGCCCATCTGCGCGGTGGCCAGCCGCCCGCCATAGGCGGTTTGCAGGTTGGAGTCCGTGAAAGCCTCGGCAACCGGGCCTTCGGCGATCTTGCGGATGTTCAGGATCAGCACGCGATTGAAATAGTCTGCAACGGTGGACAGGTCGTGATGCACCGCGATAACGGTCTTGCCCTCGGCGTTCAGGGTCTTCAGCACCGCGATGATGGCCTTCTCGGTGGCCGCATCGACCCCGGCAAACGGTTCATCCAGCAGGTAGAGGTCCGCGCCCTGCGCCAGCGCGCGGGCAAGGAAGACTCGCTGTTGCTGCCCCCCGGACAATTGCCCGATCTGGCGATCCGCGAAATCGGCCATGCCGACGCGGTCGAGGCAGTCGAGCGCGTGCTGCCGGTGGCGCGCGCGCACCGGTCGCAGAAGGCCCAGGTCCCGCGACAGCCCCATCAGGACCACGTCGAGCACCATCGTCGGAAAATCCCAGTCGACACTGGCGCGCTGCGGCACGTAGGCGATGCGGTGGCGTTGGTCGGTCAGCGCGCGGCCATGAACCGTGACCCTCCCGGAAAGCGGGCGCAATATGCCAAGAGACGCTTTCAACAGGGTCGATTTCCCGGCCCCGTTCGGCCCGATGATCGCCGTCATCGCCCCCTGCGGAAACTCGGCATCGACCGAAAACACCGCCGGAGACTGGCCATAAGACACCGTCAGTCCCCGAATCGACAAAGGCGCTTTCCGGTCGGGGTTTTGCTGCGACGTGTTTGCGATGCTGATCGGTTTCATGGCTTACATCCCCGCCGACAATTGCCCGGCCATGCCCCGTTCCGGCGCCTCGCCGCCCAGGGCACGGGTGATGACCGTCACGTTATGGTCGATCATGCCAAGGTAGGTGCCTTCGTAGCTGCCGGTGTCGCCCATCGCGTCCGAGTAAAGCTGCCCTCCGATCTGCACATCGTGGCCCCGCGCGGCGGCGCCTTCGATCAGCGCCCGGATGTTGCGGTCGGAGACGGAGCTTTCGACGAAGACCGCCGCGATGTTGCGGTCGACCAGCAGATCGACCATCTCGGAGATCCGGACCAGACCTGCCTCGCTTTCTGTCGAGATACCCTGGATGCCGAGAACCTCGAACCCGTAGACCTGCCCGAAATAGTTGAAGGCGTCATGCGCGGTCAGTAGCACGCGCTGCGGGGCGGGCACCGTGGCAAGCGCCCGCGTCGCGTAGTCCGAAAGTGTCTCTAACTCTGCCGAAAACGTCTCTGCATTCGCGCGGTAGGCATCGGCATTCGCCGGATCCGCCGCACTCAACGCATCGCGGATTTCGATGACCGCGTGCCGCCAAAGGTCGGGCACGATCCAGATATGCGGATCGAACCGGTTTTCGTAATCGTCATGGGACAGCAACAGATTGCGCGGCATCGCCTCGGCCACCGCGACGACGGTGCGGCTGCGGCCCAGATCGGCGAAGACCTCTTCCATCTGCGCCTCAAGGAACAGGCCGTGCCTCAGCACGAGATCGGCCCGCGTCATGGCAACGATATCGCTGCGTGTCTGACGGTAGGCATGCGGATCGACGCCCGGCCCCATCAGCGCGCGCACCTCGACATGGTCACCACCGATTTCCCGCGCGGTGTCGGCGATCATGCCCGTCGTCGCTACAACGGAAAACTGCGCGTGGGCCACCGTGGTGGTCGCGGCGATGATCAGGGCGCCGAGGATCGGTGCGAGGCGGGTCAGCATGTGGTCTCCTTCTTGTTGTCCGCACTAATAATGAGAATGATTTGCAAGAAGTCAATGCAGTTGCGAGTCACTTGCAAACTTTTCGGCGCAAACCGGCTGGACAACATGCCGATCCCACGCATCCTTGGGTTTCGGAAAGGGGAATGAATGACAAGGGGACGCATCGATTCCGTCGAACGGGCCATGTCGATCCTGTCGGCCTTTTCCAGCCAGCGGCGACGACTGTCGCTGACCGAACTGGCCGAGGAAACCGGGCTTCACAAAAGCACCGTATCGCGGCAGGCCAATTCGATGCTGCTCTACGGGTTTCTGACCCGCGACGCGGAGGGGCGATACGGCATCGGCGCCTCTGTCTGGCGGCTGGGTCTTATCTTCCGGCAGGATTACCAGCACGGCGCCACGATCCGGCCGGTGCTGCGCGATCTGGTGGCGCGGACCGGGGAAACCGCGTCGTTCTACGTGCGCGCCGGCGAGGACCGGGTGTGCCTTTACCGTGAAAACTCGCCCAACCTGATCCGCTATCACCTTGAGGAAGGAATGCGCTTGCCGATGGATCGCGGATCCGTTGCCATGGTGCTGCGTCGCTGCGCCGGGGAGGACGTGCCGCGCAACGTTGCCTTCACCCCGGCGGGGTCGGTCGATATGGCGGGCGGGCGCAACCCCAACATTGCCTCGGTCGCCACACCGGTGTTTTCGCCAGAGGGCGACCTCTTGGGCGCACTGGCTGTCTCGGGTCTGACGACGCGGTTCACCTCCGATCGGCGGGCGCAGGCGCTGAAGTGGATCGAACAGCATGCGGCGGAACTGCGCAAGACGAGTCCTCTGACGCCCTGAACCGGCTCTAACAGGCGGATCAGAGACTTATTCCACACCCCAATCGGCGCTTTGCATCTCTCGCAGGCGCGATGCCGTGCGCTCGAACTCGAAACTGCCGGTCCCTTCGAGATAGAGCCTTTCCGGCTCATCCTCCGCCGAAAGGATGACCCGTGTCCGCGCCTCATAAAGCGAGTCGATCAGGGTGACGAAGCGCTTGGCCTCGTTGAACTTGGAACTGTCCAGCCGCGGCACGTTTTCCACCATCAGCAGCTTCACCGCGCCGGCCAGCGACAGGTAATCCGCCGGGCCGAGCGGGCGCCCGCAGAGATCCCAGAAATCGGCCCGTGCCATGCCGGCCCAGTATGCAGGAAGGTGCACCTCGCGGCCCTTGACCTCCAGCACCAGCTCCTCGCTCTTGCCGCCGGTCAGGTCGCGCCACAGCTCATCAATCGCGCGGCGGGCGGCGGCATCGGCGGGGGTGAACCATGTCTTTTCGCCTTCCAGCCGGTGCTGCCGGTAATCGGTCAGGCTGGCGATTTCGTGCACCTCCATCTTCTCGTTCAGAAGGTCGATGAAGGGCAGGAACAACTGCCGGTTCAACCCGTCCTTGTAGAGGTCGTTCGGTGGGCGGTTCGATGTCGCCACGACCACGACACCGGCCTCGAACAGCATTTCGAACAACCGCCCGACGATCATCGCATCGGTGATGTCGGTGATCTGCATTTCGTCGAAGCATAGCAGGCGCACATCCTTGATCACCGCGTCGGCAACCGGTTTCAGCGCATCAGCGACGCCGGTTTTGCGCGCCTCGTGCATCGCCGACTGGATTTCCTGCATGAAGGCATGGAAATGCACCCGCCGCTTGCGCGTGATGCCGGCATGGGCATGGAACAGGTCCATCAGCATCGACTTGCCACGCCCGACACCGCCCCAGAGGTAGAGGCCACGAATACTGTCAGGCACTGTCGGCTTGAAGAACTTGCCCAGAAAGCCCGAAGGTTTCGCAGGACGGTCTTCCAGCTTTTCACGCAAATCTTCGAGGATCAGCAGGATTTCGCGCTGCGCCGGGTCGGGCCGCAGCAGACCCTCGGCCACGCGGGTGTCATAGATGGCTTGCAGATGCTGGGACATGGCGGGATCAGGTGTTGCGCGACTGCCAGGCAGACAGGATGTAGCGGCTTGTCATAAGGTCCAGATGCGCGCCACCGCCATTCTTGAAAAAAGTGATCTCGTCGCGGCTTTGGCGGGTCATGGCGCCTGCGTCGATGTCGTAGAAATCAGCGCGGATATCGTCCTTGGCGATCGTCCCCGCCGCCAGCGGGATCTGGATTTCGCCGATATGGCCAATCGTCGTGTCGCGGCTGTCGACATGGATCGAGGCACGGCGCAGCACCGCGTCATCGGCTTCGCGCATGTCGGGGCGGTAGGCACCGATCACGTCCACATGCTGGCCCGGGTGCAGCCAGTCGCCATGCAACAGCGGCTCGGTCGACATGGTGGCAGAGGTGATGATATCAGCCGCACGGACCGCTGTTTCCAGATCGGGCGCGGCCTCTGTATCGGGGTAGTCGGCGGCGAACGCGACAGCCTTGTCCGACGTCCGGTTCCAGACCCTGAACCGCGCTTTCGGGAACAGCGCACCGTAGGCTTGCCGCAGGGAATGGCCAACCGTGCCGGCCCCGACGATCAGGATGGTCTCGCTATCATTGCGCGCCAGTTGCGCGGCACCCAGCAGGCTATCGCCCGCCGTCTTCCACTTGGTCACGAGGTGAAAGTCCAGCAACGCCGCGAGCGATCCGTCGCCATCGTCATAAAGGGTCACGGCACCGTTAATCATCGGCGCCCCCTTGGCGGGGTTGCCGGGAAAGACATTGGCCGTCTTTACCAACGATCCGGCCCCGTCGATCCATGCCGCGCGGGACAGAAGCGTATCCTCGCCGCGATAGAGGAAGGTATCGCCGATTTCGGCCTTCGGCAGGCGGTGGCCGTCGCGCAAGGCATCGAGCAGCGCCAGCCAGTCCAGATGCGCCTCGGCGTCTTTCCCGATGATCTCGAATGTCATGGACGGGTCTCCTCCTCGGTCAGCAGGCCGTGCGCGACAAGGCTGCGCGCCCAGCCTTCCGGCCCCTCGAACAGGTGCGTGTGCCAACCGCGCGCGCAGGCAGCGGCAATGTTGTCGGATCGGTCGTCGGCAAACAGGAGGGATGCACCGGACAGGCCCGAATCCGTCTCTAACATCGCGTAAAAGGACGGATCGGGCTTTATCATCCGATAATGCGCCGACACGTAGGTGCGGTCGAACTCGGTCAGGAAGTCGTAGGCCGTGCAGGCCAACTCGAAGCTTTCGCGCCCGAAATTGGACAGCGCAAAGACCGGCACTCCCTTGGCCCGCAGCGCGCGCAGCAGGTGGACGCTGCGCGGAATCGCCGGACTTGCCATGTCGATCCAGCGATCGTGCCAAAGCCTGATTTCGTCTCTGAACCGGGGGTTTTCCTCTGCAAACGCATAGACCGTTTGTCGGAAAGGCGCGCCGAGGTCGACCCGTTCGTTCATCCCCGAAAGGTCGACGGAGGCAAAGATCTCTCGCCGCCTTTTTTCCCCGAACAGCCCGTCATAGAACCGTTCCGGCGCCCATTCGATCATGACGTTGCCGATGTCGAAGACAACCGCTTCGACGGTCATGCGGTGACACCGTATAGCGCCTCGGCGTGGAAGCTCATGTGATCCTCGATAAAGGTCGAGACGAAGAAATAGGAATGGTCATAGCCCGGCTGCATCCGGATCGTCGCGGGCTGACGGCGGGCAGCGATGGCCTCGGCCAAGGCTTCGGTCATCAAGAGGTCGGCGAACTGGTCGGCGGTCCCTGTGTCGATCAGGATGGGGCCGGGGAAGCCCGACGCACGCATCAGCATGGTGGCGTCATGCGCCTCCCACAGGGCGGTGTTTTCGCCGAGATAGGCACTGAACTGCCTGCGCCCCCAATCGCTTTCCATCGGGTTGCAGATCGGCGAAAAGGCAGAGACGCTGGCAAAGCGATCCGGGAAATTCATCGCGATGGTCAGCGCGCCATGCCCGCCCATGGAATGGCCGGTGATACCCTGCCGGTCGGGATCGAGCGCGAAGCGATCGAACAATCGGCCCGGCAGATCTTCGGTGAGGTAATCCCACATCTGGAAATGTTCCGCCCACGGGTCTTGCGTGGCATTCACGTAGAACCCCGCGCCCTGCCCAAGGTCATAGGCCTCATCATCCGGCACACCCGACCCGCGCGGGCTGGTATCGGGAAAGACCAGCGCGATTCCGTGTTCGGCGGCCCAAAGCTGCGCCCCTGTCTTCACCATCGCGTTTTCATGGGTGCAGGTCAGGCCGGAAAGATACCACAGCACGGGAACCGGGCCATCCGCCGCCTCGGAGGGCACGAACAGCCCGAAGGTCATGTCCGTTCCCGTGGCGTTCGAAGCGTGGCGATAGACGCCCTGCGTCCCCCCGAAACACCGGTTTTCCGAAATCGTTTCCATCGACAGCCTCCACGTTTGGACCGGTCAAGGCGTAACCCGGCGCGGCCACTCCGGCAAGCGTTCACACAAGCGGCGCGACCCATGCAATGACCAACGATACGGTCAGGATCGACAGCGCCGTCGAGATCAGGATCGCAGCCGAAACGCGATGCGGGGCAACGCCGTAATGCTGCGCCAGCATGTAGACGTTCCCGGCGACGGGCAGCGATGCGGCGGATATCATCACTGCGGCCTGAAAAGGCTCTACCGGGAAGATCACCAACGCGGCCAGCGCTACCGCGGCAGGGTGAAGCACCAGTTTGCAAAAGGACAGCCAACCGGCAACCGACATGCGTTCGGCCGATTTGCCGGCCAGCGACGCCCCGATGGCGAAAAGCGCGCCGGGCGTGGCTGCGGCCCCGAGGATGGCAAGAAATTCATTGGCCGGGTCAGGGATTGGAATTTCAAGCCCGGACACAAGCAGGCCAAGCGCAATCGACACGATCATCGGATTGCGAATCAGCCCGTTGCCAACGGTGCGCAGCGCCGAAAGCGACATCCGCCCGTCGCGCGATCCGGTGATCAGGATCGTGATCAGGCTGGAAAACACGATCAAGTCGATGGCCAACACCATCAGAACCGGCCCGGCGGCATCGGCCCCAAGCAGAACCACCAGCATCGGAACGCCGAGAAAGCCGGTATTGCCGATGATGGCGCATTGCGCCTCGACCGCCGCTTCCTGCACGCCGATACCGCGCAGAAAGGCGACCGCCGTCGCGATCAGGTAGACCACGCCGCAGGCCCACAGGTACGCGGCCACGAACCACCAATCGAGGATTTCCGCCAGGGACAGGTTGGCGGCAAACCGAAACAGCATCGCCGAGAGGGCGAAATAGAAGACGAACTTGGTCAGGTAGGCCGTCGCCTCTGCGGTGAAGAATCCCGTCCGCCCGGATTGGTAGCCCAACCCGATCAGCGCAAAAAACGGCAGCGTCTTGAGGAAGATCTCGATCATGACGGCAATCGCTAGGGCAACGAGTGATCGCTGTCCAGCACCGCCATTTGCTTGAGCACCTAAACCGATCCGTCTATCAAGGACGTCAGGAGGAGCCCGATGAACGTCAACGCACCGCTCAAGAAGGGCCGGAAATTCGATCAGGTGCTGCTCGGCGCGCGCGAGGTGTTCCTGCGCGAAGGGTTCGAAGGCGCCAGCGTTGACCAGATCGCGCGCGACGCGGGCGTGTCGAAGGCCACGCTTTACAGCTATTTTCCCGACAAGCAGGCCCTGTTCATGGCCGTCTTGACCAGGGAATGCCAGATCCAGTCGGACGACGCGATGGGGATCGAGATTCTGCAACGCCCGGTTCCGGAGGCGCTTTATTCGATCGCGCAGTCCTTCCTCGAATACCTGATGTCGGACTTTTCCGTTCAGGTATTCAGGGTCTGCGTGGCGGAATCGGCTCGATTCCCTGACCTTGGTCGCGCCTTCTACGAAAGCGGGCCAAGGCAAGTTCTTGATGAGCTTTCCACCTACCTGTCCAGCGACAAGGCCGCCAAAGAGCTTGTCATCGACGACGCTTACATGGCCGCAGATCAATTCCTGCAACTGTGCCGCGCCGACATGCTGCTGCGAAAGATCTTCAGCGTCGAGGATCACGCCACGCCCGACCAGATCAGCCGCGTGGCACGCGAAACGGTCAAGACCTTCCTCGCGCGTTACGCCCGCCGGTAATCAGTCGATCCGGCGCACCAGAAGCTGGTTGTTCTCGGCCCGCTTGGTTTCCAGCGTCTTCACATCGGCCACAAGGTCCGAAAGCTTTTTCTTGCCGTAGCTGCGGGTGTCGAAATCGGGGTTCGCGGCGATGATCTGCTGGCCCAGCGTGCCGAGGTTGAACCATTCACTGTCCTGGTCGATGGAATCCATGGTGCGATAGATCAGGTCGCGCACCTCGGTCAGCTTTCCGACCGGGGCGGGCTTGCCGGCGCTTTGCGGTTTGTCGATCTCACTTTCCAGGTTCTCGATGAAGATGAACCGCTTGCAGGCCTTACGGAAGGCTTCGGGCGTCTTCTTCTGGCCGATTCCGTACACTTCCAGCCCCTGTTCGCGGATGCGGCTCGCCAGCCGGGTGAAATCGCTGTCGGAACTGACCAACACGAAACCGTCGAAACGGGCGGTGTGCAACAGGTCCATCGCGTCGATCACGAGGGCGATGTCGCTGGCGTTCTTGCCCACGGTATTGGCCGGCTGATGGAACGGCACCAGCCCGTGTTCGGCCTGCACGCGATTCCAGCCCGCCATCTGTTGTGAGGAGAAATCGCCGTAGATCCGGCGCACGCTCGCCTCGCCGAATCGGGCGATTTCATCGAAGATCGCCTTGGCATGCTTGGGCGAGGTGTTGTCGGCATCGACCAGCACCGCCAGAAGCGGTTGTTTCGTCTGGGTCACGGGGTTTCCTTGTGTTTGCTCGATCCGCATTGGGCCGATTATCTTGTCTATTTCGTTTCACGCAGGGCGGACCCGTCGGCGGCAACGAGCCGGTCCCAGATATCTTCTAGCCGCCCGGCAACCAATCCGCGGGCGTCGTTGTCGCCGTCGCTGTTGAACACGATCAGGAAGGGCGCGGCGAGACCGGCCTTGATCGGGCAGATGATCAGCGCGTCTACCACGTCGCCGCGCAGATCATATCCGCCGACGGTCCATTCGCTGCGCCCGGTGAAGCCGTTGCCGCCATAGGTCGCGCGGTAGCTGTCGATGGTCGCGTCGGCCAGCCGCATGCAGTCCTCGCGCGTATCGAGCGAGCCGAGATCGCTGACCGACCAGCCCTCGGCCTGCACCACGCTGGCCAGAGCACTCAGGCCAAGGCCCGCCAAAAATGCCCTCAACGTCATGAAATTCCTCCTTCGAAATGCACCGCCCGCGCCCTGCGGCCGGGTCGAACGTCAGTATACCACGACGGAGCGTATGGATTCACCTGCATGCATCAGCTCGAATCCGGTGTTGATCTCGTCAAGCGACATGGTGTGGGTGATCATCGGGTCAATCTCTATCTTGCCATCCATGTACCAATCCACGATCCGCGGCACATCCGTCCGGCCCCGCGCGCCGCCGAAGGCGGTGCCGCGCCAGACCCGACCGGTGACAAGCTGGAAGGGGCGCGTCGAGATCTCCGCCCCGGCGGGTGCCACGCCGATGATCACGCTTTCGCCCCAGCCCTTGTGCGCCGATTCGAGCGCCGTGCGCATGACCTGTACGTTGCCGGTCGCATCAAACGTGTAATCGGCGCCGCCGCCGGTCAGTTCTACCAGATGGGCGACCATGTCGCCCTCGACCTCGTTCGGGTTCACGAAATCGGTCATCCCGAAACGCTCGGCCATCTTGCGCTTGTCGGGGTTCGGATCCACGCCGACGATCTGGTCGGCCGCGGCCAGCCGCAACCCCTGGATGACATTGAGCCCGATGCCACCAAGGCCAAAGACAATAGCCCGCGCGCCGATTTCCACCTTGGCGGTGTTGATCACCGCGCCGATGCCCGTGGTCACGCCGCAGCCGATATAGCAGATCTTGTCGAACGGCGCGTCGGGGCGCACCTTGGCCAAGGCGATCTCCGGCACCACGGTGTGGTTGGCGAAGGTCGAGCAACCCATATAATGCAGGATCGGCGTGCCATCGAGCATCGAGAACCGTGTCGTGCCGTCGGGCATCAGGCCCTTTCCTTGCGTCATGCGGATCGCCTGGCACAGGTTGGTCTTGCCGCTGAGGCAATATTCGCATTCGCGGCATTCGGGGGTGTAAAGCGGGATCACGTGATCACCGGGCTTGAGGCTTGTGACACCTTCACCGACCTCCAGCACCACGCCCGCACCCTCATGGCCAAGGATGGCGGGAAACAATCCCTCGGGGTCGGCGCCGGACCGCGTGAATTCGTCGGTGTGGCAAATACCGGTCGCCTTGATCTCGACCAGGACCTCGCCCTTCTTCGGGCCGTCGAGGTTCACCTCCATGATCTCAAGCGGTTGACCGGCCTTCAGGGCCACGGCGGCACGGGTGCGCATGTCGGAAACCTCCCACTGAACATGTCTTGATCCAAGCCTGTGACAAAGCGGTGAAAGATTCAATCTGGCATCCGCCCGTACGGGATGATTTTGCGACATGCCCCTGTCGCGTCCGCGATGGCTTGCGCCCGCCGCTGATTCCCCCTATATGCGTTTTCAACAGCGGCGCGTCGGTGGCCTCACCGAAGCCCACCGGGAAAGATCGACGGGCCGCGCGCCCGTTTTTTTTTGCCTGGATCGAATGTCAGACCTTATCGCCAAAACCGCTATCGACCGCCGCATTGGCGGGATCGTGACCCCCGTTATCGAAAGCATGGGGTTCGAACTTGTGCGCATCCGCCTGATGGGCGGAAAGACCAACACCCTGCAAATCATGGCCGAGCGTCCCGATGGCGGGATCGAGGTGGATGACTGCGCCGAGATTTCGAACGCCGTAAGCGCGCTTCTCGACGTGGAAGACCCGATCGAGGATAATTACACGCTGGAAGTATCAAGCCCCGGCATCGACCGGCCGCTGACACGGCTGAAGGACTTTGACGTCTGGGAAGGCTACGAAGCGAAGCTGGAAACCGACGAGTTGATCGACGGGCGCAAGCGCTTCCGGGGCATGCTGGCCGGTATCGAGGGCGACGAAGTGCTGATCACCCTGCCCGCCGAAGGTGCGGACGAGGAAATGACGATCGGCCTAGAATTCGATTGGCTGAGCGACGCCAAGCTGATCCTGACCGATGCGTTGATCGCCGAGATGCTGAAGGCCCGCAAGGATGCCGGCCAGATCGACGAGACGCAGTTTGACCAGATAGAAACCGAAAAGCCTGAAACGGCGGAGGACTGACCCATGGCAATCACCAGTGCAAACCAACTGGAGCTTTTGCAAACCGCCGAGGCCGTGGCCCGCGAAAAGATGATCGACCCCGGTCTGGTGGTCGAGGCGATGGAAGAATCGCTGTCTCGTGCTGCCAAGTCGCGCTACGGGTCGGAACTCGACATCCGGGTTCATATCGACCGCAAGACAGGCAGGGCCACCTTCACCCGCGTGCGCAACGTGGTCGAGGAGGTTGAAAACCACTTCACCGAACTGACCGTGCGCGACGCCCGCGCTTACAAGGAAGACGCCGAGGTGGGCGACGAGATCATCGAAGAGGTGCCGCCGGTCGAAATGGGCCGGATCGCCGCGCAATCGGCCAAGCAGGTTATCCTGCAAAAGGTGCGCGAGGCCGAACGCGACCGCCAGTATGAGGACTTCAAGGACCGCGCCGGCACCATCATCAACGGCGTTGTCAAGCGCGAGGAATACGGCAACGTCATCGTCGATATCGGCCGGGGCGAGGCGGTGCTGCGCCGCAATGAAAAGATCGGCCGCGAAAGCTATCGCCCCAATGACCGCATCCGCGTCTACATCAAGGACGTGCGCCGCGAACCGCGCGGGCCGCAGATTTTCCTCAGCCGCACCGCGCCGGAATTCATGGCCGAGCTGTTCAAGATGGAAGTGCCGGAAATTTACGATGGCATTATCGAGATCAAGGCCGTCGCCCGTGACCCCGGCTCTCGTGCCAAGATCGCCGTGATTTCCTACGACAGCTCGATCGACCCGGTCGGTGCGTGCGTGGGTATGCGCGGCAGCCGCGTTCAGGCCGTCGTGAACGAGCTTCAGGGCGAAAAGATCGACATCATCCCGTGGAACGATGACCAGCCCACCTTCCTGGTGAACGCGCTCCAACCCGCCGAGGTCAGCAAGGTTGTCCTTGACGAGGATGCCGGCAAGATCGAGGTCGTGGTGCCCGACGAACAGCTCAGCCTCGCGATCGGGCGACGCGGGCAGAATGTGCGCCTTGCCAGCCAGTTGACCGGTCTCGATATTGATATCCTGACCGAGGAAGAGGAGAGCACCCGCCGTCAGGCGGAGTTTGCCGAGCGCACGCAAGTGTTCATGGATGCGCTCGACCTCGACGAATTCTTCGCACAGCTTCTGGTGGCCGAGGGTTTCACCTTGCTGGAGGAAGTCGCCTATGTCGAGCAGGATGAATTGCTGGTGATCGACGGCGTCGACGCGGACACCGCAGCCGAGCTTCAGGCGCGTGCCCGCGACTACCTGGAAGAACAGAACAAACAGGCCCTGGAACGCGCCAAAGCCATCGGCGTCGAACAAAGCCTGATCGATTTCGAGGGACTCACCCCGCAGATGCTGGAAGCCCTTGGCGCGGACGACGTCAAGACGCTGGAAGATTTCGCCACCTGCGCCGACTGGGAACTGGCTGGCGGCTGGACGACGGTCGACGGGCAGCGCGTGAAGGATGAGGGTCTTCTGGAAAAATTCGACGTCAGCCTTGAAGAGGCGCAGAACATGGTGATGACCGCTCGCCTGCAACTTGGCTGGGTCACGATCGAAGAGCTGGAAGAAAAAGCCGCCGCCGAGGCACGGGCTGCCGAAGCCGCAACCGAGGAGGCCGGGGCCTGATCGGCAGGTCTCGGAGGTAGACCCATGACACGGGGCGGCAAGACAAAAACCCGCGATGAGGCCGAACGGCGCTGCATCGTCACCGGAGAGACCCAGCCGAAGGCGGGGCTGATCCGCTTTGTCGTCGGACCGGGTGACGTGGTGGTCCCCGATGTTCTCGAACGGTTGCCCGGTCGCGGTATCTGGGTTTCGGCGGATCGGGACGCGCTGCAACTGGCCCTGAAGAAAGGCCTGTTCAGCCGCGGGGCCAAAAAGAAGGTGACGGTGCCCGAAGACCTGTTTGAACAGGTTGAAACCGGGCTGACACGGCGTGTGGTGAACCTGATTTCGCTGGCTCGCAAATCCGGCCGATCGGTCGCCGGGTTCGAAAAGGTAAAAGGCTGGCTTTCAGAAGGCCGGGCCAAGGTTCTGTTTCAGGCCTGTGATGGGTCGGGGCGGGAAAAATCGAAACTCTGGACGCCGGAAGGGGGCCGATTTTTTGGCTGTCTGACGTCTGATGAATTGGGTTTGGCATTCGGGCGCCAACGTGTGATACACGGCGCGCTTGCGGCTGGCGGACTCGAACGACGTGTTGTAGAAGAGGCCGCAAAGCTGCGGGGCCTGCGCGGCACATACGGCGAATATATCGCCGGGAAGGATACGAAAGACGCATGAGCGATCAAGACGGTAAAAAACCCCTCGGACTGTCTGGCGGTGCCCGGTCCGGCCGCGTGAACCAAAGTTTTTCACGCGGACGCACCAAGAGTGTTGTCGTGGAAACCAAGCGGAAGCGTGTTGTGGTTCCCAAGGCCGGATCGTCCTCTTTCGGTGGATCTGAAGGCGGCCCCAAGCGCCCCTCGGGTGTGACCGACTCCGAGATGGAGCGGCGCCTGAAGGCGTTGCAAGCCGCCAAGGCCCGCGAGTCCGAAGATGCCGAGCGCCGCGAACGCGAGGAACGCGAACGCGACGAAGAGCGGGCGCGCAAGAAGGCCGAGATCGAGGCCAAGGAACGCGAGGAACGCGAACGCGAAGAGGCGATCAAGGCCAAGGCCGAGGAAGACGAACGCCGCAAGCAGGAAGAAGAAGCGCGCAAGGCTGCCCCGAAAGAGGCCCCCGCCGCAGAGGCACAACCGGCCTCTGCGAAGGAAGATCGCCATGCCGCCCGCCCGGCCCCGTCCAAGACAGGCGCGCCCACCCCGTCCAAGCGCGACAAGGAGCGTGACGACAAAACCGGCCGCAGCAAGGGGGGCGATCGCGATCGGCGGTCCGGCAAGCTGACCGTAAACCAGGCGCTGACCGGCGGCGAAGGCGGGCGACAACGCTCGATGGCCGCGATGAAGCGCAAACAGGAACGCGCGCGGCAGAAAGCCATGGGCGGCAGCCAGAACCGTGAAAAGGTCGTCCGCGACGTGCAACTGCCCGAAACCATCGTCGTGTCCGAGTTAGCCAACCGCATGGCCGAACGCGTGGCCGACGTGGTCAAGGAACTGATGAAAATGGGCATGATGGTCACGCAGAACCAGTCCATCGACGCCGATACAGCCGAGCTTATCATCGAGGAATTCGGCCACCGCGTGGTGCGTGTGTCCGATTCCGATGTGGAAGACGTGATCGACACGGTCGAGGACAAGCCCGAAGACCTGCAATCGCGCCCGCCGATCATAACGATCATGGGCCATGTCGACCACGGCAAGACCTCGCTTCTGGATGCGATACGGCACGCCAAGGTCGTCGCGGGCGAGGCTGGCGGTATCACCCAGCATATCGGCGCCTACCAGGTGACGACGGATAGCGGCGCGGTGCTCAGCTTTCTTGACACGCCCGGTCACGCTGCCTTCACGTCGATGCGGTCGCGTGGCGCACAGGTGACGGATATCGTGGTGCTTGTGGTGGCAGCAGATGACGCGGTGATGCCGCAAACGGTTGAAGCGATCAACCACGCCAAGGCCGCCGGTGTCCCGATGATCGTTGCGATCAACAAGATCGACCTGCCCGCCGCCGATCCGACGCGCGTGCGCACCGCTCTGCTTCAGCATAACGTTGTGGTTGAAGCGATGTCTGGTGATGTACAGGATGTCGAGGTCTCCGCGATAACCGGACAGGGGCTTGATGAGCTTCTGGAAGCGATCGCGCTTCAGGCCGAGATCCTCGAGCTCAAGGCCAACCCGAAACGGGCCGCACAAGGCGCCGTGATCGAGGCAAAGCTTGACGTCGGGCGCGGACCGGTCGCAACGGTCCTGATCGAAAACGGCACCCTGCATCAGGGCGATATCTTTGTCGTGGGCGAGCAGTGGGGCAAGGTCCGCGCGCTGATCAACGACAAGGGTGAGCGTGTGAAAGAGGCTGGCCCATCTCTGCCCGTCGAAGTCCTTGGCATCAACGGCACACCGGAAGCGGGCGACGTTCTGAACGTTGTCAGCACCGAGGCGCAGGCGCGTGAAATCGCGGAATACCGCGAAAGCGCAACCAAGGAAAAACGCGCCGCCGTCGGTGCCGCGACGACACTCGATCAGCTTCTGGCGAAGGCCAAGCAGGACGAAAACGTCGCCGAACTGCCGGTTCTGGTGAAGGCCGATGTGCAGGGCTCCGCCGAGGCGATCGCACAAGCGCTTGAAAAGGTCGGCAACGACGAAGTTCGGGTGCGCCTGCTGCATAGCGGCGTCGGCGCGATCACCGAATCCGATATCGTTCTCGCCGAAGCGTCGGGCGCGCCGGTCATCGGTTTCAACGTCCGGGCCAACGCCCCGGCGCGGAGTTCCGCAAACCAGAAGGGCGTGGAGATCCGCTATTACTCGGTGATCTACGACCTCGTGGACGATGTGAAGAAAGCGGCCTCTGGCCTGCTGTCTGCCGAAGTGCGCGAAAACTTCATCGGCTACGCCGAGATCAAGGATACCTTCCGCGTTACCGGCGTCGGCAATGTCGCCGGTTGCCTCGTGACCGAGGGGATCGCCCGCCGCTCCGCCGGCGTCCGCTTGCTGCGCGACAACGTGGTGATCCACGAAGGCACGCTGAAGACGCTCAAGCGCTTCAAGGACGAAGTCAAGGAAGTGCAGTCCGGCCAGGAATGCGGTATGGCCTTCGAGAAATACGACGATATCCGCAAGGGCGATGTCATCGAGATCTTCGAACGCGAGGAGCTGGAGCGGTCTCTCGACTGACGGTCACTTAACAATCGACAAGATAAAGGGCGGCCCGCAACAGGCCGCCCTTTTTCGTCGGTTCGGATTGCGCCGGGGTTTATTCCGATGCGCCCGCGTCCATCTCTTCCTCGCCGAACTGGGCCAGGAAGGCATAGAGGTTCATCGTGTCTTCCTCGCTGACCCTCTGCGGCGTCATCGCGGAGCGCCCCCGCTCGCCGGAAAATTCAGTCAGAAAATCGGTGGCGTTCGGCACGTAGGCGGCGAATGTCTCCTCGGTCCAGACAAGCCCCTGCGCCGCAGCGGCCTGCATCAGCGTCGAATAGCGGAAATCCTCGATCGACCCGGCGTCGCGACCGGCAATGCCGTAAAGATTCGGTCCGGTGCGGCCGTTGCGACCGGCAAGAACCTCGCCGCTTGGATCACGCACCACGTGGCAGGCAACGCAAGGGCGGAAGGCAGCTTCGCCTGCCACGGGGTCGCCCGACGGGCCGCCGCCGTGGCTGTCGGCAAACGCCATGGGTGCGGACAATAGCGCGGTAGCGAAGGTCAGTTTACGGATCATGCAGTAGCTCCTCATTGTTGGCTGGAACGTTATACCCAAAACATCAGCATAATGGTGCGGAACGAATTGTCACGGGGCAAGATGTTATCATCACGGGCTTGTTTGTCCCCCGGCCCGGCCCTTGTGACGCGGGCCACGCGAGGGCATATACGGGCAAGAGAAGGAGATTTCATGACAAGGTCCGACTTTCCCGGCTGGCACGGCACCACGATCATCGGCATCCGCAAGGGCGGCGAAGTCGTCGTCGCGGGCGATGGGCAGGTCACGCTTGGCCAAACCGTCATAAAAGGCAGCGCCCGCAAGGTGCGGCGAATCGCACCGGGCGGGCACGAAGTCGTAGCCGGATTCGCCGGATCGACCGCCGATGCCTTTGCGCTGCTGGAACGGCTGGAAAGCAAGCTGGAGGCGACGCCAGGCCAGTTGCAGCGCGCCAGTGTCGAGCTGGCAAAGGACTGGCGCACCGACAAGTACCTTCAAAAACTGGAGGCGATGCTGATCGTCACCGATGGCCGCGATCTTTACGTCATCACCGGCGCCGGCGATGTTCTCGAACCCGAAGACGACGTGGCGGCGATCGGATCGGGCGGCAACTACGCCCTTGCCGCCGCACGGGCGCTGATCGACAGCGAGATGAGCGCGGAGGCCATTGCCCGCCGCGCGATGGAGATCGCCGCCGATATCTGCGTCTACACCAATGGCAACCTGACGGTTGAGCGGATCGGCGCATGAGCGGGCTGAGCCGCGACGACATCCGCGCCGCCGTCGGCGCGGGCATGATCACCGAGGCGCAGGCGGCCTCGCTTCTGGCGCTGTCGGACAGTCGCAGGGGCGTGCGCGAGAAGATAACCGGTCTTGATGAACCGTTCGAGCTGTTCCGAGGCTTCAACGAAATCTTCATCGTTGTGGGTCTGTCGATCCTCTACATGGGGTGGCTCGGGCTGACCGGGCTCAGCCTGTTCGAGATCACCAATATCGGATACGTCGCAACCCTGCTCTATGCCGCGCTGTCGACTTTCACGGTGGTGCTGCTGGCCCGCTATTTCACGCTGAAACGCCGCATGGTGGCCCCTTCGATCGCGCTTGCGATCTTCTTCGCCGTATCGGCGGGGCAGTTCGGCATGGGGCTTGGCTGGATGCTGCGCACCGATCTGCCCGCCACCCTGACACTTGCCGCAGCTGTGGCGACCGTCCTGCTTTGCGCCTATTACTGGATGTTCCGCGTGCCCTTTGCCATGGCCCTGATCGCGGGCGGCGTTTTTGCGACCAGTTTCGGCCTCGTGATGCTGGGCGGGACCATCCCCACCGATCTGCGCGACCTGTTCCTGCTGACCGCCGAAGGGCCGTTCGCCGTGCTGACCATGGTGCTGGGCCTGCTTGGGCTGGCCGTTGCCATGGCCTTTGACATGAGCGATCCGCACCGCCTGACCCGGCGCGCAGCAAGCGGCTTCTGGCTGCATGTCATTGCCGCGCCCGCAATCGTGAACACTGTGGCGCTGACCCTCTTCGATGCCGGCACCCTGCCCGCACAGCTGACCCTCATCGCCTTCGTGCTGGCCATGGCGCTCTTTGCCATCGCAATCGACCGGCGGTCTTTCCTCGTCTCGGGTGTCGGCTACATCGTCGCCTTGGCGCTGACGGTGATGGACGGCGCGGCCTTCCTGTCGATTCTGTTGCTCGGCCTCGTGCTGGTCATCCTCGGCGCACAATGGGAAGTAATCCGCCGCGCCATCATGAACACGCTGCCGGGCTTTCCCGGCAAGACCCGCCTTCCCCCCTGGGACATGCTGAAAGCAGAGGAGCCCGCGCTTTGACCGACCTCACCCCCCGCGAAATCGTTTCCGAGCTGGACCGCTTCATCATCGGGCAAGGCGACGCCAAGCGCGCCGTGGCGGTGGCGCTGCGCAACCGTTGGCGGCGCAAGCAGCTAGGCGACGATCTGCGAGAGGAGGTTTATCCCAAGAACATCCTGATGATCGGGCCGACCGGTGTCGGCAAGACGGAAATCAGCCGGCGGCTGGCAAAACTCGCCCGCGCGCCCTTCATCAAGGTCGAGGCGACGAAGTTCACCGAGGTCGGCTATGTCGGGCGCGACGTGGAGCAGATCATCCGCGACCTGGTGGATTCCGCGCAGAGCATGGTGCGCGACTACATGCGAGAGGAGGTCAAGGTTGCCGCCCACGAGGCCGCCGAAACCCGCGTGATCGAGGCGCTGGCCGGATCCGATGCACGCGACCAGACGCGCGAGATGTTCCGCCGCAAGCTGCGCGCAGGCGAGCTTGACGACAAGGTGATCGAGCTGGAACTGACCGACACGTCCAACCCGATGGGCGGCATGTTCGAGATCCCCGGCCAGCCCGGCGGAATGGCGGGCATGGGCGGTGGCGTGAACCTTGGCGACATTTTCGGCAGAGCGTTCGGCGGGCGCAGCGTCAAGCGCAAGATGACCGTCGCAGCCAGCTACGAGGCCCTGATCGAGGAAGAGGCCGACAAGCTGCTGGATGCCGAGACCGTGACCAAGGAAGCGATCCGCGCTGTGGAACAGAGCGGCATTGTCTTCATCGACGAGATTGACAAGGTCTCTGCCCGGTCGGATGCGCGCGGTGCCGATGTCAGCCGCGAGGGCGTGCAGCGCGACCTGTTGCCGCTGATCGAGGGCACCACCGTTTCCACCAAGCATGGGGCCGTCAGGACCGACCATATCCTGTTCATCGCCTCGGGCGCGTTTCACATCGCCAAACCCTCGGACCTGCTGCCCGAATTGCAGGGCCGCCTGCCGATCCGGGTCAATCTGCGGGCCCTGACGGAGGCCGATTTCGTGCGCATCCTGACAGAGACCGACAACGCCCTGACCCGGCAATACACCGCCCTGATGGCAACAGAGGAGGTCACGGTTTCCTTCACAGAGGACGGGATAGAGGCGCTTGCGGGGATCGCCGCCGAGGTCAACAAGACGGTGGAGAATATCGGCGCGCGGCGTCTTTACACGGTGATGGAGCGCGTCTTCGAGGAGCTGAGTTTCGCAGCCCCAGACCGGGCCGGCGAGTCGGTGACGGTCGATGCCGCCTTCGTGGAAAAGAACCTTGGGGAACTGATGCGCTCTGCCGATCTTGGGCGCTACGTGTTATAGCGCGCAAGACGTCCTTTCATACGGTTTTTGCACCATGTTCCGATTTCTGATTGCCGTGCTTGTGCTGCTGATCGCAGCCTGCGGCGCGCCTCCAAATATCGTCATGGTGTCCCGCAGCGTCCCCGGCGCGGGCGAACGGGTGATTTTCGTGGCCACCAACCGCGCCTTCGAGGATCAGCGATACACCTCGGTCCGCGAGAGCGGGGTAGAATACGCCCGGTTCAGTGTCTCTATCCCGCCTGTCAGAGACGTGGGCGAGGTTACCTGGCCCGGTGGCGGACGGCCGGACCCAGAGACTGATTTCCTCGTGACAGAGGCCGGGATGTATTCCGGCCCGCAAGCGTTCCGGTCAGATATCCGTGCCGCGCTGATGGCGCTGCCGCGCGAGGATCGGGAGGTTGTGCTGTTCGTCCACGGCTACAACAACAATTTCGCCTCGGGTCTGTTTCGCATCGCGCAGATGGCACATGATTACGACGCGCCCGGCATCATCGCACATTTCGCGTGGCCGAGCGCCGGAACTCCACTGGGCTATGTATTTGATCGGGAAAGCGCCGTATTTTCGCGCGATGCACTGGAAGCGTTCCTGCGCGACCTGTCGGCAGCCGGGGCAGAGCGAATCCTGCTGATAGGCCACTCCCTCGGTGCCTATATTACCATGGAAACCCTGCGGCAAATCCGCATTTCTGGTGACGACAGCGTGTTGGAGGCACTCTCCGGCGTTGTCCTGATGGCACCTGATATCGACATCGACGTCTTCCAGAGCCAGGCCCGCGCGGTCGAACCCCTGCCACAACCCTTTGTCGTCGTTACCTCTCGGGGCGACCGGGCGCTGCGGTTATCGGCGGGCATCACCGGGCGGCAAGACCGGCTTGGCAACATCGGCACACCCGAGGACGTGGCGGAATTCAGCATCCTTCTGGTCGATATCTCCGCCTTCCGGCCTGGCGTCGGGGATTGGGCGAACCATTCGACCCTTGCAACATCGCCGACGCTGATCCAGTTGCTGAGTGGGTTGCCGACGCTTGGCCAACGAGAGGCGGACATCCCGCTTGACCTTTGGTCCGGAACCGTCCTGACCGTGCGTAACGCGACTCAGGTCCTGCTGACGCCGGTCGGACCGTGAAACCTGGTTTGCTTGCGCGACGGGGCGCTACCGCACGCGACTGAGGTAAACGTAGTAGGCCCCGGTTCCCCCGTGGCGAAAATGCGCCTCCCTGACATCCAGAACAACCCGGCCAAGCGGCGGGGTGTGCAGCCAGTTGGGCACCTGATGCTTCAGAACACCGCGCCGGATCGGGATCGGACCTTGATCGTCACGGTCCTTGCCCTTGCCGGTGATAACCAGAACCAGCCGCTTGCCACTGTCATGCGCGCTCAGGATGAAGCGGGTCAGCGCCGGGTGGGCCTGCGCCAGTGTCATCCCATGCAGGTCGATCCGCGCCTCGGGTTTCAGCTTGCCGCGCAGCATTTTCTTGTGGGTGCCATGATCCATGCGCACCGGCATGTGGGCCAAACGCTCCGACACCGAGGGCGCGAGTTGGCTGCCGGGGCTGCGCGTTGTCGCGGTATCCCCGATACGGAAATCGCTCACCTCGAAATGCTGGTTGGTCTTTGGCTCCAGCGGCGCGGCTTTCACCCCGTGCGGCTCTTCGTCCTCAAAGCCATGCGGCCGGTTTACTTTGACAGTCCGGGTAACGGCGGACCACAGCTTTCGATCTTCTGCGGACAGGGTTCTGGGCTTGCGTCTCGACATGTCAGGCGTCCGGAGCCATCTGGTTGGCGTGCTCGATTGGCAGCAGCACGATCATCCGGCCCGGATCGCGAATCTGCCCCGCCTCACGCCCCGCGGCGTCGCCGAAGCCGTAGAAGATATCCGCGCGCTGCGCCCCTTGTATGGCAGAGCCTGTATCCTGCGCGATCATCAATCGCCTGAGCGGTGTTTCACCGTCCTTTTCGATCCAGACCGGTGCCCCAAGCGGGGTAAAATCAGGGTCGACCGCGATGGATCGCATCGGCGTGATGGAGCGGTTCATGGCCCCAAGTGGGCCATCATCCGGGTTGCGGGTGCTGATTTCCCGGAAAAACACGTAGGACGGATTGTGGTAGAGCAACTCTCGCCCCTCGACAGGGTTGCGGTTTACCCAGGAACGGATGACTTGCGCCGAGACCTGGTGAGGTTCGTAAATGCCGCGCCGGATCAGTTCCTGCCCGACGGATCGGTATTGATGCCCGTTGCGCCCGGCATAGCCGACGCGGATCACACTGCCATCGGGCAGCAGGATGCGGCCGGAACCCTGTATTTGCAGAAAGAACAGCTCCACCGCGTCATCGACCCAAGCGATTTCCAATCCGCGTCCGGCCAAAAGCCCGTCAGATTCGATCTCTCGCCTTGTGTGCCACGGTTCGCGAACATCGGGCGGCATGCGGTAGACGGGGTAGCGGAAGCGCGGCGTTTCCACCCGCGAGCCTTGCAGTTCCGGTTCGAAATAGCCGGTGAACAGGGCCGGTTCCTCGCCGCCGATCAGGACGGGCCGAAAGAACACCTCGAAGAATGTGCGCGCCACCGGTCGCTGCTGCGCGACGGCGCACAGGCGCAGCCACTCATCGTCCGACATATCGGGGCAGGTGTTGAGGAAAACCTGCAGCGCAGCCTCGTGGTCATCCGCGGCCCAGCCGGATAGCTCTTCAAATCGAAGGATCTGGATGTCCTGCTGCGCCATGACAGGGGCACAAAACAGGGTCGCGGCGGAGAAGACCAGCGAAAAAAACCCGCCGCGCATGGTGTTACTCGCCGGTTGCGACCAGAATCCAGTTGGGATCGTCGGTGCCCATCTTGCGGGCGAAGGTCCAGACATCGCGCTGTCGCTTGATCTCAGATGGATCGCCCTCGATCACCTCGCCATCGGCATTGCGCACCACGGAGGTCAGTTCGCCGACAAAGCGCACAGTGATTTCCGCCTCGCTTTTGGCCCGGTCGAAGCGCGCGTCGTGCAACGCGATATCACGCAGTCCGACAAAACTGGCGTCGATGGACAAACCTTCCCTTTCGCGCTGCCGGATCACGTCTTCGAAGGTTGCCATCACATCCGGGGCAAGGAACGGGCGCAATGCCTCTGCATCGCCGTTCTCGAACGTCATGAGGATCATTTCGTAAGCGCTGCGCGCGCCTTGCAGGAATTCGGAAACGGAAAATCCCGGTTCAGCCATCTTCATTGCCGCCAATGCCTTGGCAGCATCGCTTCCATCTTCGACATGATCGATTATGTCGCGATCCGGACCGCCCTCGATGACTTCAAAATTCCGGCGCGGTTCAGACCGTCGCGATACCGCTTCCGACGGTGGTTTTTCATACCCGTCCCGCGTTCCCAGAACACTGCGCAGCTTCAGGATCAGGAAAATCGCGATCCCGGCAAGCACAAGCAGTTGCAACAGGGATGAACTCATCGCGGGACCTCTTCATCGGGGTATGGGGTTAAATCTTCGGATCGGTTTCACATATGTAGGCATGGGGGGCGGCCAAGTCCATGAGACAACGACCGCGCCAAGCCAAGAAAGGACGCGAAATGTGGCTGTTTTTCCTGTTTGTAGGAGTCCCTCTGATCGAAATTGCCCTGTTCATCCAGGTTGGTGGATGGATCGGCCTTTGGCCGACGCTTGGCATCGTGGTGTTGACGGCAGTTATGGGCACCTTGCTTGTCAGGTCGCAGGGTGCCCAGGCAATGGCCAGTTTGCGCAACAGTTTCAATGAGCTGAACGACCCGACCGAACCATTGGCCCATGGTGCCATGATCCTGTTTTCCGGCGCACTTCTGCTGACGCCCGGCTTTTTCACCGACGCGCTTGGCTTCGCGCTTCTGATACCGGCCTTCCGCAAGCGGATATTGCGCGAACTTCGCAAGCGGGTGAAGGTGGAATCGGTCGTATCCGGGCAGGAGCAATGGAACCGTAACCCTCGGCATCCCGATGTGATCGAGGGCGACTACGAGGAAGAGCAACAAACCCCGCGAAATGGTCCCTCCGGCTGGACTCGCCATTGAGGCGACCCGAAAGCCCTGATAAACCGATACCAGCCCCAAAAACCGGAGAGACCAGACCAATGGCCGAAGAAAACGGGTCCGAAACCCAAGAAGGCGCCCAAGCCGCCGCCGCCGAGGCGCCCTTGCTGCCCAAGATGCAGGTTCTGTCGCAATTCGTGCGCGACATGTCGTTTGAAAACATCGCCGCGCAGAAAGCCCTGCAAGGCAATACCCAGCCCGAGATTCAGGTGCAGGTCGGCGTCGAGGTGCGCAAGCGCCAGACCGAAAACCAGTACGATGTCGTCGTCAAGATGAAGATCGACAGCAAGACCAAGGAAGACGCGCAACAGATCTTCCTGATCGAGTTGGATTATGCTGGCATCTTCAAGGTCGAGAACGTGGACGAGAAACAATTGCACCCGTTCCTGCACATCGAATGCCCTCGGATGCTGTTCCCCTTCATCCGCCGCATCGTGTCGGACCTGTCGCGCGATGGGGGCTTCCCGCCGCTGAACCTCGACAACATGGATTTCGTTCAGATCTATCGTAACCAGTTGGTTCGTATGGCGGAAAACAAGCCGCGCGCCGACGCCTGATCAACCGAATTTCGTCCAAAGCGCGCCGTCGCCCATCTCCTCTACAAAGGACGCGTGGGCGGCGGCCTCTTCTTTCGTGATCCGCGGTGGAAGGGTGTTTGGTCGCGGTCTCGGGCGCCAACCCTCTGCCATTTGCCCCCTGCCTTCGGACGTCGAACGTGCCGCCAAAACGAAATCGGGCTGACGGCCGCCGATCAGTTCCAGGTAGACCTCGGCCAGAATCTCCGAGTCAAGAAGCGCGCCGTGCCGTGTGCGGGCGGCGGTGTTTATCGCAAAGCGGCGGCACAGCGCATCGAGCGACGCAGGCGAGCCGGGAAACTTCTTGCGCGCCATCGTCAGTGTGTCGACCGCGCGGTCCCACGGAATTTGCGGCAAGCCGACCCAGCCGAGTTCCGCGTTCAGGAATTTCATGTCGAAGCTGGCATTGTGGATCACCAACCGTGCATCCTGTTCCACGAAATCGAGGAATTTCTGGCCAATCTCCCGGAAGGGCGGCTTGTCCTTCAGCGTCACCTCACCGGGGTTCGGACCGCGAGGGCCGGAGGCCAAAAGGTCCGGTCCGATACCATGCACGCCGAACGCGTCGTCAGGCATGTTGCGTTCAGGGTTGATATAGACGTGAAACGTCTTTCCCGTGGGCATGTGGTTATAGAGTTCCAAGGCCCCGATTTCGACGATCCGATCACCCGATTCAGGGTCGAACCCGGTGGTTTCGGTGTCGAGCACGATTTCACGCATGATCTGCCTCGCTCAGGGTTTCGATCAGCTTTCGCACCTCGGCGCGGGTGTTGTCCATATCGTAGGTCTCGATCACGAAATCTGCCTTGGCGCGTTTTTCTGCATCCGGCAGCTGGCGCGACAGGATGGACACGAATATCTCTTCGGTCATCGTGTTGCGGGCCAGAACCCGGCGTCGTTGCTCTTCGCGGTTGACCGACACGACCAGAACACCATCCATCGCCTGCGCCGATCCGGTTTCAAAGAGCAACGGGATATCCAGCACGATCAGGGGCGCATCGGCGTGATCGGCAATGAACGACGCGCGATCCTTTGCCACCAGCGGATGAACCACAGCCTCCAGTTTGGAGAGCGCGGACTTGTCCCGCGCCATCCAGTCTTTCAGCGCGGCACGGTCCACACGGCCCCCAGTGACCGCTTCCGGGCAAAGCGCACCAATCGCGCCAACCGCGGCGCCACCTTGCGCGTAAAGCCGGTGCACGGCGGCATCCGCATCCCAGACCGGCACGCCTTCGTCCCGAAACATCTGCGACGTCGTCGATTTGCCCATCCCGATGGAGCCTGTCAGGCCGAGCAGATAGCTCATTTCTCCAAAACCGCAGCGCGCAGGGTATCATCGACCTCTGGCCTGATACCGAACCAGCGTTCGAACCCCGGCAGGGCCTGATGCAGCAGCATCCCCAAACCGTCCACCGTATGACACCCCTGCGCGGCGGCGGCTTGCAAAAGCTCCGTTCTCAGCGGCGCATAAACGATATCGTTGACAATGGTTTGCGATGTCAGCCGCTCAAGGTCGATGTGAAGCGGTTGCTTGCCGGTCATCCCCAGCGAGGTGCTATTCACCAGCAATGCGGCATCTTCCAGCACATCCGGGATCTGCGTCCAATCCAGCACTTGCACCCTCGCGCCGAAATGGTCGCGCAGCGCCTCGGCCCGCGCGCGGGTGCGGTTGACCAGAACAACCTGCGGACAGCCATCGTTCAGGAGCGCAGAGACAACAGCACGCGCCGCGCCGCCGGCGCCAAGAACCAGCGCCGGCCCCTCCGACGCCGACCAACCGGGGGTATACTGCCGGATGTTTTCAAGAAACCCGACACCATCCGTATTGTCGGCCTGAAGCGTCCCCCTGGCCGTGTAAGTCAGCGTGTTGGCCGCCCCGATCAGCGCCGCGCGATCCGTCACCGAATCGGCGACCTGCAACACCGCTTCCTTGTGCGGAATCGTCACGTTTAGGCCCTTGAAGCCAAGTTCTGGCAGCAGGCGCAAGGTGTCGTGCAACCGGTCCCGGGTGACGTGTAGCGGAACATAATGCCCCTTGATTCCGTAACGGCGCAGCCAATGGCCATGCAAGCAGGGCGATCGGCTGTGCGCAATCGGATCCCCGATCACGCCGGCAAGCAACAGCTTTTCGGTCATCCGTCGATCACCCCCCTCTGCGTCAGGAACCCGAGCAGGTCCAGAAGCGGCAGTCCCAGAACCGTAAAGTAATCGCCTTCGATGCGTGTGAAAAGCCGTATGCCTTCCTCTTCCAGCTTGTAGCCGCCCACGCTGTCACCGATCCCGGGCCAGTTGCGGTCGATATACGCCTCAAGAAAACTGTCGCTGATGTCGCGCATCTTCAGGCGCACCTGCCCGACATGGCGCCACACCGGTTTGGCGTTTTCATACACCACGACGGCGGACAACAGGCTGTGCTGCTTCCCGCGCAAGGCCCGCAGCTGATCCGCCACCGCCTGCCGGTCGGCCAGTTTGGCCAGAACCGCGCCGTGCAAATCCAGCACCTGATCCGATCCGATCACCACCGCCCCCGGTTCCTTTTCGGAAATCTTGCGCGCCTTGAACTCTGCCAGGGCGTCCGCAACATCCCGAGGCGATGCCTTTTCAGACAGCAGCGCCGCCTTGATTGCCGCTTCGTCTATCCGCGCAGGTTGCGCCCGAAAGGTGAGCCCCGCGTTGCTCAAAAGCGTTTTGCGCGTGCTCGACCCGGAGGCGAGGATGATCTCGGACATTGGATAACCCTTTGCATAAGTCTGGGGTCGCAACCGGGACGGGGGTGGCATAACCTCGGCTATTCACGCGATGTGGGGTTGGTGCTGTATCCATCCACCGTAAGCACCGGTATTTATCCATGGGGACAGCTTTTCAACACCCGCGTTCGGATGAACCGTGCCGCTTGCCGTCCATCCCCGGTTCATGCATGTCTTATCCACTGCGATAATCATCTTAACATTTTGTTTTTTAATATTAATTTAAATCCATCCATGGATCTCGAACGTCTTGGGGGCTACTTGTCAAACTGTGGTTCAATGTGGGGAAAAGCGGCGCGCACCTCGCTTATCCTCGTTATCCACGCTACAACAACAACAACATCTTTTCTCTTAAATATATTTATTTAAGAAGATGATCAGAGAACGGAGCCCTCGAATGATCGCTGATTTCCTGTCTGTCGCGTATCCATGGACCAAAAGCTTGCACGTCATGTCTGTGCTGGCCTGGATGGCGGGGCTGTTCTATCTGCCGCGCCTGTTCGTCTATCACGCTGAACAGGTTGGGCAGGGCAACGACACCGACCAGCTTTTCCAGACGATGGAGGACAAACTGCTTCGCGTGATCATGAACCCGGCGATGATCGCAACCTGGATCTTCGGGCTGGCGCTCGTGTTTACGCCGGGGATCGTCTATTGGGGCGATGTCTGGCCATGGACCAAGGCGGCGGCTGTGTTGGGGATGACCTGGTTTCATCACTGGCTTGGTCTGCGTCGCAAGGATTTTGCCAACGGTGCCAACACACGAGGCGGTCGATCGTACCGGATGATGAATGAACTGCCGACGCTTCTGATGGTTGTCATCGTGGTTTCGGTGATCGCGCGGCCGTTCTCGTAAGCACGGTTGACTTGCATCATGGTTTTGCGTATCCCGCGTTTCAACGGGGCCGTCCGGCCCTGCCGTTTCCCATTTGAATACGAAACGCGGCCCGCACCCTGAAGGGAGGGCCTGCCACGGGACAGTTTCCTCATGACAATTGAAAAAGTTAACCTGGCTGACCTCAAGGCCAAGTCACCCAAGGACCTTCTGGCCATTGCCGAAGAGCTGGACATTGAAAACGCCTCGACCATGCGCAAGGGCGAGATGATGTTCCAGATTCTGCGGGAGCGTGCCGAAGACGGCTGGGAAATTTCCGGCGATGGTGTGCTGGAGGTGTTGCAGGATGGGTTCGGCTTCATGCGCTCGCCAGAGGCAAACTATCTTCCGGGCGCCGACGATATCTATGTTTCGCCCGACATGATCCGCCAATACAGCCTGCGAACCGGCGATTCGATCGAGGGCGTGATGAATGCGCCGCGGGAAGACGAACGTTATTTTGGTCTGGTCAGTGTTACCAAGATCAATTTTGAAGACCCTGAACGGGCGCGCCACAAGGTCAACTTCGATAACCTGACGCCGCTTTACCCCGATGAGCGGTTGAAAATGGAAGTGGATGACCCCACCATCAAGGACCGGTCCGCCCGGATCATTGACCTGGTCGCGCCGATCGGGAAAGGCCAGAGATCTTTGATCGTCGCGCCGCCGCGAACCGGCAAGACGGTGATCCTGCAAAATATCGCGGCCAGCATCGAGAAGAACCATCCGGAATGCTACCTGATCGTTCTGCTGATCGACGAGCGCCCGGAAGAGGTGACCGACATGCAGCGGTCGGTGAAGGGCGAGGTGATTTCCTCTACCTTCGATGAACCTGCCACACGCCACGTCGCCGTGTCCGAGATGGTGATTGAAAAGGCAAAGCGCTTGGTCGAGCACAAGCGCGATGTGGTGATCCTGCTTGATTCCATCACCCGGCTGGGACGGGCCTATAACACCACGGTCCCAAGCTCAGGCAAGGTGCTGACCGGTGGTGTGGATGCAAATGCGCTGCAACGGCCCAAGCGGTTTTTCGGGGCGGCGCGGAATATCGAGGAAGGCGGCTCTTTGACGATTATCGCCACGGCGCTGATCGACACCGGCAGCCGGATGGACGAAGTGATCTTCGAAGAATTCAAGGGCACCGGCAACAGCGAGATCGTGCTCGATCGCAAGGTTGCCGACAAGCGCGTGTTCCCAGCGATGGACATCCTCAAGTCGGGCACCCGGAAAGAGGATCTGTTGATCGACGCCAAGGATCTGCAAAAGACCTTCCTGTTGCGTCGAATCCTGAATCCGATGGGCACGACCGACGCCATCGAGTTCCTGATTTCCAAGCTGAAGCAGACCAAGTCAAATGCTGAATTTTTCGATTCGATGAACAGCTGACCCCTGCGGAGGGGCTGATGGATACGATTTTCGCTTTGGCCACGGCGCCCGGGAAAGCGGGTGTCGCTGTGATCCGCATTTCCGGGGCGCGCGCCCTGTCTGTCGGTGAGGCGTTGGCTGGGTCGCTGCCCCCGGTTGGCGAGGCTCGACTGCGCAGGTTGTTCGACGGGAAAGGCGCGCCCCTGGATGAGGCGCTGGTGCTGTCCTTCATGGCGCCACACAGCTTCACTGGTGAGGATGTCGTCGAATTGCAGACCCATGGTAGCCCGGCGACGATCAAGGCCGTTCTGGGGGCAATTTCCGGGACCGGGCTTGCGCGGATGGCCGAGCCCGGCGAATTCACCCGCCGCGCCCTCGAAAACGACCGCATGGACATCGCACAGGTGGAGGGGCTTGCCGACCTGATTGATGCGGAGACCGAAGCGCAGAGATTGCAGGCTCTGCGGGTTGTTTCCGGGGGGTTGGGCAAACTCGTCGACGGTTGGCGCGAAAACCTGTTGCGCGCTGCGGCCCTGCTGGAGGTCACGATAGACTTCGCTGACGAGGAGGTTCCGGTCGACGTCACCCCGGAGGTGGCTTCCTTGCTGAAATCTGTCATGCTTGACTTGCGTCGTGAAATTGCCGGTGTGGACGTGGCGGAGCGTATTCGGGACGGGTTCGAGGTTGCGATTCTCGGCGCGCCCAATGCGGGGAAATCCACGTTGCTCAATACGCTTGCCGGACGTGAGGCGGCAATCACCTCCGATGTTGCCGGCACGACCCGCGATGTCATCGAGGTGCGGATGGACTTGAACGGCCTGCCGGTCACGGTTCTGGATACGGCAGGGCTGCGAGAGTCAGGGGATGCAGTGGAACGTATCGGCGTCGATCGCGCCCGGTCCCGGGCGAAGGCGGCGGACCTGAGGGTCTTTCTCAAATCGTCGCCTGAAGAGATTCCGACTGTTGCCCTTACTGACGACGATATCGTCGTGCTCGGGAAGGCGGATTTGCATGGTTACCATGGTATTTCCGGGATCACGGGCCAAGGCGTTTCGGAACTTGTTCAGCGGGTAACTGCGACATTATCCAACCGGGCAGCCCGACAATCGACGGCAACGCATGCGCGTCATGCGGAGGCGATGCGTCTGGCACTCGGAGCTTTGGAAACCGGGCTTGATGAGATAGAAGCCGGACCAGACCGGACAGAGCTGGCCGCAGAACACCTTCGCATAGCGATTCGCCGCCTTGACTCGTTGATTGGGCGGATCGACGTTGAGATGGTCCTGGGGGAAATCTTCTCCCGCTTCTGCCTCGGCAAATAGGAGTGTTTCACGTGAAACATCTGGATTTCGACGTTGTGGTCATCGGTGGCGGCCATGCCGGATCCGACGCCGCACATGCAGCGGCGCGGTGTGGTGTGCGCGTCGCACTCCTGACACTGCGGGCGGACAGTATCGGGGTCATGTCTTGTAACCCGGCGATCGGTGGCCTTGGAAAGGGCCACCTGGTGCGAGAGATCGACGCGCTGGGCGGGGCGATGGGGCAGGTGGCCGATGCCTCCGGTATCCAGTTTCGCCTGCTCAATCGTAGCAAGGGTCCTGCCGTGCAGGGGCCACGCACGCAATCGGATCGCAAGATCTACCGTCTCGCCATGCAGTCGACGCTCAAGTCGTTGCCTAACCTGACCATTGTCGAAGGCGAAGCGGCTGACTTGTTGATGAATGGCGGGCGAATTGGTGGTATCTGCCTGGCTGATGGGTCGAAGATTCGGGCCGCTGCCGTTGTCCTGACCACAGGCACGTTCCTGCGCGGTGTGATTCACATCGGTGACAAGCAACACCCCGGCGGACGAATGGGAGATAAACCCTCGACGCTTCTGGCACAACGGATCGACCAGTTCGGCTTGCCGCTTGGTCGCCTGAAAACCGGCACGCCGCCGCGTCTGAATGGCAAGACGATCAACTGGGATATCCTTGAAACACAGCCAGCGGACGAAAATCCGGTGATGTTCTCGTTCCTGTCCAAAGGGCCACAGGTGAAGCAGATCGCGTGTGGAATGACCCATACGAACAGTAAGACGCACCAGATTATCCGCGATAACCTTGATCGGTCTGCGATGTATGGCGGCCATATTGAGGGGATCGGACCACGCTATTGCCCGTCCATCGAGGACAAGATTGTTCGTTTTGCGGATAAGGACTCGCACCAGATTTTCCTTGAACCCGAAGGACTGGATGACGACACGGTCTATCCCAACGGTATCTCCACCTCTTTGCCGGAGGACGTGCAACACGACTATGTCCGCTCGATCAAAGGGCTTGAGAGGGCCGAAATCCTGCAACCGGGTTACGCCATTGAATATGATTATGTGGACCCCCGCGCGCTAAGCCCGGCGCTGGAGATCAAGGATGTCCCGGGTTTGTTTCTTGCCGGTCAGATCAACGGCACAACGGGCTATGAAGAGGCGGCTGCGCAAGGTGTGGTTGCCGGGCTGAACGCGGCCCACACCGTGTTGAACCGGGCGCCCGTCAGTTTCAACCGGAGTGAGAGCTATATCGGGGTGATGATTGACGATCTGGTAACTCGCGGCGTTTCCGAACCTTACCGGATGTTCACGTCGCGGGCTGAATTTCGCCTGTCTTTGCGTGCAGACAACGCAGATCAACGTCTGACCCCGCGCGCGATGGAGCTTGGCATTGTCAGCGAGGACCGAATTGCCGCCTTTGAAGACAAGATGGAACGGCTGGCAAGAGGATATGACGTGATGCGTTCTGTCGATTTGACACCGACGGCGGCGCGGCGTCACGGTCTCAACGTTAACCAGGATGGGCAGCGGCGCACCGCGCTCGACCTGTTGTCTTTCCCTGATATCGCCATGGATGACCTGTGTTCGATATGGTCACAGATCGAGGCGCTTGATTTGGAAACCAAGGATCAGCTCGGACGGGAAGCGCTCTACGCCAGCTATATCAATCGACAGAAATCCGATGTGGCCGCACTGAAACGGGATGAGGCGCAAAAGATCCCGCCTGACCTCAGCTATGTCGGCATGGAGGGACTGTCCAATGAACTGCGGGGCAAACTGAGCACCATCCGCCCGCAGAGCTTGGCACAGGCGGGGCGGATCGACGGGATGACACCCGCTGCGTTGACCCTATTGTTAACGAAGATTCGTCAGTTTGAACGGAAGCGGGCATGACCGAGGGCGAAGCGCGGGACAGGCTGCAAGCGACTGTTTCACGTGAAACATTCTCGCGCTTGGAAACCTATGCTTCGGCGTTGGTAAAGTGGCAAAAGACGATCAACCTCGTATCGCCCTCCACGTTGCCAGACCTTTGGGCGCGGCATTTTCTCGATTCGGCGCAAGTCTTCGAATTGAGCGATGAAAAGCGGGGGCTCTGGTTGGATATCGGCTCTGGCGGGGGGTTTCCGGGCTTGGTTTGCGCCGCCATGGCAAAAGAAAAAGCGCCGGACATGCACTTCACCTTCATCGAAAGCGATTTGCGAAAGGGAAGCTTCCTGCGCACTGTGGCGGCCGAGATGGGGTTGAAAATCGCTGTCCTTACACGCCGGATCGAAGACGCGCCGCGCCAAAACGCAGCGATTCTTTCAGCCAGGGCGCTTGCCCCTCTGACCAGATTGCTTGGCTTTGCGGAACAGCATTTGGCAACGGGGGGGACGGCAATTTTCCTCAAAGGGGCAACACATGCCAAGGAAGTGGAACAAGCCCTTGAGCACTGGAGAATGAAGATAGATCTTGTATCTAGCCAGACGGCCGATGAGGCTGTGATCTTGAAAATCGGAGATGTTCGACGTGCTTGATACCCCCCGAACGCGCTGTATTGCGATTGCGAACCAGAAGGGCGGGGTTGGCAAGACCACGACCGCGATCAACCTCGGGGCGGCGCTTGCCGCTGAAGGTCAGAAGGTTCTTGTCATTGATCTGGATCCGCAAGGAAACGCATCGACCGGACTCGGGATTGAAACCGAACAGCGCAACTACACGACCTACGATATGCTGATCGAGGGGATGCCGCTGCGCGAGATCGTGCTTCCCACGAATATAGGTAATCTCTGGATCGCGCCGGCGACAACGGATCTCAGCTCCGCCGATGTGGACCTGGTAAATAATGAAAAGCGCGTTTTCCTGCTGAAAGACGCGCTGACTTCATCGACATTGGCGGGCTTTGATATTGTGTTGATGGATTGCCCGCCATCTTTGAACCTCCTGACCGTCAACGCGATGGTTGCGGCCGATGCGGTGCTTGTTCCGCTGCAATCCGAATTTTTCGCACTCGAGGGGCTATCGCAATTGATGCTGACGATTCGGGAGGTTCGCCAAACCGCCAACCCTGCACTTCGCATCGAGGGCGTCGTTTTGACGATGTTCGATATGCGCAACAACCTTTGTCGTCAGGTGGAGGAAGACGCCCGCGAAAACCTTGGTGAACTGGTTTATCGAACCCGCATTCCCAGAAATGTCCGATTGAGCGAGGCCCCATCCTACGCCATGTCGATCTTGCAATATGATCCGACGTCACGCGGCAGCGAGGCGTATCGCGATCTTGCGAAAGAGGTTCTGGAACGGCAATTGCAAAAAGCCTGACAAGAAGGAAAACAAGGATGGCAACCATCAAGAGCAGGGGCCTTGGCCGCGGATTGTCAGCCCTTATGGCTGATGTGAGTGACCCAGAGGCGGCGCGCGCAAAGGTCGACGATCGCGGCAGAAGCCCCGACATGACCGTTCCGATCGAGTCCGTTCGCCCGAACCCGGATCAGCCGCGCCGCGCCTTCACGCAAGACGCATTGCAGGAACTGGCCGATTCAATTGCCGAGAAGGGGATTATCCAACCGTTGATCGTTCGGCCCGATCCAGCACAGGACGGGTTGTTTGAGATCGTTGCCGGCGAACGCCGATGGCGCGCTGCGCAGTTGGCACAATTGCATGACGTGCCGGTGCTTGTTCGGGATTTCAACGATACCGAAGTTTTGGAAGTCGCGATCATCGAGAACATCCAGCGCGCTGATCTGAACGCGGTCGAGGAAGCGATGGGGTATCGCCAGCTTATGGATCGGTTCAATCACACGCAGGATCGGCTTGCCGAAGCGATGGGGAAAAGCCGGTCTCACATCGCAAATCTTTTGCGCTTGTTGACGTTACCCGACGAGGTTCAGGATTATCTGCGCGACGGAAAACTATCGGCGGGCCATGCTCGTGCTCTTGTCGGGCGAGAGGATGCTGCCGAAGTTGCGCGCAACGTGATTCGAAAGGGGTTGTCTGTCCGCGATGTCGAGAAACTGACGCGGAAGAAGACAGGCGGCGGAAAGGGGGGTCGTCGCACACCGCCTGGTGGCAACAAGAGTGCGGACACGAGAGAACTTGAATCGGATCTGACCGATAACATCGGGTTCCCCGTTTCGATTGATTTCGACGAGGCAACAGGGCGTGGCACACTGTCAATCAGTTACGAGGATTTGGGCCAGCTGGATGATGTCATCCGCCTGTTGAATCGGAACGCCTAAGCCAGTAATTCCCGCAAGATTGCGTTTAGAACGGGGCGGCCCGCCCGGGTCGCCCTTATTCTATCGCCGGATTGCTCCAAAACTCCCAGTTCGAGAAGTCTCTCTCGTCGATCTCGTGACAAATCCTCGCCCCGCAGGGCGTTGAAGCGCGCCAGAGAGCTTCCTTCGCTTAGTCGTAAACTCATCATCAGGTACTCGGTTGACTGGTCTTCGGGGCTGATCTTGTCTCGACCAAGCTCCCCATATCCCAGTGTTTCCACTTGTCGCAGCCATGTCGTAGGTTGCAGTGCGGTGTCAGTCGCGTAGCGATGACCATTCAGCGTCAATCGACCATGTGCGCCCGGCCCGATGCCGATGTAATCCCCGTAGCGCCAATAGATCAGGTTGTGGCGGCTTTCAGCCATGTCGCGGGAATGGTTGGAGGTCTCATAGGCCGGCATCCCGGCGGCCTCCGTCATTTCCTGCGTGATCTCGTACATCTCGGCGGCGCTGTCGTCGTCGGGCAGGCCCGGCAGGCGACCGATTGCGTGGCGATCCCCGAACGCCGTGGCATCCTCAATCGTCAACTGATAGAGCGAGAGATGATCCATCGCCATGGTCAGAGCCTGTTTCAGTTCCGTCTTCCAGTGCTCCGGTGTTTGATGTTGACGGGCATAGATCAGGTCAAAACTGACCCGCTCGAACAAATTGCGCGCGATATCAAAGGCATGCTGGCCCTCTTTCACGCTATGCATTCGCCCGAGCAGCCTTAGGTCGGCATCGTCAAGCGCTTGAATTCCCATGGAAATACGGTTCACACCAGCATCCCGAAATGCTGAAAACCGCGCCGCTTCCACCGAAGTCGGATTTGCCTCCAGTGTGACCTCGAACGTGTTGGAAACGGGCCATGTTGCGCGGGTTTCCTCAAGCACTGCATGAACAAAGTCGGGGTCCATCAGAGACGGCGTGCCGCCCCCGAAAAACACTGTATTTAGTGTACGTCCCTTTGTTAAACTACCATATCTTTTAATCTCGGATAGAAAAGCTGTTTTCCAGCGCGCTTGGTCCACGTGTGAGGCGACGTGGCTGTTGAAGTCGCAGTAGGGGCATTTCGCAAGGCAGAACGGCCAATGAAGGTAAAGCCCGAACCCGCCGTTTTGCCAGTCTTCACCGGCCAAGCGCAGCCACCAGTTTCCGGAACGCATCGGCGCGGTGACTGATCCGGTTCTTTTCCCACCGGTCCATTTCGCCGAAGGTCAGGGTATATCCCGCCGGTTGAAAGATTGGGTCATAGCCATGCCCCTGATCGCCGCGCATCGGCCAGACAATCTCGCCCTCCATCACGCCGGGGAACACCTCGTCGTGGCCGTCGGGCCAGGCCAGGACCAGCGTGCAGCAGAACCGGGCGGTGCGGGGAAACGGCGCACCGACCTTTTCAAGCTCATCATGCGCGCGCGTCATCGCCATTACGAAATCCCGACCGGTCGGGGTCTCCGCCCAATCGGCGGTATAGACCCCCGGCGCGCCATCGAGCGCGTCGATAACAATACCCGAATCATCGGACAGCGCCGGTAGCCCCGTCGCCTTCGCCGCCGCATGCGCCTTGATTCGCGCGTTTTCGACGAAGGTCGTCCCGGTTTCGGCAGGCTCGGGCAGGCCGTGGTCCTTGGCAGACGTCACCGCGATACCCAAAGGGTCCAACAAGTGCGCGATTTCCTCCAGCTTGCCCTGGTTATGGGTTGCAACAAGCAGGGTATCGCCGGTGAATTTCCGCATCATGCGATAGCGCCCTTTTGTGCGGCGACAAGCTCCGCCACACCCTTTTCGGCGAGATCCAACAGCTCATTGAACTGGTCGCGGCTGAAGGTGGCGCCCTCGGCACTGGCCTGAAGCTCGATCAACTGGCCTGCGCCGGTCATGATGAAATTGCCATCGGTCCCGGCCTCGGAATCTTCGGCGTAATCAAGGTCAAGCACCGGTTGCCCGGCATAAATCCCGCAAGACACCGCCGCGACATGATCCATGATCGGGTCGGATATCACGTCGCCGGCTTTCAGCAGCTTGTTCACAGCAAGGCGTAGCGCCACCCAGCCGCCGGTGATCGCGGCGCAGCGGGTGCCGCCATCGGCCTGGATGACATCGCAATCGACGGTGATCTGTCGTTCGCCAAGCGCGACCCGGTCAATGCCCGCGCGCAGGGATCGCCCGATCAGGCGTTGAATTTCCACCGTGCGCCCGGATTGCTTTCCGGCCGTCGCCTCGCGCCGCATCCGGGTGTTGGTTGCGCGCGGCAGCATGCCGTATTCGCCGGTCACCCAGCCAAGCCCGGTGTTGCGCAAAAAGGGCGGAACACGCGGCTCGATCGACGCGGTGCACAGCACATGCGTGTCGCCGACCTTGATCAGGCACGACCCTTCGGCATGGCGCGTCACGCCGGTTTCAATTGAAATCGGGCGCATCTGGTCTAGGTTTCTGCCGCTCGGTCGCATATCGTTCTCCTGACGTTACGATGTGTTGGGGATAGTCCTTCGGGGCCGCGGCACGCAACCCCGATTGACCTCTCTTGCCGCGCAGCTTCTAATTGCGACCGCCTCAAACAGAAGACTGTGAACAAACTGGCGACCATGAACGATACTGCGACCATCCTGGCCGAGATGAACGAACGATCCCGCGAAGTGTTTCGCCGGGTTGTCGAAGGGTATCTGGAAACCGGTGCGCCGATGGGGTCGCGGTCGTTGACCCGGACCTTGTCCGAAAAGGTCTCGGCAGCGACAATCCGCAATGTGATGCAGGATCTGGAGTTTCTGGGCCTGCTGGACAGCCCGCATGTCTCAGCCGGGCGGGTGCCGACCGAGCTTGGTTTGCGCATGTTCGTCGACGGCTTGCTGGAAGTGGGTGATCTGAACGCTGCCGACCGTGAAAAGCTTGAGGCGACGGTTGGCGGCAATCAGGGCGACGTGTCGCACAAGCTGGATCTTCTCGGCTCGGCCTTGTCAGGGGTGACGCAGGGCGCAAGTCTTGTCCTCGCACCCAAGCACGAAGCGCCGATCCGGCATGTGGAGTTTGTGTCGCTGTCGTCCAACAAGGCGCTCGTGGTGCTTGTTTTCGCCGACGGTCACGTCGAGAACCGTATCTTCAGCCCGCCGCCGGGTCAGACGCCCAGTTCCATGCGTGAGGCGGCGAACTTTCTGAACGCGCTTGCGGAGGGCAAGACGGTGGCCGAACTGCGCCGCCTGATGGAAACAGAGGTGCGCGAACGCCGGCAGGAGATTGATAAACTGGCGCGCGAGCTGATCGAGAATGGCGCGGCAATCTGGGAAAACGAAGGCGACCGGACCGAACGGCTGATCGTGCGGGGTCGGTCCCATCTGCTTGAGTCCGGCGGCGAGTCCGAGGAGATGGAACGAATACGCAATCTCTTCGACGATCTGGAACGCAAACGTGACATCACGGAGTTCCTCGAACTGACCGAACAGGGGGACGGTGTCCGGATCTTTATCGGGTCGGAGAACAAACTTTTCTCACTTTCGGGTTCCTCTCTGGTGGTTTCTCCATATATGAACGCTGATCGAAAGATCATCGGCGCGGTCGGTGTAATCGGGCCCACGCGGCTCAATTACGGGCGGATCGTTCCGATAGTGGATTATACGGCACAACTGGTCGGGAAGCTGATTTCGGACCAGTCATAAGAGGTTCAAATGGCAGACCCCAAGGAAGACCCATTCCTGGACGATCCCGAGGCGCTGAACGCGGAGCTCGACGAAGCGCTTGAAGCCGAGGAAAGCAAAGAGTTTTCGGCTGAAGAATTGGAACTCAACGCGCTGCGCGCGGAACGCGACCAGCTCAAGGACCGACTGCTGCGGACGCTGGCGGAAACGGAAAACGTGCGCAAGCGCGCAGACCGGGACCGGCGCGAGGCCGAACATTATGGCAGTACGCGGCTGGCCCGCGACCTGTTGCCGGTCTACGACAACCTTCAGCGCGCACTGGAAGCCGCGAACAAAGAGGAAAACGAGGTCGCCAATGCGGTGGTCGAGGGTGTTGAACTGACCTTGCGAGAATTGCTGAACGTTTTCTCCAAACACGGTATGACCCCGATCGTGCCGGAAGCCGGTGACGTGTTCAATCCAAATGAACACGAAGCGATGTTCGAGGCGCCGGTTCCCGGCACCAAGGCGGGAGAGATCATTCAGGTCATGGCCGTGGGCTTCCTGTTGCACGACCGCCTGCTGCGCCCGGCGCAGGTCGGGGTTTCCTCTACCCCGGCGTCGTGACGGTCGAGAGGGCGGGAGCGAGGGGCCAGCCCCTCGCGCTCCCCGAAGTATTTCAGCCAAGATGAAGGGGCAGGGACAATTTTAGGCAAATTGTCGGTGCCTCAATCCTTTTCGAGGGCCTTCAATTCGTAGATCAGGTCCAACGCCTGCTTCGGTGTCAGCGTGTCCGGGTGGATCTGTTTGAGCCTGTCGATGATCGGCGAGGGCTTCAAGGGGTGTGGTGCAGGTGTTGGCGTTGCCGAGAAAAGCGGCAGGTCGTCGATCAGCGCCTTCTGCCGTTCGCCACCTTCGCGTTCGCCTTTTTCAAGCGCTTGCAGAACCTCGTGGGCACGGGCAACGACGGATGGCGGCAGCCCGGCCAGTTTTGCGACTTGAACGCCGTAGCTCCGGTCTGCGGCGCCCGGTCGAACCTCATGCAGGAAGATCACGTCGCCATTCCATTCCCGCACCGCGACGGTGGCGTTTGCCACACCATTCATCCGGTCGGCAAGGCCTGTCATCTCGTGATAGTGGGTTGCGAACAACGCGCGGCATCTGTTGGTTTCGTGCAGGTGTTCCAACGTTGCCCAGGCGATCGACAGGCCATCGTAGGTCGCGGTCCCGCGCCCGATCTCATCGAGGATCACCAGTGCACGGGTATCGGCCTGGTTGAGGATCGCGGCCGTTTCGACCATTTCGACCATGAAGGTTGACCGCCCGCGCGCCAAATCGTCGGAGGCGCCGACGCGGCTGAAGACTTGGCTGACGAGACCGATCCTTGCCGCTTTGGCAGGCACGAAACTGCCCATCTGGGCAAGAATCGCGATCAGCGCGTTCTGCCGAAGCCAGGTGGATTTACCGGCCATGTTGGGGCCGGTCAGCAAGGTTATTGCGGCGCTGTCGTCAATTGCCGTCAACTGGCAATCGTTTGCGATAAACGGCTCTCCTTCGCGTTGCAGTGACTGTTCCACGACGGGATGACGGCCTGAAGTGATCTCGAAGGCGCGGGTTTCATCTATGTCGGGACGCACCCAGTCTTCTGATCGGGCCAGGTGTGCAAGCGCGGTTGTCAGGTCAATCTCCGATACGGCGGCGGCGGTGGCGCCAATGGCTTCGTTAAGAGACAGAACAGCCCGTGTCAGAGACTGAAACAGGGATTTTTCGAGTTCCAGCGCACGGTTTCCAGCGTTGAGGATCCGGGTTTCCAGGTCGGACAGCTCCACGGTGGTGAAGCGGACGGCGTTGGCCGTTGTCTGGCGGTGAATAAACGTCTCTGACAAAGGGGCGGAGAGCATTTTCTGCGCATGGGTTGCCGTCGTTTCGATGAAATATCCGAGCACGTTGTTGTGCTTTATCTTCAGCGACGCGATTCCCGTTTGCGTGGCATAGTCGGCCTGCATCCGGGCGATTACCCCGCGCCCCTCGTCGCGCAGCCGACGGGTTTCGTCGAGATCTGCATCGTAGCCTTCGGCGATGAAGCCACCGTCGCGGGCCAGTAGGGGCGGCTCGGCGACCAGGGCGGCGTCAAGCGTTGTCAGAAGGTCATCGTGCCCGGTCAGTGCACGGGTGGCGCGCCGGAACATCCCGGCCAGGTCGCGGGTGGCAAGACACTCATGCAGGGTTTTGGCCTGTGCCAGACCGCCCCGAATGGCGGCAAGATCCCGAGGACCGCCCCGGTCGAGGCCAAGCCGCGACAAGGCACGGTCGATATCCGGAACCCTGCGTAACGCGTTGCGCAGGCGATCTACAAGGTCCGTATCCTCGACACAGGCGCTGACCGCATCCAAGCGCTCATGGATGACCTGCATTTGTGTTGAAGGACCGGAGAGGCGGTGTTCCAAAAGGCGCGCGCCGCCTGCCGTAACGGTGCGGTCCATGCTGGCCAGCAGCGATCCGGCGCGCCCGCTGTTCATGGATTGGGTCAGTTCCAGGTTGCGCCGTGTCGCGGCGTCGATCTGCATCATCCGTTGCGCCGAGGCCGGCACCGGCGGACGCAAGAGAGGTAGCTTGCCCTTTTGCGTGATCGTGAGATAGTCGATGATCGCACCCATCGCGGCAAGGTCCGCGCGTGCGAACCTTCCAAAGGAATCAAGCGATTTCACGTGAAACAGAGACTGAATCCGGCGCTCCGCAGAGCCGCTGTCGAAACTGGACGGGGCCAGTCGGGTCAGGGCGATTCCGGCCTCGTTGATCGTCGGAAGTGCCGTATCGGCCCCATCGGCAACGAGGATTTCCTGCGGCGCCAGTCGCGCCAGTTCCGGCCCAAGCCGCACCAGCGGGCAGGCCATGACGTGAAACGCCCCGGTGGAGATATCGGTCCAGGCCAGCGATGCTTCGCCCCTTATCTCGGCGAAGGCGGCAAGGTAGTTGTGGTGCCGCGCCTGAAGCAGCGTGTCCTCGGTCACTGTGCCGGGGGTGACAAGGCGTACCACTTCGCGCCGGACCACGGATTTCGAGCCACGCTTCCTTGCCTCGGCGGGGTCTTCCATCTGCTCGCAGACCGCCACGCGAAACCCCTTGCGGATCAGCGTCAGGAAATAGTTTTCCGCAGAATGAACCGGGACGCCGCACATCGGGATATCCTCGCCCAGGTGCTTGCCGCGCTTGGTCAGCGCGATATCCAGCGCCTCCGCCGCGGCAACGGCATCCTCGAAGAACATCTCGTAGAAATCGCCCATCCGGTAGAACAACAGCGCATCACGGTGCTGCGCCTTGATCTCCAGAAATTGCGCCATCATCGGCGTGACTTGTGCGGTCATCGACACCCCCTGCCCGTGGCGCGCACCCTACAAACTGCGTGTCCGGGGTGAAAGGCGCAAACGGTTGTCTTGTGAGCCCGGCCCATAGCTCGTAATGAATGGAGCCGGAAAGAGGGAGGAAAAACGCAGATGGCCGACAAGTCCAAAGTCACGCGGGAGGAGGCGTTGAGCTATCACCTCGAACCGCATCCGGGGAAGATCGACATCCAGGCCTCGACCCCGATGACAACGCAGCGCGACCTCAGTCTCGCCTACAGTCCGGGTGTGGCCGTCCCCTGCGAGGAGATCGCAAAAAACCCTGAAACGGCCTATGACTACACCATCAAGGGCAACCTCGTGGCGGTGATCACCAACGGAACCTCGGTTTTGGGGTTGGGTAATCTTGGCGCGCTGGCCTCTAAACCGGTGATGGAAGGCAAGGCGGTGTTGTTCAAGCGCTTCGCCGATGTCAACGCGGTCGATATCGAACTGGACACCGAAGACCCCGATGAGATCATCAACGCGGTGCGCCTGATGGGACCAAGCTTTGGCGGTGTCAACCTTGAGGACATCAAGGCGCCGGAATGCTTCATCATTGAGCAAACGCTCAAGGAGCAGATGGATATTCCCGTTTTCCACGACGATCAGCACGGCACGGCGGTGATCTGTGCCGCCGGAATGATCAATGCGCTGCACCTGTCGGGCAAGAAGATCGAGGATGTGCGGATTGTCCTCAATGGTGCCGGTGCTGCGGGGATTGCCTGTCTTGAGTTGTTAAAGGCCATGGGCGCACGCAATGAGAACTGCACCATGTGCGACACAAAGGGTGTGATCTGGCAAGGCCGGACCGACGGTATGAACCAGTGGAAATCAGCGCATGCGGTGAAGACCAAAGCCCGCACGCTCGCCGATGCAATGAAGGGCGCCGACGTGTTCCTCGGAGTCTCGGCAAAGGGGTCGGTAACGCAGGATATGGTGGCCAGCATGGCTGACAACCCGGTGATCTTCGCCATGGCCAACCCCGACCCAGAGATTACGCCGGAAGAAGCGCAAGAGGTGCGCATTGACGCCATCGTCGCCACAGGGCGCAGCGATTACCCCAATCAGGTGAACAACGTCCTCGGGTTCCCCTATCTCTTTCGTGGCGCGCTCGATATTCACGCACGGGCCATCAATGATGAGATGAAGATCGCCTGCGCCGAAGCGCTGGCCAAGCTGGCGCGAGAGGATGTGCCGGACGAGGTTGCCGTTGCCTATGGCCGCAAGCTGACCTTCGGGCGGGATTACATCATCCCAACGCCCTTTGACCCGCGACTGATCTACACCGTTCCGCCTGCGGTGGCCAGGGCTGGGATGGAAACCGGCGTCGCGCGGCGCCCGATCACCGACCTCGATGCCTATGCGCAGACGCTGAACGCGCGGATGGACCCGACCGCCTCCGTGCTGCGGGGGATCAATGCGCGGGCGCGCGCCAACAAGGCGCGCATGATCTTCGCCGAGGGCGATGACGTGCGCGTTCTGCGCGCTGCCGTGGCGTATCAGCGCAACGGTATGGGAAAGGCCATCGTCGTCGGGCGTGACCAGGACGTGAAACAGAAGCTGGAAAGCGTCGGTCTGGCCGATGCGGTGCGCGAATTGCAGGTCGTCAATGCCGCCAACACCCCGCACCTGGAGACCTACAAGACCCTCCTTTACGACCGCTTGCAGCGCAAAGGCTATGACAGACAGGATGTTCACCGGCTGGCGGCGCGCGACCGGCATGTGTTCGCATCGCTGATGCTGGCGCATGATCACGGTGATGGATTGGTGACCGGTGCAACCCGGAAATCGGCCCATGTACTGGACCTGATAGGCCATGTCTTCGACGCCTCGGCGCAGGATGGCGCGGTCGGCGTCACGGTTCTGATGCACAAGGGCAAGATCGTGCTGATCGGCGATACGCTGGTGCACGAATGGCCTGACGCAAATGATCTGGCCCTGATCGCGCAGCGCGGGGCCGCCGTTGCGCGCGGTTTGGGGATAGAGCCGCGCGTCGCCTTTGTCAGTTTTTCCACCTATGGCTACCCGGTCTCGGAACGGGCCGAGAAGATGAAGAATGCGCCACAAGTGCTGGATGCGATGGGGGTCGATTTCGAATACGATGGCGAAATGACGGTTGACGTGGCGTTGAACCGGGATGCGATGGCGAATTATCCGTTCACGCGGCTATCCGGCCCCGCCAATGTTCTGGTCGTGCCGGCGCGGCATTCGGCGTCGATCTCGGTCAAGCTGATGCAGGAAATGGCCGGGGCGACCATTATCGGGCCGATCCTGACCGGGCTGGATCACCCGGTTCAGATCTGTTCAACCGGCTCCACCGCCAATGATATCCTGAACATGGCGGCGATGGCAGCCAGCCGAATTGGCCACTGAATGCAAAAGCCCGCCGGGGTGAACCGGCGGGCTGTTATCGTCTTTCGAGCGGCTTTGCCTGTCAGCTTGTCATGCCGTCCCAGAAACTCTTGACCTTGTCAAAGAACCCTTGGGCATTCGGGTTGTTCGCCTTGGCGCAGGAATCCTCGAACTGGCGCAAGAGGTCTTTCTGCTCCGCCGTAAGTTTCACGGGGGTTTCCACGGCCAGTTCAATATACATGTCGCCCTGGGCGGTGCCGCGCAGGGCCGGCATGCCCTTGCTGCGCAGACGCATCTGACGGCCCGATTGAGAGCCTTCGGGCACCTTCACCCGGCTGCGCCCGCCGTCGATGGTGGGCACTTCCACCTCACCGCCGAGCGCGGCTTTTGTCATCGACACGGGTACGCGGCAGAACAGATCCACCCCGTCGCGCTGAAAGATCGGGTGATCGGCGACCTGAATGAAGATGTAAAGATCCCCCGGCGGCCCGCCGCGCATCCCGGCCTCGCCCTCGCCCGAAAGGCGAATGCGGGTGCCGGTTTCGACGCCTGCCGGGATGTTGACCGACAGCGCCTTTTCCTTTTCCTGACGACCGGCACCGCCGCAGGCGCGGCAAGGACTTTTCACGATCTGGCCAACGCCGCCGCAGGTCGGGCAGGTGCGTTCGACGGTGAAGAACCCTTGTTGCGCCCGCACCTTTCCCATGCCCGAGCAGGTCGGGCAGGTTTGCGGTTCGGACCCGCCTTCGGCGCCGGTCCCGTGGCATTCCTCGCATACGACAGATGTCGGGACGGTAATGGACTTCTGTAGGCCGCCATACGCCTCTTCGAGCGAGATTTTCAGGTTGTAGCGCAGATCAGAGCCACGCATCGCGCGCTGCCGCCCGCCACCGCGCTGGCCGCCCATGAAATCGCCGAAGAGATCCTCGAACACATCCGAAAACGCGCTGGCGAAATCGCCCTGACCATGCCCGCCGCCGGCGCGTGGGCCCGCGCCCATCCCACCATCGAATGCCGCGTGACCGTAGCGGTCATAAGCGGCCTTCTTTTCGGGGTCCTTCAGGATGTCATAGGCTTCGTTCGCTTCCTTGAACTGGGCCTCGGCATCGGGGTTGTCTGAATTTCGGTCCGGGTGCAGTTCCTTGGCTTTCGTGCGGTAGGCTTTCTTCAATTCCTCCGCCGTCGCACCCTTCGAGACGCCAAGAACCTCGTAGTAATCGCGTTTTGCCATTTTGTTTGCCTTCCTCAAACGCGCTGACCGGCCAAGGTGCATCCTCGGCCGGTCAGGCGTGGGTCAGTTCACGCGATCAGGACCGGCGATCGTTGTCGTCGAGATCCTCGAAGTCGGCGTCGACGATATCGTCATCGACACCGCCCGGCTCCTCCGTACCCTGGGGTGCGTCCTGGCCGGTTTCTTCCTGTTGCGCCTTGTAGATGGCTTCGCCCAGCTTCATGGCCGCCTCGGTCACGTTCTGGATGCCACCCTTGATCTTGGCCGCATCGTCGGTGTCGAGCGATTCCTCAAGCGCGGTGATGGCAAGGTCGATGGCTTCGATGGTCGAAGGGTCGACCTTGTCGCCATGCTCTTCCATCGACTTTCGGGTCGAATGGATCAGGCTTTCGGCCTGGTTCTTCGCCTCGACCAGTTCCTTGCGTTGCTTGTCGGTCTCGGCGTTTTCCTCGGCCTCCTTCACCATGCGTTCGATGTCTTCATCCGACAGGCCGCCCGATGCCTGAATGGTGATCTTCTGGTCCTTGCCGGTGCCCTTGTCCTTGGCGCTGACCGAGACGACGCCGTTGGCGTCGATGTCGAATGTCACTTCGATCTGCGGCAGGCCGCGTGGGGCGGGCGGGATGTTTTCAAGGTTGAACTGGCCCAGCATCTTGTTGTCGGCCGCCATCTCTCGCTCGCCCTGGAACACGCGGATCGTCACCGCGTTCTGGTTGTCCTCGGCGGTCGAGAAGATCTGCGATTTCTTGGTCGGGATCGTGGTGTTGCGGTCAATCAGGCGGGTGAAGACACCGCCAAGCGTCTCGATGCCAAGCGACAGGGGCGTGACATCAAGAAGAACAACGTCCTTCACGTCGCCTTGCAGAACGCCGGCCTGGATCGCGGCGCCCATGGCGACCACTTCGTCGGGGTTCACGCCTTTGTGCGGCTCCTTGCCGAAGAAGGTCGACACCTCCTCGATCACCTTGGGCATCCGGGTCATGCCGCCGACCAGAACGATCTCGTCGATATCGCCCTTGGAGAGGCCGGCATCCTTCAGCGCCGCCTGGCAGGGCTTGAGCGAATTCTTGATGAGGTCACCGACCAGCGATTCCAGCTTCGCGCGGGTCAGTTTCACGACCATGTGCAGCGGCGTTCCGCCCTTGCCCATCGAGATGAACGGCTGGTTGATCTCGGTCTGGGTGGCCGAGGACAGCTCGATCTTCGCTTTCTCAGAGGCTTCCTTCAGGCGTTGCAACGCCATCTTGTCCTTGGTCAGGTCGACGCCGTGTTCCTTCTTGAACTCGTCCGCCAGGTAGTTGACGATCCGCATGTCAAAGTCTTCACCGCCAAGGAAGGTGTCGCCATTGGTGGATTTGACCTCGAACAGGCCATCGTCGATTTCCAGAATGGTGATGTCAAAGGTGCCGCCGCCAAGGTCATAGACGGCAATCGTCTTGCTGTCCTTCTTGTCGAGCCCGTAGGCCAGCGCCGCCGCGGTCGGTTCGTTGATGATGCGCAGAACCTCCAGACCGGCGATCTTGCCGGCATCCTTGGTGGCCTGACGCTGGGCGTCGTTGAAATAGGCGGGCACGGTGATGACGGCCTGCGTCACCTCCTCGCCAAGATAGCTCTCGGCGGTTTCCTTCATCTTGCCGAGGATCAGCGCGGAAACCTGGCTGGGGCTGTATTTTTCGCCCTTCACCTCGACCCATGCGTCGCCGTTGCCGCCATCGACAATGGCATAAGGAACCAGGTTCTTGTCTTTTTCGACGGCGGGGTCCCCGACGCGGCGACCGATCAGGCGCTTGACCGCGAAGATGGTGTTGTCGGGGTTGGTGACGGCCTGCCGTTTTGCGGCCTGGCCGACCAGCTTTTCGTCATCGGTGTAGCCGACGATGGAGGGGGTGGTGCGCGCACCTTCTGCGTTCTCGATCACGCGGGCCTGGCTGCCGTCCATGATCGCAACGCAGGAGTTCGTAGTGCCGAGGTCGATACCAATCACTTTGGCCATGTTGTCTTGTCCCTTTCTCAAGGCGATGTTGCAGGGCGCGGGTCCGATTGCGGCCCCCGGCCCCTTATCCCGGCGGCCGAGGAGACCCCGACCACGCTTCGGACGGTATATAAGAGGGGGGGGTGACGGCTGCAAGCGGGCCGGTCATTGGAATTTCGTTCAATCGGGCGCTAGATTTTCGATCCGTTCCCACCCAGGCAAGGGGTTGGCATGACCAGCATTTTCGAAAAAGGCTTCCGAGTCCTGCCGGGATTCCTGGACGCTGCCGCGCAGTCCGCGATGTTGGAGGATGTGCGCGCAATCGTCCGCGCCGCGCCATTGTTCCATCCTGTTACGCCCGGCGGCAAGCAGATGTCGGTCAGGATGTGCGCGGCCGGGCAATACGGCTGGATCACCGATAGGCGCGGCTATCGCTATGACCGCAAGCACCCCGAGGGGGGCAAGTGGCCGCCGATCCCGGATACGATCCTCGCGGTGTGGCGGGCGGTTTCGGGGGTGGAGCGCGCGCCGCAATGCTGTCTTGTGAATTTCTATGGCGAAGGCGCGCGGATGGGCTTGCATCAGGACAAGGACGAGGCCGATTTTTCCATGCCCGTGGTGTCGATCTCGCTTGGGGATGACGGGCTGTTCCGGATGGGCAATGCCGAGAGGGGCGGCAAGACCAGCTCGGTCTGGTTGCACTCGGGCGATGTCGTGGTGATGGCGGGCGCGGCGCGGTTGAACTACCACGGCGTCGACCGGATCCGCTTCGGCTCTTCCACGCTGCTTGCGCAGGGCGGGCGTATCAACCTGACGCTGCGCGTCGTGGATTAGCGGGTCAGCGAACAGCAGCCTTGCAGAAGCTCCGAGCCCTGTGGGCCGCGGCGCAGGAAATGGGCGGAAAGCCCGAAGTCCCGGTCGCTCATCCCGTCGGAGCAGATTTCGCGTTCGATGACCGCCGTCATGGTGCTTGTGCCGCTGTCGAGGACAAGGCCGAACGTTTGCGGCCCGCGGCCGCTTGGCGCGCCGCTCCACACTTCGGCGAAGGGGTCCGGGCCGGCGGTGACGCTGTCGAAAGTGCCGCCTCCGACCATCCGGTCATAGTGCCAGAACGGCTCCGTCCCCGCGCAGTAAAGCGGCATCGGCAGCCCGGCGTTCCAATCCGGCCCGGTCCGGGTCAGAAAACGCATCGACGACCAGCCGGAGGTTTCGCCAAGGACCACGCGACCCCAGCGGCGATCCTGCGTGGTGCCGACAACCTCGATCCCGGCCTGGCGCGGCGCCAAGGCACCGATGATCTGGTGTTCGACGCCGGGACCGGAGCGGATGTTGAGCACATCGCGCGCCGCGACGCCGGTGACACGGTAAAGCGCCGGGTATTCGTGGATATCCTGCGCCGGGGCGGCAATGCCCCACAAGGTGATCGAGAGGGTGAAAAGAAGTCGTATCAGCGTCCTGCCATCCAGCTCGCCGAGACGCGCTTGCGCGTGTAGAAATCGCCCATGAGTCCCAGCATCACGAAGGCGAGGGTGAAATAGATCGGATATTGCCAGTTCGTGACGTGCGGAAAGTAGTTGTTGAAGGCAAAGCCGCGCGCCTGGTCGATCAGGTGGAACAGCGGGTTCCAGTCGAACCACGGGATCATGGCGGCGGGCAGCGCGTTGGCGACGAACATCTTGCCCGAGGCGATCATGTTTGCGCGCGAATAGACCGTCTGTGCGATCCCGATGAAATCGGGAAACCAGGGCTTGAGCGCCAGAAAGATCAACCCGACCGCACAGCCCGACGCCCAGGAGAGCAGATACATGAACATGACACCGGCCCAGTCGTGAATTTCAAGCGAGTTGAAAATCGTGTGGATCCCGAGAAGGATCACGCCAAGCGCTAGCGTCTGGATATAAAGCGATGCGAATGCCGATGACAGGATCGCCACGATCGTGTTCATCGGGGCATGCAGCATCATCGCCGATGTCGGCCCCTCGGCGCCCAGGACGGCCCCCAATGCCTTGATGTGGGTCATATAAAGGAAAATGCCGGTCAGCAGATAGATCAGGAAATCGCCACGGATCATCGCCCGTTTCGTGCCCAGCACGCTAAACATGAAGTAGAACGCGACGATGAACAGCACCGCTTGTAGAATGTTCATCGCAAGCGCCATGATCGCGTTGCCGTGGCTTTGCCGGACCTTGCGAACCGTGGACGTATACGTCAGCTGTCCGAGATTCAGCAGCAAGCTGAACGTGCCTTTTCGCTTTGAGTGCCCGAATTTCATGCGCTATCCATACTCAAGCTGCCCTATCGAGCCGCCCCTGTTCTATGTTGCAGGGAGTCCTTGCTCAATCGCTGATAGCGGACGATAACGGCGAAAACACGAATTTTCAATGAAACTCCCAAGGAGGACAGACGTGGATTTTCCCAGGATGGAGAGCATTTTCCGAAAGCTCGCATTGGAGGCTGGCGACCGGATCATGGAAATTTACAACGCGGATGATTTCGACGTGAAGGTGAAATCGGACGACAGCCCGGTCACCGAGGCCGACGAGGTTGCCGACGCCCTTATCTCGGCCGGGATCGCGGCGACCTTTCCCGAGGTTGCGCTGGTGACCGAGGAACAGGCGGCCAGCCACACGCAGTTGGTCAGCAGTTTCATCATCGTCGACCCGCTGGACGGGACCAAGGAATTCATCAACCGACGCGGCGATTTCACCGTCAACATTGCCTACGTGGAAAACGGCGTGCCGCTGCGCGGGGTCGTCTATGCACCGGCCAAGGGGCGGCTTTTCTACACCGAGGCCGATGGTCGGACGGTCGAGGAAACCGGTCCGTTCGAAAAGGAGCGCAAGGGCGATGTGACGCCGCTTGCCGTCTCTGAGCCGGACAACTCGGCTCTCATGGTCGTGGCGTCGAAGTCGCACCGCGATGCCGCGACCGATGCCTATATCGGCAAATACAGCGTCAAGGACATGAAAAGCGCCGGCTCGTCGCTGAAGTTCTGCCTCGTGGCGTCGGGTGAGGCCGATCTCTACCCCCGTTTGGGGCGCACGATGGAATGGGATACCGCCGCCGGGGATGCCGTGTTGCGCGGCGCCGGGGGGCACGTGATCCGCTTCGACGATCACGCGCCGCTTACCTACGGCAAGACGGGCTACGAAAACCCGTTCTTCATTGCCTATGCGCCGGGCGTCGATCTGAAAGCGGGCTGAATGTCGGTCGTCTGCATCATCCCCGCGCGCTACGCCTCGTCGCGTTATCCGGGCAAACCGCTTGCCGAATTGCGCGGGGCCACGGGTGTTGCGCGCAGCCTGATCGAGCGCAGTTGGCTGGCGGCGCAAGAGGCGGCGGGGCTCGATGCCGTCTATGTCGCCACCGACGATGAGCAGATCCGCGCGGCGGCGGAAGCGTTCGGCGCCAAGGTGCTGATGACCTCCGACACCTGCCGCAACGGGACCGAACGCTGCGCGGAGGCGCTCAGGCAGCTGGGCGACGGGGTGGAGATGGTGATAAACCTGCAAGGCGACGCGCCGCTGACACCAGCGTGGTTCCTCGAAGACCTGATCGAAGGACTGCGGGCCGACAGCCAGGCGGCGCTGGCCACCCCGATCCTGCGCTGCGACGGCGAAACGCTGGTCGCGCTCAAGGCCGACCGGGCCTCGGGGCGGGTCGGGGGCACGACTGCGGTGATCGACAGCGAACGCCACGCTCTCTATTTTTCGAAAGAGGTCATTCCCTACACGGCAGAGGATTATGCCCCCGATGCGCTGACGCCGGTATTTCACCATGTCGGGGTCTATGCCTATCGCCCCTGGGCATTGCACGCCTATCCCGACTGGGTGCCCGGGCCGCTGGAAGGCCTGGAAGGGCTGGAACAGCTGCGCTTCCTTGAAGCCGGACACAAGGTGCGCTGCATCGAGGTCGCGGCGCGCGGCCGCAAGTTCTGGGAACTCAACAACCCCGAGGACGTGCCCCGGATCGAGGCGATGCTGGCCGAGATGGGGGTGCCTTGACCGAACACCCGCCCGTCAGCGTGATCGTCGTCAGCCATGGGAGGCCCGCCCTTCTGCGGCGCGCCCTGATCGGTATCGGGCAGCTTTTCTACCGGCCCCTCGAACTGGTGGTCGTGGCCGACAGTGCCGGGCTTGCGGCGATTTCCGACCTGCCCTTTGCCGACCGGATCAAGACCGCACGCCAGGACGACGCCAATATTTCGCGTGCCCGCAACCGGGGGGCGGATCTGGCGGGCGGTGACATACTTGCCTTCATCGACGATGATGCCGTTCCGGAACCGACATGGTTGACTCATCTCGTTTCGCCTTTGTCAGAGCCGCATTGCGCGGCGGCGACGGGCACGGTTCTGGGGCGCAACGGGATTTCCGTTCAATGGGCCGATCGTGTCGTTGACGCTGAAGGGCGGGCCTTTCCGGCACCAAGGGGGCCGCTGCCCGACGGCCTCGCTGTCAAGCTGGAAGGCACCAACATGGGGCTGCGGCGCGACGTGCTGGCGGCGCTTGGCGGGTTCGACGAGGGCTACGGTTTTTACCTTGATGAGACGGACTTCGCCTTTCGATTGATGCGAACAGGGCATCGGGTGGCCTTTGCCCCGTTGGCCACGGTGCATCACGGCTTTGCCGAGAGCGCCCGCCGCCGTGCGGACCGGGTGCCGCTTTCCTTGCGCGACGTCGGGGCAAGCAGCGCGCTTTACCTGCGCAAACATGCCACGGCGGATCGGCTGGGCCCGGCGCTCGAGGCGCTGCGGCAGCAACAGGCGGCGCGGCTTGCACGGCTGCATGAGGCAGGCCTTTTGCAGGGTGGCGCCGCCGCGCGGCTGCTGGCAGAGTTGGACGGGGGTATCGCGTCAGGGCGAGACCGTCCGCTGCACCAGACCCACGCGGTTGCCGACCCGCCGCTGTTTCAAGCGTTGATCGAGGTCAACCCACCCCCGCCCGCAATTCTATCGGGGCGCTGGTTCAGCCGGGTGCGGTTGAACCGGCAGGCACAGGCCTGCGCGGCAGAAGGGCGCTCCACCAGCCTGTTCCTGTTCGGCCACACCGTGCGCGCGCATCGGGTCACGTTCACCGACGATGGGGTCTGGCGGCAAAGCGGCGGCTTGTTCGGCCCCTCGCGGCGCGATCAGCCGCGCTTTACCAAATGGTCGTTTCGGGCGCGTATACGCGAAGAAACCGGACGTGTGGCAGGGGTTCGGTGGCAAGACTTGTCGCAACAGGCGGTGACAGGGTGACAGATGGTCCTGTTTGAGAATAGCAGGAACGGGTTTACGCTTGTCAGCGCTGTCACGAAAACGGCGAGTTTTCGGTCATCAATTGTCCAGTTTCGGGTGTAGCGATCACTTGACACGATCAAGAGTGGCGCAACGGTAACAAGATTGGTTTTGCAATATGAAGAAGATTACCAAGGCAATTTTTCCGGTCGCGGGGCTCGGCACGCGGTTTCTGCCGGCGACGAAGTCGGTCCCGAAAGAGATCATGACACTCGTTGACCGACCGCTGATCCAGTACGCGATCGACGAGGCGCGCGCTGCGGGCATCAAGGAATTCATCTTCGTGACGGCGCGCGGCAAGAGCGCGCTGGAAGACTACTTCGACGTTGCGCCGGAACTGGAAAGCACCCTGCGCAGGAAGGGCAAGACCGAGCTTCTGAAAGCCCTGAAAGCCACCAACATGGAGTCTGGCCAGATCGCCTATATCCGCCAGAACAAGGCGCTTGGGCTGGGTCACGCAGTCTGGTGCGCACGTCGTCTGCTTGGCAACGAACCGTTTGCCGTGATCCTGCCCGATGACGTGATCGCCGCCGAAACGCCCTGTCTGCAACAGATGATGGAGGCGCACGCCGAAATCGGCGGCAACATGGTTGCCGCGATGGAGGTGCCGCCGGAAAAAACGTCGTCCTACGGGATACTGGGCGTGAAGGAGGATATGGGGTCCGTCGTGTCGGTGAATGGTATGGTCGAAAAACCGGCGCTGGAGGATGCGCCGTCGAACCTCGCGGTGATCGGGCGCTATATTCTGACACCGAATGTCATGCGCAACCTGAACAAGGCCAAGTCGGGCTCTGGCGGGGAAATCCAGCTGACCGATGCAATCGCGCAGGAAATCGAGGCGACCGGCGATGTCTACGGCTTTCGCTTCCGGGGGCAGCGCTACGATTGCGGTTCCAAGGCCGGGTTTCTGCAGGCAACGGTGGCCTTCGGTCTGGCGCGGGACGATCTGTGCGACGAGTTTTCCGACTTCATCGACAGCATGATCGCCGCCAAGACGGCCGCCCAGTAACATATGGGGCCGCCGCTCTGCCTTGATCTGACACGCCTTCTGTCTCGCGTCGGGCGTGGGGCCATGACGGGTGTGGACCGGGTGGAGCGCGCCTATGCCGACTGGGTACTGGCAAGCGATGATGACCCGCAGTTTCTTGTCCGCACCTCTCGCGGATATATCCTGTTCGGGGCGTCCGGAGCGCGCGCGTTTCTTTCGGCGCTGGATGGCAAGACCGGATGGCCCCGGCCGGACCTTCTGTCGCGTCTGACCGGCAAGGGCGATCTGGATCGGCACGCGGCCGAGGCGCTGTTGCGCCGCCATGCGATCGGGCGCTGCCTGCACAGCAACCTGTTTCGCCTCTTGTCGCAGCGCCTTCGGGAGGGAACGGTTTACCTCAATACCGGGCACAGCAACCTGTCGCGGCAATGCCTGATGGCGTTCGGTGTCAACCCCGACGTCCGGGTCGCGGTGTTCCTGCACGATGTGATCCCGCTCGATTTTCCGCAATTCACGCGCCCGGAGATCGTGGATCACTTCCGCGCCATGGTTGCCGCGGCGGCGGAATTCGCGGATCTTGTTCTGTGCAATTCGCAAGAGACGCGCAAACGGTTGAGTCGGGAACTCGGGACGGACAAGCCCATCGTCGCGGCACATCTGGGCCTGTCTGACCTGCCGCCGAAAGAGCCTGTTTTTCCGGAAACAGACCCTCATACACCCCGTTTCGTGACCATTGGAACGATCGAGCCGCGCAAGAACCATGCCCTGCTGCTGGATATCTGGGATGATCTGCCAGAACCCGACCGCCCACATTTGCACATCGTCGGCGGGCGCGGGTGGGCCGATCCATCCCTGTTCCGGCGGTTGGACAGGCACAAGCTGCGAGGAACCGCGATATTCGAGCATAATGAGCTGACCGACGGGCAAGTGCGCAGCCTCATGACCGGTGCCCACGGGCTGCTGTTCCCGACGCTGGCTGAGGGCTTCGGCTACCCCCCGCTGGAGGCCGCGCGGCTTGGCGTAGTGCCGATCTGTTCCGACTTGCCGGTTTTGCGGGAAATCCTGGGCGATTGCGGCGTTTACCTGGACCCGACTGATCGCTACTCTTGGCTGGAAACGATCAAGAAACGAATAAGGGGTAGTCTGGCAGAGGGGCCGAAGCAGGCCGCCATGCTGCCGACGTGGCAGGCCCATTTCAAGACGGTCGCGCAGGCACTCGGCGCGGGGCGAGCAGGGGATTGAGACATGCAGGCGGTTCAGCGCTACAAGCTGCGCCTTGAACGGAAGCGGTTCCTGATCCGTGCCTGGCGCAAGGCGCGGGAGCTTTTGCTCGTTGCCGACCGGACGGACCAGATCAAGCGCCATGACCTTCTGTGCTTCGTCACCCTGCGCAACGAAAAGATCCGGCTGCCTTATTTCCTGAAATACTACCGTGACCGGGGCGTTGCGCATTTCATCTTCGTCGATAACGACAGCAACGACGGCACCCGTGAATACCTTGCCGCGCAGGGCGATTGTTCGGTCTGGACCACCCCGGCCAGCTACAAGCGATCGCGCTTCGGGATGGACTGGATCAACGCGCTGATGCGCGAATACGGGCACGGGCATTGGTGCGTGGTTGTCGACCCGGATGAATTCTTCGTCTACCCGTTCTGCGACACGCGACCCATTCCGGCGCTGACCGACTGGTTGGGAAGCTCCTCCATCAAGTCCTTCGGGGCGATGCTGCTGGACATGTATCCCAAGGGGCCGATCACCGCGCAGCCGTATAACGAGGGGCAGGATCCGTTCGAGATTGCCTGCTGGTTCGATTCCGGCAACTACATGATCGAACGCAACTGGGATTTCGGCAACCTGTGGATTCAGGGTGGCCCGCGCGCGCGGCTGTTCTTCGATGACAATCCCGCGCGCGCCCCGGCGCTGAACAAGATCCCGCTGGTGAAATGGGACAAGAGCTATGCCTTCGTCAGTTCCACCCATATGCTGCTGCCGCGCGGGCTGAACCTTGTCTTTGACGAATGGGGGGGCGAGAAAGCCTCGGGCGTCTTGCTGCACGCCAAGTTCCTCGACACCTTCACCATCAAGGCGAAGGAGGAACTGGCGCGCAAACAGCACTACGCCGCCAGCCATGAATACAAGGCCTATGCGGCGGGCTTGCACGAAAACCCGAACCTGTGGTGCAAGTGGTCGGAACGCTTCATCAACTGGCGGCAACTGGAAATCCTCGGCCTCATGTCGAAGGGGAACTGGGCATGAGCCTGGGCTTCGTCATGCTGTGCCACACCGCCCTGCACCGCGCGGCGCAGGTGGCGCGGCATTGGGGCGAACGTGATTGCCCGGTGGTGATTCATGTCGACAAGCGCGTGTGTGACCCGGATTTTGCCGGGTTGAGGGGCGCATTGTCGGACCTGCCGAACGTTAAATTCTGTAGGCGGCACAAGTGCGAATGGGGCACCTGGTCGCTGGTCGCCGCGTCGCAGACCGCGTCGGAGATGATGCTGGCGGAATTTCCGGGTGTGCGGCATGTCTTCCTTGCCAGCGGCTCCTGCCTGCCACTGCGCCCGGTGGAGGAACTGAAGGCCTACCTTGCCGCCCGCCCGCGCACCGATTTCATCGAAAGCGTGACCACCGAGGATGTGGAATGGACGGTTGACGGGCTGCATGCCGAACGCTTCCAGCTGCGCTTTCCGTTTTCCTGGAAAAAGCACCGGCGGCTGTTTGATGGCTACGTGGAATTGCAGCGCAAGGCCGGGTTCAAGCGCACGATGCCAGAAGGGTTGGTGCCGCATCTGGGCAGCCAGTGGTGGTGCCTGTCGCGCCAAACCCTGTCGGCGATCCTGCAAGACCCGGCCCGAAGGGCGCATGACCGGTTTTTCAAGCTCGTCTGGATTCCCGATGAAAGTTACTACCAGACCCTTGCGCGCAAGTATTCGACCCATATCGAAAGCCGGTCGCTGACCCTGTCGAAGTTCGACTTTCAGGGCAAACCGCATGTCTTCTATGACGATCACCTGCACCTGCTGCGCCGGTCCGATTGCTTCGTCGCGCGCAAGATCTGGCCTCGTGCGAATCGGCTTTACGACACGTTCCTGACCGAACAGAACCGCGGCACGGTGATGGCGGAACCCGCGCCGGGCAAGATCGACCGGGTGTTCGCCAAAGCCTTGGAACGGCGGACGCGGGGCCGGGCGGGCATGTACATGCACAGCCGGTTCCCAAACCCCGATTGGGAAAACGGCAAGACCGCGGCGCCGTTTTCCGTCTTTCACGGGTTCAACGATCTTTTCGCGGATTTCGAGCCGTGGCTGTCGCGCCGCCTTGGCATTCGGGTGCATGGCAACCTGTTCGATCCTGCACGCGCGCGCTTCGCCGGCGACGCCGATATCTATGCCGGCTGCTTGTCATCCTCGGCCAAGCTGCGCGACTACAACCCCGAACGCTTTCTTTCCAGCCTGATCTGGAACACACGCGGCGAACGGCAGGTCTTCCAGCTCAGCCCGCGCGACCGGCAACGCATTGGCGCGACGCTCGCCGGCGACGGCAATGCGCAGATCGCCGTCATCACCGGGGCCTGGGCGGTGCCGCTGTTCACCTCCAACAAGGATTTCCTGACCATCCGAAAGACCGCCGCCGCCCTGCAAAAACGCGAGGTCGATTTCGTGAACGTGCTGCGCCGGGTGCAGACGCGCGCCGATGTGCGGATCTGGACGCTGGCCGAGTTCATCGAGGAGCCGATGGAAAACCTGCAATCCATCCTTGACGCGATCGACGGGCCGGCCGGCCTTCGCATCACCGAGGCCCCGCGCATGGTGGACCTTGCCGGGTTTGGCCAGTTCCTGCAAAACCTCAAGAACCAGGGGATGAACCCCCACATGACCGGCGATTTCCCCGTGGAACTGCCGGGGTTGCAGCACCGGTCCGGCGATACCCGGCCCTATCTTGTCAGGTAAGCCATGTCCGACCGTTTCGATGCCTTCGTGATCTTCGCCGAGATGCGGACCGGGTCGAATTACCTGGAGGCGACGCTGAACGACCTGCCCGATATCGACTGCAAGGGGGAGCTTTACAACCCCACCTTCATGGGCCATCACACCACGTTCGAGATGCATGGCATCGACATGGACCGGCGCGAGCGGGCGCCGCTCGACCTGCTCGACGCGGTGATCCGCAAGGCCGGCGACGCGCTGCCGGGGTTCCGCTTTTTCCACGATCACGACCCGCGCGTCCTGGACCGCGTCCTGCCCGATCCGCGCATTGCCAAGGTGATCCTCACACGCAACCCGCTGGACAGCTATGTCAGCCGTCGGATCGCGTCGGAAACCGGGCAATGGCGCCTGACGGACATGAAGCACCAGAAAAGCGCCAAGATCGAGTTTCGCCTGTGGGAATTCGAAACCATGCTGGCCGATTTGCAAGGGTTCCAGATGACCCTGCAACGCGGGTTGCAGACCACCGGGCAGACGGCGTTTTTCATCCGCTATGAAGATATCAATGACGCGGAGGTGGTAAGCGGGCTGGCGCGGTTCCTCGGGTCAAGCCACACGCTGGACTCAACCAATGCCAAGCTGAAAAAGCAGAACCCCAGCGATCTGGCCGAGAAGGTCGAGAACTACGATCACATGGTGCGCTCGCTGGCCAGGCTCGACAGGTTCGACCTGTCGAAGACACCGAATTTCGAACCGGCGCGCCATGCAGCCGTGCCCAGCTTCGTCGCCCTGCCTGAAACGGGCCTCATGTTCATGCCGATCCGCGGCGCAGCGGTGGAGCCGGTGAAAGACTGGATGGCGGGGCTGGAGGGGATCGGTCGCGATGATCTGCTGACCGGGCTGAAACAGAAGGACATCCGCCAATGGATGCGCAAGCATCCCGGATTTCGCAGTTTCACGGTGCTGCGCCATCCGCTGGAACGGGCGTATCATGTCTTCAACACCTGCATTCTGCCGGCTGACCGCCCGGCGTTTTCCAATACGCGCCGGGTGCTGAAGAACCGCTACAATCTGCCGATCCCGAAAGAGGGGCCGATCAAGGGGTATTACGCCGATCAGCACAGGGAGGCGTTCATCGCTTTCCTGCGATTCCTGAAAGGCAACCTTTCCGGACAGACCAGCCTGAAAGTGGACTCCATCTGGGCGTCGCAAACCGCGATCCTGCAAGGCATGGCCGCCTTCGCCCTGCCGGACCGCATTTTCCGGGAAGAAGAGCTGATCGACGGGCTGCCCGCCTTGGCCGATGCGCTTGGTTGTGGGGCGGCCCCGTTCGACATGGCCCTGCCGGACGAACCCTTTGCGCTGTCACAGATCAATGACAGCGAGGTCGAACAACTGATTTACGATGCGTATCGCAAGGATTTCGTGAATTTCGGCTTTGCGCCCTGGGAAGGTTAGGCGGCCTTGGATGCGCGTGCCTCTGTCAGGATCGCGTGCAGCGTGGCGGGGTCGGAATTGGACCGCAGCTTTTGGCAAAGAGCGCTGTCGCGCAGCGTTCGGGAGACAAGCGCAAGCGCCTTCAGATGCTCCGTTCCCGCCGTTTCAGGCGCGAACAGGGCAAAGATCAGGTCGACGGGCTTGCGGTCCACCGCTTCGAAATCGACGGGGCGTTCCAGTTTCAGAAAGGCGCCGCTGACGTTCGTCAGTCCTGGCAAGCGGGCATGGGGCAGGGCAACGCCCTGTCCGAACCCGGTGGGCCCAAGGCTTTCGCGTTCCATGAGGGCCGAAGAAATCTCGGTCTCGGGCTGGTCTATCAGCGGCGCGGTGAATTCCGCCACAAGCTGAAGGAGACGTTTCTTGCTGCTGACATCGGCAATAATCCGAACAGCCTGCGGTTGCAGTAGCGTCGCAAGTTCCATTGATCTGTCCCGTTTCGGGGCCGCGTCGATACGACCCGGCCCCATGTGCGTTAATCACGGGGGTCAATCCAGCCGACATTCCCGTCATCGCGGCGGTAAACAACGTTCACCCCCTCATGTCCCTCGTTTCGGAAGACCAGCAGGGGGGCCCCGGCGATCTCCATCTGCATCACCGCTTCACCGACCGAAAGCGAAGGTATCTTCGCCTCCATCTCGGCCACGATGATCGGTTGAAGCGAGTCCGGTTCCTGATCGTCCCCGCCTTCCGAACTCGCGAGGATATACGAGGAGCCGGCAAAATGTTCAACCGGTTGCGACCGCTTGATGTGGTGGTCTTTCAGGCGGCGCTTGTAGCGGCGCAGCTGCTTTTCCATCTTGTCGGCGCATTGGTCGAACGACGCGTGAATATCGGACGCGGACGCTTTCGCCGAGGCGGTCAACCCGGTCGAAAGATGCACCGTCGCCTCGCAAACATATTCATGCCCATTGCGGGAAAAGATGACGGTCGCGTCGGTCGGACGCTCAGCGTATTTTTTTACAGCGACGTTGAGGGCGTCCTTGACATAAACCTGCAGCGCGTCGCCGATATCGATTTGTTTTCCGCTGATCTGATAGCGCATGGGACCTCCGTATATGCGAACGGCCGGTGCGGGAAAACCCACACCCGGCCGTCAATCAGGATAAGGATGCCGAGGGTCGCAGGCCCGATTTCGGTTCGAACAAATCCAGCCGGAGGGCCCGGTGGTTTGCTTGCGAAGATCGGGAACGCGCTCAAACATCGTCCCCATTTGGCGCTGAATCAGGGTGGGCTGTCAACGACAACCGACGGTGACCGCTGTTTTGATGCAAGTCAGCTTATGCGAAAACTCTGACCAAGATAGACCCGGCGCACGTTTTCATCCTGCACCACTTCCTCGGCGGTGCCGCTCTTCAGAACGGTGCCATCATGCAGAACGTAGGCGCGATCGACGATTTCCAGCGTTTCGCGCACATTGTGATCGGTGATCAGAACGCCAAGCCCCCGCCTGCGCAGATCCGCGACAAGCGACCGGATCTCCGACACCGCGATCGGATCGACGCCGGCGAAAGGTTCGTCGAGCAGAAGGTAGCGCGGATTTGAAGCAAGGCAGCGCGCGATTTCCGCTCGCCGTCGTTCCCCGCCCGACAGCGATACAGCGGGCGCCGCGCGTAGATGGCTGATCGAAAACTCCGACAGCAGCTCCTCCAGCCTTTCATGGCGCTTGTGGCGGTCGGTCTCGGTAAGTTCGAGAATGGCCGAGATGTTGTCCTCCACCGTCAGACCACGGAAGATCGACATTTCCTGCGGAAGATATCCGATGCCGGCCTTGGCGCGGCGATACATCGGCAGGTAGGTGATATCCTGCCCGTCGAGGATCACGGTGCCACCCTCGGGCGCGATCAGCCCGGCGATGGCATAAAAACAGGTCGTCTTGCCCGATCCGTTCGGACCCAGCAGCGCAACGACTTCGCCCCGGTCGAGCGACAGGGTGACGTCGCGGATGACCGGACGGCGCTTGTAGCTTTTGCGAAGGTTGGAAACACGCAGGCCCTGTTGGCCCGGTTCCGTTGTCAGGTCAGGTCTTTCCGACATCGGGTCATTGCCCGTCCGGTTGCAGGATGGTGCGCACCCGGCCCTCGACCGTGCCGTTGCCGGTGATCAGGTCGATGTTCAGCCGGTCGCCCGCGATTGTCGTGCGGCCCTGCGTGACCAGAACGTTGCCGATCAGCAAAACGGTGCTGCGCTCGACCGAGTATTCGGCCTCGTTGCCCTCTGCTGCGTCCTCACCTCGGGTCAGCAGGACGCCGCCGCTGGCCAGAACCTGCTGTATGTCTTGCGTGTCGCCGGTGCTGTAGATCACGGAAACCTCACCAGCGGCCATCCGCAGATCACCCTGCATGACAATGACATTGCCGGCGAAGACTGCGTTCCCGGTGGTCTGGTCGACACGCAGGCTGTCCGAGGTGACTTCGATCGCCTGGCTGGAATCATGGGCGACGCCGCCAAAGCCGATGGCGGTCTGGCCCCATGCGAGGGCGGTGGTCAGGCTGGTCAGGCAAACGGACAGGAAAAGGGCGCGCATCGAAACTCCGTCAATTCTGGGACTCGTATAGCACCCGAACGCCGTCATTAAACAGGGCTACGTCGTTTCCATCAACCGCAGAAAGCCGCATAGACCCTGCCGTCAGGTCCAGACCGGGGCCTGTCAGGTGCACCGCGTGCGGCGCTTCGGCGGTGGACGCGGCCAGATCCAGCCGCAGCGTCGCGGTGGTCAGCCGCAAGCCCGAGGACGTGGTGAGTTCCACACCCTCTCGCAGTTCGGCGGTTTCACGCTGCGTGTCGAACAGCGCATCGACGGACTCGATCAGCAGGAAGGTGTCGGTATCAAGGTCAATCCGTGCGTCCACCATGCTGGCCGAAATCAGGCGCGGGTTGGTCGGGGCAGGCGCTGCACGCTCGGCGGAAAAGACAACCTCGCGGCCATCGCGCAGGGTGCCGGCGAGACGAGGATGCCCGATGCGCTGTTCTCGGGCCAGCTCCTGCACGTCCACTTCGGCGAAGGGGATCGCGCGTTCCGGATCGGGCGTGTTCGAGAACAGGAAAAGGGTCGACAAAAGCGCCAGTGCCAGCAGCGGCAGGATAACCTTTGTCCAGGCCACGACCTGCGAATAGGTGTTGGGCGCGGCCATCCGGGTCAGCGTCTCAGTGCGCGAAAATGTCGATTTCGGGCCAACCGACGAGATCGAGTCTGGCGCGCGTCGGCAGGAAATCGAAGCAGGCCTTTGCCATTTCGGCGCGGTCTTCGCGCGCGAGGCGTTCGTTGAACATTTCCATCAGCCGGTGCAGGTAGAGCACATCCGACGCGGCATACGTCATCTGCGCATCGGTCAGGTCCGGCGCGCCCCAATCGGAACTTTGTTGTTGCTTGGAAATATCCACATTCAGCATTTCCTGGCACAGGTTCCGCAGCCCGTGCCGGTCGGTATAGGTGCGCACAAGCTTGGATGCGATCTTGGTGCAGAAGACGGGCGCAGCAAGCGCCCCGAAGGCGTGATACATGACGGCGATATCGAAACGACCGAAGTGAAACAGCTTCAACACGGCGGGATCTTCCAGCATCCGCGCAAGATTCGGCGCCTCCGTCTGGCCCTTCTCGACCTGCACAAGATGGGCATTGCCGTCGCCGCCCGACAACTGCACGAGGCAAAGCCGGTCACGATGAGGGTTCAGCCCCATGGTTTCGCAGTCGATGGCGACGACCGGTCCGAGATCGAGTCCGTCGGGAAGATCGTTCTTGTACAGATGCATTGTCATGCCGTCTCCTGTCTGGCGGGCCTGCCTTTGCGACTAGGTGCCAGCTTTGGCCAATCATGGCAACTGCCATGCGCGCGCCGCAGCGATCGCCTTGCCGATTGAGTCTGCCGGCCGTCCGGTCGATAAGGGGCTATGGGGACAACATTGCGACGCCACGTCGGGGCGGGGCGGGCGAGGCGGATGAGAGCGTTTTTCGAGGAACTGGATTATGCCCCGACGCCGATCGGCACACTCAGCCGGCGCCGCGACCTGCGGCTTGGCGGTGACGTGTTCGAGATCCTGCCGGGGCAGGACTGCCTGATGATCAGCGCCTTTACCGCGTCCGAGGTTGCGCCTGATCGTCTCGGGGTTGCAGCCTGCGCGGCGGGCCAGGGGGTGCTTGATCGCCTGCGCGCGGCTTTCCCGGTGGCGTCGGCCGAACCTGTCACCCTCGACAACCCGCCGGCGGACAAGCCGTTCACGCAGACGGTCTGCCTTGCGCGGGCGCAGGGGGCATGACGCGCCGGCCGTTTCCAGACGATTCTGCCGCTGCCGCGCAGGCGTGCCCGGTTTGCGGGGCGCGGGCGGAGCCTTTCCTCGACGTGGACGCGCAACGCTATTTCCGGTGCCCGTCCTGCGCGGCGCGGTTTCTGAACCCTGCACAGCACCCGGCGCGTGGCGACGAATATGCCCATTACCTGCACCATGAAAACGAGGTGAGCGATCCGGGCTATCGCCGCTTTCTGTCGAAACTGGCCGATCCGCTGATGGCGCGGCTGGCGGTCGGGTCAAGCGGGCTCGATTACGGCTGCGGCCCCGGCCCCGCACTGGCGGAAATGCTGCGCGAGGCGGGGCACGAAATGGCGCTTTACGACCCCTTCTTTGCGCCCGACCCCGCGCCGCTTGCCGCCACCTATGATTTCGTCACCTGCACCGAGGCTGCGGAACATTTCCACCACGCGGGCAAGGAGTTCGCCCGGCTTCGGGCGTTTGTGCGGCCCGGCGGCTGGCTGGCGGTGATGACGTGTTTCCAGACCGAGGATGACCGCTTCGCCAATTGGCATTACCGCAAGGATCCGACGCATGTGGTTTTCTACCGCGAGGCGACGTTTCGGTTTCTGGCAGAAAGCTGGGGCTGGTCGAGCGAGGTGCCGTGCAAGGACGTGGCGCTGATGCAACGCCCCGGCGGCGCATGACAAGCTGGCTGCACGAGGAACGGCTGAGCGCCGTGCACAAAGTGGTGCGCGACAGTCGCGCAAAGCGGGTGCTCGACCTTGGCTGTGGTGACGGCGATCTCTTCGTGCGGCTTGCGGTTGAACCCGGTATCGAAACGCTGGTTGGGCTCGATATTCATGCCGGGTCACTCCGGCGGTTGGAAACCCGCCTGGCAGCGGTGGAGGTCTGCGTGCCGCAGATCGACTTGCGCCTTGCCTCGATGACCGAGCCGACGCCGGACCTTGCCGGTTACGATTGTGCGGTCCTGGTCGAGACCATCGAACATATCGACCCGGACAAGCTCTCGAAACTGGAACGCGCGCTGTTTCGCGTTCTGCGCCCGGGCCACGTGGTGGTCACAACGCCGAATGCCGAGTTCAACCCGTTGCTCGGTGTGCCGCCCCACCGGATGCGCCACCCCGATCACCGCTTCGAATGGGATCGGGCGAAGCTCCGCAAATGGGGCCGGCGGGTGGCGGGGCAGGCGGGCTACGACGTGCAGTTCCGCGACATCGCCGGCGCCCATCCCGATCTGGGCGGCGCCAGCCAGATGGCGGTGTTCGACCGCGCGCGGGCCGCCCAACCGTGACCGGCAACAGCGGCAAGGGCGCTGGTCGCCCGCCTAGCCGCAACAGTCTTTGCCCTCCTGTCTCGGCGGGCAGGGCACTGTTGCGTAGGAACAGAACACGCAGCAATCGCCGGGCAGAGGCTTCAGGACCGCGCCGCAAGCGGTGCATTTGTAAAACCACTGGCAGAAATCGGTCGGCATGGTCTGTGTCGTCGCATGGCCGCATTCGGGGCAGGTGAGGGTGCTTTGCAGGGTGATGGTGTTTTCGGTCATGGCGCTCACATCGGGGTCATGAAGTCGTCGTTTATCCGGGCCTCGTAGAGCACGATGACCCAGGCGGCGGCAGTCAGGGCCGTGCTGCCGGTCAGCCACCATTTCAGCCCGGCAATCGCGTGCCGTCGGCGCGCCACGAACCAGCCTGCCAGCACCAGCAGCGTGGCGGGCACCAGCACGTAGTCGCGTGCCACCGCAAGGGTGCTGAAGATGGCCAACCAGCCACCGCCCAACCCCAGCAGCATCAGCGTCAGTGGCGTGACGCAGCAGGCTCCGACGCCAAGCGCCGCGAAGGCGCCTGCGTAACCGACCCATATCGTCTTGAACATGTCTCTCTTTCCTCTCGTATCGCGCGCCGTGTCGAACGCTCTCGACATTGTCCGGCAGACCCTGCAACCTGTAGTGGCTACAGAAGCAACAGGAGACGCATCACATGATCGCGATTGGTGAGGCGGCGCGGGCAAGCGGCGTGCCGGTCGAGACGATCCGCTATTACGAGCGCGCCGGCGTGGTCGCGAAACCGCGGCGCACCGCCTCGGGCCGGCGGGTCTATGCGCCCGAAGACGTGGCCGCGCTGCGCTTCATCCGGCGCTGTCGGGATCTGGGCTTTTCGCTGGAGGATGCTGTTGCGCTTCGCGGTCTCGCGCGCGATCCGAAGGGCGCCTGCGATGCGGCCGGCCGCGTCGCGGGCCAGCATCGTGCAAAGGTGCGCGACAAGATCGCCGATCTGCAACGGCTGGATGCGGCGTTGTCCGAGCTTGTCGCCAACTGCGACCGAGGGCAGCACGATTGCCCGATGCTCCACCAATTGATGGCCGGCCCCGATCCACGCGCGAAAGGCTGAGTCGCCTCACGCGGCGCGCAATTCCCGCGTCAGGCGGCGGTCGATCAAAGCGCAGCCGATGGCCAGAACGAAGCACCATGCGCCCATGTAGAAGCTCTGGGTCGGAAAATCGATGCCGGCGTCGATCAACAGGCCGGTCACGCCCGGCCCGATGGCGGTGGCGACCACCATCACCGTTGTCGCCAGTGACCGGATCGAGCCGAGGTGCCTGGTGCCATAGACATCCGGCAGCAGAACGCCCCAAAGCGCGCTTGACGCGCCTTGGGTAATGCCGATGACGCCAAGCGCGACATACCACGCAACCACCTGTTCAGCCGGGCCGACAAGCGCGATACCCAGCCCCATCGGAAGCAGGAACACCGTCAGCAACCTTTGTGACCCGAACCGGTCCGCCGCCCAACCGGCGAGGAAGGCGGAAATGACGGTCGCCGTCGCGAAGGCAGTGTAGCCGGGCGCCATTTCGACAAGCGTCCAGCCCTTCACCTCGGCGATATGCACCTGCTGGAAGAAAACCACCGTGCCGATGAAGCCTGGCGTCAGAAGCACCGGTACAAGCGCCGGCATCAGCCAGTGGCGCACGGCATCGCGTCGGCGCCAGTGCCGCCCCATCAACCCGGTCATCATCTGCGACTCGCCGCTGCCCTTTGGCGACCGGTCATGGCGCAACAACAGCCACAGGAGCGGGGCGACCCCGACGGCGAGGATGACCGCGACCGCCAACCATGTCGGGCGCCAGCCGATGACCGCGACCACCAGCACCACGAGGATGGACAGCGTCATTTCGCTTGCCGGGTAGCCGAGGCTTGAGATGGACACTGCCTGCCCGCGCCGCGCCTCGAACCAGCGGCCCATTGCCGTCATTGCGATATGGCTGAACATGCCCTGCCCGCAAAAGCGCAGCAGGAAGAGCGTGATCCCGAGAAGCCAGATAGATCCCGACGACAGTGACATCGCAAGGCACGCCGCCGCGAAGACCAGCGCCGTGATCGGGGCGAGGCGTGACAGGGGGACGGTGTCCGCAACCGATCCGCGCCAGAACATCATGGCTGCGGCGCTCAGGGTTGCGAGGGTGTAAAGGCTGCCCCAGTCGCCATCGGTCAGCCCGTAATCGTCGCGGATATGGCCGGCGAAAAGCGAAATGAACCACGTCTGGCCAAAGGCCGTGGAAAAGGTCAGCAGGAAACCCGCCGCCAGCCATTGCGTGTTTTCCCTGAAAAAGGTCAACATATTTTAGTTTATGCCCCTGTCGGTTCCGACCGCCGCGTCACGGGACCGGGATCCGGTCAGCGTGATCGTGTCATCACCGTGCTATCCGTGGGATGAAGGCAGGTCCGGTCAAGCTGAAACTGCACATGTTCAGGAACGCTTTCACAAGACAGGCGGGGATGCAAGGTTTCGCGGGCGTGTGACCGCACCGGGTGAAAGTCTCCCTGGAAGGTAACCGTTTTTTGCATGGCAGCCTGTCGCTGGCGGAGATGGACTCGACGGGGTCGTCTCGCTATCCCGATTGCGGGTGTTGACACACGGTGGAGTTGCGCCTGGCTTTTTCCGGCCGGATCGTGCTGCCGCTTGCAGTGTCATTCACACGCCGTGACCACGGGCAAGGAGGAGCATCATGTTCACGAAAGTCGCACTGGACCCGCAACTCAGCCGCAAGACAATCGCTCAGATACATCGCTATATCTTCGACGTCGGAGCCGGGGCGCACCGGATTTTCTGGGATGGGGATCGCGCCTATATCGAGGCGGACGATCCTGCCGACGCCGCCCTTCTTCAGAAGGCGTTTCCGAATATGGTCAGAAGCGAGCCGGATCCGACACAAAACGCCTGTTCCCGATAGGTTACCCTGGTCTGTCGCTACCGCATCAACACCACAGGCACCTTGCAGGACCGCACCATTTCCGTCGTGGTCGAACCGATGACGAGGCTGCGGATCCGGCTGTGGCCATAGGCGCCCATTACCAGCATTCCGAAACCCTCTGCCTCGACCAACGTGCCCAGCACGTCTTCCGGTCGGCCCTCGGTCACGCGCGTGTCGGCATCCATGCCCGCCGCCTTCAGCAGCGCCTTGGCATTCTCAAGCCCCTTGCGGTGATCGGCACTGTCGGCGCCGACGGTGATGACCTCGACCTTCAGGCCGCGGAAAAGTGGACTGCGGGCGATGTGATCGACCGCCTTCATGGCGGAACTTCCGCCATCATAGGCCACCAGAACCTTTTCGATCGGCTTGAAGGCGCGCGAGGCGACGAAGACCGGACGGCTTGCCGCGCGCACGATCCGTTCGAGGTTCGACCCGAGGTGCCCCTTGGCGAAATCCGCCGCTTCGCCGCGCTTGCCGATCACGATGACGCGGGCATCGCTTTCGATCTCGGTGATCGCCTCGACGATATCGCCATGCCGCAGGCGGGTGGTGATATCGGTGACGCCGTCACGATCGACGATGGCACGGGCATCCTCCAGCACGGCACGGCCCCGGTGCGACACGAGCTTGGCGCGCTGCGCGTCCAGTTCTGCCAGTTCTTCCATCAGCTTCGTCCGCGCGCCAAGCCGGATGGATCCTGAAAGATCCTGCTTTTGCGGCGCGTCGCGGCGGCCGAGGGCGTGGATCAGTTCCACCGGCGCCTCGGTGCGTTGTGAAATCCACGCGGCGTGTTTGCAGACGCTTTCGGAATAGATCGACCCGTCGACCAATGCGATGATTTTCTGTGTCATGGGGTCTCCTCCCTCAATGGCCCATCAGCTTGTCCATTGCGCCCGGCTTGTCGTGAACGGCAAGCTTGTCGACAATGGTTTCCGTGGCCGTGTTCATGCCGATAACCTCGACCTCGGCGCCGTCGCGGCGGAATTTCAGGATCACGAGATCCAGCGCCTGCACCGAACTGATATCCCAGATATGCGCCCGGCTGACGTCGATGATGACCTTGGTCAAGGCCTCCTTGAAATCGAAAGCGTTCATGAAATCCTCGACCGAGCCATAAAACAGCTGCCCTTCCACGACATAGGTCCGGTGGCTGCCGCTCTTGGTGATCTCGGATGTCACGTTGAACAATTGCGCGATCTTGCCAGCGAAGAAAATGCCGGACAGCAGCACGCCGACCAGAACCCCGATGGCGAGGTTGTGAGTATAGACCACGGCCACCACCGTCGCGATCATCACGATGGAGGAGGACCGGGGATGCACGGTCAGGTTCTTGATCGACGACCATGAGAACGTGCCGATCGCCACCATGATCATGATCGCCACCAGCGCCGCCATCGGAATGATGCTGACCAGATCGCCGAGGCCGACCACCATGATGAGAAGGAATATCCCGGCGGCTGCGCTCGACAGGCGCCCGCGCCCGCCTGATTTCACGTTGATCATCGACTGCCCGATCATCGCGCAGCCGGCCATCCCGCCGATGAAACCGGTGGCGGTGTTGGCGATGCCCTGTCCGACGCATTCCTGGTTCCGGTCCGATTTGGTATCGGTCAGGTCGTCAACGATATTCTGCGTCATCAGGCTTTCCAGCAGGCCGACGACCGCGACAGCGACCGAATAGGGCAGGATGATCATCAGCGTTTCGAAGGTCAGCGGAATGTCGGGGATCAGGAACACCGGAAGCGTGTCGGGCAACGCGCCCATGTCGCCCACATTGCGCACGTCCAACCCAAGGGCGACCGACAGCCCGGTCAGCACGACGATGGTAACCAGCGGCGAGGGAATCGCCGTGGTCAGCAGCGGGAAAAGGTAGATGATCGCAAGCCCGGCGGCGACCAGCACATAGGTGATCCAGGACACAGCGCGCGGATCGAGTTCGGGCAACTGGGCCATGAAGATCAGGATGGCAAGCGCGTTCACGAAGCCGGTCATCACCGACTTGGAAACATAGCGCATGATGAAGCCGAGCTTCAGCAGGCCAGCCGCGATCTGCAAGAGACCGGCCAGCACCGTCGCGGCAAGCAGGTATTGCAGCCCGTGGTCGCGCACCAGGGTGATCATCAGGACCGCCGTCGCCGCCGTCGCGGCCGAGATCATGCCCGGCCGGCCCCCGGTGATGGCGACTATCACGGCGATCGAGAAGCTGGCGTAAAGCCCGATCTTCGGATCGACGCCGGCAATGATCGAAAACGCGATCGCCTCGGGGATAAGCGCAAGCGCGACGACAAGCCCCGCCAGAAGGTCGCCGCGGATGTTGCCAAGCCACTGGGTGCGGTAGGCGTCGAGGGAAAACATGAAATGGATATCCGACACCGACACGCATCTGTTTCACGCGACCGGTCGTGCACAGGCACTGTTGTCTGTCGTTATCCGGCGGATTGGCGGCCGGGGGAGCCACCCGGAACATTATCCGGGTCCGTGATTGCTGCACTGCAGCATAGAGGGCTTTTGCGAACAGGGCAACAGGTCAGTTCACTACTGAACACGGTTTATCGCTGCGTTGGGTGGGGCAGGCGCATTGCAAGGCGTTTCGGGCGGGCGTCATGCCGCCCCCGTCCGGGCCCGGATCGGACCCAGGCGGCCGGCCCAGCGCAACGCGAGGTCGAGGCCTGCATCGCTCGGGGCCAGCGCCGGTGCCCGATCGTGGACGCTCAGGCCCGCGCGGGCCGCAAAGATGCGCTTGCCGTAGCAAATGAGGTGGTCGATGGACTGCATCATGAAGACGAGTGCGGGAAGAACCTCGGCATGGGCGGCCTCGGCGGCCTCGGTCTCGCCGCGCCGCCACAGGTCGAGAACGCAGCAGGCGTGGTCGACTGCATCGGGCGCCAGCACGAAGCCCGACGCGCCCACCCGCAGGCAATCCGTCATCTCCAGCCCGCCGCGCCCGCCGAGGCAGGCCAGGCGCGGCGAGATGCGCGCGACCAACTCGGCGAGATCGACGGCGTTGCCCTCGGCCTTGACGAAGGCCAGTTCAGGCATCCGCGCCGACAGCGCCGCGGTCTCTTCCGCTGACAGCGACTGCGCGAGGAACTGCGGCGCGTTCTGGATGCCGACCGCGACGCCGGCGTCGCGACCGACTTTGGCGAAGTGATCGGCCAGCGCGGCCGCATCGGGCAAGGCGGGACGCGGCGGCTGCACGATCACGCCCGTCGCGCCGCATTCGACGGCCTGTAGCAGCATCTCGCGTTGCGCCCGGACGCTGTCACCCGCCACCGTCACCGCCAGCGGACAGCGTCCCGCGATGTCCTGCGCGGCCCATGCGATAACATCACGCGCCTCGATGGGCGAGAGCTTGCCGACCTCGGTAGCGAGGCCCAGCACCGCGATCCCGTCGACGCCCATCTCCAGAACGCAGTCGACCTGCGCCCGCATCGCGCCGCGGTCCAACGCGCCCGCGCGGTCGAAGAAGGCGTAGAGCACGCAGTGGATGCCGGTGGGCGCGGTCATGCGAGGACGGGCTCCATCGTGAAGGGCGTGAGGTTCTCGCATCCCGTCTCGGTGACACGCAGCATGAACTCGCAGCGCACCCCACCGATCCCCGGCTCGTAGCAACCGGGCTCGACCATGAGGACCATGTCCCGCTCGATCAGGGCATCCTCGCCGGGCACGAGGCGGGGCCATTCGTGCACCGACGCCCCGATGCCATGCCCGGTGTGGTGCGGGCAGGACCGCCCGCGTCCAGCCATGAAGTCCCGGATCGTTCGGTCGAAGTCCGAAACGCGCATCCCTGGGCGCAGCTCGGCCTCGGCCAATGCCAGCGCGTCGCGCGCGGCCCGCCACATCGTGAGATAGGCCTCGGACGCATGGGCGCCGACCACGAAAGCGCCGCAACTGTCGCCCCAGTATCCCTCGACGCGCGGGGCGAGATCGCAGATCACCGGATCCCCGGCCGAAACCGGATGCGCCGAGACCGGAAGCCCCAGGCGCGCGGTCCGGTCGGACCCGGCCATGTATTCGCCCGCCAGTGCGCAGCGCGCCTCGGCGAGGGTCTCCATCCGGGCGCGGATTTCGTTGAGGACGCCGACCTCGGTCTTGCCGGGGCGGCTTGCCTCCCGGGCCCGCTCCTGCCCGGCTGCGGCGACTTCGCCGCACCGCGTCAACCGCGCGATCTCGGCCGCCGTCTTGACGGCGCGCAGACGGTCGAGCGCGGGGCCGATCCGCCGCGTTCCGGTCGGAAGCCTGTCGGCCACGATGGCCGGAAGCGACGCCTTGACGCCGACACGTCCCGACACGCCAAGCCGCGCCAGAAGCCTGTCCAGCGCCGCGACGTAGTTCCCCGTCTGGTCGGTGACGGCGAGCGAGAAGCCCTCGTAGGCCTCGTAGGCTGTGCCCTCCGACTGGATGCCCTCGACGTTCGACGCGACGATGCCGTGGCTCGCGTCCCGCCCCACGAGCGCCAGCGTCGGACCCCCTGCGAAGGGCGACGGCCCGGTCTCGATGCCCACGACGCGCCCCGTCGCGAAGCAGACGTCGTCGAAGGACGACAGCACGACCCAGTCGAGTCCCTCTTCCGCCAGAAGGCCCGCGACCCGTCCGACATTTTCCCACGTCATCGTCTGCCTCCCCCTACCATTCCGCGATCGAACTGTCCGCGTGGCGCCAGACCGGCGCGCGCCACGCATGCCCCTCGGCCGCCTTTTCGACGACCGTGGTCTCGTCCACCTCGACGCCCAGCCCCGCGCCATCGGGGATCGCGACGAACCCGTCCCGTTGCGCCGCGCCGGCGCCGCCCGCGACGTAGGTGCCGTGGCCGATGTCGCCGTTGTAGTGGATGCTTGAGGCATGCTCCTGCAAGACGGCGTTGTGACAGACCGCGTCGACCTGGAGACAGGCCGCGAAGGCGATCGGCCCGAGGGGACAATGCGGCGCGAGCGCCACGTCGCAGGCCTCGGCCCAGGCCCCGATGCGGACCATCGCCGTGATGCCGCCGACATGGGCGGTGTCGGGATTGACGATACCGGCGGCGCGACGCTCGAAGACCTCGCGGAAAGCGGCCATCGCATGCAGCCGCTCGCCGCAGGCAAGGGGAATCGACGTGTTGCGGGCCAGGTCGGCCATGGCCGCGATCTGCCCCGGGAGCACGGGATCCTCGACGAAGATCGGGCGCAGCGGCTCGAGTTCCTTCAGAAGAACCTTCGCCATCGCCACGCTCGCCCGGCCGTGGAAATCGACGGCGAGATCGAAGCCCGGGCCCACCGCGTCGCGCAGCGCGCCTATCCGCCCCACGATCGCGTCGACCTCGGCGTGGGAGGCGATCATCGGAAGGGCGCCGGCCACATTGAACTTCGCCGCCGCATACCCGTCCGCCCGCGCGCGATGCGCATCCTCGATCAGCGTGTCGGCCGTGTCCCCACCGATCCAGGTGTAGGTCCGGATGCGGTCGCGGACGCGGCCACCCAGAAGCGCATGCACGGGACGGTCAAGAACCTTGCCCTGGATGTCCCACAGCGCCATGTCGATGCCCGAGATGGCGCTCATCAGCACGGGGCCGTCGCGGTAGCATCCGTTGCGGTAGAGCGTCTGCCAGATGTCGCCGATCCGCGCGGGATCGCGCCCGACGAGGAAGGTCGCATATTCGCCGATCTTCGCGGCGAGCGTTTCCGCATGGCCCTCGAGCACCGGCTCCCCCCAGCCCGAGACGCCCTCGTCGGTCTCGATCTTGAGAAACAGCCAGCGCGGTGGAACCACGAACGTCCTGAGCGCAGTGATCTTCATCAGGCGGCCCGGCTTTGGCGTGACGAGACGACAACGCCGGCGGCGATCAGCCGTTCGATCGCCTCTTCCGAGAATCCGGCCTCGGCGAGGATGCCGGCGCTGTGCTGGCCGTAGAGCGGCGCCGGGCGCGGCGCGGCGCGACCGGCCCCGGAAAAGCCGATCCCGGGCGCCACCGAGCGGTAGCGGCCGCCGACGGGATGTTCGACCTCGACAAGCAGATCGGCTGCCTGCGGATGCGACAGGAAGGCGGTGTAGTCGTTCACCACCATGCACCACACCCCGGCCTCATCCAGCCTGCGGTCCCAGGTCTCGGCCGGGGCCCTCGCCAGCAGGTCGGCGAAGGCGGCGTAGACCCGGTCGCGCCAGTCCGTCATCGCGTCGCCGTCGGCGTCCGCCGGCCGCGCGGCCTTCAGCGCGGCGAGGTCGGGCCGGTCGAGCACATGGGCCAGGACGTCGAGATCGGCCTGCGCGATGGCGAGGAAGCCTTCGGCGCATTTGAAGACGCCGTAGGGCGGTTCCTGGTAGACGGACACGACCTGCGGCGCCTCTCCACGCCGTGGCGCGGCCTCCGCCGCGAGGAAGGTCGCAACCTCCTGGCACTGCATCTCCATGATGGCGCCGATCATCGTGACCTTGACCTCCTCGCCGGCTCCGGTGCGGCCCCGCGCGACGAGCGCGGCGAGGATGCCCTCGCACAGCATGTGGGACGCGGTGACGTCGACCATGTAGAGCGGGCTGGGATGCGGAAGGCCGTCGCGGCGTCCGCCGTTCATCGTCAGGCCGCAGAAGCTCTGGACGAGAAGGTCCTGGCCCGGCCGGTCGGCCATGGGCCCCGTCTCTCCGTAGCCCGAGATCGAGCCGTGGACGAGGCGCGGGTTGATCTGGCCGAGGGTGGCGTAGTCGATGCCGAGCTTGCGGGCCACGCGCGGACGGAAGTTCTGCACGAGCACGTCGGCCTCGGCTACCAGCGCCTGCAGCACGCCCCGCCCTTCGTCCGACTTGAGGTCGAGCACGAGAGAGCGCTTGTTCTGGTTCAGTTCGGTGAAGCACATGGCGTCGCCGAAGCGCGTGACGCCCGCCATGGGGGCGTGTCGCGAGAAGTCGCCGCCGCCCGGCGCTTCGATCTTGATGACGTCGGCCCCCATCTCGCCAAGGCGTTGCGTGCACAGCGGCCCCGCCATGGCGATCGTGAGGTCGAGAACCCTGATACCTTCGAGCGGTCCGCGCCCGTTCGACTTGTGCATGTCATTTTCCCCTGAAGACCGGCTCGCGCTTGTCGGCGAAGGCGCGCATGCCTTCGCGGGCGTCCTCCGTCATCATGCACAGCGTGTAGCCGTCGTTTTCCCATGCCAGCCCCTGGGCGACCGATGTGCCCTGGCTCTGGCGGATGATAGTCTTGGCCGACTGAACGGCGATTGGCGGATTGCGCGCGATCCGCTCAGCGATCCGCATCGCCGTCGCCTCGAGGTCCTCGGGCGCGCATAGCACCTGCACGAAGCCCACACGATGAGCCTCCTCGGCGGGAAAGATGTCGCCTGTCAGGATCCAGAGCGCGGCATTGCCGTAGCCGACGAGGCGCGGCAGGATCGAGGTGTTGCCCGATCCCGCGTGCCAGCCGCGCTGCACTTCGGGCGCGCCGAAGCTCGACCGTCGTGTCGCCACGCGGATGTCGCAGGCCATCGCCACCTCGAGGCCGCCGCCCAGGCAGTAGCCGTCGATCGCTGCGATCGCGGGCTTTCGCAGGGACAGAAGGGGGGCGACGTAGTCGCGGTCGTAATCGGCGCGGTTTCGGCCCTCCCACGGCGTTCCAAGATCGTCGAGCATGTTGACGTCGCTGCCGGCGGAGAAGGCCCTGTCGCCCGCGCCCTCGATGACGAGCACCTTGATCGCGTCGTCGCGGTCCACCACGTCGGCGAGACGCGCGATCTCGCCGCCCATCGCCGCCGTGATGGCATTCATCTTCTCGGGACGGTCGATGGTCAACCGCGCGATCGCGCCCTCGGTGCGGAACCCTATCCTGTTGAGCTCTTTCATGTCAGTGCCTCCTGCGACGTCTTGAGTGTGATGCGGATGGACCAGGTGCTGCGCGCGCCAGGGTCGAGGACAAGGCGCGCCGTCCCGGCGCCGGAGAGGTCGTCGGCGGGCGCCGTGGTCGGTTCGATCGCGACCTGGTGGACGGGGTCTTCGGCGGGCCAGCCGCCGTAGTCGCACCAGATCCCGCAATGGCCGACGCAGGCCTCTTCCCACTCGAACACGATGCCGCCGTCCGGTCCCGACACGCCCGCGCGCGCCGCCCCCGCGACCGGGGCATAGCCCTTCACCGCGCGCCCAGCTTCGGGCCCTTCGACCGGACCGGGCGCGAACCGACCCCCGCGCGACACCAGCGGCCCGAGACCGTCGAGCGTGAAGACCTCGCCCGGGCGAAGCGCGAGAAGGCAATGCTGGCTCCACATCCAGGGCATGGGCGCATCGCCGAGATTCGCAAGCTCGTAGCGAACCTCCACCGCGGCCCCGGCGAGCGCGATGGTCCGTCCGAAGGTGAAATCCGTGCCGTCGAACACATGGGTCGCATGCGTCGCTCCGCGGTCCACGGTCCGCCATGGGCGGCCCCAGAGGACGCCGTGATCCCGCAGCCGGCCCCAGAAGGCGTCCGTGCAGGAGAGGACCGTGGGAAAGCACTCGTCCCATCCGCGCGCGGCCTTTCCGCCGTAGCCCGCATCCTCGGCGGCCGAGCCCTCGGGCGGCCCGCCCACCAGCCAGTCCCGCCCGGAGCGACGGTCGGCCATGCGCATCACACGGGCCCCGAAGTCGGGATCGACGCCGAGCGAGATGGCGTCCGTCTCCAGGATGTCCATCAGACGCCCCCGGCGGCGGCCTTGGCCTGCTCGCGTTCCGAGCGCGCAAGCCGCCATTGCCCGATGGCCACGGCCGCGACGAGCAGCAGGCCCTTGGCCACGAGTTGGTAGAAGGTCGCGATCCCCAGGAGGTTCATGCCGTTGGCGAGCACCGCGATCAGCATCACGGCAAGCATGGTTCCCACGATGGTCCCCTTGCCCCCGGCCAGAAGCGCACCGCCCAGAAACACCGCCGTGATGGCCTCAAGCTCCAGCCCCTGGGTCCCCGAGGCCGGCTGCCCCGAACTGGTCCGGGCGGTGACGATCACCCCTGCAAGGCCGGCCAGCGCGCCCGAGATCGCGTAGATCTTGAACTTCATCGCCGTGAGGTTGATCCCCGCGAGGCGCGCGGCCGCCGGATTGCCGCCCATCGAGTAGATCGACCGGCCGAAGACCGTCGTGGTCATCACGACATGGGCCACGACGGCGACCGCGACGAGGATCAGGAACGACACCGGGATGCCCGGGAACTCCGCCGTCTGCAGGACCCGGCCCGACCCGAGATACCGCAGCTCGGGATCGAGGACGCCCACGGGACGGCCGTCGGGCGCGATGAGGAAGGCGATGCCGCGGAATGCCGAAAAGGTCGCAAGCGTGGCCACCACGGGATTGACGCGCAGCACCGTGATGATCGTCGCGTTCACGAGGCCGAGCGTCGTGCCGATTGCGACACCGCCCAGCACCCCGAGCCCGACCGAGTCCGTCGATGTCACGACGAGTGCGCACACCACCGAGGCGGCGCCGGCCATGGAGCCCACCGAGATGTCGAGGCCCGCGGATACGATCACAAGCGTCATGCCCACCGCGATCAGGCCCACGACCGCCATGTTCTGCCCGATGTTCAGCAGGTTGCGCGCCGAGAAGAAAAATTCCGACTGCGACGAGATCAGCGCCAAGAGGATGACGAGCGCGATGACGAGCGAGAGGTTCTCGGCGCCCACGAAAGACGCCGTTCGCTTCCATATGCTCGGCCCGCCGTCCGGTCGGCCCTTTTCCATGATCGTCATCGTCCTGTTCTCCCTGTCGTTATGCCGTCGTCCCGAGCGCGAGGTTCACGATCCGCTCCTCGGTCGCCGCGGCCTTCTCGATCGGCTCGGAAATCATCCCGTCCTTCATCACGATGATCCGGTCGGACATCGACAGAAGCTCGGGCATCTCCGAGGAAATCATCATGATCGCGAGGCCGGACTTCGCGAGATCGTCGATCAGCCGGTAGATCTCGGTCTTGGCGCCCACGTCCACGGCGCGCGTCGGCTCGTCGAGGATGAGGACGCGCGGCGAGGCCGCCAGCCAGCGCGCCAGCACCACCTTCTGCTGATTGCCGCCCGACAGCTTGCCGACTTCGGTGTCGAGGCTGGGTGTCTTGATGGCGAGCTTGCGGACCAGCGGCTCGACGGTATCGAACATCTCGGCCTGACGCAGGATGCCCCAGCGCGACAGGCGCCGGAACACCGCCATCGAGGCGTTCTCCATCACCGACCGAACGAGGATCAGCCCCTCGGTTTTGCGGTCCTCCGGCGCGAGGCCCATGCCCGCGCGGATCCCGTCCGAGGGGCTGCGGACCGTCACCGGCTTGCCGTCAATCAGGATTTCGCCGCCCGTGCGCGGGTATTCCCCGAAGATGACCTTGGCCAGTTCGGTGCGCCCCGCGCCGACGAGTCCTGCAAAGCCCACGATCTCGCCCGCGCGGATCGAGAAGCTCACGTCCCTGTGCCAGCGGCTGGAGATGTTCCTGACTTCGAGCACGACGGCCCCGGGCGTGGCGGCGACCCGGTTCAGGCCGTGCGCCTCCAGATCGCGCCCCACCATGAGGCGCACGATCTCGTCCTCGGACGTCTCGCCGATGGCGAGATCGCCGGTCGGCACCCCGTCCTTCAGCACGAAGACGCGGCCGGAGATTTCCATGATCTCGTGCAGACGGTGGCTCACGTAGATGACGGCGAGCCCGTCGGCCTTCAGTTGCCGGATCAGCGCGAAGAGGCGCTCGGTCTCTGTCTGGGTCAGCGACGAGGTCGGCTCGTCGAAGGCCACGACGCGCACCCCGGGCTTGAGCGCCCGCAGGATCTCGACCAGCTGCATCTGCGCGGGCGAGAGCGTGCGGCCCTCCTGGTCGAGGTCGAGGAACCCCGCGAAGCCGTAGCGCGCAAGCATGTCCTCGGCCTCTCGGCGCATCCGGGCGAAGTCGACGCGGCCCAACCGCCCACGGGGCATCTCGCCCACGAAGATGTTCTCGAGCACGCTGACGAAGGGGACGATCTCGGGCTCCTGCCGCACAAGCCGGAAACCGGCATCGCGACATTCGAGGGGCGTGGCCCGGCCCAGAGCTGCACCGTCGAGGGCGACTGATCCCTCGTCGAGGCGGTAGTCGCCGGACAGGATCTTGAGAAGGGTGGACTTGCCGGCGCCGTTCTCTCCCACAATCGCGACGATCTCGCCGCCCGCGATCGTGACCGACACGTCGCGCAGCGCGCGCACGCCGGGGAAGGATTTGCCGACCGACCGGATGTCGAGCGCTATTGTCATGTCTGCCCTCCCTGGTCTGCCGGGCCGCCTGCGACGGCGGTCCGGCGGTTTTCGTCGTTCACGCGCAGGGCATCACGTCGGCATAGGTCTCGGGGTCGACGATGGTGGTGTCGGCGACCGTGTTGAGCGGAAGCGGCCCGCCGCTTTCGATGGCGTCGATCAGCGCGTTCGCGGCTGCCGCACCCACGTCCGTCCCGCTGAGGTAGAGGGCGGCGCGAAAGCCCGTCGGAATGTCGGCGGCCCAGGGGCGGCAGGCTTCGTAGGCGCCGAGTCCGACCGCGATGATGTCCTCGGGCTGGAAGCCGGCATTGCCGAGCGCGTTGACGGCGCCGAGGACGCCCTCGTCGTTGCATGCCACCACGACCCAGCGATCGACCTGCGGGTTTGCCGTGATCAGGGGACCCGCCGCCGTCAGGGCGGCGTCGGTGGTGCCGTCATAGGGCACCTGCACCACGGCGTCGGACGATCCGCCCGCCGCGATGATCTGCGCCTTCGCGGCGTTGGTGCGATCCTCGCAGACCGACAGCGTCTGGACCTCGACGCTCATGATCCCGTAGGACGCGCCGTCGAGCCAGCCGCTTGTGGCCAGAAGCCCGCCCGCGCGCTCGCCGACGCTCGTGCCCATCGCCACACCGTTGAAACCCGCGAAGGGCACCGGGTCGCCCGCCTCGTCCACGAGCGGATCGTCGGTCGCGATCAGCGGGATGCCCGCTTCGCGCGCGGACGCCGCCAGTGCAGGGCCGAGCGCCTGGTCGGGCGCCGTGATCGCGACCCCGGACGCGCCGCCGGCGATGGCGTCGGACATGGCGCTGATCGCCAGGTTGGAATCGAGTTCGACGTTGATCACGCGGCTGTCGTAGCCCCGCGCCTCGGCCGCCGCCTGGAAGCCCTCGGCCTGGTCGATGAAATATTGCTGGGTGCCGCTCTTGTAGATAGCGACTATCTCGTTCGCCGACGTCGCATGCCCCAGAAATCCGAGCGCGCAGACCGCAAGGCCGAGCGTGTTGAAGCGTTTCATATGTTCCTCCCTATGGTATCGCGAACCGATTCACCTGGTTCACTTATGTCTCATTATATGTTTATCTTACAAAGTCAACATGAGGGTAGAACATGCGACGACTCAAAGGACGCACGGCAATCGTCACGGGCGGTGGGCAAGGCATTGGACGGGCGATCGTGGATCGATTCGCGTCCGAGGGCGCGCGCGTGGTCGTGGCGGAACTCAACGCCGATGCCGGTCAGAGAACGGCGGAGGACATTTCGAGAAAGCGCCAAGCGGAGGTGGTTGCCGTGCCGACGGACATCGCTGACAGAACAAGCGTCGAACGGATGGTTGCCGAGACGATCCGACGCTTCGGAACGATTGACGCGCTTGTGAACAACGCCGGCATCGCCGTTTTCGACCGGCCGCTCGACCTGTCGGACGCGGACTGGCGCCGCTGCATGGCGGTGGACCTCGAAGGCGCCTGGCACTGTTGCCGCGCGGTGCTGCCGGCGATGATCGACGCCGGCGACGGCGCGATCGTCAACATCATCTCGAATCACGCCTTCTCGATCATTCCGGGGACGTTTCCCTATCCCGTGGCCAAGCACGGAATGCTGGGCCTGACGCGGGCGCTCGCGCTCGAATACGCCCCGATGGGGATCGCCGTCAACGCGATCTCGCCCGGCTACACCGACACTCCGATCGCCGAGGCCGAATTCGCGAAATCCGCTGACCCCGCGCGCGCCCGCGCCGTGGTCGAGGCAAAGCAGCCCGTGGGCCGCCTGTGCCGCCCCGACGAGATCGCGGCCGTCGCGGCGCTTCTGGCAAGCCACGAAGCGCGCTTCATGATCGGCGAGAACATCGTCGTCGACGGCGGCGTCTCCATCCGCATGTACGAGTGAGGCGCCTCAGGCGCGGCGCGCGGCCCAGGCGCGGCGCGCGGCCTCGGCGGTCAGGACGGGTCCCTGCCCCCATGGCACGATCCGGTCGAGCGGAACGTGCCAGTAGTGTTCCTCGACCAATGCGGACATGACGGCGGCGGACACGCCCAGGAGATTGCCCCGCGTGTCGAGGCGGTCGCGCATGGCCCGCCAGGCGCGGTCGGCAGGCTCGGCAAAGTCCTCCTCGGGCAGAAGGCCAGCGCTCATGCCCCGGTAGAACGCCGTTGCCATGAAGGCCGAGGTCGAGCTTTCCGGGCCGGACCGCAGCTCGTGCACCATGGCGTGCCAATGGCCGTCGGGCTGCTGCGTCTCCACCATCCTGCGTGCGAGCCGGAGGGCTTCGGCCACGATCGCGTCCGAGCCCGGCGTGCCGGGCGCCAGGATCGCCACGTCGAGCAATCCCAGAAGAGCCCAGCCCTGCCCGCGGCCCCAGCCGTCGATATGGGCGCGGCCGGTGCGTTCGAGCCAATAGTGGCGATAGAAGCCCGAAGCCTCGTCGAGCAGGAGATCGCGCGCGCCGAGCAACTCGGCCACCGCCGCCTCGGCCCAACCGTCGTCCGGCCGCCGCCGCGCGAGATGCGCGAAGAACGGCGGATCGAAGTGCATGCAGTCGAGCCAGACACCCGCCCCCGGATCGTGCATGAGGGCCTGGTCCGATGCCGACAGCACCGCGTTGCCGTAGGGCTGTTGCAGCGACCGCAACGTGTCCTCGAAGGTGATCGACACCCCGCCCACGTGCCGGCGCGCTTTCAGGTGCACGGCGAGGTCGAGAAGCCCCTCGCCGAGCACGCGGTCCCCGGTGCGCTCCACGAGGTCCGACATCACGTGCCCCGGTGCGGTGTTGTCGTCGGGTTGGAACGGGCGGCGCCGCGTCGCCCAGGCCCGCGCGAAGCCGTGGCAGAAGGTCAGGTAGCACGGATCGCCGAGGGCGTCGGAGGCGGCGAGCAGACCCTCGAAACCGATCGAATCGCCGTAAAACCAGCACTGGAACTCGTGCTCCACGAGGCGATCGGCGACCGCGCGCACAAGCGCATCATCAAGAAATTCCACGTCTTCGTCTCAGTCCTTTTCAAGCAGAGCGAAGCCGTCGGTCGCGTCGTCGATGGCCCGCTGAATGAGCCGGCGCATCGCGGCCTCGGCCGCGACCGGGTCGCGCGCGATGAAGGCGTCGTAGACCGCTTCGTGCAGGCTTTGGCTCTCGTCCATGCCGATCATGTCGCTGGTGTAGCCGCGCGCCCGCATCTGCAGGTCGATCACCAGTTCGAGCGCCGCCTCGACGACCGAGAACAACTGGTCCAGCAAATCCGAGCGCACCGCGGCGATCAGGGCTCGGTGGAATTCGAGGTCCGCCTCGATGAAGCGGCGGCGGCGACCGTCCTTCGGCAGGTCGGACGCCTCGTAGACCGCCACCTTGCCCCGCCACGCGGCGGTAACGCGGTCTCGCGCCATATCCGTCGCTTCAATCGTCGCGGAATAGGCGACGCTGGGCTCGATGACCAGCCGCAAACGTAGAAGGTCCTGGAGCAGAGCCTTCCTGTCGCCACCGCGGATCCGCCACTCCATTACGTCGGGATCGAGAAGTCGCCAGCTTGATCTTGGCTGAACCCGCGTACCATCGGACGTCTTCGATTTCAGCATTCCCTTGGCGGACAGTATGCGAACTGCCTCACGCACGACGGAACGGCTCACCTTCATCTCTTCGACGAGATCGGCCTCGCGCGCTATCACCGCCCCCTCCGCCCACTTGCCGCTCGCGATACGGGAGGCGAGTTCACCAACGGCAGCGCCGAGGATGCCTCTGACCTCGATGCGCCCCGAAAGTTCTGATCTCATGTTGGACAAGGTCGGTTCCATGGGACACCCTTTTATATGATAATATGCTATACACAAGTGCGTGTATCGCCAAGAGGTTTTGGCGGCCGCGACACGCGCGGCCGGCCCAGAGACTGCAACGCATGTCCAGGGTTCACCGCGACACCCGTCGTTCATGGGCGGGCCGTGCTGACAGTCGAGATCAAAGGATGATTGAGGGACGGCCATGCCTGGCCACCTGCGAGGCTGTGCGTGGCCACCTGCGAGAGGGTGAACCCCGCCTTGGTTGGGCAGCAAGTTCAGCGCGCTTTTGACGCCATCATAATGCGCGGCGTTCATGGACACAGGCATTGGCGTTGCGCAGAAGTATCTGCGCGCGATTTCGTGACGGGTAGCACCCGGTAGCGAGGCAAGGACCACCTGTTTCCCGCAGCCAATGGCGGTTCGACGCCTTCGCCCGGATCGACAGCGAGGAGATCGGCTCCATTCTCGGCAGCTTGCCCGAGATGATCATCCTTGAACCGGTGCTGACATATCGCCTGATCGGTATCTTTGTCGCCGTCGTGTCGCTGGGCATCCTCGCCACCGGCTTCCTGTTCAACCTCCTGATCTGAAACGGTATTCCAATGAAAACTGTCAAGGTCTATGGCCCCGGCTGTGCGCGCTGCGAAGCAACCGAAAAAATGATGAAGGAGGCTGCCAGCAAGCTTGGCGTCGAGGTCGAGGTGGAGAAGGTCACCGATGCGAAATCCATCGCCATGGCCGGGGTCATGTCGACGCCCGGTCTCTCGGTGGATGGCAAGCTGGTCCATGCGGGCGGGCTGCCGGATGCGGGCAAACGCGATGGCGGGCTGACCGCCTGAAGCACCGGCGCAGGGGCGTTCGACGCTGGCGCCGACGCGTGGCATGAATGCCGCCTGCAAACGGGCATCGCCGCAAGAACACAAGCCACCCGCGCAGTCGAAATGCGCGGGTGGCTGTTTGCCGTTCAGGACGTGGTGTCGCTGTGTCCGCTTCGACCCCGGCCAAGAATACCCCTGCGAGCCTTTTGACCTTGCGGGGAAAACTCTTAGCGCTGCGACAGCGGGCAGGTGTTGAGGCCGAGGATGCGATAAAGCGGGCAGAAGCCGACAAGACCGGTGGCCAGCGGCACGATGCCGACCCAGCCCCAGTTGGTCTGCGGGCCGACGAAAACCAGCGCGATGAGGACGATGCCGGCGATGATGCGCAGGGCGCGGTCGATGTTTCCTTCGTTGCGGATCATGGTGTGCTCCTTTCAAGAGGCGTACGATATGAGGCAAGTCTAGCGCAAAATCCGGCGGGCACGCGGTGACAGAGTCACCGTTCCTCTGCGGCAATCCGTTCCAGACCGGCACGGTCGGTGATCGTAACGCCACCACGGTGCTGGTCGATCAGCCCGGCGCGCGCGAACTCGGCCATCCGGCGACTGACGAAAGCCCGGCCCGAGGCGGTTTCCACCGCCAGCGCATTGTGCGAGGCGCGAATCTCGCCGCCCGCATCCGCCAGCCGCAGCAGCACCCGCGCCAGCCGCGCCCCGAACCCGGTCAGCGCCAGATCCTCGATCAGCCGCTCGTATTCGCCGAAACGGTTGGCAACGGCGGAAAACACCATGTCGCGGAACGCAGCGTCGCTTTGCAGCCGGGCGCGGAAGCGGTCGGGCGGCACAAGTTCGCCATCCAGATCGGTTTCAGCAACCCCCTCGGCGGAATAGACCCGGCCTTCCACGAGGCAGGCGAAGGTTTGCAGGCACATGTCACCAGGGTGCACACGGTAAAGCACGACCTCGCGCCCATTGGCCGCCGTCAGCGTGACCTTGATGTTGCCCTTGGCCAGCAGAATCAGCCCCGGGCAGGACTGGCCCGGTTCAAACAGGGTGGTGCCCCTGGCGACGGCGATCTGGCGGCGTGACTCTGTCATGGGGATATTGATGAGCACCGGCGCGGCGCGCGTCAACGACCCTGTCGCTTGACCGGTGTGCGTTTCACGGCTACGGCGCAGGCCATGACAACGCAAAAGAAACGACAGCAGGTCTATACGCTGGTGGTCGAGGTCGGGCGCAAACCCGGCGACGGGCTGCCGAAGAAAGCCACCGGTGCCGGTCTGATGGTCTACGCCTCGGGCGTGGACGAGGCCGAGGCGGTGCGCGAAACCGTGGTGGTGCTGAAACAGGCGGACTTGGCGCCGCTGGATGTGCAGGGCTATGGCACATTAGCCGAACGTCGCGAGATGGGGCATGAGATCAGCGACGAGGAAATTGCGCTGATGGATCGTGCAGCGGTCGAAAACGCGGTCATCGTGGCGCAGATGACGCCGTATTTCGGCGGTAGCGGCGACACGTCGGACCAATCGTGATAAAACGGGTGCGATGCACCCGTACACCGTATCCCGTCGGAGCGGGATACACGATACCTGCGTCACGTTCTGGCGACGACCCGAAGATAAGCAAGCAGTTGGATCGACCCGATGTCGAACTGGTCGATCACCGTTCTTTCCGGGCGATCGTCGGGACTGATGGCGACATCGCCGTCATACCAGTCCGCCGGCGTTGCCACCCCGGTCGCCGCCTGCCCTCTCGCGGGCTTCAACAAACGAGGTCGCATTGATGATTCACACAGCCCTTATCATCGACGATGACCGTGAATACGCGGCGATGGTCGCCGGCTGCATGCGCAACGAGGGCTTCACGCTTGTCGATGCGCCCGAAGATGCGGATGCCGTGGACCTGGTTCATCGGAATGGCGTGCACATCTGCATTATTGGAAAACGCGCCATGGGGCGCGACGGCTATGACGTTGTTCGCGAACTTCGCCAGCGGTCCGCCGCCGGCATCATCATGCTGAGCGACAGTGCCGAAGAGATCGACACTGTTCTGGCGCTCGAAATGGGCGCAGATGATTACCTTGTGAAACCGGTTCGCCCGCGTGAACTGGGTGCCCGGATCCGAACGGTCCTGCGGCGCACCGTCGTGACCCCGCCGGATGAAGACGGTGCGCGTCCGGTGCCTGAAGGCTTCCTGCGCCAGGTGGATGACCTCGAAATCTGCGGTGTCCTGCGACTTGTCAGTATCGGGGGCCGCGATATCAAGCTGACGCCGAGTGAGTTCGACGTGCTGATCGTGCTGTCCGCGAATACCAACGCGGTTCTGTCTCGGGACCGGATCATTTCTTTGGTCAAGGGCGACGGTCATGCGATTAACGGCCGTGCGGTTGACGGGATCATCAGCCGCCTGCGCCGCAAGCTGTTCGAGGAACACGATGCGCCGAGACGTATTCGCACCATCCATGGGCGCGGCTACATGCTGGTCGAAGGCGGCTGAGGCAAAGGGACACGCATCAGGCGGCGTTGCGGCGGTTCTGTGACAGCATGTCCAGATAGGCCTGCGCGCCCGCCCGGTCGATGACCGGCCACGCCGGTCGCAGGTCTTCACTGGCCAGCGTCGCGGTGGATTTACCGCTTGCCTCCAGCACCTCGCCCAAGAGGTTGGTATCAAGCACGCAACGCCCGGCCAGCAGGCAATCGTGATCGTCCAGAAGAATGTGGCAGGTTTCAACAATCGGTGCCGACAGGCAGATCTCGGCGGAATTTGTCCGGCGGATATCCTCGACCTTGGCCAGAACCTGTTCCGTTCCGAAAAGGTAATCGACCTCGTGCCCCGACAGGCGAATGCGTTGGCTTCGTGACACCAGAATATCGTGGGAAAGCCCGAAATAGGGCGCCCGCAGCAGGACAGGCGCGGTTATGCCGCGCGCCATATGCTGCGTTGTGCCGATCCATCGGATGGTTTCCCGGCGGCCGCTTGCGGTCAGCACCTCCATGCCCGGCCGGAGCGTGTGCAGCGGTATCTCGCCATCCGGTGTTTGGAGCCGCGTTGCGCCTGAAAGACCCGGCAGGGGATGCGTTGGCAAGGGATGGTTGGCAAGACCGGCATAGGCGACGGAGACCGCTGGCCCCGGCGTTTCCGGCACGATTTCCAACAGGTCGCGCGCGGCATGGCAACCGGGGCGCAAGGACAGATCGGCGCCGGTCTGGATGTTGGTCATGCTGAGCAGATCGGCGCGCCCGTCACGATCCCATGAATAATGCAGCAGGATCGGTTCGCCCGCGAAGACAAAGCCGGGATCGGTTGCAAACTGAAGCGGCCCGTGTTCGAGGCTGACCGCACCATCCGGGCGGCACAGGATGCGCAGATCGCGCGGCGTGCCGGTCCGGCCCTGCCACAGGATCACCGGTTCCTGGATTTCGCCGCGCAGGCTTATCTCGAAGCGCACGGTGCCTTGCGACAGATCGACGCCGCGCGTGCGGTCACTGATATGCGTCAGTTCGCGCCCATCCCAGATTGCCAGCCAACTCATGCGAAACAATGCCCCGTATTTGGTCCGATTGAACCATATCTGTCCGGATGGGGCCGAAGTTTTGCCGAAATGAGGAAAGAATGTGGCGGAGCGCGGCCGCTCAGGCCAGCAGTGCCGCCGCCTCATAGCCGCGCAAGCTGGGCCGGGCGGCGGCGCTGTAGCCGATGCCGGTCTCAAGGTCGATCTCGGGGAACAAACCAAGGATTTCGTCGCGCACCGCGTCCTCGAACCCGTTCAGCGTGACCGGGCCGGGGTGGAAGCTTTCGGTTGGCAGACCATCGGACCAGAGGATCTGGTGTTCGTCGAAAAGCAGGTGAAGATACTCGATCTCACCGCCTTCGCGGATGCGGATGGTGCGGTCATTGACAAGGTCTTTCGCCGCGATCAGCACTTCGCCCTCGCCGAACAGCAGTTCGGCCATGTGATGCTGGACAAGCACCCGGTGTTGCGGGGACAGAACCAGCCGGTCATGCGCGCCCATGGCGCCCGCCTCGATAACCACCGGCGCGAAGCGGCCCTCCGCCCTGACCCGCCGTCGGCCGATCCAGCGGATCGGTTGCATCCCGTTGTCACGGGTCTCGATCAGGTCGCCGACCTTCAGGCTTTCGACAGGGCGTTGTCCACGCACCGTCAAAATCCGGGTGCCCGCAGCGAAACAGGGGATCGAGGTGATGGTAACAAAGGCGGAATCGGTGATGCCGTTGCTGTCATCCTCGGCGGTGTAGGAAAAATTGAAACTTTCCGGTTCCGGCAGTCCACCATAGCCCGCCGGCGGGACCACGGCCAGCGACCCGTCGGCCTGTAGCGTCACGTCGAAGCCGTTGTTCAGCGTCACCGTATCGCCAACCGAGACCTCTTGCCCGTTGACATGGGTCACGATCATCGTCCCGGCAGAGTCGTCGTTGGCGGTCACGTCAACCACGGCGGTCTGACCCTCGAATACGGTCGCTTCGTCGTCCTGCGCCACAACCGTCGCCTGAATCGAGTCACCGGCGATCAGGATGGCGGAGTCGTAGTTGCTGTCACCGACATCCGCGATGCCGAGGCGGATGGTGTTCACCTCGTCCGGGTTGACGATCATCGTGACCGACAGCGTAACGGTATAGCCGTCCATCTCGGTATTGGCATGATCGTCGGTGTTGTCGACGTAGAGCGTTTCGTTGGAGCTGTTGTTGACGTTGTTGATCTGCGCGATGTCGAACACCGGAGAGGCAACCTCGACCCCGTTTACCCAGATGCCGACCGCGTCGTTGAAGATGGAGCCGACATATTCCGGGTATTCCTCCGATGCGAAGGTAAATTGCATCGTGATCGTGTCACCATCGGGGATGAAATCGACCTCGAGGATTGCGGCGTCGTAGGTCCACGTCCCGGCCAGAGTGTTGAAGCCGCTGTCGTAATCGACACCTTTCGTGTTTGTCGAGGTGCTGCCGCTCTGGTTTGGGTCGCCGGATTTATTGGTGAAATCCTTCACCTTGCCGGTGGACAGGATGACCCCGATGTCAGAGGGTGTCGCATCGGGCGAAATGGCATCGCCATCGGTCCAGATGCCGGAGGATTTTTTATCCCCGTCATACGTCGCATTCACCACCTGCACGCCGTCACCAAAGATGGTGTCCGCCATCTCGTTGGCATTTGCATTGGTGTCGATGTTCAGTCGTTCCGCCGGTACCGGCATGCCTGTTCGTCCCCACTCGGGGGGCACGGATCACCCGTCGCCGCATTGTCATGCGATCACTTTATTTCTCGGGGGTCTGCTTCGATCCTGCCCATAGTCTTTGTTTTGTCCAATCATCGCCGTATTCCTGCTCGGAATCAAGGGATCTGCGAGGCCGGACCGGAGGGGTTGAGTCCGTCCGGCCACAGGTTTAACGCAAACCCGCCCGCAGCCCGCCCGCAGCCCGCCCGCAGCCCGCACGGAGGCCCGAACCATGACCGACCCGCAAGACCTGACCGCTCGCCTTGTGCGGTGCCCTTCGGTTACGCCAGAAGAGGGCGGAGCCCTGCAATTGCTGGAGGCGGTCTTGTCAGGCGCGGGCTTTGTCTGTCGCCGGGTGGATCGCGGCGGGGTCTGCAACCTCTTTGCCCGCTGGGGCGACAAGGGGCACGCGCGCAGCTTCGGGTTCAACGGTCACACAGACGTGGTGCCGGTCGGGGATGAGGCGGCGTGGACCCATCCGCCGTTCGGGGCGGAGGAAAAAGACCGCTGGCTCTACGGGCGCGGTGCGACCGACATGAAATCGGGGGTGGCGGCCTTCGCGGCTGCTGCCGTCGACTTCGTGACGGACACGCCGCCCGAGGGCGCGGTCGTCCTGGCCATCACCGGCGATGAAGAGGGGCTTTCAACCGACGGCACAATCGCGCTGCTCGACTGGATGGACCGCGAGGGCGAACGGATGAGCGCCTGCATCGTCGGCGAACCGACCTGCCCGGAGACCATCGGGGACATGATCAAGATCGGCCGGCGCGGATCTATGTCGGCCTGGTTCACGGTAAAGGGCAAGCAGGGGCATTCGGCCTACCTGCACAAGGTGTTGAATCCGTTGCCCGCCGTGGCGCTGCTTGCGCATCGGCTGTCGGCACACGTGCTGGACGAGGGGACCGACCATTTCGACCCCTCCACCTGTTCGGTGACGACCATCGACACCGGCAATGCGGCCACCAACGTCATCCCGGCGGAAACGCGCATGGCGGTGAACCTGCGCTTCAACGATCTGCACAGCGGCGAAAGCCTTGCCGATTGGCTGCGATCCGAGGCCGACAAGGTCGTGTCGGAGACCGGCGTGACGATCACGATGGAGGTGAAGGTCTCGGGCGAGGCGTTCCTGACCCCGCCGGGGGCGCTGTCCGATCTGGTCGCCGCTGCGGTCACCGCGGAGACCGGGCTGGTGCCGGTCCTGTCCACCACGGGTGGCACCTCGGATGCTCGCTTCGTCAAATCACATTGCCCGGTGGTCGAATTCGGTCTCGTCGGTCATCGGATGCACCAGGTGGACGAACGTGTGTGGATCCCTGACATCCACACGCTGAAGCGTATCTACACGCGCATCCTGTCGGATTACTTCGCCGCATGATCCGCCCGACCGTTGTCGTGATGGTCAAGGTGCCGCGACCGGGCCGGGTCAAGACGCGGCTGGCGCGCGGGATCGGGGCCGTTCCGGCAGCGTGGTGGTATCGCCATCAGGTCGCGCGCCTGTTGCGGCGGCTGCGCGATCCCCGCTGGCGGATCGTGCTGGCGGTGTCACCGGATGCAGAGGGGCTGGCCGCCCGCGCCTGGCCCGCCGATCTGCCATGCATGGGGCAGGGGGGCGGCGACCTTGGCGCTCGGATGGCGCGGCTTTTGTCCTTGCCCGGCCCGGTCATCGTCATCGGCAGCGATATCCCCGGAGTCACGCGCGCACATCTGGCCCGCGCAGTCCGGACCCTCGCTCGCCAAGACGCGGTGTTCGGCCCGGCCCTGGACGGCGGTTACTGGCTGATCGGCCTTGGCCCGCGCCCTGCACCGCCGGGAGTCCTGCGCGGCGTGCGGTGGTCCGGGCCGCACGCGCTTGCCGACAGCCTTGCGACGCTGGGCGACCGCCGCGTCGGCCTTGTCGATACGCTGGGCGACGTGGACAGCGCCGCGGATCTGGCCCGCGCCATTTCCGCATGACGCGCCCCGACGCCCGTGGTAGCCAAGGCGCATGAGCCAGATCCCCACCAAAGACCAGATCCTTGCCTGGATTTCCGATAATCCCGGCCACGCCTCGAAACGCGATATCGCCAAGGCGTTCGGCATCAAGGGCGCGGCGCGGATCGACCTCAAGCGCATCCTGAAGGAGCTGGAGGACGAGGGCCATCTGGAAAAGCGCAAGAAAACCTACCGCGATCCCGACAAGCTGCCGCCGGTTTCGGTGTTGCAGGTGCTGGCCCCCGATAGCCTCGGCGACATGTTCGCTCGGCCGCTGGAATGGCATGGCGAAGGGCCGGAACCCAAGGTGCTCTTCAGCGCCAAACCGACCGACCCCGCGCTTGGCGAAGGCGACCGAATCCTTGCCCGGATGCAGGAGGTCGAGGGCGAAGACCATCAATATATCGCCCGGCTGATCCGCCGCATCGGCACCAATCCGAGAAAGATCCTCGGTATTTACCGCAAGGGGGCCGAAGGCGGGCGGATCGTGCCGATCGACAAGGGGCAGGACAAGGAATGGCAGGTTGAGGCCAAGGCCACCGGCGGCGCCGCGGATGGTGAACTGGTCGAGGCCGAACAGGTCGGGCCGAAAGGGCGGATGGGGCTGCAAAAGGCGCGCATCGTGGCGCGGCTCGGCGATCCCGGTCAACCCAAGGCGGTTTCGCTCATCGCGATCCACCAGCACGGGATTCCCGACGATTTCCCGGATGACGCCATCGAAGACGCAGACCGCGCCAAGCCCGCCGGGCTACAGGGACGCGAGGATCTGCGCGATCTGCCGCTGATCACCATCGACCCGGCGGACGCCCGCGACCGCGACGATGCCTGTCATGCGCATGCCGATGACGACCCGAAGAACGCGGGCGGTTTCGTGCTTTGGGTCGCGATTGCCGATGTCGCCCATTACGTGCGCCCGGGATCCGCGCTTGACCGCGAGGCGCGCAAGCGCGGCAATTCCACCTATTTTCCCGACCGGGTGGTGCCGATGCTGCCCGACAGGCTTTCAGGCGATCTGTGCAGCCTGCACGAAGGTGTTCCAAGAGCCTGCATCGCGGTGCGCATGGTGATCAACGCGCACGGGGAAAAGATCGACCAGAGGTTTGTGCGCGGATTGATGCGATCACGCGCCTCGCTGACCTATGAACAGGTGCAGGCGGCGGTCGATGGCCACGCGAGCGAAAAGACAGCGCCGCTCATCGAGGCTGTGTTGCAGCCTCTCTTCGCCGCTTACGGCGCGTTGCGCAAGGCGCGTGCGGCGCGGCAACCGCTGGACCTCGACCTGCCGGAGCGGCAGATCATCCTGTCCGACGAGGGGCAGGTCACCTCCGTCAGGTTCAAGGACAGGCTCGACGTTCACAAGCTGATCGAGGAATTCATGGTGCTGGCCAACGTGGCCGCCGCCGAAGAATTGATCCGGCTGAAGACCCCGCAGGTGTTCCGCGTGCACGAGGAACCCAACCCGGACAAGATTGCCGCCTTGCGCGAAACCGCGCAGGCCAGCGGGTTCAACCTTGCCAAGGGGCAGGTGTTGCAGACCCGGCACCTGAACCAGTTGCTGGCCGCCGCCGAGGGCACGGAATTCGACGAACTGATCAACATGTCGACCCTGCGCTCGATGACGCAGGCCTATTACAGCCCACGGAATTTCAGCCATTTCGGCCTTGCGTTGAAAGCCTATTCACATTTCACCTCGCCGATCCGGCGCTATGCCGACCTGATCGTGCACCGGGCGCTGATCTCGGCGCATGGCTGGGGCAGCGATGGTCTGAGCGCCGAGGAGATCGAGCGGCTCGACGATATTGCCAAGCACATCTCGGAGACCGAACGCCGCTCGATGCTGGCCGAGCGCGACACCACCGACCGCTACCTTGCCGCGTTCCTGTCGGAACGGGTGGGCGAAAGCTTTACCGGGCGGATCAGCGGGATCGCGCGGTTCGGGGTGTTCGTGAAGCTGGACGAGACCGGTGCCGACGGGCTGCTGCCGATGCGCGCCATTGGCCGCGAATACTACCATTTCGACGCCGAAACCCAGACGTTGACCGGCGCCGACACCGGCATGGTCATCGCCATTGGCCAGACTGTCACGGTGAAGCTGGCCGAGGCGGTGCCGGCGACCGGCGGCATGACGCTGGAATTGCAGGAAATAGAAGGCAAGAAACCGCCACGCGGGGGCGGGCACGCACGCGGCGGCGGTCCTCGGCGCAAGGCGGGGCAGGCCCGCGCCAAGGCGGCGAAGGTCAAGAAAAAGCTGCGGCGCAGGCAGTTGTAGGGCCACAGGCGTTGCGGCTGCGCGCAAGCGACGGGACACGGATGCACGGACGATTCAGGGAATCGTAACCTTCCGGCAGCAGTCTGCCCGGCAAGGCCTCGCCGATTGGCGAGGGGTCCGCTTCTTTCGCAGTGGCGAAGGTTGTATGATTACTGACCGATGGATTGCAGGCCCGATCATGCTCAGATTTCTTCTTCCCCTCTTCGCTGCGATGGTGCTGGCCACCGTCTGCGCGGCGAACACGTCGCGTTCCATACGGCCGCTGCCGCGCCCCGAGGCGGCCGTTGCAAGCGGCCCCCCTTCGGTGCCAAGCCCGCTTGCCGTCACGGTGTCGCCGCGTCCGGCGATGCGCCTCGCGGTGGTTCTGCTTCGCGCCCCGGCGGTCGTGGCGGACCCGGCGGATGAGACCGGCTTTCAAGCCTGGGTCAGGGATTTCAGGGCGCTGGCGCTGGCGGAGGGCATTTCCCGGTCGACCATAGCGCGCGCCTTTGATGGGGTAACGCCGAACGCGCGCGTGATCGACCGGGACCGGAGCCAATCGGAATTCACGCGCACCTTGTGGGACTATCTCGACAGCGCAGCATCGGAGGCACGCGTCGCCAACGGGCGGGTCGCGCTACGCGACCATCGGCAAACGCTGGCCGCGATCGAAGGGCGCTACGGTGTCGATGCAGAGATCGTGGCCGCAATCTGGGGCCTGGAGAGCACCTATGGAACCTACCGTGGCGACGTGCCAATCATCGAGGCGATGGCGACGCTGGCCTATGACGGCCGTCGCCGGTCGTTCTTCGAGGCGGAACTGATGGCGGCGCTGCGCATTCTGGATGCCGGCGATATCGACCGGGACGACATGCGGGGATCGTGGGCCGGGGCGATGGGGCACACCCAGTTCATGCCGACCAGCTTCCTGGCCCACGCGGTGGATTTCAATGGAGACGGACGGCGCGATATCTGGGGCGATGATCCTGCCGATGCGCTTGCCTCCACCGCGCGCTACCTTGCTGACAACGGATGGACCACTGGCCAGCCCTGGGGTCTGGAGGTGCTGCTGCCGGCTGATTTCGATTTCACCCAGAGCGGGGATCGCATCCGCCGAGACGCGTCGCACTGGAACCGGATGGGGGTGCGACTGGCCGATGGCGGCGGACGGGTGCCCGACCATGGCCCGGCGTCGATCCTTCTGCCGGCCGGCCACAGCGGTGTGGCGCTGGTGATCTACGAAAACTTCCGGGTGATCGAGACCTACAATCCGGCCGATGCCTATGTGATCGGCGTCGGCCATCTGGCCGATCGGATCTCTGGCGGTGCCGCCTTCCGCGGCGGGTGGCCTCGCGACGACCGGGCGTTGACGAACGACGAGCGGTTCGAGTTGCAAAGGCGGTTGACGGCGGCGGGGTTCTCGACGGAACGGGTCGACGGCATCATCGGTCCACTGACCATTCAGGCGGTCCAGGACTATCAGGCTGCCGAGGGGCTGGTGCCCGACGGATATGCCTCTCTGGCGTTGTTGCGGCGGTTGCGGCGCGGTTGAGCGTTGTGCCCCGGCCCTGTGGCCGGGTCGCGGTGGGGCGGCCCTCGTCACGCTCCTTCGGAGCCATCCTCGGGCCGCATTGCCATGGGATATCTGCATGGAGTGGTGTCCGGCTAAAGCGGTCGGATCATTGTCAGGGTCGGATGCCTCCGGCGGGAGTATTTTGGCAAAGAAGAAGGCCGTTTGCGGCCGTGCGACTGCCAATTCGTTTCCTCGTGGGCTGTTCGTTTCCAGGGCAACCCGAAAACCGGGCCGCACAGCCGGCGGCGTCGGCCTGTCGGGCGGGCTATCCCGTGCGGTCCTTGCTGAACAGGTAGACCACGCAGCCCGCAAGGATCAGCATTCCGAACAGGGCGAAAAGCTGCCCGTAGGCCGTGGCGGGATCGGGTGCGGATGCGGACAGGTGCAGGTAGACCGGCCCGCTGGCAAATTGCACGATGCCGACGCCACCGATCCCGAAGAGATTCAGCATCGTGACGCCACGCCCGACCAGATGCGGCGGAAAGAAACTGCGTCCATGGGCGATGATGACCGGGAAGCTGGCGCCGAACAGGCCAACCGCCGCAATTTGCAGAGTCGCCAAACCTTCGGACCCTGCGGGCAGCGCCCACAGCGACAGACAGGCCAGCCCGGACAGGATGTTGCCGGTCAGGACCACCCATTTTCGGGTTCGAAAAACGCGGTCGAGCGGGCCATAGGCCAGATTGCCCGCGATCATCGCCAGGCCCATCACCAGCGATGCGGTGCCGATCCGCAACGTGTCGGCATTGAAGACATCCTCGAGATAGGGCGCGATCCAGAGACCCCGGATCCCGGCAGCCGGGGCGTAATTGACGAACATGATCACGAAGATGGGCCAGAGCGCGGGGATCTTCAGGATATCGAGGACCGATCCCTTCTGATCCCCGTCATGCGGCGCCGGGTCGCGGACAGTAAGCGCCAGCAGCAGTGCGACCAGCAGGGTCGCGCCTGTCAGTCCCCACATCGTGCCGCGCCAGCCGACGCTTTCCACCGCCCAGGCCAGCGGCAACGCGGCACCGATATTGCCAAGCGTTCCGGTGCCGAGGATCACGCCCGCGAAAGTGGCGAAAACAGGGGCGGGATAGTCGCGGGCAAGGATGTAGTAGCTCGCCATCAGCACCGGTGAACAGCCGATCCCGATCAGCACCATGGCCACGTTGACCCATCCCGGCCCCTGTGCAAACGCCATCACCGCCGCGCCGCCGGCGCCGCCAAGCGCCAGTAGAACCGACGAGGTCAGCCTTGGCCCGATCCGGTCGAGCGCCCATCCCACCGGGATCTGCATCGTTGCGAAGACGGCGAACCAAAGCCCCGAGGCCATCGCCAGATCGTCGGCACCGGCGCCGATGTCGGTTGCAAGCACCGGTGACAGAACCGCAAGAAACGCACGGTAAAACTGGCTGAGCACATAGGCCACCACCAGGAAGATCATTCCGGGGGTCACGCTTTCCTCCCTCTCGAAAGCGTGGCCAAGGTGCACCGAAACTCAACATGCGCACAAGCTTGAATATTTCATGAGTAATTTCATCTGGACTGCTTGACTCGAGAACCGACGATGGTATCCACCTTTCTAATCCGAGTGTTTCGCTTGGTTATCTGGAAAAGGATGACATGATGATCCGCACAGTTTCCGCTGTTCTTGCCACCAGCGTTCTGGCTGGGGCCGCTGGCATGGCCGCCGCGCAGGAAGTGAATATCTACACCTCGCGTCACTACGACACCGATGAACGGCTTTACCAAGGTTTCACCGAAGAAACCGGGATCACCGTCAACCGGATCGAGGGCAATGCCGACGAACTGATGGCGCGGCTCCAGGCCGAGGGTAGTAACAGCCCGGCTGATATCTTCATGACCGTCGATGCCGGGCGGATCTACCGGGCGCTGGATGCCGGCCTGCTGCAATCGGCGCACAGCGACGTGCTGGATGCCCGCATTCCCGTCGAAATGCGCCACCCCGAAGATATGTGGTATGCATTTTCGCTGCGCGCACGCGTCATCTACTATGACCGGAACGATGTCGAAAATCCGCCGCAGACCTACCTTGACCTCGCCAATGATGCGTATGAGGGCATGGTCTGCATCCGGTCCTCCTCGAACATATACAACTTGTCGCTGCTCGGCTCGATCATCCATCACCACGGTGAAGAGGCGGCGCTCGACTGGGCCACCGGCGTGGTCGAGAACTTTGCCCGCGATCCGCAAGGCGGCGACACCGACCAGCTGCGCGGCATCGTGTCGGGCGAGTGCGAAATCTCGATCGGCAACACCTATTACTTCGCCCGCGCCTTGTCGTCTGATGTCGATGGGTTGACCGGATCGACCGACATGATCGGCATCGTGTTCCCGAACCAGGAAACGACCGGCACCCATGTCAACGTATCGGCCGCCGGCATCACCGCGCATTCGCCGAACCGTGACGCGGCGCTTGCCTTCCTTGAATACCTGTCCGGGGATGCGGCGCAGGCCTATTTCTCGTCGCAGAACAACGAGTTTCCGGTTGTCGAGGGGCTTGATCTCTCGGACGCTCTGAGCGAGATGATCCCCGAAGGCGGGTTCACGCGTGACATGACCAACCTGTCGATCCTCGGTGAAAACCAGGCTGCGGCACAGCGGATCTTCAACGAGGCGGGCTGGGAATAGTCCCGAAGGCCATTTGTTGCAAACCGAAGGACGGGCGCCCGCGTGGTGCCTGTTTTTCGTTCAGCCTGACGCCCCGACGCTGCCCTTTACCGGGTCCGGCATGTCCGAGGCGGGCATTTGTCGGTGTTGTCCGAGTCCGCGGCACAGCACGATGACCGGCAAGAGGCCGACCGCCGCGATGACCAGACTTGGCACCGCCGCCTCATGCAGGCGTTCGTCCGAGGCCAGCCGGTGCGCCTGAACCGCCAGTGTGTCCCAGTTGAAGGGGCGCATCACCAACGTTGCGGGCAGTTCCTTCATCACGTCGACGAACACGATCAGAAGGGCGGTGAAGACCGACGGTTTCAGCATCGGCAAATGAAGGCCCAGCAGCGTGCGCTGCGGCGACCGGCCCAGGGTGCGCGCGACCGCGTCGATATTGGGATTCACCTGCGCCAGTCCGCTGCCATAGGCGCCAAGCGCGGCCGCCATGAAGCGCACCACATACGCCAGCACCATAAGCCAGATCGACCCGGTGATCAGCAGCCCGGTGTCGATGCCGAAGCGGGCCTCCATGAAAGAATCAAGCGCGTTGTCGAAGGCGGCGAAGGGCACCAGCAGGCCAAGGGCAATGACCGCGCCGGGCACCGCGTAGCCGATCCCGGCAATCAGCAACGCGGTCTGCGCGCGTGGCGTAGGGTAAAGCCGCGCGTTGGAACTGAGCGCAACCGCCGCGATCACGGTCAGCGCTGCACCTGCCGCCGCCAAGAGCGCCGAATTGCGCAGGAAATCGAGGTAGCCGCCGACCAGCAGCAGCCCCTCGGTTTCGACGAAGCGCGACAGTATCCATTCCGGCACCAACCGGTAGAAATGATCCCACCCCATCCAAAGCAGCAACCCGACTGGCAACAGAAAGCCCAGAAGCACCGGGATACCGCAGAACAGGATCGCGCCGAGCGATGCAAGGCGCGACAACGGCATGGGCGCCATGACCTCGTGCCGCCGCCCGGCCCCGTGATGGCGTGCCTCACCCCGCTGCTTGCGCTCCAGCCACGCCAGCACCAGCGCGAAGACCAGCAGCACCAGTGCCAGCTGCGCCGCGCCGGTGCGGTCTGTAAAGCTGATCCAGCTGCGGATGATGCCGGTTGAAAAGGTTTGCACCCCGAAATGCGCCACGGTTCCGTAATCGGCTATGGTCTCCATCACCGTCAGAAGAACACCGCCCGCAACGGCCGGGCGCGCCATCGGCAGGCTGATGCGAAAAAACGTGCGCCACGCGCCTTGGCCAAGCGCGCGTGCGGCAAGGAAGGCGGTGGCCGATTGTTGCAGGAAAGCGGCCCGCGTCAGCAGGTAGACGTAAGGATAAAGCACCAGCGTCAGCATCGCCGCCGCGCCGGACAGCGATCGGATTTCCGGGAACCAGTAGTCGCGCGGACCCCAGCCGGTCAGGTCGCGCAGCGTCGTCTGCACCCAACCCGGATGACTGAGAAAATCGGTATAGGCATAGGCCAGCACATAGGCCGGAAAGGCGAGCGGCAAGGCCAGTGCGATTTCCAGAATGCGGCGACCGGGAAAGTGGGTCATCGTCACCAGCCACGCCGCACCGGTGCCGATCACCCCGGTGCCGATGGCGACGATGATCACCAGTTTCAACGTCGTGATCGTATAGAGGGGCAGCACGGTCGTGGCGAGGCTGCCGATCGTCTCTGTTCCGCCAGACAATGCGGCAAGTGTCACCGCCCCGATGGGGAGCAGGCACAAAGCGGCGGCCAGCCATGCCAGAATGGCCATCCAGTTCGAATGAAGAGAGTCGCGGCGAAACATCATGCGCCGGAAGTTAGGCCAGACGTGACGACAGGCACAAGCGTTGCGCTCGCGCCGCGCCCTTCCGGATGGCAAAAAAGCAGTGTTTTCTCGGACGCTTGTCCGTATCCTCGCCCTGGGTGCAGGAACGCCCGCGTCGCCGTCTGGCGCGGGCGGTATCGGGTGCGTCGGCGGACACGTTCACTGAAGGAAAGGGCGCAACGATATGCAGGCTGATTTCGTGATCATCGGATCGGGGTCCGCCGGATCGGCCATGGCCTATCGCTTGTCCGAGGATGGCAAGCACAGTGTGCTGGTGTTGGAGTTCGGGGGCTCCGATGCAGGGCCCTTCATCCAGATGCCCGCCGCATTGAGCTACCCGATGAACATGCCGCTTTACGACTGGGGGTTCCGGTCCGAGGTCGAGCCGCATCTTGGCGGTCGTCGCCTTGCCTGCCCGCGTGGCAAGGTGATCGGCGGGTCGTCGTCGATCAACGGTATGGTCTATGTGCGCGGCCACGCGCGCGATTTCGATCATTGGCAGGACAGCGGCGCTGCCGGGTGGGGCTATGCCGATGTGCTGCCCTACTACCAGCGGATGGAATGCTGGCATGAGTGCGGCCATGGCGGCGATCCCTCGTGGCGGGGCGTGAGTGGCCCCCTGCACGTGACGCGCGGGCCGCGCACCAACCCGCTGTTTCAGGCCTTCGTCGATGCCGGGGCGCAGGCGGGCTATGAGACGACCGACGACTATAACGGCGAAAAGCAGGAAGGCTTCGGCCCGATGGAGATGACGGTCTGGCAGGGCACCCGCTGGTCAGCGGCGAACGCCTATTTGCGCCCGGCGCTCGGGCGTTCGAATTGCGACCTCGTGCGCTGTTTCGCGCGCCGTGTGATCATCGAGGACGGGCGCGCCACCGGCGTCGAGGTCGACCGTGGCGGCCGGATCGAGGTGATCGGCGCGAACCGCGCGGTGATTGTCGCGGCCTCCGCCATCAACTCGCCCAAGATACTCATGCTGTCGGGCATTGGCCCCGCCGCGCATCTGGCCGACCATGGCATCAATCCGATTGTCGACCGCCCCGGTGTGGGTCAGAACTTGCAAGACCACCTGGAGCTTTACATTCAGCAAGCCTGCATCCAGCCCATCACGCTCTTCAAATACTGGAATCTGATCTACAAGGGCGCGATCGGCACCCAATGGATGACGACGCGCACCGGGCTTGGGGCCTCGAACCAGTTCGAAAGCGCAGGTTTTCTGCGGTCCCGCCCCGGTGTGGAGTATCCCGACATCCAGTTCCATTTCCTTCCCATGGCGGTGCGTTACGACGGTACGGCGGCGGCGGAGGGGCACGGCTACCAGGCGCATGTCGGCCCGATGCGGTCAAAGTCGCGGGGGCAGGTGACGCTGACCTCCGCCGATCCGGAGGAGGCGCCGCGCATCGTTTTCAACTACATGTCGCATCCCGACGACTGGGAGGAGTTTCGCCACTGCATCCGCGTGACGCGGGAGATTTTCGCACAGGCCGCCTTCGACCCCTATCGCGGCGCGGAAATCCAGCCGGGCGCGGACGTGCAAAGCGATGAGGCGTTGGACGCCTTCATCCGCGACCATGCCGAAAGCGCCTATCACCCCTGCGGCACCTGCAAGATGGGCGCGGCGGATGACCCGACGGCGGTGGTCGATCCGGAATGCCGCGTGATCGGGGTTGACGGGTTGCGCGTCGCCGACAGCTCGATCTTCCCGCGCATCACCAACGGCAACCTGAACGCGCCGTCGATCATGACCGGCGAAAAGGCCGCCGACCACATTCTTGGGCGCACCCCGCTGCCACGGTCCGACCGGACGCCTTGGGTGCACCCTGACTGGCGACACACCGTCAAGGCGGTGCGGTAGAGCGCCTCAGAAGTCGAGGTTTTCGACACTCAGCGCGTTTTGCTGGATGAAGTCGCGGCGCGGTTCCACGACGTCACCCATCAGCTTGGTAAAGATGTCGTCGGCTTCCACCAGATCGTCGACCTTGACCTGCAACAGCGTCCGCGCCTCGGGGTCCAGCGTGGTTTCCCACAACTGGTTGGGGTTCATTTCGCCCAAGCCCTTGTAGCGTTGCAGCGTCAGGCCCTTTTCACCCTCTGTCAGGATCGCATCGAGCAGGTCCATGGGCCCGTGAATGATCGTCTCGCGGTCCTTGCGGGACAGTCGCGCCGGATCGTGGTAGACGTCGCGGGTTCCCTTGGAAACCTCCGACAGCTTGCGCGCCTCGCCCGAGCGCAAGACAGCGCCGTCGAGCGTGCGGATCTCTTCCACCCCGCGCAGAACGCGGCTCAGGCGAATGCCGTGGTCCTGCGTGATCCGGCCCTGCCAGCCGCGTTCGTATTCCAGCGCCACCTGGTCGAGCCGCGTTGCCACGTCATTGGCCACGCGTTGCAGATCGCCATCGGCGCGGCCCGGATCGAAGGCCCCGGCAATGGCCGCCTGTTCGAGAATGCGGCGCGGGTAATGCGTCGGGAAGGCATCGAGGATGCGCTTGAAATTGCGGGCACCCTCGACCACGCGCGCCAGATCCTGCCCGGCGATCTCCTCGCCCGAGGGCAGGCGCAGCACGGTGCCGTCAACGCCCATCTGAATCAGGTAATCCTCAAGCGAGATCTGGTCCTTGATGTAGACCTCTGATTTGCCCCGGCTGACCTTGTAGAGCGGCGGCTGCGCGATGTAGAGATACCCCCCCTCGATGATTTCGGGCATCTGTCGGAAAAAGAAGGTCAACAGAAGCGTGCGGATATGCGCGCCATCGACGTCGGCATCGGTCATGATGACGATCTTGTGGTAGCGCAATTTGTCGATGTTGAACTCGTCGCGTCCGATGCCGGTGCCAAGCGCCGTGATCAGCGTGCCGATCTCCTGGCTGCCCAGCATCCGGTCGAACCGCGCGCGCTCCACGTTCAGGATCTTGCCGCGCAGGGGCAACACGGCCTGATTCTGACGCGAGCGGCCCTGCTTGGCCGAGCCGCCGGCGCTGTCGCCCTCGACGAGGAAAAGCTCTGACTTGCCGGGATCCTTTTCCTGGCAATCGGCCAGTTTGCCGGGCAGGCTGGCAACGTCCATCGCCGTCTTGCGCCGGGTCAGTTCGCGCGCCTTGCGGGCGGCCTCGCGCGCAAGGGCGGCCTCGACGATCTTGCCGATGATGATCCGCGCCTCGTTGGGGTGTTCCTCGAACCACTCGGCCAGCTTTTCATTCATCAACCCCTCGACCGCCGGGCGCACCTCGGAACTGACAAGCTTGTCCTTGGTCTGGCTGGAAAACTTCGGGTCCGGCACCTTGACCGACAAAACGCAGGTCAGCCCCTCGCGCGCATCGTCGCCGGTGAAGGAGACCTTTTCCTTCTTCGCAAGGCCCGAAGAGCTGGCATAAAGGTTCATGGTCCGGGTCAGCGCGCCGCGAAAACCAGCCATATGCGAACCACCGTCGCGCTGAGGGATGTTGTTGGTAAAGGGCAGAACCGTTTCGTGATAGCTGTCGTTCCACCAAAGCGCCGCCTCGATCTCGATCTCGTCGCGGATACCTGTGATGTAAATCGGCTCTGCCATCACGGAGGTCTTGGACCGGTCGAGGTAGCGGACGAATTCCCTGACGCCGCCTTCGTAGAACAGGTTGGATTCCAGCGGCTCGGCCGGGCGCAGATCGCGCAGGATGATGCGCACCCCGGAATTCAGGAAGGCCAGTTCGCGCAGCCGATTTTCCAGTGTCTTGAACACGTAGTCGAGATTGGAAAAGGTCGTGGTCGAAGCAAGGAAGCGCACCTCGGTGCCCTGTTCGCCATTCGCGTCGCCGACGACCTTCAGGTGTTCGACGGTCTCGCCGCGCTCGAAGCGGGCGACGTGTTCCTTGCCGTCGCGCCAGATGCGCAGCTCCAGCCAATCCGACAGCGCGTTCACTACCGATACGCCGACCCCGTGCAAGCCGCCCGAAACCTTGTACGCGTTGTCGTCGAATTTCCCCCCTGCGTGCAGCTGGGTCATGATGACCTCGGCCGCGCTAACGCCTTCGCCCCGGTGAATCCCGACCGGGATTCCGCGCCCGTTATCGCGCACGGAGACCGAGTTATCGGCATGCAGCGTCACCGTCACCGCGTCGGCATGGCCGGCCAGCGCCTCGTCGATGCCGTTGTCCACAACCTCATAAACCATGTGGTGCAGGCCCGAGCCGTCATCGGTATCCCCGATATACATGCCGGGGCGCTTGCGGACAGCCTCCAACCCCTTGAGAACCTTGATTGATTCAGCGCCGTAGCTGGAGGTTGCCTGTGTCTCTTCGGTCATGCCTGAGCCCTTGTTTTCTTGTCCCGTTGTTATACGGGTCGCATGGGGGAATGTCACGGGCCTGACACAAGATTTGGGGGTTTGTATATGTCTGATCCGGGGCTTTCGGGCTTCAGATCAGCGCGATAATCACCGCGACCCCGATCAGCAGGCCACCCGCGATCCGGTTGATGGTCGCCAGCGCCCCGGGCGAGGTGATCAGCCGCCTTGCCCGATCCACGAATGTCGCGAACAAGAGGTTGCCCACGATCGGCACGCCCATGGAAATCGCCGCAATCACGGCAATGTCGGCCGGGGTAAGCGCGGTCAGGTCGAAAAAGCCCGGCAGCATCCCCATGTAGAACAGGATCGCCTTGGGATTGGCGAGGATCGCCGCCAGCCCGGCGACGAAGCCCGCCCAGCGACCCGGCCGGTTGAACCGGCTGTCCGCCTCGATGCCCCTGTCGGCATGGCGGATCAGCAGCAGCCCCATCAGCGCAAAGACCACGACAGCCAACCAGCGCAGCACCACCATGATGCCCGCGTAGCTTTGCACGACCCAGCTAAGCCCCAGAACGGCCAGCAGGCTCCACGCCATATCGCCAAGCGCGACACCAAGGATCAGCGGCAGAACCGCCCCCACCCCATGCGCCAGCGTGCGCGCCGTCAGCGCCAGCCAGACCGGACCCGGCGTCAGGAACAGCACGAAGAGCGCGCCCATGTAGAGCGCGGCCTGCGCAAGTGTCAGTGTCATCAGCGTCCTGCGCCCCTCTCAACCCGCAGCGGGCAATGTCAGGCTGCCGTCATCGTTCAACGCCCAGAATGGGTTCATCGCCAGTTCCCAGACATGGCCGTCGGGGTCAGTAAAGTAGCCCGAATAACCGCCCCAGAACACCTTTTCGGGCGCTTTAAGCGCCGTCGCCCCGGCTGCAAGGGCGGCGGCATAGGCGCCATCCACCTCTGCCTCCGTCGCGAAATTCTGCGCCAGCGTTGCTGCCCCTGTTCCAAGCGCCGCACCGGGCCGTCCCTGATCCTTCGCCAGATCCTCCAACCCAAACAGCCCGAAAGCAAAACCGTTGGCCTGGTAGAACGTCACCGCCTCCTGGCTTTCCGGGTGCCGCTCCCAGCCCAAGGCCTCGTAGAAAGCCCTTGCGCGCGCCATATCTGCGACGCCAAGGGTGATCAGCGTAATGCGCTGCGGTGTCATGCTGGAGTCTCCCATTCCCGGACGGTGGACTGCCCGTCCGTTTCCATAATCTCGAATTTCTGCGCCCGGCGGCCCAGATCGCTGAACAGCTCCGGCCCGGTGCCGGTCATCCAGGCCTGCCCGCCAAGCGCGCAGATCTCGTCGAACAGCGCCGCCCGCCGCCCTGCGTCGAGATGCGCGGCGACCTCGTCGAGCAGCACCAGCGGCGCAACCCCGGTCTCCGCCTTCAGCGCCCGGGCATTGGCAAGGATCAGCGAGATCAGCAGCGCCTTCTGCTCCCCGGTCGAACACAGCCGCGCCTCGACGTCCTTGGCCGCGTAAATCGCGCCAAGATCGCTGCGATGCGGACCGATCAGGCTGCGTCCGGCGGTCATGTCGCGGGGGCGGGACTGCAACTGCGCCGCCGCGAAGTCATCCGCCGTCACCAGCCCCGCGCTTTCCTCGCCCTCGATCAGCGAAAGTGCGGCCACCGGAAAAGCCGTCTCCGCACCCTCCTGCGCCTTTGTCAACCGCGCCACCGCGTGCGCCCGATGCGCCACGATCCGCGCCGCCGCCTCGGCCATCTGCGCCTCCACCGCCTCGTACCACATTGCGTCACGCACCATGTCCTTGAGCATCCGGTTGCGTTCGCGCATCGCTTTCTCGTGGGTCAACACCGCCTCGCCATGGTCGGGGAAAAAGCTCATGGTGATCCGGTCCAGAAACCGTCGCCGGCCCTCCGCAGCCTCTATCCAGAGCCGATCCTGCGACGGCACCAGCCAGACGATCCGCGCCAGCCCCGCCAGCGCAAGCTGCGGCGCCGGCTTGCCGTCAATCCGCAGGTTCCGCGATTGCCCCGCCTCGGCGCCCATCTCGATCTCGTGATACCGGTTGCCTTCGGCCACCTCGGCCCGGACCTTCCAGCCGAGCGCTTCGGGTCGGCGCGCGATTTCCTCGACCGACGCCCGGCGCAACCCGCGACCCGGTGACAGCAGCGACACCGCCTCCAGCAGATTCGTCTTGCCCGCACCATTGGGACCAAACAGCGCCACGGGCCGCCCGTCCATCGCCAAGTCCGCCCGCCTGTGCGATCGGAAATGCAAGAGGGTCAGCGCCCGCACATGGGTGCCCGCCATGCCCCTTCCCTTCTTCTTGGCTCAAATACTCCCGACGGAGGCGCGATTTTTCGTCGAAAAATCGGTCTCGTCACACCCGCATCGGCATCACCACGTAGACGGCGCTTGTATCGTTGCCTTCGCGCATCAGGGTTGGGTCGCCGGAGGAGTTGAACAGGAACACCGCGTTCTCACGGTCCACCTGGCTGGCGATTTCCAGCAGGTATTTGGCGTTGAAGCCGATCTCCAGCTTCTCGTCGCCATAGGCCACGGCCAGTTCCTCCTCGGCCGCACCGCTGTCGGGCGCGTTGACCGACAGGACCAGCCGGTCTTCGTCCAGAGACAGCTTCACCGCGCGCGAGCGTTCGGATGACACCGTCGCCACCCGGTCCACCGCGCGGGCAAATTCGCTTGCATCCACCTCCATCCGGCGGGTGTTGCCCATCGGGATGACCCGCGTGTAATCGGGGAAGGTGCCGTCGATCACCTTCGAGGTCAGGGTGATATCGGGCGTCGCAAAGCGTACCTTGGTTTCGGACACCGAGACCGCGATCGCCATCTCGTCGTCTTCCAGAAGCTTGCGCAACTCGCCCACCGTCTTGCGCGGCACGATCACGCCGGGCATGTTCTCCGCCCCGGCCGGCAGGGCCATGTCCACGCGGGCCAGCCGGTGGCCATCCGTTGCGACGCAGCGCAGCACCGGCCCGTCCTCGCCCTGCGCCACATGCATGTAGACGCCGTTGAGGTAATAACGGGTTTCCTCTGTCGATATGGCGAACTTGGACTTGTCGAACAGGCGCCGCAGCGCCGGCGCCCTGGCCGAGAAATTGGCGCTGTATTCGGTCGTGGTCATCACCGGGAAATCCTCGCGCGGCAGCGTCGCCAACTGGAAGGACGACCGCCCCGCCTTCACCTCCAACCGGCCCGAGGCGCCGTCATCGCTCAGCTGCACCAGCGCCCCGTCAGGAAGTTTACGCACGATTTCATGCAGGACCACGGCGGCCACCGTGGTCGCGCCGGGGCGTTCGACCTGCGCCGGTGCCTTGTCCACCACCTCGATATCGAGATCGGTGGCGCGGAAACTGGCGCTGTCGCCCTCGGCCTCGATCAGCACGTTGGCAAGGATCGGGATCGTGTTGCGGCGCTCCACCACAGATTGGGCCTGCGAGACTGCCTTGAGCAGCGCCGCGCGTTCGATACTGATCTTCATGTCCCTGGCTCCGAAGGTTGGCGGGGCGGCGAGCCTAGCCTCTCCGCCCACGGGCACAAGCGTTTTCTTGGAGTGTCGTCAAAGGGCGGGCGGCGTCAATGGGGCGGATGCGAAAATCCGTGAAATAGAACATGCTGCGGCACCGCGGCGGGGTTTCGCCGCGCTTGCGCGCGTCGATCCGGCGGGGGGATCCTCCCCCCGCACCCCCCTCCGAGGTATTTTTACCAAGATGAAAAGGTCAGGCTTCCAGCATCCGGCGCAGCAGTTCCGCATCCTCCGCGATCTGGTTGTCGATCGAGATCAGCTCCTCGATCTTGCGCACCCCGTGAAGGATCGTGGTGTGATCACGCCCTCCGAACTTGCGCCCGATCTCGGGCAGGCTGCGGCTGGTCAGTTTCTTGCATAAATACATCGCCATCTGCCGGGGCCGGGCGATGTTGCGGGCGCGGCTCGGGCTCATCAGGTCGGATTGGCGCAGGTGGTAATGTTCGCAAATCTTCTTGATGATCTCGTCCATGGTGACCTTGCGGTCGGTGGCGCGCAGGATGTCCGACAGGCATTCCTGCGTCATGTCCATGGTGATTTCGCAGCCGATCAGGTCGGCAAACGCAAACAGCCGCGTCAGAGCGCCTTCCAGCACCCGCACATTGGTCGAGACCCGGTGTGCGATGAATTCCAGCACACCCGGCGCGATTGTCAGGTCCGGGGTGCGGTCGCGCTGCGCCTCTACCTTGTGTTGCAGGATACCGAGGCGCAGTTCGTAATCCGTCGGGTGCAGATCCACCACCAGCCCGCATTGCAGGCGAGAGGCGATGCGGCTGTCCAGTTCCTCCATGTCCACCGGAGCCCGGTCGCCGGAGATGATGATCTGCTTGCCCAGTTCGACCAGTGCGTTGAAGGTGTGAAAGAATTCCTCCTGCGTGGAGTTCTTTCCGGCGATGAACTGCACGTCATCGACCATCAGCACGTCGATCGACCGGAACACTTCCTTGAAGGACAGCGTGTCCTGGTCGCGCAGCGCCCGGATGAAGCGATACATGAACTGTTCGGCCGACAGGTAGGCGACCTTCAGCTCCGGCTTGTTGCTGCGTAATCCCCACGCGATGGCATGCATCAGGTGTGTCTTGCCAAGCCCGACGCCGCCGTAAAGGAAGAGCGGGTTGAACGAAACGGTGCCGCCTTCGGCGACGCGGCGCGCGGCGGCATGGGCCAGTTCGTTGGGCTTTCCAACCACGAAATTCGAGAAAGTCAAATTCGGGTTCAGCGCGGATTCCGGCAAGCTGTGCCGGCTTCGGGGGTTATGGAGTGGTGCGGCGGGGGTGCTGATCGCGGCGCCCGGTGCGGTTCTGGCCGCGCTTTCAGGGGGCGCGACCGCGGTGCTGTTGGCCTCAACCGGTTCGGTCCCGTTCTGCGCGGCAACGGCGAAGTTCACGCGGTCCACTTCGGCCCCCGCTGAAATCAGGTGACGCAGGATCACATCCCCGAAATGCTGCGACACCCATCTACCGATGAAATTTGTCGGAACGGTCAGATGCGCAGTGCGATCAGCGACCGACCCGAAGCGGATTGGTTCGATCCATGCCGAAAAGTTGTTTTTCCCCACCGATTTCAGCAGTTCGCCGCGAATATGTCCCCAGTCGTCGTGTGTCATCGTGATCCCGTCATTCTTGAACGCAGCCTTTTTTCGGTGCCGCGCGGGCGGTCGTTTCGCCGCCCTCATCCTTTGCCAGCGCGCTTCACGGGCCGTCTTTTCAACCTCGCCATGACAGGCCCGGACCAGACCCGGACCTTTCCCCGTCAGGCGCGGGCGAATGGGATCGATGCCAACCGGACTGCACCAAGGCCCGGTTTGAGAGACCGGATCGCGTGATGCGAAAACCTTCGGTTGGAGGTCGTTGGACAAAGAAGGCACACCGGGCAAACAGCAACGCTGCTTCCCCGTGAAACAAGGCAAACCCGGTTTTCGTGGTTCCAGATCTGCGCTGCCGGCCCCGGACGCAACACTCATACGATTAGGGAAGCTGCCACTTCCCGATGCTGACGCCCGCTGTCCCCCCAGACTGTGTGAATCGCTTGGCTAGACGGTAGCGGGACTCTGGCGATGGCCGCAACATCACTTCACGCTTGACTCAGGCCGATTCAGAGGCCGAATCCGGAACGCTGTCGGTAAAGGTGCCGAACCATGAGAGAATTTCAGAAACAAAAAATGGCGCCCCTATGGGACGCCAAATACACGATCTGTTGCGGCAATGCCTCAGGCGGCCATGGCCTTCACCCGAGACGAGAGGCGAGAGATCTTGCGGGCAACGGTGTTCTTGTGGAGGACGCCCTTGGTGACGCCGCGCATCAGTTCCGGCTGCGCTTCGCGCAGGGCGGCTTTCGCGGCATCCTGGTCGCCCGAGGCGATCGCCTCTTCGACCTTGCGCAGATAGGTGCGGATGCGCGACCGGCGCGCCTTGTTGATGGCGAAACGGCTTTCGTTCTGACGGGCGCGTTTCTTGGACTGCGGTGTGTTTGCCATGTGTCGGGTGCCTTCGTGGGTTCGATGTCAATTGGTTTGCGCGTTTCGCCCACGGGGCCGGGCTTTCCGAAAACCGGTCCATCCGGCCAAAGCGGGCCTCACGCGCATGTCTGGACGGGCGTTTAAGCGAAAGCAAACCGGAAAGAAAGCCCTAAAACAGGGGGCGCTTCTCATACTGCCGCCCTGGACACCCGTCCTGTGCAAACGAAATGGGCCGGCCTCTATTTGTCGCGGAACTGCGCCTCGCGTTTTTCGAGGAAGGCGGACATGCCTTCCTTCTGGTCCTCGGTGGCGAACAGCGAATGGAACAGCCGCCGTTCGAATCGCAAGCCTTCGGACAGGGTCACCTCGTAACTGCGGTTGACCGCCTCTTTCGCGGCCTTGGTGGAGATCATGGATTTCTCGGTGATTTTTTCGGCCGCGCCACGCGCCTCGTCCAGCAGTTTCTTGGCAGGCACCACGCGGCTGACCAGCCCGGCGCGCTCGGCCTCGGCGGCGTCCATGAAGCGGCCTGTCAGGTTCATGTCCATTGCCTTGGACTTGCCGACGTAGCGCGTGAGCCGCTGGCTGCCGCCCATGCCGGCGATCACGCCGAGGTTGATTTCCGGCTGGCCGAACTTGGCGGTGTCGGAGGCAATGATGAAATCGCAGGCCATGGCCAGTTCGCAACCGCCGCCAAGCGCGTAGCCCGACACGGCGGCGATGATCGGCTTGCGAATGCCCATCATCCGGTCCGAGGAATCGGCGAAGAGGTTCTCTGTGTAGACGTCCACGAAACTCTTGGACGTCATTTCCTTGATATCGGCCCCGGCGGCGAAGGCCTTTTCGGACCCGGTGACGATGATGCCGCGGACCTTGTCGTTGCGGTCGGCGCTTTCCAGCGCGTCGCAGAGTTCGGCCAGCATCTTGGTGTTGAGCGCGTTCAGCGCGTCCGGCCTGTTCAGCTTGATCAGGCAGACGTGGTTTTCGATCTCGACGATCAGGGTTTCGTAGGCCATCCGTTTTGTTCCGGTTCTGTTGTCCCTCGACTGCGCAGGGTTATCAGCCCGCGCGCCCGGTTCAAGCTATCTTTGACAGGCCGGGCAATAGAAGCTGGAGCGCCCCGATTGCACGACCCGCCGAATCGCCGCCGAGCAACCGGGTGCGAGGCAGGCGGCACCCTCGCGTCCATAGACCTGAAAACCATGCTGAAAATAGCCCAAGGTGCCATCGGTCTGGCGGTGGTCGCGCAAGCTTGACCCGCCGGCCGCGATCGCCTGGGTCAGCACGTCGCGGATGATCGGCACCAAAGCTTCAAGACGTGGCGTCGCAATGCGCCCTGTCTGTCGCTTGGGCGAGATGCCGGCCCGGAACAGCACTTCGCAGACATAGATGTTGCCCAGACCGGCAACGATTCGCTGGTCCAGCAGGGCCGATTTGATCGGCATGCGGCGGGGTTTCAGCGTGGCCGCCAGGTATGGCCCGTCGAACGCATTGCCAAGCGGTTCGGGGCCGAGCCGCGCCAGCAGAGGGTGTGCCCCCTCGGCCTCGGTCGGCATGAGGTCCATCGCGCCGAAACGGCGGGCGTCGTTGAAGGTGATGCGCGCACCGCTGCCCATGTCGAGCACGACATGGTCATGCATTTGCGGGGCCGGGTGATGGTGGTAAAACTGTCCCGGCATGGTGCAACCCTTCGCGCCGGACACCAGCATTCGCCCCGACATGCCCAGATGGATCAACAGGGTTTCACCGGTGGACAGATCGGCGAGGATGTATTTTGACCGCCGCCGCAGCCGCAGCACCACAGCGCCGGTCAGCCGCGCGGCCATGTCGGGCGGGAACGGCCAGCGCAGATCGGGGCGGCGGATATCGGCCTTCACGATGCGCTCGCCTTCCATGACCGGGGCCAGCCCGCGACGCACTGTCTCGACTTCGGGCAGTTCGGGCATGGCGGGCCTTTCCTTGCGGGGCGGCGCATTGTAACGCGTCGGGTGAGCCCTATAAGAAGGGTCAGTTTTCTGGCGAGGGCAAGGCCCCCGGAAAGGATGGTCAAGATGAGCGAAGCGGACAGGCGCACCACGCATTTCGGGTTCCAGACCGTGGCCGAGGACGAGAAGGCCGGCAAGGTGCACGGGGTGTTCAGCAACGTCGCCTCGAAATATGACGTCATGAACGATGTCATGTCGGGCGGTATTCACCGGCTCTGGAAAGATGCGATGATGGACTGGCTGGCCCCGCGCGACGGGCAGCGCCTGCTGGATGTCGCGGGCGGGACTGGCGATATCGCGTTTCGCTTTCTGGGGCGTGCGCCGGGCGCGCGGGCGACCGTGCTCGACATGACGGAAGCGATGCTGGTCGAGGGGCAGAAACGGGCCGAGGCCGAGAGCATGGCCGAAAAGCTGGACTGGGTCGTCGGCGACGCGATGGCGCTGCCCTTCGAGGACAATTCGTTCGATGTCTACACGATCAGCTTCGGTATCCGGAACGTGACGCGAATCGGCGATGCGCTGTCCGAAGCGTTCCGCGTGCTGCGCCCCGGCGGGCGGCTGATGGTTCTCGAATTCAGCCAGTTGCCGAACCAGGGGTTGCAGAAGCTTTATGACCTTTATTCCTTCAACGTGATCCCGAAGATGGGCAAGCTGATCGCGGGGGACGCGGACAGCTACCAGTATCTTGTGGAAAGCATCCGCAAGTTTCCCGATCAGGAGAGCTTTGCCTCGATGATCCGGGCGGCAGGCTTCGAGATGGTGAAATACCGCAACCTGTCGATGGGCATTGCGGCGTTGCATTCGGGCTGGAAGATCTAGTGGTGGACGCCGGGAACAGGATGCCCGCGCGGCAATTGCCCTGCCATTCGGCGTGCTCTGGTCGTGGCGTCGTCGTTCATGAGGTCGGGGCATGTTCGATCAAGCCGCGCGGCGCCGGGCCGCGCTGCGGCGATGCGCGGCGGCCCGCGGCCTTGACTCGGCGCGGGGCGCTGCACCGCGAAGGGCCAAGCGTGATGCGTCAGGTGGAAAACACCGGGCATCGGGGGGCATAGAATGCGCGGACCTCACAACATCTGGCGGCTGATCCGCACAGGCGCCACCTTTGAACGCACCGGCGCCATGGCCGAGGCGCTGGCGGCGATGGACGCGCCGCGCAGCGTGCGCATCGGCCTTCGGGTGCTGGGCTGGCCGTTCAAGTGGCTGGGCCTGAACGGCGACCCGAACCTGCCGCCGGTGGTGCGGGCGCTGACCGCGCTTGGCCCGGCCTACATCAAGTTTGGTCAGATCCTGAGTACGCGGCCCGATGTGGTTGGCCCGAAACTGGCGCGTGAACTTCGGGTGTTGCAGGACAAGCTGCCACCCTTCGACAGCGCCGTCGCCAAGCGGATGATCGGCGAAGACATGGACATCCCGGTCGAGGCGCTGTTCACCGAGTTTTCGGAGCCTGTCGCCGCCGCGTCCATCGCGCAGGTGCACCGCGCGACGTTGCGTGACACCGGGCAGGACGTGGCGGTGAAGGTGCTGCGCCCCGGAATCGAGCGTGCGTTCCGGCGCGATATCGACGCCTTCTACCTGATGGCCGGCTGGATCGAGACGCTGTCGCCGGCTTCTCGCCGGTTGCGGCCCAAGGAGGTGATCGAGCATTTCGAGGGCGTGGTCCTGCGTGAACTGGACCTGCGTATCGAAAGCTCCGCTGCGGGCGAATTTGCCGCCAGAACGGCAGAGGATGAAGGGTTTTGCGTTCCTGCCGTCAACTGGTTCCTCTGTTCGCGGCGGGTGATGGTGCTGGACTGGGCCGAGGGCGTCTCGATGGGCGACCCCGAAGCCATCGACGCCGCCGGTCATGACCGGGTGACGCTGGCCGAACGGGTGTTGCAGATGTTCCTGCGCCACGCGCTGCGCGACGGGTTCTTCCATGCCGACATGCATCAGGGCAACCTGAAGGTAGCGCCCAACGGCGATATCGTGGCGCTGGATTTCGGCATCATGGGGCGGCTTGATGAATATACCCGCCGGGTCTACGCAGAGATTCTGATGGGCTTCATCCGGCGCGATTACCGCCGCGTGGCGGAGGTGCATTTCGAGGCGGGTTATGTCCCCGCCGACCGCGATATCGACGAATTCGCGCAAGCGCTGCGTAGCGTCGGCGAGCCGATCTTCGGCATGGATGCCAGCCGTATTTCCATGGCGCGGCTGTTGTCCTACCTGTTCGAGGTGACGGAACAGTTCGGCATGGAAACCCGGACCGAGCTGATCCTGCTGCAACGGACCATGGTGGTGGTGGAGGGGGTGGCGCGCTCGCTTGACGCCAATATCAACATCTGGAAGACCGCCCGCCCGGTGGTGGAGGATTACATCAGCCGCAACCTTGGTCCGCAGGCGGTGCTGCGCGACCTGTGGCGCACCGCGCAAGTGCTGTCGCGCTTCGGGCCGCGCTTGCCGCAAATGGCGCAGGATGCGCTGCTGGCGCAGGCCAGAACACCGCCGCCGCCGCGCCGGTCGCGGCTGGGTGAGCGGCTGGGCTACCTCGCGGGCGGCGTGGTGCTGGCCTTTGCATCGGTTGCCGTATGGGAATTCTGGTTCTGACCGGCGGACCGCACGCTGCATCATGCATGGACAGCGGTGCCGCGTGGTGGGACAGTTGACGCGACCGACCTGCAAGAGGCCCGCGCCATGCCCGCCGACGACCTTCGTTCAGAACTGATCCGGCTGTTCATGGCCGGTGTCGCCGCCGCCGACCCCGAACGTGCTGTGGCCGAGGCGCTGGCCGCGCGGCCCGTCGAACTGCCGAAAAACGGCACGCTGATCCTGATCGCCATCGGCAAGGCGGCGCATGGCATGATGCAGGCGGCGCGCGACAGCTTGCCCGACGGCGCGCGCACCGGTTGCATCGTGGTGACGAATTACGAAAACCATCGCGATGTCGCCGGCGTCGCCGCCTACGCGGCAGGCCACCCGGTGCCCGACGGGCGCGGCGTGATCGCGGCGCTGGCTGTGGAAAAGCTGTTGCGCGGGGCCGGCGAGGGCGACGCGGTGCTGGCGCTGGTCTCGGGCGGCGGCTCTGCCCTGTTGCCGGCGCCGGTCGAGGGCGTGACGCTGGCCGACAAGGCCGAGGTCAACCGGCTGCTGCTGGCCACCGGCGCCGATATCACCGAAACCAACATCCTGCGCCAGGCGCTGTCACGCCTGAAGGGCGGCGGTATGCTGGCGCTGGCAAAGCCTGCACCGCTGCGCAGCCTGATCCTGTCGGACGTGGTGGGGGATGACCTGCGGGTCATTGCCAGCGGGCCAACGGTGGGGCCGATCACCGATCAGGGCACGGCGGAGGACGTCGCCCGGCGGCTCGGGATCTGGCAAAAGCTGCCCGAGGCCGCCCGCGCGGCACTGACCCGCAACGCCCCGCCGGCGGATCTGCCCCCGCCGGATGCCACGCTGATCGGATCGAACGGGCAAAGCCTTGCCGCGATGGCGCGCGCTGCCACGCGGCCGGTGCGGATGATCGACCGCCCCCTGACCGGCCCGGTGGAACAAGCGGCGGAAACCGTGCTCGACCTTGCCACCGCAACCCCGCCGGGCACCGCGCTGCTGCTGGGCGGTGAAACCACGGTGATGATCCGGGGTGACGGGCGCGGCGGGCGCAACCAGGAACTGGCGCTGCGGGTGGCGCTGCTGGCCGAGGCGCGCGGGGTCAAGCCCCGCTGGCACTTCCTGTCGGGCGGCACCGACGGGCGCGACGGGCCGACCGAAGCGGCGGGCGCTATCGTCGATGACACATGCCTTGCAAGGATGCGCGCTGCCGGGGCCGAGCCGGAGGCGTTGCTGGCAAACAGCGACAGCCACGCCGCGCTGTCCGCGTCGGGCGATCTTTTGACCGTCGGCGCGACGGGCACCAATGTCGCCGATCTTCAGGTTTTCCTCAGGAATTGAACGATCCTGGTGGCTTGGCCGACAAAAAAGAGTCGGCGCAGCGGAAAATTCCGGTCATACTGCGACGCATTCGGTTAATTTTTTGGGAAGGGGGGTCGGAGGTGGCCTTACCGCGAAGCCTCATCGCCGGTGTTTGGCCCGTGCTTCTGGTCGCCGTCGCGCTGGTCGGCCTGACCAGGCTTGCCCACGCCGAGCGTCTGGCCCTCGTGATCGGCAATTCGGATTATGCCGCGAACCCGCTGATCAACCCGGTGAACGACGCGACCGACATGGCCGCCCGGCTGGCCGAGATCGGCTACCGCGTGCATGGCGACGGGCCGCTGCTGGACGTGGACCTGCGCGACCTTCAGGTGGCGATCCGCGATTTTACCCGCTCGCTCAACCCCGGCGACCTCGCGGTGTTCTACTTTGCCGGGCACGGGGTGGAATACAAGGGCACCAATTACCTGATCCCCACCGATGACGGGGAAATCCAGTTCGCCGAGGATGTGCCGGACTGGTCCTACCCGGCACCGCGCCTGCTGGAACGGCTGGCGGCGACCGGCGCCACCGGGGTGATCATCCTCGATGCCTGCCGCAACAACCCGCTGCCCGAACGCGGTGGCGGCCGTGATGTCGGCATCGGCCTGTCGGCAATGGATGCGCCGCCCGGGGCCTCGGCCTTCATCATGTATTCTGCCGCGCCGGGGCAAACATCATCCGACGGCGAGGGACGCAACGGGCTTTTCACCGGGGCGCTCTTGCAGGCGCTGGACCGGCCCGATCGGCGCATCGACGACATCATGTACGAAGTGTCTTTCGCGGTGCGCAATGCCACCGACGGGCGCCAGGTGCCGTGGCTGGAGTTTGGCTTCGCGGGCGAGATCCCGCCGCAGTTCCACAGCGGCAGCGGTCGGACCGTGACCAATGAGGTGCCGGTGCAACTGGCCGAAGCGATGGGCGCGGCGGGCAAACCGGGCAGGGGCATCGTGTATGATGGTAACCCGCTCTATGGACTTATCGCGCTTGACGGGGGGCTGCCGGATGGCGGGCTCCGGTTCGACCTGCTGGCCGGCGGTTACGAGGACGCATCGCAACTTGGCGGGGCGTGTTACGGTTTCGTCGCCAGGGACCCCGATTTTCAGCTGGACTGGGAGGAGGCCGTGGGCCCCCTCAGCCTGACCACCGCCAGCGAGTCGGAGACGGTTCTGGTGCTGCACACGCCGGATGGCGACTGGATCTGCGCGGGCACATCGTCGCGCGGGGCGGCGCCGGTCGTGGCGCTGCGCGATGCGCTTGCGGGGGTGTACCGGATCTGGGTCGGTACCGAACAAGAGGTATCGGTGGCCCCCGAGGCGGAGCTTTGGGTGCGGGCTGTCACGCAAGAAACGCCCGCGCCGACGCCGTTTTCCCCGGACCCGGACCCGGACACCGAGGCACCCGGTTCCGGCGCGGGGCCGGATAACCCGGCCGCAACGATTGAACGCACATTGAATTGATGCAACCGGGAGATCGGCAGCATGAACGTCTTGAACCCCTTGGCACTTGGCGCTGTCCTTCTGACGGCTGGCTTGGCCCTTGCGCCGGTGCGCGCGGCGGCGCAGGATTTTTGCTCCGACGATCGGGTCATGGGGGGCTGCCCTGTTTCGATGGACGATTTTCCGTGGGTGGTGTCGCTGAACGAGGCCAACGCGCGTAGCCGATTCGACGGGCATTTTTGCGGCGGAACCATCATCGCCGACCGCTGGGTCCTGACCGCCGCGCATTGCGTTGATTCGTTTGATCCCGCCAATCCGCTGGGGCTGGAAATCTACGCCAATTCCGCCAGCCTTCAGGGCGGCGGTACCGCCTTCGACGTGGCGCGCGTGTTTATCCATGCCGGATACGAAGGTGTCGGCATCCACGATATCGCGCTTCTGGAAATGGTGCGCCCGATGAGGATCACGCCGGCGCCGCTCTCGGACGGGACCGCCGCTGCGCGGGTGGAACGGATCGGTGACGAGGCCGTCATCATAGGCTGGGGCCTGACCCCGCCGCCGCAAATCGCGCGTGGGCGCGGGCCGCTGACACAGGCCGAACGGGCCGCCACGCAACCACCGGCGCTGTGGGATTCCTCGCAGGTTCTGCTTGGCGCGGCGGTTCCGATCGTGGACAACCAGTTCTGTGCCGTTGGTGCGGGCGGTAGCGTGATCTGCGCGGGCTTTCGAGAGGCGATTGCCGATGCCTGCCGGGGCGATAGCGGCGGGCCGCTCGTTGCCCGCGATGGGGCGGGGTATATCCAGGTCGGGATCGTATCCGGCGGCAATTACTGCCACCAGGATGGTGATCACTACGGGACCTATACCCGCGTTTCCGCCTATCAGGAGTGGATCCGCGCCACCATGGCCGGAGAAACGCCGCAGGTCGATCTGCGGCCGTCCGAACCGGACCCCAACCTGCCGTCCACCTTCGGCACGGTCAATCTGGCCGCCGCTTTTCAGCCTGATCCCTACCGCCAGCATATTCTTGCCGGCGGCATGCTCGAGGCGGCAAGCGTCGGGCAAGGCTGCGCGGGGTTCGTCGCGGAGGCGCCCGATTTTCGGGTGATCTACCAGGGCAGCGGGTCGCCGCTGGGCTTTACCGTCGTCAGCGAGGCCGATACCAGCCTGCTGATCAACGCCCCCGACGGGCGCTGGTATTGCGACGATAACGGTGCAGGCGGGATAAACCCGAGCCTTCTTTGGGGCACCCCGCCTTCGGGCCGGTTCGATATCTACATCGGCACGATCGAGCCGCAGGCAAGCGTCGGCTACCCGGAATCGCAGCTTCGGATCTCCGGTGGCGGCGCTGGCAGCGGGAACGCGCCCGGCGGTGAGCGCAAGTAGCGCGCCGCCTCTCAGCCCCCGTCGCGCACCGAGGTGATTTCCGAGGATCGCACCTGCACGCCGCCCGGCATGGTCAGCCAGATTTCGCCATTGATGTTCTCGACCTCTTCTATCGTCGCGTAACCCTGTGCGGGCCGGGTGTCGATCGGGGTATCGTCGTTGAAATACTCGATATGAAAGCCGTAGGTTCCCCCGGGCAGGGGCGCGCCATCCGACGTCACGCCTGCCCATTGAAACGGCGCATCGCTGACCGGGACCTCTACCCTTTGCAGGGCCTGTCCTTCGGCATCGGTGACAACGAGCTCCATCCGAGTGGCCAACGCGTTGCCGGAGGCCAGCAATGTCAGCGGTTCGCCCTGAAAGGCCATCGGCATCTCGGCCCGCGCCTCGCGCCCGATCCACCCGGCGACGTCCCCGAGGTTGGAAAAGGACATCGCCTGTTGCAACCCGCTCAGCAGGTCATTCGTGCGCACCTGCTGTTCCACGCCCGAGAACGTGGCAAGCTGCGTCGAGAACTCGGTGGAGTCCATCGGGTTGAGCGGATCCTGATTCTGCATCTGCGTCGTCAGCATTTCGAGGAAGGTCTGGAAATCGGAATTGATAACGGACCGGTCGCCGGCATTGGCGGCTGCGCCGGTGGCCCGTGCTTGTGTCGTAGCGCCTACTTGCATGCGAAGTCTCCTTCAAAGGCGGCGGTCGAGCGATCCGCGTCGCGGTGTCGACGCAGTGTCGGGCCTGTCGTGTGGCGGTCTTTCCGGTGCTGGGGCGGTTGCCTGCGCCGGGATATGCTGGGGGTGTTGGGTCTGCCCGTCACGCCCGCCCGAAAAGCTGAACGATCCGTGTTCCAGCCCCTGCCGCTGGAGTTCCTCGGTCAATGCACCGCCATGGCGCCGCAGCAGGTCGAGCGTTTCGGGTTGGTCGGCGTGAAGATGCAGCACCATGCCATCCGCGCCGCGCGTGACGGACAGGCGGATGGTGCCCAGTTCCGGCGGATCCAGCGTCATCTCAAGCGGCGCATCGTCACCCGGAAGCGGTTCGGCGGCGGCAAGCTGCTGCGCAAGCTGCGTCACGACCGGTTGTGGGGTCGGTGCTTGCGGGGCGGTCGGACGATCCGGGGCGTTGGTCGAGATGGGCGTGACAGGCTCTGCCGCAGCGGTCAGGGGCATTTCCGTTAGCGCAGGATCGGTTTTCGCAACGGGCGTTGCCGGAAGATCCGGGCGCGTGGCAACCAGAGGGTGCGCCGCTTGCCGCGGGTCGAATGGCTCGGGTTGCGTCAGCGAACCCCTGGACGGATCGTCGGGCACGGGCTGCGCTTCCGGGCCGTTGGCGCGCATCGGACGAGGCTGGACCGGTGCGGGCCGGTCCGGCGCGGATATGGGCGCCGGCGGCTGCGTCACGCGGGCCGGGTCTTGGCTTGCTGCATCACTGGGTTTCGCGCTCGCCGTCGCGGTGTATCGGACCGGCGCGGCAGTTTCTTGCGCCGAAAGGGGTGGCGCTTGCGTCACGACCGGGTTTGAACGGCTGACCGGGGCCTTGTCCGGTGTGACCGGTGGGGTCGGGTGCCCGCCGACCGCCGACCGGCCTGGATCAGGCTTGGCGGGGTCAGGTCTGGTGGCGTCAGGTCTGGCGGGGTCGTGCAGCAAGGCCGCTTTCGCCTCTGCGTCCCGTGTCGTTGCCGCCAGTCCGCCAGGGCCGTCGGGGGCGGTCTTGACCGCCGTCGTTGGGGGCAGGTGCTTTGCCGACGGATCCGGGCCTTGCCCGATGGCGAAGCGGTGCGGAACAGTCGTCGGCGCGCTGGTATCTGCCGCAGGTGCGACGGCCGTCCGGTCATTGGAGACTTGGAGGACCAGTTCGGCGTCGGCTGCCGCGATGGGACCGGGCGCACCGTTCGTGGTCGCCAGAGCCGGTTGCGCGCGGGTCATGCGGACCGGACGCGCCGCGCCCGTCAGGCCCGGCGAGATCGGGGCGCGCCCAGCCCGGTCGGGGTGCGGTGTCCGGACTGGTTCCACCGGCGACGCGTCTGGCGCTTGTGGCGCAGTGGGTTGCGACACGGGTCGATCTGGCGAAACGATGGGTGCGCGACCCCCTGGCCTGACCGTGACCCTTGGTGCTGAAACGGGTGGTGCGGGGTGGTGCCGACCGAACTGATCCGGCCCCCCCCCCTCTCTTGCTTGCGGAGCGGCAAGTCCTGCAACGGGCGGCGATGGCTCGACCTCTCGAATCGGGTCGCCGGGCGCGGGTCGTCTTGCTGGCAGCGCATTTGACGTCGCCGGCGCCGGGGTGGCGGCAGGCGGCCGTTCATTCGCGATCGAATCAGCGGGCAAAGCGGCGGTTGGGTCGATGATCTGTGCCAGGGATTGCTGTGCGGTGGTGCGGACGTCTGGCGCCGGGGTCGGTATCGGCGGGGTGGATGCGAGGCGGATCGGCGCTGGCAGCGGGCGGATAAGCGGCATGTCGGGTGGCACAGGGAGTTCTTCCCGCTCGCGGTCGATATGCTCGGTGACGCGGTCCTTCGGGTTGGCGAGGGGCGTCTGCGCCATCGGCGGAATGTGGGGAACATGGCGCGTTTCTGTGGCAGCGGGGGGCGGCAGGGCGACATCGAATTGCCTCTCAACCCTCTCCGGGTTCATTGTGGGCGAAGGCGATTTGTCGTTGGGTTCGTCCCGGACCTGTGCAACGTCAGCCCCACCGGACAAGGCCAGTTCGGCAACGGTCGGTGCCGTTATCCGGTGCGATTCGGGTGCCGGGATCGCCTCAGGCGCCACTGGCCCTTCGGGGAAAAGCAGCGGCGCCAGTCCCCCGCGTGGCCGCGTGTCCGGTGTTGTTTCGGGTGTTGTTTCGGGTGTTGTTTCAGGTGTTCGGCGAATGGCCGGAACCGCGCGCGCCGCTGCAACGCGGTGCGAATCTCCTGTGCCATCACCCTGCGCGGTAGCCCCTACGGCAAGCGTGAACACCGGCCGGTTCGGGCCGGGCGACACGGCTGTCGCGACGCCGCCGGTGCCATTGGCCATGAGGGTGGAAAAGGGGTCTGCTATCTGCATGCTCAGGTCCAGAGTTCTTCCGGGTCAGGGAACCCTCGCCCACAGAGCTTACCATTTCTTTACCCGCCGGGCAGATAATCCCGGCAATCGAGGAGAATTGGACATGTCCGACCTGACCATCGCCCTGCCATCGGCGCCGCAGGGTCTTTCGCCCCAACGCGAGGCCGAGTTGCGGCGCGCCGCGCAAGATCTGGAGGCGTCCTTTCTTGCGGAGATGCTGCGCCATAGCGGGCTTGGCGCGCCGCGTGAGGGTTTCGGCGGTGGTATCGGAGAGGATCAATTCGCGTCGTTCATGCGCACCGAACAGGCGCGTGCGCTCGCCGAAAGTGGTGGGATCGGCCTCGCCGAATCGCTGTTTAACGCATTGGCCGCGCGCGAAGGCGGCATGTCGTGAGCTGGCTTTCCCTGGGTGCAATCGACGCGGCCGAGCGGGTGCTCGGGTCGCTGGAAGGGGATCTTCGCATGGGGCGGCATGACCGGCTGGAAAAGCTTGCGCGCGATCTTTCGGCGGCGCTGGACCGCCTGGGGCACCTGCGCGGCGTTACCAACCGACCGCGATTGTCGGCCCTGCGGGACCGGGCGGCACGGCTCGGGCGGTTGGTTCAGGCGGCACAGGCCGGGCTGCGCGATGCAAGGGGTGTTCTGGACGCGCCGCATGGCTTTGCAAGCTATGACGCAAGCGGCCGGGCCGGGCAGATCGCGCCTGCCCGCGCGCAGGTGGAACGCCGCCGCTGAACCGCGCGGCATTTCACTAAAATCCGGCACAGAATGCCCTTGGTCTTAGCGCCTTGTTAGCGGTTTCGGGCAACAGTGACGATGCATCCGGATCGGGATGTGCGCCGGGCCACGAACAGCCCCGCGAGAACGTCAGAACGGCGTATTGGGCGGCCGCGCGAAGGCGGGGCCGGAACGGGCGCGGAAATCATGCGCCGATACAGACCAGGAAGGGCAAACGATGTCCAGCATTCTGACGAACACCAGCGCCATGGTTGCGCTGCAGACGCTTAAGGGCGTGAACGCAAGCCTCAACAAGACACAGTCGGAAATCTCTACCGGCAAATCCGTGGCGACGGCCAAGGACAACTCGGCCGTCTATGCCATCTCCAAGGTGATGGAATCAGACGTGAAGGGGTTCAAGGGGATTTCCGAAAGCCTGTCGCTCGGCGAATCCACCGTCGCTGTCGCCCGAAACGCCGCAGAAACCACGACCAACCTGCTGACCGATATCAAGGGCAAGATCGTCGCCGCGCAGGAAGAAAACGTTGATCGTGCCAAAATTCAGACCGACATCGACGCGCTGCGCGACCAGATCAAATCAGTTGTCGGTGCTGCGCAATTCAACGGGCTGAACCTCGTCAAGGGCACCGATGACGTGAACGTGCTGTCTTCGCTCGACCGTGATTCCAATGGCACGGTCTCGGCCAGCAACATTACCGTCGCACGGCAGGATCTGACCAGCACGGCGGGAATCTATGGCACCGGCGCAGCGCTGGCCGCTAATATCACGTCCGGGGCCCCGACAATCGACAGCACCGGCGCCGCCAATTCGGTGGAACTGACCTATACCAACACGTCCGGGACGGATGCGCTGAACCTGACGATCAACGGCTCCGCCGTCTCCGTTGCCTTCGATACCGATGCCGCGACGATGATCGCGAATGCGGAGGGGCAGATCAACGCGCTCGGCCTGACCGGGATCACCGCATCCTCGAACGGGGCCGGCGTGCTGACCCTGACCAACACGAATTCCTTCGAGGAATTCACCATCGGCTATGATCCGGGCGGCACCGACACCGTTGCCCTCACCAACAACGGCACCGGCGCTGCCGCCGCCGCCGCTACAGGGCAGGGCAGCACCACGCTGACCTACCGTGCCGAAGAGGTCGCGCTTTCCACGAGTGCCAAGGTCAACGAGGGCGACAGCTATCGCATTTCCGTCAACGGCAGCGACTATGACTACATCTCCGGCAAGGGCGAGACGATGGAGGATGTCGCGCGCGGGTTGAAGACGGCCGTCGATGCGGGTGGTGAAACCGGTGTGTCAACCCGTGTGACGGGCAATGCTGCGGACGGCTTCAAGGTTCTGGTCGACTATGACGGCAGCGATACCACCGCCGGCGCAACCATGGCCCTCGCCGGAAATGGCCAGGCGGGTGGCACCGCCTCGGGCGGTCTGTTCGGGTTGGACAATCTCGATGTTACGACCAGTAGCGGCGCCGATTCCGCGCTCGATAACGTGGAAACCCTGATCCAGAATTCCATCGACGCGGCATCGGGATTTGGCTCGGTACAGGGCCGGATCGAGACGCAGTCGAACTTCATCGACTCGCTGGTCGACTCGCTCAAGGCCGGGATCGGAACGCTGGTGGATGCCAACATGGAGGAAGCCTCGGCCAAGTTGCAGGCGCTTCAGGTGCAGCAGCAGTTGGCGACGCAATCGCTGTCGATCGCCAACCAGGCGCCGCAGTCGATCCTGTCGCTCTTCCGTTAAGGCCGGACCGGGCCGGGGGGAATGCCCCGGCCCACCCGTCACCAGACCCCAATTGACCTTCCGGAAGGAACATCGCCGTGACGTCCTCCTACCTGGCGCAAAGCGCCTACAACCCGGTTCGCTCCGCCGTAAAAACCGAGCGAGGGACCGAACACGCCGCTTTCGAGCGGGTGACCGCGCAGCTTTTCCGCGCCGACCGGCCCGGGGCCAAGATGGCCGAACGCGCCGCCGCGCTGCATCACAATCGTCAGCTTTGGACCCTGATGGCCGCCAGCGTGGCGGATGCCGATAACGCCCTGCCACAAGCCCTGCGGGCGCAGATTTTCTATCTTGCGGAATTCACTCTGCAACATAGTCGCAAGGCTTTGTCTGGGGGCGCGTCGGTCGCGCCGCTGATCGAGATCAACACCGCCGTGATGCGCGGTTTGCGAGGGGAGGCGCAGGCAGCATGAGCGGTCTTGTCCTGAAGCTTTCCCCTAGGGAACGGGTGCTGATCAACGGCGCGGTGATCGAGAACGGCGACCGCCGGTCGCGCCTGTCCATCGTGACGCCGAACGCCAACATCCTGCGCCTGCGCGATGCGATCCACCCCGAAGAGGTCAACACGCCCGTGCGCCGGGTCTGCTACATCGCGCAGCTTGTCTTGTCGGGTGATGCCGCGGAGGACGAGGCGAGGATGCAGATTCTGCGCGGGATAGAGCAGCTCAGCCAGGTCTTCACCGATACTGACAGTCGCGCGCAACTTGATCAGGCGACGGAGCAGATCCTTTCAGGCAATGCCTATCAATGCCTCAAGGCGCTGCGCTCGTTGCTGCCGCGCGAAGACCGGTTGATGGCCGCGCGCCCGCAATGAACTTTACCCCCGTCATCCCGATCGGGGGCTATGCCGGCTGGCGCTTCCTGACCCGTACGCAAGCGGATCAGAGCGCCAGCCTCGTTGCCACACCCCGGATTGCGCGGGACATGGACTATTTTCGGCAGAATATCGGCCAGGTCACCAGCGCGGCGGACCTGGTCGGCGACTTCCGCCTCCTGCGGGTGTCGCTTACCGCCTTCGGGCTGCAGGATGACTTGCCCAACAAGGCGTTCATTCAGCGCATCCTCGACGATGGCGTGGTCGATCCGGACGCGCTGTCCAACCGGCTTGCCGACAAACGCTACCGCGATTTTGCACAGGCGTTTGGGTTCGGCAGCGACCTTCCGCCTCTGTCCCGCTCGCCGGGCTTCGCCGACCGGATCCTCGACCGGTTCGAGGCCCGCAGTTTCGAACAGGCGGTGGGCGAGGTGAATGGCGACATGCGCCTTGTTCTGAACGCGACGCGCGAATTGCCGGAAATCGCCGCATCGGGCAGCCGCGACAGCACGCTGTGGCTGCGGATCATGGGCAACACGCCGCTGCGAAAGGTTTTTGAAACGGCGTTCGGGTTGCCGGCGTCCATCGGAACGCAGGATCTGGATCGTCAGCTAGGCATTTTCCAGGATCGCGCCGAGGCGGTTCTTGGCGACGCATCCATCACCCAGTTCACCCAGCCGGAGCAGATGGATGAACTCGTCCGACTTTTCCTAGCGCGCTCGCAGATCAATCAGCTTCCGGCGACGACGACATCCGCCTCCATCGCGCTGACCCTGCTTCAGTCTGCGGGGTGATCATCGGTCTTGGCCGGCTCGCCGGGCGCCAGGCAATCGGCCAAGGCGGCAAAGGCGGCCTCTGGCCCAGAACTCTCTTGCGACAGGAATCCATCCAGCGCGGGCCAGACTCGCAATGCCGCGTCAATGGCCGGGTCGGATCCTCCGGTATAAAGCCCGGCCTGCAACATCAGTTCCGCCCGGTCATGCACCCCCAGATGCCGCCGTGCCGTGGCGATCAGCCGGTTTTCGTCGGCAGAGGCCGCGCGCGGCAAGCTGCGCGACACTGAGCGCAGCAAATCGACCGCCGGGAAACGCCCGCGCTCCGCGATCTCACGGTTCAGCACCACATGCCCGTCGAGCACTCCGCGCAGCGTGTCGGCCACCGGTTCCTCCATGTCCGAACCGGCAACCAGAACTGACAGAATCGCGGTGATATCCCCTTGCCCCGTCGCCCCCGGCCCGGCCCGTTCGCAAAGCGACATGATCGCCTGCGCCATCGACGCCGGATAGCCGTTCAGCGCCGCAGGCTCGCCCGAGGCGACCGCCACCTCTCGGTGCGCTTGTGCGAAGCGAGTCACCGAATCGGCCAGCAGCAAGACATGCGCGCCCTGGTCGCGGAAAAACTCTGCCACGCTCATCGCCGTCCAGGCCGCGCGCTGACGCACGAGGGCCGAGCGATCCGAGGTTGCAGCCACAACAACCGAGCGTTCCAACCCCTTCGCCCCCAGCGTATCCTCGACGAAATCGCGCACCTCGCGCCCCCTCTCGCCGATGAGCCCGATGACGATCACATCCGCCGCTACCCGCCGGGCAAGTTGTGACAGAAGGGTGGACTTGCCAACGCCGCTGCCGGCGAAGAGGCCGAGCCGCTGGCCGCGCGCGATGGGCAGAAGCGTGTCGAATACCGCCAGCCCGGTGGGCAACCGTGCCCCCATGGCCCTGCGCGCGGTGGCGGGTGGCGGCGGTGCGCGCAAGGGGCAAACGGCAGGGCCGGGATAAAGCGGCCGCCCATCGAGCGGCGCACCATCGGGGTCGATCACCCGCCCGATCCAGTGCAGTCCGGGGGCGATGCTGACCGGCCCCATGTGGCGCACACGGTCGCCCACGCGCACGCCATCGACGCGATCCTCCGGCAAGACCTGGCAACGGCCTTCGGTGATGCGCACGACCTCCGCCCGCGTGCCGCCCGACAGCTCCACCGCGTCACCCAGCGCGGCGACCCGGTTCAACCCCTCCAGCCAGAGCGAGTCCGCCTGCGCCTCGCACACCCGACCAAGGGCGTGCACCGGGCGCATCTGTCCGATCCGGGACAGCAGGGGATCGAGAAATGTGGTCATGGTCGGAGTCTCCGGCAGCAAACAAACGGCGCGCTTACGGTTTCTAAAGGAATCATCGTTAAGCCTTGGTGTATCCAATCGAGGGAGAAGCCCCGATGTTCAACAACCTGGAAATTTTCGGCCTTGCCCAGGCCCGCGCCCGTCACGCCGCCGCCCGGCAGGAAGCGGTCGCGCGCAACGTGGCCAATGCCGACACGCCGGGCTACCGCGCCCGCGATGTCATCGCCTTTGAAGAGGCGTTTCAATCCGCAGGTCCGCGCGAAGGTGGCCACCGCTTGTCGCTGCGCACCATTGATGCCGGCGGCCCCGAATCGCCCAATGGCAACACCGTGTCACTGGAAACCGAGATGGTCCGCGCCATCGAGGCGGAGCGCGACCACAGCCGCGCGCTCAACGTCTATCGCTCTGCGATGAACGTTCTGCGCACGAGCCTCGGGCGCTAAGGGGGCCGACGGAGATGAGCTTTTCTTCCGCCCTTGCCATCGCTGCCAGCGGCATGCGCAGCCAGGCCAGCCGCATCACCCACGTGTCGGAAAACATCGCCAATACCGACACGCCCGGATACCGCCGCAAGATGGTCGCTTTCGAACCCGATCGCGCGGCAGGGGCAGCCCCCGGTGCCGTCACGACGGGGCCGGTCAGGCTCGACCGGACGGCGCTGCCGCAGATCTATGACCCTTCGCACCCGCTGGCCGACGAGACCGGGCATTACGCGGGGTCGAATGTCGACATGGTCGTGGAACTGGCCGACGCGCGGCAGGCGCAGCGCAGCTACGAGGCGAACCTGCGAGTCTTCGACCAGGTGCGCCAGATGTCATCCTCGCTCAGTGAATTGCTGCGGCGCTAAGGGGAATTGCCATGGATCTGAGAACCACACTCGCCGCACAGGGCTACGGGCAGGCTCGCAACGCCGCGCAACCGCAAGCCCGCGCAGCCCAGCCAACCGGTGCCGGAGACGTGTTTTCCGAGGCGGTGCAATCCTTCACCGACACCGTGCGGCGCGGCGAACAGACCGCGCAGGCGGCGCTGACAACCGGGGCCGATCCGCATTCGCTCATCACCGCGCTGGCGCAGACCGAGCTGGCTGTCGAAACGGCCGTGACCGTCCGCGACAAGGTGGTGGAGGCTTACCAGGAAATCCTCAGGATGCCGGTCTGATGGATGACGTGATCTTCTTTGACACGCTTCGGCAAGGGCTTTGGGTGGCGGTTGCGGTCTCTACCCCGATCCTGACGGTGGCGCTGGTTGCCGGGCTTGTCGTCGGGCTCTTCCAGGCGCTCACGTCGATCCAGGAAATGACGCTGACCTTCGTGCCGAAGCTGGCCGCGATCCTCGCTGTCTTCTGGGTGTCGATGAGCTTCATGACCCAGACCCTGACCACCTATTTCATCGACCGCCTGATCCCGCTGATGGAGGGGATGTAATGGACAACTCCGTGATCGCCGCCCTGACCCGGCAATCGGGGCTGATGCGCGAAATGCAGGTCGTGGCGAACAATATTGCCAATATCTCCACCACCGGTTTCCGGGGCGAGGGCGTGATCTTCGCCGAACATGTCGCCCGGCTGGAGGGGGTCTCTGGTGGCGGGTTGGCGATGGCCCATGCCGCGGGGCGCAATATCCGCCTGATGCAGGGCGAGATCGCGCCCACCGGCGGCGATTTCGATTTCGCGATTGAGGGCGACGGGTTTTTCCTTGTGCAAGGCCCGCAAGGCGAGGCGTTGACCCGCGCCGGTCACTTCATGCCGAACGAGGTGGGCGAACTGGTCAACCTCGACGGCCACCAGTTGCTGGATGCGGGTGGCGCGCCCATTTTCGTGCCTCCCGACACCGGCAACGTGGTTCTGGCCCGCGACGGCACGCTCAGCGCCGATGGCCGCCCGATCACCCAGATCGGGCTGTGGCAGCCGGTGGACCCCAACGACCTGCGCCACATCGACGGCGCGCGCTTCGTGGCTGCGGGCGGGGTGAAGCCGATACTGGACGCTACGATCCTGCAAGGATTCGTCGAATCCTCCAATGTCGATCCGGTGATGCAGATCGCCCGCATGATCGAGGTGCAGCGCGCCTATGAACTCGGCCAGGGCTTCCTGGAACGTGAAGATGAACGCATTCGCGGCTTCCTGCGCACCGCTGGTGCCCGAGCCTGACGAGAAAAGGAGACCACACCATGCGTGCCCTGATGATCGCCGCGACCGGAATGAGCGCCCAGCAAATGCGGGTGGAAGTCATTTCCAACAATCTCGCCAACATGAATACGACCGGGTACAACGCCCGCCGCGCCGATTTCGCCGACCTGCATTACCAGCAGGAAACGCGTGCCGGAACGATCAGTGCCGCCGACGGGTCCATCGTGCCATCCGGGGTGCAGCTTGGTCTCGGTGTGCGGCCGGCCGCAGTGTCCGTCAACCTTGCGCAGGGCAGTCTCAGCCAGACCGGAGGCGACCTTGATCTCGCCATCGACGGCGACGGCTACCTTGAGGTGGAACTGCCCTCGGGCCAATCGGCCTATACCCGCGACGGCGCCCTTGCGCGCACCGGCGACGGGCTGATCGTGAATGCCGAAGGCTTTACCGTGGCACCCGGCATCACCATCCCCGATGACGCGCGCAGCATCTCGGTCAACGCGCAGGGCGAAGTTTACGCTTATTTCGGCGACCGGGTGGAACCGGAACTGCTTGGCCAACTCAACCTTGTGGATTTTTCCAATGCCCGCGGGCTGGAGGCGATGGGGTCAAACCTGTTTCTCGAAACCGGTGCTTCGGGTCCACCGCTGGTGGGCCAGCCGGGTGAAGACGGGCTCGGCATGTTGCGGCAGGGGTACCTTGAGGACAGCTCCGTCGACTCGGTGCGCGAGATCACCGACCTGATCGAGGCGCAGCGTGGCTATGAACTCAACGCCAAGGTGATCACCGCCGCCGACCAGATGCTTGGCGCCACGACGCAGATCCGCTGACATGCGCTGGTTGATCCTGCTTCTTCTGCTGGCCCCGCCGGTTCGCGCGGAAACCCTCGTCGCATCGGGGGCGATCCGGGCGATGTCGCTGATCGGGCCCGCCGACCTCGCGCTGGTCGAGGGCGAAACACCCGGCGCGCTTGGCGATCCGTCGGAGGCCATCGGCATGGAGGCGCGGGTCAACCTCTACCCCGGCCGCCCGATCCGTGCGGCTGACTTGCAACCGCCTGCGGTGATCGACCGCAACGACATCATCACCCTGCAATTCAACCAAGGTGGTCTGCTGATCGTCACCGAGGGTCGGGCGATGGATCGCGCCGGTGTGGGTGCGCGGATCCGCGTCATCAACCTCGGCTCGCGCACCACTGTAACCGCCACTGTCGTTTCTGCCGGGCTGGCCGAGGTTGGCCCCGGGTCGTGAGGGAAGAATAATGCTCAAGAACAGCTTGTCCATTCTGGCGCTTGCCACGCTCATCACCGGGTGCAGCCGGTTGGAGGAGGTCGGCCGGCGCCCGGATTTCCAGCCCACCACCGACGGCAACCAGTATTTCGCGATGAGCACAGAGGGCCTGCCGGTCAGCGTCGAAGACGATGGTCCGGCCCGCGCTGCCTCGCTCTGGTCAGGGGGGCGGCAATCGCTTCTGGGGGATCGGCGCGCCGAGCGGCGCGGCGACATCCTGACCGTGGTGATCGAGATCGACGAAAGCGCGACGATTTCCAATGCCACCCAGCGTGGGCGCAGCGGGTCCGAACAGATGGGGGTGCCGCAGTTGTTCGGCATTCCGCAGCGGATCGACCGGGATCTGCCCGAAGGCGCCACGATGGGCAACGCGGTCAATCTCAGTTCGACCGGGCAATCCTCGGGGCAAGGCAGCGTGCGCCGCAACGAGCAGTTGACCCTTCGGGTCGCCGCGACGGTGGTCGAGGTTCTGCCCAACGGCACCCTGCGCATCGAGGGCACGCAGGAGGTGCGGGTGAATTTCGAGCTGCGCGAATTGCTGGTCACAGGATACGTGCGCGCCGCAGATATCACGCGCCAGAACGAGATCACCTATGACCGCATCGCCAACGCGCGCATTTCCTATGGCGGGCGCGGACAGATCACCGATGTCCAGCAGCCGCGCTATGGCCAGCAGATCACCGATATACTTCTGCCTTTCTGAGGATCAGCCATGTTACGGGTTTTGTTGCCGATCCTGTTGATGCTTGCCGGGCTTGCCGGGGGTGTCGTCGCGGGCAAGCTGATGTCTGGCGGGGCCGAAACCGCCGCAACAGAAAACCGGGCCGAGGCAGCCGCTGACGCGACGACGGAATCGGCTGCGGAAGGCGCTGCGGATCAGACCGACCCAGGCAGAGGTTACCAGTATCTGCGCCTCAACAACCAGTTCATCGTGCCGCTGATTCGCCATGGCAGCGTACGGTCCCTCGTGGTCCTGTCCTTGACGCTGGAGATCGAGAACGGCGCGTCGGAGACGGTCTACGACCGGGAGCCGCGCCTGCGCGACGCCCTGCTGCGGGTGATGTTCGCCCATGCCAATGTGGGCGGGTTCGACGGCAGTTTTACCTCGGTCGAGGCGATGACCCCGCTGCGCGAAGGTCTGCGGGAGGCCGCGCGCCAGGTGCTGGGCGAGATCGCGCGCGATGTGCTGATCACCGATATCGTGCGTCAGGACGCCTGATTTTTCAGTTTTTCCAGAACCTGGCGTCGGCCTTCCTCGATCCGCGCCGCGTCAAGCTTGTCCTCCATCACGATCCGGACGCGTGCAAGATCTGCCATCAGATCGCGCAGCTGCCGGTCGGTCTGGCGCAACCAGGCGGTGCGGGCCGCCGCGCCGATCGGATCCGGGGTTTCCGCCGCACGGGTCAGCCGCGCCACCCGAAGCGCCCCGATCTCTGCCGAGAGCCGGTCCACCGGCGTGCGTGCCGCCGCAAGTTCGGCCTTGGCGCGGTCTGCTTTCAGGCTGGCAAGCTCCGACAGCCGCAAGAGCTTTCGCGCGCGGGTCATCTGCGGGCCTTCGCCAGACTGCGCATCCGGTCAGCAAAGCGGATCGCGGCGGCGACGGCGCGGTAATGGTCGGGCTGGATCGGCGCGCCGATCTCTATCGTGGCATAGAGCGCGCGGGCGGTTGGCGGGTCGCTGTAGACCGGCACAGCGGCCTCGGCGGCGATTTCGCGGATTCGAGCGGCAACCTCGTCAACGCCCTTTGCGATGCAGACCGGGACTTCCCCGCCATCCCGGTTCCATTTCAGCGCAACCGCGAAATGGGTCGGGTTGACCACGATCACGTCAGCATCCGGCACATCGCGCAGCATCTTGTTCAACGCGATCTCGGTGCCACGTTGGCGCCGCTGCTGCTTCATGTGCGGATCGCCCTCCTGCTTCTTGTTTTCATCCACCAATTCCTGCCGGCTCATCCGGTGTTTGCGGTGATGCTCCGCGACTTGCCAAAGGTAGTCGGCCAGCGCGATGACCAGTGCCAACAGGAAGACCGCGACGAGAAATTCCAGCATCAGGCGCGACAATTCGGCCGTGATCTGACCCCCGTCGGCGAACATCGCGGCGATGATCCGGTCCTTTCGGGTCCACAGGAGCCACGCCAGCAAGGTGCTGTAGATCATCAGTTTGATCGCCGCCTTGGCGAATTCGAACAATCCGTTTGCGCCGAACTTGTTCTTGGCGTTCGAAATCAGCGATACGCGCGACAGTTTTGGCGCCAATCGTGATGGCGTGAAGAGGATCGCGCGTTGCGCAAACAGGGCCACGATCAGCAGGGCACCGGGCAGCAGGATGAATCCGCCCACGGGCGGCACGACCGCCCGCATCAAGCCACCTGCGGTTGCCTGCCCCTCGGTCGTGAGCATCGCCGCGGCGAGGGCCGGCGCCTGGTCGAGCAGGACGGCAAGTACCTGCGCGACGCTGGTCGCAATGCCGGGGCCGAACAGTGCAAGCGTCAAAAGGAAGCCGCCATAGACGACCGCGGTGTTGAGGTCGGTGGAGCGGACGATCTCGCCCTTGTTTCGCGCCTCTTCCAGGCGCCCCGGGGTCGCGTCGTATGGCTTGTCGCCGGGGGCGGTGCTGTCGTCGCTCATGGCAACGGACCCATCGGGCTGGCCAGCGTTGCCTGCATCAACCGCATCCATGCAGGCAGGATGAAAGGCGTGGTCAGCAGCAGGATCACCAACCCGCCAAGCGTGATCGCGGGCGCGCCGACGAAGGCAACCATCAGCTGCGGCATCGCCTTATTGATGACCCCGAGCGCGAGATTGTAAAGCACCGAGGCAATCAGGAACGGTGCCGCGAGCGAAAAGGCCAGTGAAAACACCCGCCCCACGCGGGCGACGCCCCAGCCGGCCACGTCACCGGCCAGCGGCATCTGACCAGCGGGCAGCACCTGGTAGCTTTCGATCAGCAGCCGCGCGACCAGAACATGAAGGCCCGCCATGACGGCCAACGTCAGCCCGGCCAGCGTCAGGAAGGCGCCGATGGCCGGTTGCGGATCGGGCGACGCGCCGCCGGCGATCTGCGAAAGCGACGTCGCTTGCGCCGCCATCGACCCTGCGATCTGCAACGCCATGGCGACCAGCCGCACTGCGAGGCCCAGCAGCAAGCCGGCAACGGGTTCGGTTGCGAAATGCCCGGCGTAACGATCGGGGTTGCCGGAGTCCGGCACCAGATCGGCGGCAAGCGCCGGCGTCAGAAGGAGGGTCATCGCAAGGGCCGCGCCCAGCCGAATGCGCATGGGAATGTAGGCCTCGCCGATCGCGGGTAGCACGAGAAAGGCCGCGCCCACGCGCAGGAAGACCAGCGTTCCGGCCAGAAGCCACGCCTGCGTGAGGCCGAGGACCTGCGCCAGCAGATCGGTCATGGCGCGGCCACGCCGACGAGGGCCGGCTTCGCCTCCAGCCCGATTTCCTCGAAAGATAGAACCGGGTTCAGGATTCCGCGCGACAGCAGCACCGTGCGTAGGAAGCGGCGACGAAGCGAGGAGGTCACTACCGCCGGATAGGTTCCCTTTTCCGCCGCCGCTGCGATCTTGTCGCCAACGGCCTTGGCCAGCGTGTTGAACAGGTCGGGTGTCAGCGCAATTTCGGGCAGCCCGCCCTCGGCCTTCACCTCGTGGCGCTCAAAAATGTCTTCCCATTGCCCGGCGAGTTGCACCAGCGGCAGGGTGCCGTCCTCTCGCTTGATCTCCGCGATCAGCTGAAAGCCAAGCCGCTGGCGGACATGTTCACACAGAAGATCGGGCTGCGGGGTCGCCGGGCGCGCCTCGGCGATGGCTTCCAGGATCAGGGGAAGGTTGCGGATCGAGACCTGTTCGGACAGCAACATCCGCAACACCGCATGCAGCACATCCAATGGCACCTTATCGGGGACAAGCTCATTCAGCAGCCGGCGGTTGGCCTCGGCGCGGGTGGGATCCGACAGTTCGACAAAGGCATCAAGATGGCGTTGCAACGCCTTGAACCCAAGCAGTCGAGATAGGTTTTTCTTCAGTGTTTCAAGAAGATGGGTCGCCAAAACCTCACCCGGGGCGACGACCGTGGCGCCTTGCAGCATGGCCTGTTCACGCGCTTGCGGGGCGATCCAGCGTGCGGGGGCGCCATAGACCGGCTCCGCCACGTCCTGGCCGGGCGGCAGGGCACTCTCGTCCCCGGATTTCAGCAGCAGCAGCGCCTCCATGTTCAGTTTCGCGCGGGCGTGTTCGACGCCCTGAATACGGATGGAATAGGTGCTTGCGGGCAGGTCGGCGCGATCGGTCAGGCGGATTTCCGGCAGGATCAGGCCGAAGTTTTCCGCGATATGTTCGCGCATCGACAGGATCCGCGCATCAAGCCCGTTGGCCGGGTCAAGCGCCATGGAGACGAGATCGGGCGCGAATTGAACGTGGATTTCGTCGAGTTCCAGAAGGTCGCCGATGCGGTCGGGCGGCGTCGCGGTGTCGGCATCCCCGGACGTGGGCGGCGCCTCGGCCTCTTGCCGCAGGGCGCGTTGGCGAAAGAAGGCCGCCGTCCAGAGTGCGGCCGCGGCAAGAACGAACGGCACGAAGGGCAGGCCGGGCACCACGGCGAAGACGGCCATCAGCCCGCCCACGGTAAAAAGCGCGGTGGGGTGACGCCCAAGCTGTGCCAACAGGGCGACATCGGTCGCCCCCGTCGTGCCGCCGCGCGCCAGCATGAGCGCCGAGGCGATGGCGATGATCACGGCGGGGATCTGTGACACCAGACCGTCGCCAACGGTAAGAACAGAATAGGTTTCAAAGGCTTGGGAGAGCGGCATGCCGTGAATCGCAACCCCGAAGACCAGACCCATGCACAGGTTCAGAAGGGTGATCAAAAGCCCGGCAATCGCGTCGCCCTTGACGAATTTCGACGCCCCGTCGAGCGAGCCGAAAAAGGTCGTCTCGGCCTGTTCCTGTTCCCGTCTGGCTTTCGCCTCGGCATGGTCGATCGCCCCCGCCGACATGTCGGAATCGATGGCTAGCTGCCGCCCCGGCATGCCGTCGAGCGCGAAACGCGCGCCAACCTCGGCCATCCGGGCGGCACCCTTGTTGATGACGATGAAATTGACGATCAGAAGCACGCCGAAGACGACAAGACCCATCACGACATTTCCGCCCATCACGAACATCGCGAAGCCCTCGATCACCTCGCCCGCCGCCGATGTGCCGGTATGGCCCTCGCCGATGATCAACTTGGTGGAGGAGACGTTCAGTGAAAGGCGCAGCATCAAGGAGGCCAGCAACACGGTCGGAAAGGCGGAAAAATCCAGTGGGCGTTCGATGAACAGGGTTGTCGTGAAGATCAGGATGGCCAAGCCGAAGGACATGGCAAGCCCGAGGTCCAGTACCCATGACGGGACCGGCAGAATCATCATCACGATCACCGCCATCAGCGCGAAGGCAAAAAGGATCGTGGGTTGAAACAGGCTTCGGATGCTCATATTGCGGCCTTTCTGGCCATATGCCTTGCACGGGCGGGACAGGTCCTGCGAGTCTTGTAAAATCAGCCCGTTACCAAAAGGTTAGCTACCGGGGTCGGCAGGCGGGGTTCGGGATAAAAGCTGCTCCAGTTCGGCGCGCAATTCACGACTTTCCGACAGCAAGGCAGCCATTTCCGCGGGCGTTTCTACCGGTGCCGCTGCGCTTCCCGACGTGGACTCCGGGGTGGTTTGCGACAGGGGGCTGATCTGATCCTCGGCCAGACGGTCGAAGGCGCGGGACAGCAGCACGCGATCGCGGTCGTGATCGCTGCCGCCTGCAAGGATCAGGTCGCGCGCGATGGCCGGCAGGCCGCGATCGAGCAGGAATTCCGCCACCTGTCGTCGAAATGCGGCGTTCGGGAACTGCCCGAACTGCCCGAATTCGTCGGAGGACAGCAAAAGGAGAAGCGGCGCCGGTCTATCAAGCGCCATCAAGGACGACAGGATATCGGCGAAGACCGGGCCAAGAGCCTCCGAGTCGTGCGGCCCGCGAAGCGACAGATGCGCAAGGGTTCCCTCGATATTGCCCGACAGCGCGTGACCAAGCGCGGCCGCGTGGCGAAGGCCGCCCTGAATCAAGCCTGGATCGGTTTCCAGCACCAGGGCGTCGGAGGCAGTCAGGTCGGCCGGCGTGGCAGCGCCGAGAGTGTGGATTTGTGTCATCAACCGGTGCGAAAGCGCGGCGTCGGCGCGCGCGGTGCCTGCATTCGCAGGGGTTAACCTGTTTTCGGGCGGGGTCGGTGTGCCGGGCAGGTCGAGATCCAGAAATGCCATCTGCTGTGGTGACAGGCGGCCCCCGCGGATCAGCGCGGCGCGCACCTCCAGCGCGGCACCGCCTTGGCCGGCCCGCACGAAGGCGCGGGCAAGATCGGGGCCGAGCATGTCGCGCAGGATCGTCGGCAACGCGTAATACTGCGCCAGGATCGTGGCAGTGGTTTCGACAAGTGGTTCGGCTGTGCTATCCGACAGGAACAACCAGAGGAGGAGATCGTCGGGGCAAAGTTCATGATCCGCGAAGGTGCCGAAAACGCCGTCTGTCCGGTAATCCACGAAGTCTGCCATAGCGGTTTGGAATGCGGGCGGGGTCTGCATCTCGCCAAGCCAGAAAGCGGCTTCCGCGCCAAAGCCGTGGACAAGGTAGAGTTCCGCGAGTTCCAGCGCGCGCGCCTCATCCAATCGACCCCGGTCATCGTAGGCGTCGGCGCGCAGGCGCCCGACACCGTTGAAAAAACCGATATTCCCCGACCATTCCGACACCGCACGCGCAGGCGCGGGGATACAGGACGAGGCGGCGCTGATCGTCAACCGGTCGGTGGTGGTGCCAAGGTTGAGGTCATAGGCATTCGCAGCGTTGATCGGGGGAGGCGCGGCTGCTGGTCGTGCCGGTGCTTCGGTGGGGGGCGAAGATTCGGTTGGCGGATCCTGTCGGGGTAGCGGATCGCCGAGCGAGAGCGGTTGTCCCGGCGCCGGATCGAGCAAGCCTGCCGCCGCGGCGCGGGCAAGTTGTTCTGCCAGCAGATTACCCGCGTCCTCCATCGCGAAACCGGCCGGTTGCGGTGTGTCAAGAACGGGCGTTACGGGCGGCGTCGGCAGCGCGGGGCCGGGTCGTTGCGGCAAGGTTGCCCGACCCGTGAAAAGCGGCAGGTCGACGGCCGGTTCAGGGGCTGGTGGCTCATCCTCGGGATCTGCGATGTCGATCACGGCATAGCGATTGCGGTAGCGCGTGATGCTGATCGTGCAATCGCAGGCCAGCGACAGGGCCAACCCATCCAGGTTCCGCACGTCCCGCAACCGGTCGTGGGAAATCAGATCATAGACGCGGGACAGGTCAAATGCCGGGCTGTCGGGGGGGAAGGCGATGTGAATCTCGCGCCCGTCGCGGGTGATCTGCCACTCCCGATCTTCCCCGATGCGGGCGACCAGACGAGTAAAGCCAGCATGGTCCCCGGATTGCACCGTCACGCCTTGTGCCGACGCGATACCCGCCGCACCAAACAGAAAAAGCGTCGATATGACCGAGCGCCGTATCATGCTGCGGCCTGTTTGAGCCCCTTCAGGGCCTGTTCCAGATCGTTGAAGCTGGGCCGAATATGGGACGGCGTGTTCTGGCGCCCGACCTCGATGCAGATATTGGTTGCATGGTTGTAGAGGTTGGCGACCAGCACCTCGCGGATCAGGGCGTGAAAGTTGTGATCCTCTTCGGTCACCGATTTCACCCGCGCGGCGAAAGGGCCAATGAAACCATAGGCAAGGAAGACGCCCAGAAACGTGCCCACCAATGCGCCGCCGATCAGCTTGCCGAGAATCTCGGGCGGTTGGTCGATCGATCCCATGGTCTTGATCACGCCGAGAACCGCGGCAACGATCCCCAGCGCGGGCAGCCCGTCGGCGATCGTTTGCAAGGCATGGCTGGAATGCATCGCGTGGTGCAGATTGCTTTCCATCCGCTTTTCCAGCACGTCCTCCACCTGATGCGGGTCGTCGTAGTTCAGAGAGGCGGACCGCAGCGTGTCGCAGATCAGGTTGACCGATTCGCGGTCGGCCTGGATTCGGGGGTAGTTGGAGAAGATCGCGGAATCTTCCGGGTTTTCAGTGTGTTCTTCTAATGCAACCGCGTTTTCGCGGCCAAGTCGGATGAGTTCGTATAGCAGGCACAGCAAATCACGATAATCGTCCGGCTTCCATTTCGGCCCCTTGAAGACCTTGCCGATGTCTTTCACCGTATGTTTCACCTCGGCCATGTTGTTGGAAATCAGGAAGGCGCCGATCGCCGCGCCGAGAATCATTGTCATCTCGTAGGGCATGGAGTGCAAAATGATCGCGAGCTTGCCGCCAGCGGCAAGGTAGCCACCGAAGACCATGACGAAAACGACAACGATTCCGATGATGCCAACCATGTGAACCCTCTGTTGTTCGGTACGTCAGGGCGCGTCTGCCGCACGCCCCGACACGGGGGCCGAGGCGTTGCGCGTCGCGATCAGGACGGAGATGGAATAAGCGATGGCCGGGTCGAGTTCTGCCAGAACCCCGGCAGCGGCATCCGACTGCATCCGCGCGAGGAACCCGGCGGCAAAGCCCGGATCCATCTGCGAAAAGAGTGCTGCGGCGTCGGCGGAATTCATCGTCTCGTAGACCTGGGTCAACCGGGACAGGTCATCCTCGGCGGCGGTGTCAGACAGGGCAAGGAGCGATTCGAGCCGCTGTTCCGTCGCCTCGAGCGTGGCAATCTGGGCATTGACCCGCGCCTCGACCTGCGACAGTGCGGCGGCGCGGTCCGCAAGGCGCGCTTCGCGTTGGTCGAGGATTTCGGCGCGGCCAGTCACACGTTCCAGCGCCTGTTGCAGGGGGGCCATGGGGGCGCACTGGCCCTGCGGATCGGATGCATCGCCGGTGGCAGGCGCCGCGTCCTGCGCGGCGGAGGCCTGTGCGAAACCAACGGCGCCAAGGCGCAACAACCCCGACAAAACGAAAAGCGACAGGATGCCAAGAAGACTGATCCGCTGCCGGATCCGGCGGCTTCGTTTCGATGCGCGCGCCATCTTTATCCGGCCCCCGCAAGGCGCGACCGGTTCTTCAGAAAGAACGGGATCGGCGCGGTATCATCCGGTGCCGGGTCGTCCGGCGCTTTCGTGGTTTCAGTGCGGCGCGATCCGAAGACCGGGATATCGGCCTCGGTGGCGCCGCGCCCGTCCTGCGGCGCGGTTCTTTCCCGATCCGTCAACGAGGGGGCAAGATCGTGGCTGGTGGACAGGATCAGTTCAAGGTCTTCGGCCAGTTGCCGCGCCTCGCGGTTCAGCGCCTCCAGCGTCTGGGCTGACTCCTTGGTGCCGGATTTCATGTCCGACAGGGCACGGTTCATGTCATCGACCTGCGCCGACAAGACCGCGATAGCCCCGCCCAGCCCATTGTCGATGCTCGACAGGCGCGACAGACGCCGCGACAGGATCAGGCAGAACACCGCCGCCCCAAGCGACGCGAGGATCAGCAGCGCATCGGCGGCGTAGGTCAGCAAGAGAGGGATCATTTCCATTCAGTTCACCACAAATTCGGTAACAAGAAGATCGCGCACCAGCACATCTCCGGTGACGACCTGGATGCGCCGCAAAAGCTGCGCACGCAGCCGCGCGAGGGTGCGCGGATCGGTCAGTTCCAGCATGTCCAGAACCCGCAGATAGCTGTTGATGACGTCCATGACGCGCGGCATCAGGTGCATGACCTCGCCGGTGTCGGACGGATCGACCTCCAACTGGGCCGTAAAAAGCAGATGACGCCCGGCGGTTTCGGATCCGAGGTTCACCACCACCGGTTCAAGCGGCACGAAGGCGACCTCGTCCAGTTGCGGCCGGGTGGTCCCGGCAGGCGTGGTCCCGTCTGCATCGGCTTGCAGCGAATCGCCGCCGCCCCCGAACGCGAGCGGCCCGCTGGTCACCGCCCAGAATCCGCCTCCGCCCGCAGCGGCGGCCAGCGCAACGCCGATCAGCAAGGGCAGCAGAATCCCCTTTTTCTTTGGGGCGTTGTCGGTATCTGTCTCGTCTGCGGCCACGGTAGACCCCCCGGCGGTTTTTCTGAACATCGCCAAGATAAACCGATCAGCACTAACCGAATGTTAAGCGGGCCGCGCTTTGATGGCCGACGACAGGTCAGAACGGCCGGAAGGAGGGATCCAGGTGCAGCAGCTCATTGACCTTTGGGACGGCATGGATTTGCGCAGGCGGGCGATGCTTGCGGGTGGGGCTGCCGGGGTGCTGACGATCCTTGTTCTGCTGGCCCGCCTTGCCGGTGCGCCCAGCTATGCGCTTTTGTATAGCGGGCTCGATCCGGCCGCGGCAGGTGAGGTTGTCAGCGCGCTGGAGGCGCGCGGCGTGGCCTACGAGGTGCGGGGTGATTCCATCCATGTGGAGGAGAACGAACGCGACGCGCTGCGCATGAGCCTCGCGGGGGAAGGGCTGCCGGCGCTTGGCGCGGCGGGCTATGAACTGCTCGATTCACTGTCCGGGTTCGGGACGACGTCGCAGATGTTCGATGCGGCCTACTGGCGCGCCAAGGAGGGGGAGCTTGCCCGTACCATCGCCGCCAGCCCGCGCATTCGCGCCGCGCGGGTGCACCTTGCGACACCGTCCAGCGATCCGTTCGCGCGTGACCGCGAGGCTTCCGCCTCGGTCAGTATCCGGCCCGCTTCGGGGGGCATCGCATCCAGCCATGCGCAGGCACTGCGTCATCTCGTGGCGTCTGCCGTGCCCGGCCTGTTGCCGGAAAACGTGACAATCATGGATTCGGAGTCGGGCCGCGTCCTGTCGGGTGATGACGGCGCTTCCCTGACGGGTGACGCGAATGGCCTTTCGGAAACGCTGCGTCGCAACGTGCAGCGCCTGCTGAATGCGCGCGTTGGCCCCGGCAACGCCATGGTCGAGGTCAACGTCGAAGTGGAAACCGCCCGACAGACCCTGTTCGAGCGGATCATCGACCCCGACAGCCGGGTGATGGTCGGCTCCACGTCGGAGGAACGCTCAGATACCTCGCGCGATGCAGGGGGCGCGGCAGTTACCATTGCCTCCAATCTTCCGCAGGGGGGCGCGGCGGACGGCGGGGGGTCTTCCGCCCAGATGTCCGAGGCGCGCGAAAGCGTGACCTACGATGTGTCGGAAACCCAGCGAGAGACAGAGACCGGTCCCGGCAGGGTGCGGCGGATCACGGTTGCGGTGCTGGTGAACGCGGTGCCCGTGGTGGGCGCCGATGGCGTCGCTACGCAACAGCCGCGCGACGCGGCCGAACTGGAAACGCTGCGCGATTTGGTGCGCTCCACCATCGGCTTCGACGAGGCGCGTGGCGATGTCGTGACCCTGCAATCCATGCTGTTCGAGCCGCAGCCTGAGGCCACCAACCTGACCGAAGGCGGCGGTGGTTTGCTGGCGCGTCTCGATCCCATGCGTCTGCTTCAACTGACAGCCCTGGTCGGTGTCGCGCTTGCGGTCGCTTTCGGCGTGGTGCGCCCGGCGATGCGCGCGGCCAGCACGAACGTCGCTCCGACACCGGCCCTGGCCCTGGCCGGGCAGCCTGCGTCGCTCGGGGCCGGGACGCCCACGATGCAACCGGTCGCGCGACGCGAACTTGCGTCGCCGGATGCCGGGGATGCCGCGGGATCCGACGGTGCCGCGACGGACAGGCCCGAGGCCCCCAAAACGCCCGGCCTGCCGTCACCCGCAGGTGCGATGTCGGAAGATCCGCCCGATCCGGTGGCGCGCTTGCGGCGCCTGATCGAGGAACGCGAGGAGGAAACCGTGGAGATCCTGCGCAGCTGGATGGAGGAGGATGAGGAACTGACATGACCTACAGCGCCCTCACGCTCGAAGACCTGACACCCCCTGCGAAAACCGGCGCTGCCTCACCCGGCCTGTCGGCAGAGGAGGCGGAAACGATCCGTCTCGATGGTTACGAGGCCGGTTACAAATCCGGCTGGGATGACGCCAACGCGGAAACCGTGGCCTCCGACCGCCGGATCGCCGCTGACCTTGAACGCAGCCTGTCGGAGCTTTCCTTCACCTACGAGGAAGCCCGCGTCGAGGTTCTGTCCGGTCTCCGGGATCTGTTGAACGCCATCCTGTCCAGTTTTCTGCCTGCCCTTGTTGCAGAAGCGGTTCTGCCCCGCGTCGCCGCCGAGATCGACACGCTCCTGTCCGATTCCGGAAGCGGGGAGTGTCGCCTCCTGGCGGCACCGGATACCTGTCGGCAGCTGGAATGGTTGGTCGACCGCTACATGGATCAAGACCTGAGGATCGACCCCGAACCGGCCTATCCTGATGGCCGTGTCACGCTGCACGTCGCCTCCGAGACCCGTGAAATCGACCTGACCGGTCTGCAACGGGCGATGACCGAGGCGATCCGCGATTTCACCGGGGCGAACATGTCCGAAAAGGAGGCCCGACATGCCTGATCAGCAAAGCCCGAAGACCGGTGTTGCCGGGTCTCTTCGATCCGTTCCGGTGGAGATCCGGGTAACGGTCGGCCGCGCGCACCCGACGATATCGGATCTGCTGGCCCTTTCGAAAGAAGATATTCTCGCGCTTGACCGCCGGATCGAGGACCCGGTGGAGCTTTATATCGGCGACCGGCTGGTTGCCTCCGGCGAACTGGTGGAGGCGGAATCGGGCGGGCTTGGGGTGCGGATCACCGATCTGGCCGATGTCGGGCATGAGTAGGGCGATCCGCCCCCTTCTGATCATCGGTGCGGTTCTTCTGGCCGGTCCCGCGCTGGCGCAGGACATGACCATCGACCTTGGCGACGGTGACACGCTGACCGCACGCGCGCTCCAGATCATCGCGCTGATCACGGTGCTCAGCCTCGCCCCCGGCCTTGCCGTGATGATCACCTGTTTTCCGTTCGTGGTCACGGTGCTGTCGATCCTGCGGCAGGCCATTGGCTTGCAGCAATCGCCGCCCAACATGCTGATCGTGAGCCTTGCGCTGTTCCTGACCTATTTCGTCATGGCACCCACCTTCGAAGCCGCCTACGAGGCCGGCATTTCCCCGGCAATGACCGGCGAGATGGAGCTGATGGAGGGTTTGCGCGCCGCCTACGAGCCGTTCCAGGGGTTCATGATGCGACGTGTCGATCCAGAGACATTGCAAAGCATGGTCAGCTTGCGCGAGATTCCGCAGGGCGAGGATCCCGGCGCTTCCGTCCTCATCCCTTCCTTCATGTTGAGCGAGGTGGAACGCGCCTTCCAGATCGGCTTTCTGGTGTTCCTGCCGTTCCTGATCATCGACCTCGTGGTCGCTGCCATTCTCATGTCCATGGGCATGATGATGGTGCCGCCCGCCATTGTTTCGTTGCCCTTCAAGCTGGCCTTCTTCGTGGTGGCCGATGGCTGGACACTGGTGACGGGCGCCCTCGTGCGCAGCTATTTCTGACGGAGATCCGCAATGCAAAGCCCGGCCCCAAGGACACGATCCGACCCTTCGCGTGACGACAGGTTTGCCCGCAAGGCGCGGGTCTTGCTTGATCTTTTCGGCCCATCGGGGGTGGAGCGCCTCAAGCAGGCCGGCTTGCCATCGGAATTGCTGGCCGATCCCGGCGCCGCATCCGTCGGTGCAGCAGCGGACGGATCAGCCGATGAAGGACGCCTCGCGCTCCTGAAGAGGCTTCGGGACCGCGGCTTGCTGGACGCCGCCGCCGTCCCGCCGTCGCCGCCGCCGGTCGCACACGCGGCGTCCCTGTCGGCCCAAATCGCCGAGAACCTGGACGGGACCGCTCTTGAGCGGGAACATCCGGCGGTGATCGCCCATGTCTTGAGGGGGCAACCCCGTCCGGTCCAGCTTCGGGTGTTGCGGGCGTTGCCCGGATCGGTTGCCCGGGCGGTGATGCGCTTCCTGAAGCTCTGACGCGAGCCGGCCGCCGGTCAGCGCACCACCAATTCCGCATGCAGCGCGCCCGAGGCGTTGATCGTGCTCAGAATGTCAATCATGTCCCCAGGCGATACGCCAAGCGCATTGAGCCCGCCGATCACCTCCGACAGGCTGGTGCCCCCCGAGACCTCTGCAAGCCCGGTGCCCGGGTCTTCCTGGATTGAGGCATCGGTGCGCGGAACGATCACGGTTTCCCCCTGGGCAAAAGGGTTGGGCTGCACCGCGACCGGGTTTTCCTGAATGCGCAGTGTCAGGTTGCCCTGCGCCACCGCGACACGAGAGATGCGCACATCCTCCCCCATCACGATGGTGCCGGAGCGTTGATCGACCACGACACGGGCGCGGGTTTCGGGTTCAACCATCAGGTTCTCGATCCGGAACACCGCATGCGCGGTGGACGGTTCGCGGGTGGCGGCCAGGTCGAGCGATACGGTGCCGGAATCCAGCATCACCGCGACAGCGCGCCCGTAGGCTGCGTTGATCACACCCTCGATCCGGGCGGCGGTCGTGAAATCGGGGCTGCGCAACGCAAGCCGGATGGTGTCCAGACTGGACAACTCGAACGCGACCTCCTGCTCGATCCGCGCACCCGAGGGAACAGTGCCGGATGTCGGAACGCCCTCCACCACCCTTGCCGCGTCACCTTGCGCCACGTTTCCGCCCGCGATCACCGGCCCTTGCGCGACGGCATAAATCTCCCCGTCCGCTGCCGTCAGCGGAGTCATCACCAGCGTGCCGCCCATCAGGCTGTCGGCGTCCCCGATGGCGGCGACATTGATGTCGATCTGCGATCCGGCCCGTGAAAAGGGGGGCAAGGTCGCGGTCACGATCACCGCCGCCACGTTCTGCGGGCGAAACTGTTCGCCGGAGATGTTCACGCCAAGTCGTTCGAGGATGTTGGTCATGATTTCCTCGGTGAAAGGCGAATTGCGGATCCCGTCGCCGGTGCCGTTCAACCCCACGACAAGCCCGTAGCCGATCAGGTCGTTGCCGCGAACCCCGTCGAACTCCACGAGGTCCTTGATGCGGATCGGCGTTGCTTGCGCTGCGAGCGGTGCGAAGATCAGGGCGAGGGACAGGAACAGGCGGATCATCTGAGATACTCCGTGAGGCTGAGACGCGACAGGCGGCTGGTCAGCAGGTAAAGGCTTTCAAGCCGGGTCTCGGTTTGCTGCAATTCGGTTGCGGTGCGGTAGGGATCGGCCCCGGTGAGGCGGCCGCGTTCCAGTTCCAGCTGCGCGCGGGCGGTGTCTGTGCGGACCTGTGCCGCCTCGATCCGTCCCTCGGCATGCCCGATCCGGGCGCGCAGGCCGATAACCGCCTCGTTGCCCGAGGCCATGGAAAGACCGGCGTGTTCCAGCAACGCGCGCTTGCCGTCGGCCGAGAAATTGCCGGTATCGCTGGCGACCAACGCGGCCAGTGCCATCCCCATCAATCCGCGCCGAAGCCCGGGGTCAAGCGCGGTTGCCGGGTTCTCCACGGTTTCACCTTCCGCGACAAGAAAACCGGGCGTCGCATCGGTGCTGCCCTGATAGGCCAGCGTCTCGAACCCGCCGCCGGCGTCCATGAACCACCCCTCCAGCGTGGTGATCAGGTTTGCCGCATCCGCAGCGCCGGTGGCCAGCGGGTCCAGCGCGGCCATGATATCGGCGACCGGCGCCAACGCGTCGGCATCAGTGGCGGCCCCGGCAAACAGGGACCGCCCCGCCGCCGATTGGTTCAGGGCAGAGACCATGGCACCAAGCCGGTCCGGTGCACTTGCCGCGACAAGCTCCATCTGTTGCAGGGTGCCGGCCCCGGTTGCCGAGAGCAAACCCGGGGCCATGTCGGCAAGATTGTCCTGGACGGTTTGCAGCGCCGCTTGCGCTGCGGCCGTGGTCAGCGCCGCATCGGCGGCAGCGGATTTGTATGACCCGAACAGGCGCAGCCCCCGTTCGACCCCGGCAAGCGCCGTGAAATCGCCTTTCAGCGCGTGGCCCATATCGGCGTGTGTGCCGCTTGCCAGTTCCTGGGTCAGCGTGGACAGGTCGCCGCGCACACGCTCATGGCTCTGGCGGAGGAAGAAGCTGCGGGCAAGGTCGCCGGTGGACAGGATGTTCATGCCTAGATCCCCAGCAGCCGGTCGATCATGTCGTTGAGCGTGCTCAGCACGCGGGCATTGGCCGCGTAGGCGTTCTCGATCTCCAGCAGGCGCTGCATCTGGGCATCCGTATCAACACCGTGAGACAGCTCCATCTCTCGCAACGCACTGTATTTTCCTGCTGACTCCGCCTGCTCGGAGTCGGCGAACTGGCGGTCCATCGATGTCAGCGACAAGAGGTCTGCGGACAGGTCCGACAGGGTTCGGCTGGTGCCGGAATAGGCGGCTGACAGCGTCGGACGGTCGGCTTGAACCGCGTCGAGGGCACCCTGCAACAGGGTCGGGTCGCCCGGTGTGCCCTCCGCCACCGCGCCGAGGCCATCGCGCAACCGCCAGACCGCGCCGCCCCGGTCCGGGTCGACGGCGGCGTTCACCTGCACCCGCCCCGACAGCCCGGCTTCGAAATTTACCGAGGCCAGCGCGCCATCATCGGAAAACAGCCCCGGGTCGGTCACTGCCCGGGAGGGGTCGAGGCCCGGCGCGTCGAGCCGCGCAGTCAGGTCGAGCGCCACCCCGTCGAGCCGCGCCTGCGCCTCGGGGGCAATGTCATCGCGGACGGCGAACAGGCCTGCAAGCCGCCCGCCGCCGAGTGTCGCGTAAGCGCCCGTGGTGCTGACCGCGCGGCCGTTCACGGTCAACCCGGACAAATCGCCGTCCGCCAGCGTCATCAGCGGCGTGATTGCAGGTGCTTCGGTGAAGCCGAACTGCGCCGGGCGCCCGTCCAGAAGAGACAGCCCGTCGGTGGTGTAAAGACCGACCATCCCGGCCTCATTCCGGGTTTCCCGGATCGGCACAAGCTCCGCGATGCTGTCGATCAGGGCCTGTTGCCGGTCGATCAGCCCATGCGCGGCCTCGCCGCGCGACACGGCGGTGCGGATGGTTCCGTTCAGGTCGTGGATGCTGGCGAGCGTCTGGTTCAGCCGGTCGATCGAGGTGGCGATCGCGCTGTCAGCCTGCCGCCGGATCGACTGGATCCCGTCCGACACGCCGTTCAACGTGCCGGCAAGATCGGTGGCGCTGTTCAGTACTGCTTCCAGCCGGGATTGGCTGTCCGGCCGGCTTTGCGCCGAAACGAGACTTGCCTCGAACGCGTCGAACTTCGCCGACAGGCTTGCGGCGCTGTCGGGCGTTCCGATCAGCGCCTCGATCTTTTTCAGGAAGGCGGCGCGGGTGTCGGCGGCCCCCTGGCCGGCGCCGGCGGCGCGCCGTTCGCCCAGCAGGACCGGGTCCGAGGCCCGCGTCACGCCGTTGACCTGCACGCCGCGCCCGGAGCCATGGCTGATGGAGGAGAGCGACAGGCTGCGCGGTCCGAACCCTTCGGTGCTGGCGTTGGCGATGTTGTCCGAGACCACCGCCGCCGCCCGGCTGCTTGCCGAAAGGCCGGACAGGGCCGCCGAAAGGGCGCTGGAAATGGTCATGGCGTGGCCTCACGAGTCCGTGGCGCGATCAGCGCTTGATATTCGTGGTTTCCTGCAACATCTCGTCCACCGTCTGGATCACCTTTGCGTTGGAGGAATAAGCCCTCTGGGTCTGGATCAGCTGGGTCAACTCGCCCGCGACATCGGTGGTGGATTCCTCGCGCGAAAAGCCGACGATGTCCCCGGTCGGACCGGTGCCCGCATCCCAAAGGAAGAACGAGCCGCTGCTGGGCGAGATCTGGTAGGCTTGGTTCGACAGCGCGATCAACCCGTTGGGATTGGGCACATCGACAAGCGGCACCTGGTAGATGGCCCGTGTCAGCCCGCTGTCGTAGATCGCGTGGACCATGCCGCCATCGTCGACCTCCACCGAGATGAGATTACCGACGGGGGAGCCATCCTTGGTGACGGGCGCATGGGAAAAGCTGTCGGAAAGTTGTGTGAACCCACCCGGTTCCCCGATCTCGCCGATGTCGATGTCGATCGGGCCACCAGCGACATCGACGGTGATCCTGCCGGTGGCGGGGTCGTAGGCGCCGCCGAGCGTGTCGGCAACCGAAAGAAGGTTGCCACCGGTGCCGCGCGCATCGTCGAAGGTCAGGGTATAGGTGCCGATCACCGCACCGCCGAACGCGGAGTCGGTGATCGTCATTGTCCACTCGTTGGAGGCGCCCGCTGCGGGCACGGTGGGCGCGAAGCTGACTTCCAGCACCTGTGACGTGCCGAGGTTGTCGTAATATTCCGTCGACATCGTCACCGCATCGCCGGAGGCTCCGGCTTGTGTGCCGGTGGCCGGCAGATTTACCGTCAGTTCCATCTGCGTGGTAGGGTCGCCCGCAAACTGGTTGGTTTGCACGCGCACCGGTTCCAGCGCATCGGTGGTATCGCGCGGGAAGGTCGGGATCGACCCGTCGCTATCGGCAGGCCAGCCAAGCAGGACCAGCCCGGTTTCCGTGCGCAGGACGCCATCCGCATCCGGGCGGAAGGACCCGGTCGTTGCCATCATGACCGGATAGTCACCATTGCCCGACCCGAGGGCGTTTGCCGATGTCACAGGCAACATGCCACGCCCACCGATTGCAAGGTCGGTCGGGTTGTCTGTCGTCACCAGTGTGCCACGCTGGTCAACGATCCGGCCCGTCACCACGCGCACCCCGCCGGCGGAGTAGCTGCCCTGACCCTGGCCGATCACCATGGACTGGAAGTTTGCGACCGAGCGCTTGTAGCCGTAAGTGCCCGAATTCGCGATATTGTCGGAAATCGTGGCAAGGCGGCTGGCGTTCACGTTGAGCCCGGCGACCCCGGCGTTGAGCGAGGAGGATATCGTCATGGAATGCGCCTTTCTGCTGCATCTCGTCTTTGCTCGTCACCCAAGCACGGGCACCTTTAACAACGACCTAACGGATAAAATTGCGCGAATTTTTGCCGGGGTGCGGGCTACGGCAGGTTGCGCAGCAACGTCACCTCGATCCGGTCATTGCGCACCGCCATCGGGTCGGAGACCGCCGGGCTGCGATCGGAGTGGCCGGTGATGCGCCGAAAGCGCAAGGCATCCAACCCGGCCTCTTGCAGGGCGACGCGAATCGCCTGCGCGCGCGCGGTTGACCTGTCCCAACCGGTGTCTTCGGCAACGACAATGGCGCCCGAACGGACATGGGCAGACACCGCAACGTCGTTTCTGACGGTGTCGAAAAGCTCCGCCAGCAGGGTGATGACCTCGCCCAGCCAGGGTTGCGGTGTCGTTTCCCCGTCCACGAACAGAGGCGTACCGGGGCGGGCGAAAATCTCGATCACCAGCCCTTCATCGCTGAGCCGTGTCTGCACATGCTGCAAGGTGTCATCGGTCAGCCGGGCATCGCCGCCACCGTCGAGCAGGGAGTCCTCGATCTCCGCCATCACCGCTTGTTCGAGGGCCTCGGCATCGTGCGCGGTGCCTTGAATGCCCATGCCTTGCCGCCCCTCCGTCGGGCGTTGGTCCGAGGCGCCGGTGCCGTTCTGCGCGCTCACCGTTTCCGAAAACGGGCTGTCGCCGCCGAAAGACCCGTCACCGCCGCCCGATATGCGGGTGATCGGAACGGTGGGGCTGAAATAATCGGCAAGGCCCTTGCGTTGTTGTTCCGTCGTGGCGTTGAGCAGCCACATCAGCATGAAGAACGCCATCATCGCGGTCACGAAATCGGCGTAGGCCACCTTCCACGCGCCGCCATGGTGGCCACCACCCGCGATGACCTTCTTTTTCTTGATGATGATCGGGCGGGGTTCATTCTGCGCGGCCATGGTAACCTGTCAACGGTCAGGGAATATGGCGGCAGCCTAGCGCCGGGCAATGAAAGAAGCCTTAACCGGCGAGGTCCGCTTGCCAGAGCGTCACCTTCAACCCGCCATGCACGACCGGTTGTCCCGGCGGGCCCCACGGCAGACCGGTCGCCTTTGCAAGGCCCCCGTCACTGGTGACAAGGCCGACGCGCCAGCCCCGGAACCGGTCGCGCAACACCTGCCCAAGTGCCCCGTAGACGGAAAAGAGCGCCTTGCGATTGCCGATCCGCGCCCCATAGGGCGGGTTGACGATGACAAGGCCGGGCGCCCCCTCGGGCGGCTCAAGCGCGCTGATCGGCTGGCAGGTGAAGGTGCAAGTCTGCGCCACACCCGCCCGTTGCGCGTTTGCAGCGCTCGACCGGATCGCCCCGGCGTCGCGGTCGAAACCGTGGAACCGGGCCTGCGGCGTGCGTGTTGTCGCCCCGGCTTTCAGCGCGTCCCATGCCTCGGGCTGGAACCCTGCGAGGTCTTCGAAGGCGAAGCCGCGCGAGCGGCCGGGGTAAAGCCCCGCCGCGATCTCGGCGGCTTCGATCACAAAGGTGCCGGACCCGCACATCGGATCGACGACTGTCTCGGTGCCGCTGTAGCCGCATTGCCGCAAGAACATCGCAGCGAGGTTTTCGCGCATCGGGGCCTTGCCGACCGCGGGCTTGTGGCCGCGCTTGTGCAGGGCCTCGCCGGAGGAATCGAGGCTGATGGTGCACAGATCATCGTCGATGCGCAGCTTGACGACGATCCGGGCTGTTTCCGAGACCGGACAGCCGAGCGTTTCGGTGATCGCCCTTGCAACCCGCTGCGCCGCCGCCCCGGCATGGTAGATACGCGACTTGCGGCACCTGGCCTCGACGCGCACCGGCAGATCGGCGCGCAGCACCGAGCCCCAGTCTACCTTGCGCGCCCGTTTGTCCAGTTGCGCCAGATGCATCGCCCGAAACTGCGCGATCCGCACCAGAACGCGTGCCGCACCGCGCAGAACGAGGTTCGCCCGCCAGACCTCGGGCCAGTTGCCCGCCGTCTCGACGCCGCCGGGAACGGGCTGCGGATTGGCAAAGCCTTGGTCGCGCGCCTCTTCGGCCAGCACGGTTTCAAGCCCCGGCGGGGCCACGAGGAAGATGGGTAGGAGATCTGACATGGCACGTCCTGTTCGCCGCCGGTTCAACCGCGGGCTTGCCTTGTGTATGCGGTTGCGGCCCCTGCGGCCAGCCCGCGTCAGCCCTTGGGGATCGAGGCGGCAACGCGAAAGCTGTCGGGGATGCGGTCTTGGCCATCAAGGATCAGGTCGGCCATCAACGTCCCGACGATCGGCGCCATGCCGAAGCCGATCTTGAAGCCGCCATTGGCGATGAATTCCCCGGTCCGTCCCGGCCAGACGCCCAGCATCGGTGCGCGCGACCGGGCGCGCGGGCGCAGCCCCGCCCAACGCTCCACAACCGGGGCGCCGCGCAGTGCCGGGATCAGCCGGACGATCCGCCCGAGAATATCCTCAAGCGCGCCGTCGCAACCCTGGGGATCGTCGAACTCCCGTTCTGTGGTCGATCCGATTGCGACCGTGCCGTCGGCGTGCGGCACCGCGTGCAGCCCGTCCACGAAGATCTGCGGGGCATGGCGCGCGTCATGGGCCAGCAGCGCCGACTGCCCCTTGATCGCGGCGCCGACCGGTTTGCCGATCTGCTCCGAAACAGCCAGCAACCCCGCCGCGCCGGTGGCGTGCACGATCTGGCCCTGCTCCGCCGCCTCTGCCACGATCTCCACCCCCTTGGCGGTCAGCGCCGTGGCCAGCGCCGCCGTCGCCTTGCGCGGATGGGCGCGGGCGGTCAGCGTGTCGTGGATCACCAGCCCCGTGGGTGTCAGCGGGGTGAAGGGCGCGAAATCACGCGCGTCGCGGATTTCCCAGCGGTACTTGCCTTTCCACAGATCCTCGGCGGCGCAGGCGCGTTCGGTGGCGAGGTCGAGCGAACCGACAGGCTGAATGCGGCCGGTGCGGGCATAGCCGGGGTCAACGCCGCCGGCTTCCGCAACCCCGGCCCAGAACGTCTCGGCCATGTCGAGGCTCTGGAATTGCAACTCCTTCTTGTCGTTCCAGCGCTCGGGCGTATGCGGCGCAAGCGCGCCGACCAGCCCGCCCGATGCCCCGGCTGCCACTCCGTTCGGGTCGATCACGCGCACCGATGCCCCGCGCGTGAGGCAGGCCCATGCCACGGCCAGCCCGAAGACCCCTGCGCCCCTCACTGTCACGTCCACCATCTGCGCCCCCGCTTGCCGAAACCGGTGGAACCCTCCATAGATCAGCGCATGGACAATGCCCAGTCAGACCGGACGCTGTGGCGGGACAACGGCGTCCCGGTGTCGGCGCGTTTCGACGACCCCTATTACTCGCTCGACAACGGGCTGGCCGAGACGCGCCACGTGTTCCTTGCGGGCAACGCCCTGCCACAGCGGTTCGCGCCGGGTTTTCACATCGCCGAGCTTGGCTTCGGCACCGGGCTGAACCTTGTCGCCGCGCGGCTTGCGTGGCTGGCGGTGGGATTGCCGGGCCGGCTGCGCTTCACCAGTTTCGAGGCCTTTCCGATGCCGCCCGGGGATGCGCTGCGCGCGCTGTCCGCCTTTCCCGAGACGAGCCCCTTCGCGGCGGATGTCGCCGCTTTGTTGTCGAGCCCGCAGCAACCGCTGATCCGTGACGATATCGAGGTCAGGTTGGTCACCGGCGATGCCCGTCACACCCTGCCGGGCTGGCAAGGCAGGGCCGATGCGTGGTTCCTTGACGGGTTTTCCCCGACCCGCAACCCGGAGCTCTGGGGCGCCCCGCTGATGGCCGAAGTCGCCCGCCACACCGCGCCGGGCGGCAGCTTTGCCACCTACACCGCAGCGGGCGATGTGCGCCGCGCGCTTGCCGCTGCCGGGTTCGACGTGATCCGTGGGCCGGGGTTTGGCCGCAAGCGGCACATGACGACGGGCAAGCTGGCATGACGACACAGAACACTCGGGCCGGTATCTGGCTGATGGTGCTGACCACCTTCATCTTTGCCATGCAGGACGGACTCTCGCGCCACCTTGCCGGCGAATACAACGTGCTGATGGTGGTGATGATCCGCTACTGGTTCTTCGCCGCCTTCGTCATCGCCGTCGCCGCGCGCAAGGCCGGCGGAATACGCGCCGCCGCCGCGACGCGCCAGCCGATGCTGCAAGGCTTTCGCGCCGTCCTGCTGGTCACCGAGGTCTGCGTCATGGTGTTTGGCTTCACCCTGCTTGGCCTTGTGGAAAGCCACGCCGTCTTCGCCTGCTACCCGCTGCTTATCGCCGCGCTCTCCGGCCCGGTGCTGGGCGAACGGGTGGGCTGGCGCCGGTGGGTGGCGATCGGCGTCGGCTTTGCCGGCGTGCTGATCATCCTCGAACCGGGCTTCGGCGTCTTCGATCCGCATGCGGTGGCCCCGCTGGCCGCGGCGCTCATGTTCGCGCTCTACGGGCTGCTCACCCGCTATGCCGCGCGCAAGGACAGCGCCGCCACCAGCTTCTTCTGGACCGGTACTGTCGGCGCCGTCGCCATGAGTGCCGTGGGCGCCTGGGTCTGGGAACCGATGACCGGTCCCGACTGGGGCTGGATGGGCCTTTTGTGCCTGACCGGCGCGGCCGGGCATTTCACCTTGATCAAGACCTACGAAATGGCCGAGGCGAGCGCGGTGCAGCCCTTCGCCTACTTGCAACTGGTCTTCGCCGCCACGCTCGGCATCATCGTCTTCGGCGAAAGCATCGCCTGGAGCGTGGTGCTCGGCGCGGGGCTGGTCATCGCGGCTGGCCTGTTCACGATTCGGCGCGCAAGGGCACACACCTCGGCTCAGGCCTGAGCCCGCCTTCTTCTTGGCCCAAATACTCCGGGGGAGTCGCCCGAAGGGCGACGGGGGCAGCGCCCCCTTTCCCCGCCGGTTTCCCCGCCGGCCACCCGATCCGACGGCGCTATGACGCGCCCCGCCCGATGAGCGTCAGCGAAGAGGGCACGGGTCGACGCGCGACAGCGCGGCGAAACCCCTCAGCGCTGCCGCAACAGGTCCGTCAAACCCTGCTCCGGCAACCGCCGGCTCAGCAGCGCATCGTAAATCCGCATCGCTTCTGTCACCCGCATCACGTAGTTGCGCGTCTCGCGGAACGGGATGCTCTCGATCCAGTCGACGATATCGACCCCCGCGTCGCGCGGGTCGCCGAAGGCCTCCATCCAGCGATCCGCCCGGCTTGGCCCGGCATTGTAGGCCGCCGCGATCAGCACCGGGTTCGGCCCGAAACGCTCGATCAGGAAATTCAGGTATTCCGCGCCAAGCCGCGCGTTGAACGCCGGGTCGTCCGTCAACCGGGTCTCGCTGAAATCCACGCCTAGCCGCCGCGCCATGTCACGCCCGGTGCGCGGCATCACCTGCATCAGGCCGAGCGCGCCGGCGTGGCTGACCACATCGGGGTCGAACTCGCTCTCGCGTCGGGCGATGGCATGCACCAGCCGGTCGGATGCCGGCAGGTCATAACCCAGCAGATCAGCCGACAGCGGGTAATAGGCGCGCATGATCTCGTTGCCGTCCTGTGCCGTTCGCTTGGCAATCATCAGCGCGATATGCGGCTGGTCCAGTTCCAGCACCATATCCGCCAGCCGCCCGGCATCTTCGCGCTCGAGGCTCTCTGTCAGATGGGTCCAGAACCGTTCGGCGAGGCCGATCTCGCCCGCCTCCAGCAGGAACAGCGCTGCGGTGAAGACAGACCGGTGAATGAACTCCGCCCGCCGCCAATCGCCGAAATCCTCGTCCCCGAGGAAGGCCGGGTCGGTTGGCAGCCCGCCGCGTTCGGCGGCCAGTTGCCCGTAGAAGCTCGACTGGTACTCGGCCCCCAGCGCATAGGCCTCCGCCGCTGCCGTCGCATTGCCCGCCGCCTCATGCGCCCGGCCCAGCCAGTAGCCCGCCCGGCCCACGGAAATGGGCGAGGTCACGGCAGACCGGAAGCGCGTGAAATGCGCCACCGCCGTGTCGGCCCGGCCCAGCCGCAGGGCGCTGTAGCCCGCCAGCCATTCGAGATCGGCATAGTTGTTGTCGTCGCTCCCGGGCTCGATATGGTGGTTCGCAGCAAGCTCATACGCCGCCTCCAGATCGCCGCCCCGGATCAGCTCCCGCGTGAGCGACCGGCGCCGGTTGGCCCAGTCCGACGGCCGCCCCAACGCCTCGGCAGAGGTCGACCGGGCGCGGATCAGCTCCAGTGCGCCCTCGGTGTAGCCCGCGCGCAGCCGCCAGATGAACCGCTCATAGGCCAGCCCTGGGTCGCCCTGAAGGTTGCCCGGCACCGCGTCGATGGCCGCATCCACCCCCGGCTCCCGGCTGCGCAACCGCAGCCGCGCCTCGGCCAGCCGCTGCCAACCCTCGCCGACCAGCGGGAACATCCGGCGCGCCTCGGCCTCGCGGTTTTCCCACAGCAGGTGATCGAGCCGCGCCTCGTGATGGCTGCGCAGGGTGCGGGGCCAGTCGATCATGAAGAGGTCGTGCTCCTCCTGCGACAGCGACACCGTGGTCCAGGCGCGCACCGCCTCGGCCATGGCGTCGTCTCGCCGGTCCACATCCCAAAGCGCTTTGGCATAGCGCAACGATCCCCAGCCGGTGCCGGGCGCTTGCCGGTCGAAATAGGCGATCACGGTCTCGGGGGCCGTGTCCTCGGCAAGGTTCTGTTCGCCCATCCGGATCAGATAGGGCAGGCCGGGCCAGTCGGCGTTGCGGGCAAGGAAATCGAAATATTCCGACAGGGTTCCTTCGCCCTGACGCAGGCGGATCCAGGTCACCACATCGGCTGCTGTGGGATCGGTCACGCGGGCCTGTTCGGTTGCCGCCGTCTCGTAGTCGCGCACCCCAAGGGCGGCGATGGCAGCCGCAAGCGCCTCTGGCGTGGCCAGCGCCGGCAGCGGCAAAACTGTCAGGAAAATGCTTAAAAGAATGCGGAACATGCTGTCACCGGATCGACTCAATGGCTATCAGGATAGGGCCTCGGGCCTTGCTTGCAACTCGGTTACTTGGCTATAGGCGGGCGGTGGCCGTGAAAGGCTGTGCGACGGCGCCGGATTCGGCGCATCTGACAGGAAAGGAAGCGTGTGATGTTCAAAGGCTCGATGCCCGCATTGGTCACGCCGTTCAAGGACGGCGCGGTGGATTTCGACACGCTGAAGAAGCTTGTCGACTGGCAGATCGCCGAGGGCAGCAGCGCCCTCGTGCCGGTGGGCACCACCGGGGAAAGCCCGACGCTGAGCCATAGCGAACATGAACAGGTGATCGTCGCCGTGGTGCAGGCGGTGGCGGGCCGGGTGCCGGTGATCGCCGGGGCCGGGTCCAACAACACCACCGAGGCGATCCGTTTCCTGCAACATGCCCAGTCGGTCGGCGCGGAGGCGGGGCTGGTCGTGACGCCTTACTACAACAAGCCGACGCAAGCGGGCCTGATCGCGCATTACACGGCGCTGACCGAGGCTTGCGACCTGCCGATCATCATCTACAACATCCCCGGCCGCTCGGTCATCGACATGAGCCCCGCGACCATGGGCTCCCTGTCGAAGCTGCCCTCGATCATCGGGGTGAAGGACGCCACCGGCAAGCTTGAGCGTGTCAGCATGCAGCGCGCGGCGTGCGGGCCCGACTTCGTGCAGCTGTCGGGCGAGGATGCCACCGCGCTTGGCTTCAACGCCCATGGCGGCGTGGGCTGCATTTCCGTCACCGCCAACGTGGCACCGCGCCTGTGCGCCGAGTTCCAGCAGGCGACGCTGGACGGGGATTACGCCAAGGCGCTTGAATACCAGGACCGGCTGATGCCGCTGCACGAGGCGATCTTTATCGAGCCGGGGCTGGTCGGGGCGAAATACGCGATGTCGGTGCTCGGCCTGTGCTCGGACGAGGTGCGCCTGCCGCTCGTCGGCCTGACCGAAGAGACCAAGGCCACGGTCCGCGCCGCGATGCGCCATGCCGGGTTGATTGCCTGACATGGCCGGGCCGCGCGACGGCGAGGTGGTGCTGCCCTTCGATCCGGCGCAGAGGGCGGCGGATGGCGTCACCTTCATCGGCCGGATCCGCAGCCCGTGGTTCCAGGGCGGTGCGCCGAAGAACCTCGTTCAGGCGCGCGAAAGCGGGCAGAACGCGACGGTGCAGCTCGACCCGGCCTATATCCCCGCGCTCGACGGGCTGGAGGCGGGCCAGCCGGTGATCCTGCTTTACTGGATGGACAAGGCGCCGCGCAACATCGTGGTGCAGAACCCGCATCACACGGAGGGCACGCGCGGCACCTTCGCCCTGCGCTCGCCCGCGCGGCCCAATCCCATCGCGCTTGCGGTCGTGATCCTGCAAGGGATCGACCGGGACAGCGGCGTGCTGACCATTGACGCGATAGATTGCCACGACGACACGCCGCTTCTGGACATCAAGCCGTGGAAGGCGTCCATCGACGTGCCGCCGGGGTGGCGCCCGGCGGGCTGAGCGCCTATATCCCTGCGCCATGGCCAAGAAACCGAAGACAGACTCCAACTACAAGGTGATCGCCGAAAACCGGCGGGCGCGGTACGATTATGCCATCGAGGACGACCTCGAATGCGGAATAATCCTGCAAGGCTCCGAGGTGAAATCGCTGCGCCAGGGCGGGGCCAACATCGCCGAAAGCTACGCCACCGTCGACCAGGGGGAGCTGTGGCTGGTGAACGGCTATATCGCGCCCTACGAACAGGCCAAGACCTGGGGGCACGAGGAACGCCGCCGCCGCAAGCTGCTGGTCAACCGCAAGGAAATGATCAAGCTGTGGAACGCCACGCAAAGGCAGGGCATGACGCTGGTGCCCCT